>Ga0306872_100382_pt1 | contig 18006 bp, 19 predicted proteins | sample AntRauMeHopE1498_FD_190455 | JGI IMG/M metagenome (GOLD analysis project Ga0306872, IMG submission 190455) | Saline lake microbial communities from Rauer Islands, Antarctica - Metagenome Hop E1 #498 (v2) (version 2) | ecosystem: Environmental > Aquatic > Non-marine Saline and Alkaline > Saline ...
GAAATACTCAAAGATTCTATATCGTAATCGAACGGTATTGCTTGTCCATCTTGCTCGGAAAGGCTTAGTGATCCGTTGGTCCAATTCGCCGTTGCAGCATAACCATTATCCCGCATGCGTGCCGCAAAATTCACCCTATAATTTCCAACCGCAATGTCCGTGACGCTCGACACATTCCCGCTTGCCCGAATTGCGACAGTGCCAAAGTCCGTGCCGTCGAAATTCACCCACGCTCGGCAGGCGTATATTGGGGCTACGCCTACTGCGTTGAGGTCGCTCCTTACCGCCTGCCGCAACCTCTCACCCGACACTTGCCCGAATACCGTGCTGGCGCCGTCCACTGCTTGGGCTTGGGTGAGTTCAGGCGGCGCAGGCGGCGCAGGCGGCGCAGCTTGACGCCAAGCCTTCCACACCCCATCCTGACATGCCCGAAACCACAGTTGCTGCCCGTCGATACTGACAACCATCTGCGACAGGTAATTCGTGCTCCCGCCGCGCATCGTCAGCACCGTGCCACCACCCACACCGGGTGGTTTGGTCCCTGCCGTGCTGCGGCCAAAGCGCGCCAGTGATCCGGGGGTGTTTGTCGCGTTGATGTTGGTCATAAAGCGGCTAGCGCCAGATTCCATCAACCCACCAGCGCCCGTCAGCATCACCCGACCCGGCGTCGCGTCGGTAGGGTCGGACTGCACACCGAACCAGTCGGCCGGGTTGACGTTGTTGAATTGGTCCAGCATGGAACCCGTGATCCATGTGAACAGGTTCAGCGCCTTGGTGTTGAACGTGGCCGGATCGGACAGGTCGGGAACTTCCGGTTGGCCCGTGATTGGAATAGTCATGTCAGCCCCTCGATTTTAAGATTTGCGAATGATTGCCCACCAGCATCAAGCGGGATTTCAAAGTCCTGAAAGAACCCGAACGCCTGCGCGCCAAAACGCGACATGTCAGCCCCGGCGTAATACAGCGCCGGGGTTGCGCGAAGGCCCGCGAGGATGGCGCGCACCCGCCGCGCCTGATCGCTGCGCAGGGTGAATTGGAATGTCACCGTGTCGGCAAATGCCCGTTCCACAATAACAGCATTGCCAAACACATCACGACCCTTGCTTGAAAAGTCGCGGATGCCGATTGCAGTATTTGAAAGCGCCACGCCAAGATCATACGCCACGCCAAGCACGATTTGCCCGACTGTCACATTGGCCAAAGGATTTACGCCCCCCAGCGTAATCACAATACGGTTGCCGGGAAAGCCCTTCACATCGTCAAAGATCACATCGGAAATATCCTCAATCGTCAGATCGACTGTGAAGAAGGTATAGTAATCGATGATTACGCTATTTTCAAAGCGGTCAATCTCTGCCGAATAGATCAGAGTGCTTGCCGCGTCAAAGCACTCCACCCGCACGATTTTTGCCCCGAGATTGATAAATCCCACACCAGACACAAACGTGGTCGGCGTGATTTCATAAACGATGCTGCCCGTTTGCTCTGTCAGTGCCGATACCTTGCCGTCAAACACCCGCCAGCGATTGGTAAAGCCAAGGTCAAGCCACCGCGTGCCATCATCCGTCACAGGGTTATTGCCGATATTTCCGGCGATTACAGACCGATAAACCCGATGCGTGGCCAGCACGATAACCTCAGCACCCGCAGCGTAGGTTGTGCCACCCCGCCACGCAGGCGCGTCGGTTTCCGGCACGTTGCTGCTGGTCAGGATTGCGTCTGTCATTGTCAGAGGCGCGATAACTTTCATGTGGTGCGCTCCTGTGGCAAGCCAATGATTTCCCATTTTTCGAGAGTGTCGGCTGTGGTCTTTCTGTGCCGATCAGCCCGCAGTCCAAGCTGCCTGTTTTCCTCGCGCATTGCGGCAAGTTCCGTGGCAACAAGACGCAACTGCGCCGTCACGTCCGCGCCAGGTGGTATAGCACTGGACCCCGGCGCTGCATAGGGCCGGTTCTGTGCCGCTGCGAACGTAGGCGCACCCGTCACGCTTGGGTCAGGCATTGCCACCCCGCCCGTGAGCGTTGCCAATACCCGCGCCGCTACCTCGCGGTAGGCAACATCGCTGGATGATGCCGCCCGAATCTCTGTCAGGTATTTTTGCACCGCCGCCGTATCGCCGCCCGCCGCCGCCTGCATTGCTCTGGTCTCATTGATCTGCAAAGCGTTGCGGGCTGCGTTCTGCGCGCGGCTGGTGGGCATGAGTTCCAGATCGCCAAGGATGGATTTCACCATATCGCCAACTGCATTTGCGATGTTTTCAGTCGCTGCCGTGATTTCAGAAAACGCCCCGGACAGATTAAGAAGTCCCGCATACAGCGCCGCGCCCTCGTGGGTGCTGGTGTCAATACCTTCGACCAATGCGCGAAACCCATCGCGGCTGTCAGGCAAGGCAAAGCCAAGCCCCGCCATAGCCTCGGTCAATCGCCTGGTAGACGTGGCGAGCCTCTCCTCTTCGGTATAGAAGCCTTGCCAATACGCACCGACCGCCTGCGTCATCGCATCAAGCCCGCCGAAAGCGTCAATCATGGTCGACGCCAGATCCGCCCCGGAGAGGCTCGCCGAATAAATCGACTTGCCCAGAATGTCAAAGCCGTCATTCACCGCCACGAGGCTATTGGCCAGACGCTCTAGCGTTGCAGACGCGCCCTCGCCATTAAGCGCAAACGCCGACAACCCGTCGACCATCCCGGCCATTGCATCAACCATGCCCATCAGCGCGTCTTGGATTGCCTTGTTCGCCGCTTCCTCGCTCAGACCGCGCGTGCTGATCCGCATCGTGTGGGCAAAATTGTCAAACGTGCTGGCGGCAATGCCCAGCGCGTCGGCTGACGCCAAAACTCCTCCCTGAAGCGCGTCCACGATGTTCGTGATCGCGTCGGTTGTTTCTTCGTCGGCGTCGTTGATATGCGTCCGCACTTTTTTGGACAGGCCCCCGAAGCGCTTTGTCTGGATGACGCGGAAAGTCTGCACCAGCGTATCCAAGCCGTCCACCGTTGCCATGATGCCCGCGTCCAGTTCTTTGGTTTTCTTTTTAAAGAAGCTGAATATCCCTGCGACTGCCAGCAACGGAACAGCTACCGCGCCTGCTGCCGCAGCAAAGGCCCCCATACTTGCTGTTGCGCCAGTTGTCACAGCGGATAGGTATGTCCCTGCCGCAGCAAAGCCCCCCCCTGCCCCTGTGAGTGATGTCACCAATCCCGCCGCGCCTGATCCGAATGAAGCAGCAATGCCACCCAAGCCGCCTAGCAAGCCCCCACCGCCGCCTGCGGCCTGACCAGCAGCGCCAGCCATAGCCTGACCAGCACCACCGCCCGTAAACGCAGTCATAATCGGAATGATTATCTTGTTCTGCACCGCCATGCTGGTCATCTGCGCAAGCATGGATTTGAAGCTGTCCAGAACCGACCGCACGAAACCCTTGAAGTCGCTGAAACCGCGCACCACGAAGTCGGCAAACGCGGATGCAAGGTCATTCACCATTGGCAATTGATCGGCCAGCCCGTCATTCAGCTTTTGCACGGCCTTGTCATAGGCGCCATCGGACAGCCCGCCGGTCGCCATGATCTCGTTGAGGTCCGCAAGTTCGGCGTTGTATTTCTTGAGCGGGTCGGCGTCGAATTCAAGACGTTCGATCTGGTCGGCGAGTTTGGACGCTGCTTTCTCGGCGTCTTTCATGCCCTTGGCGATAGAGTCGCCCGCTGCTGCTGCTGCCTCCGCTTCAGTTGTAATGCCTCTTTCAGTCTCAAGCGTTTTGTCTAGCGTTCGGTTATAGTTAACGGCGGCGTCAAGGGCCTTGCCCATAACGCCGCCAATTGTTTCACCAAACTTGGCGTTCAGTTCCATTTTCTTTGCGGCAAGTTCAAGGTTCTCCCGATATTCGCTGGCCGCGACTGCCGCGTCTTTTATGCTGGCACCTGCGCGCAATGCAGTAATCTCGGTCTGCTTGGCAACGGCGCTGATCGCACCGCCACCTAGCTGTGCGATGAGGGAGCCAATGGCGGAAAGCTGCGACTTCACACCAATCATGGTGGCTTCCCAACGGGCTGTCGCCGCCGCTGCTGCTTCCGTGCTAGACCCTGCGCCATCTATAGAATCGCCCATGTTCTCGGCAGCGACAGAAGCGGCGTCCAGACGGGCCTCGGCTTCAATGATCCCACCCTTCAATTCATTGATCGCCGCTTTCGCGGTTGCCATGCGTTCGGTTTCGTAAAGGCTTGCCCCGAAAAAGTTTGTGTAAAACGAAGCCGCCGCCAATTCGGCCTCTGCCTTTGCCAGAGCAGTTTCATTAATCGAAACAACTAGCGCGGCCTGATCCCTGAGAGCTTGTAGATTTTCGCGCGTCATATTTCTGTAGTAGCGTTCGGTGACCGTCTCAAGGTCGGTCTGTGCGGTTTCAACATCGCCAAGCGCCGCAGAGAATCCAGCCGCTGCAACATTGCTATCATTGAATCCCCGATAGATGCCGGTCAGAGCTACGGTTAGGCCGGTGAACAGAGCCACGCCGGGAATAAGGTTCATTGCAATGGACATGCCGCGTGCTGCAATCGCACCCGCAATGAAAAGCCCCTCGGATGTGGCCAGCCACGCCGACATAGTAACAAGTCCGCCCACAACCGCAGGTATCTGTGTGGTCGCCAGCACCCCAAAAGCGATTGCCAGAGCATCCGCGTTCTCAGCGATCAAAGTCATGACCCCTGCCGCCCCCTCAAGGGCCGGAACCAACACGGTAAGCAGTGCGGAGCCAAATGACGTAGTAAGGCCCCACAATTCGCCCATGACAACGTTTAGGCGTTGCTGCATATCTTCGGACATTTTGTTGAAGGCTTCTGATGTGGCACCAGTCTTAACGGCCATGTCATCAAGTATCGCAGCCATGCTTTCGCCTGCTGATCCTGAGAATGCCAGTGCAGCACCGACCGCCTCGACGGACCCAAACAAGGTCTGCATCTTCTCGGCGCTGCCGCCAGTTTTGGCAACAACATCCGCCATGAAACCGGCGAAGCCCTGAGCCTCAATCGCCGCCGCGCTAAAGTCTAGGCCGAGTTCCTTAGCCATGTCTGCTGCTTGGGTGGTTGGACCAAGGACTGCAGCAAGAGACGCCCGCAGCCCTGTGACTGCCTCCGCAGTGGATAATCCGCCCTTGGTGAGCGCTGCAGTCGCTGCTGCCGTTTCATCGAACGTCAGGCCCATCTTTTCAGCCAGAGGTAGCACCTTACCAAGGGCGCTAGACAATTCGCCGACCGTGGTGACACCAGCCTTGACCGCCACAAAGATTGCGTCCGATGCATCAGCCGCGCTGAGATTAGAAGCCTCATAGACGTTCATGGCAGTGGACAGGATACCGACAGCAGTGGTGACGTCCGTCACGCCGCCGATTGCCAGCCGGTTCGCCGCGTCGAGCGTTTCGGCTGCCTCCTCGACAGATCCCGCACCCGCGCTTATCGCCTGATAGAACGCCTTGGCCTGCGCCGTGCCTGTCCCGCCATAAGTTGCTGCCAATCGCTTGCTGGCATCGTCCAGAAACGCAGTCTGCTTTGCCGTGCCTTTGATCAGCGTGCCAACCTCAGAAAGCGCAGACCCAAATTCAAGCGCCTGCCGTGTGGCGGTGCCGAGGGACAGTACCGCCGCTGCCGCCGCCGCCGCCGCACCCGCTGCAACGGCCAATCCCCTAGCCATTCCAGCGAATGCGCCCTGCGCGCGCCCTGCTGATCCACCGGCCCGATCACCGGCACCTGCAAACCTGTCCAGATCACCGCTGGCCGTCCGCACGTCCCTGCTGTCAACCTTCAGCCCGACCGATGCCATATCATCCATGCGGATTACTCCCTAAACGGCTGCGGCGTGTTTTTGCCGTTCGACTCTGACAATTCGCTCGCGTAAACACCGCTCATCTTTTGCAGCCATTCCGCTTCATTACCATCAAACATCAGCCCCACATTTGCGGCCCACGCCTGAATTTCTAAATGGGACAGGGCCACCGGCCCCATCCCTCCCTGCATGACCGGCCCGACATCCATCAGCCATTCCGCAAGATAGGCACGAAATGGAAGTTCAGGAAAGTCCGGTTCCTCTTTCGCCCGCTCCAAGAAACTCCACCGCGTCTGTTTTATGTCTTTCGGTGGCGTTGACAACCATGCGTGCTGACGTGCCCAGAGACAAAGCGCCTCTAGGCTTGTGCGAAAAAATTGGCCCGGTCCTTCAAAAACTCAGTCACTTCGTCAAGGATCGACGGATATTTGCGATAGATCGCAAACGCAGCGTCTTCCGAAAACTCCACCGGCTTGCCGTCAAGGCTCAGGTTTTCCCATCCGATTGTTTGATCAACGGCGCTCTGAATGATGCCCTCTTGCCCCTCGTCGATGATCGCCCCGATTTGCGCCGGACTCATCTTGGCGAAATCCATTTTACCGCCGCGCCGTTTCAAGATTTCGGTCGCGCGCTTGCGCCCCTTGGCTTTGGCTGCGGGCGCGTCCGGGCCGATCAGGTTGATCCGCATGGGCTTGGACAGGTCAGACGTGCCGTCCTTGCCTGTGACATACGCAGGCGCGTCTGTGCGAAGGTTCGTCAGGTGCAGCCAAGCGCCTGCCTCTGATGCTGATACTGAGTCGAAACAATCCATTTTCATAGTCCTTGTGGTTATGGTTAAAGTCGGGGGGTGAGGTAAACCACGTCCCACCCCCCTAGCCTGCGGGGGGGGTGCAGGATTACGGCGCGGCGACTTCTACATCGGCGCGCGTGAACTCGATGTTGCAGCTTGCCATGTTGACCGACCCGACCGACTGGCCGCGAGGGAACGACATGACTTTGCCCATGATATAGCGGATCGAGCCATCGCTGCGGGTTTCGCGGAAGCTGATTTCATCCTTGGATGCCAGCGCGGCAAGCAAGATGATCTGGCCAGCATCGGAAGAGTCATATCCAATCGGAACAGTAACCGACCCGTAGTTCAACTCACCGTGAAATTTGTTCACGATGCCTGTTTTGAGCGGGGTAAATGTGACCGCCGAATGGGCCGCGCCATACTCGGGAATTTCGGACGCCTCGCCCACTTCGGCCCACACCAGCGCGGCGTAGCCCACGCTGTCGAATGTTGCGGGGGTGGCCGCCGAGACGGACAGAAACCCGCCGATGCCTTCAGTAAGTGCCATGATGATTTCCTTTCATGGGTGGATAGGCGGGATGCCTATTTCAGGACCGGGACAAGACCCGATGTAAACTCGACAAACACTTCGCCGTCGGCTTCAGTGGCATCGGCCACCGTGCCGGAATATGTGACACCGTTGGGCATTGCAAAATGCAGCACGTCGCCACCCTTTGGCGTTTTGCCTTTGTAGATCATGGCGGGTGTCGTGCCGGTCGGCGTGGGCATCGTGACGATACGGGCGCCGGTGATCGGTTTGGTTTTCATGTCCATATTTAAGGTGCCCTTTGAAAGATTGCGCGGCAGCGGATCGACACGTTCTTGCGAAAGTATGTGCCGTCGATTGCGCCCGGCTGTGGGTCGCCCATTTCCGCCACCTGAATTTGACCGTCTCCGGCAGATAGTATCAGGTCAATGGGGAATTGGTCAATGATGCGCTGCGCTTGGTCATCCGCGTCATCCTCGAACGTGCCCTCGTCCACAAAGACCGCCACAAATAGCCGAACAACCATCCGGCTTGATTTGGACAATCCGAACCGCTCCGGCGGCGTGGTGGTAAAATACGCCAGCCAATAGGGCGGATCAGGCGTCACATATTGCAGCGATGGGGTGTCATAAACACCTGGCGCGTTTTCACCCCATACAATCGGCGGCGCGAATGGCGTGGCGGCAAGGTGTGTGCGCAGGGCCGTTTTGATGTCTTTGTGGTTCATCCGACCCGCGCCTTTGCTTTTGCAATAGATGCCCGCACAATCGCGGGCCATTGATCGACGGCACCCTCGACAAAGTGCGCGCCCACTTGGCTGTAGTTTCGGCCCAAACTGTCCGCGCCGGTAAAGCCGTCATTTACACGGCGCGCATATTCTGCAGTCCATGTGAACGTTGCCAGATCGCCACCTTTCATTCCCGCGGCTGCAAGAATGTAGGAAGATGCGCCCTCACCCATAGCGCCCCCGGCCACTGACGATTGCAGGCTGTTGCGCAGGTTGCCCGTGTCAACAGGCATGCGTCCGCCCTTGGCTTTGGTTTCCTGCGCGACTGCCACGACAGACTGCGTGGCGTCTTTCAGAACGGCGTCAATTCGCTTTTCGGTCTTTTTTGTCCACTGGTCAAGTGTGGCGAAGGTATAATTTGTCACTATTCCAGCCTCGCAAAGAAGTCGATTTCTGGTGCCATATAGCATCGGCAATTTATAACTTCCTCACCTGGTGCCCCGAGTGAAGTGTCGCCGGGAAACATAAGTAGCGCACCGCCAACCTTGAACGCCTCACCTTGCGGCACAACCTGACCATCCGCAGCCGCGTGCGACGGTCTTGTGCGCGCATCGCCCGTTGCGTCCCATTTGCGCGTCACATCTTGCGCCTGGATATCGTTGTTCGGGTTTTCGATCAACTGGTCCAGCGCCTCTTGCCGCCCTGCGTTCAAAGCCTTGAGCGTCTCAGTCCGCGCAATGGTTTCGCCGCGTTGCCGCAATAACTTGTTCGAATACTGCTGCGCCATGCGGTCAATCTGCGACTGCGGACGCCCCTCGGCTAGGAGTTTGGCGCGGTAGTTTTGCACCCATCCTGCACGCCGTGAATCAAGCCCCACCAGACCGCCTTGCCGCTTGCCGTTGACCACACGCCCGCCAATGTCCAGTGCGGTGCGCAGCGGCCCCGCGCCTGCCTCCAGCCCGGCCCGGATTGTCTGGGCAATCATCACGCGCGTGTCGTCCAGCACCTCAGTCACCAGCCGCGACCCCAGATCCCGCGCGATCCGCTCTGCCCGCTCGTTCCGGCCCCCGAATGACTGCACAACACGATTGGCAATAGGCGCGCGGCGTGTGGCTCGCTGGAACGCGCCCATCTGGTAATTGCCGCCCGCGTTCATGGCTGCCGTGATGGCCGTGTCGGTCTTGAACAAATCAGCGGCATCGAACCGAAGCGCACGAAACGCAGCGTCCACATCGCCGCGCGCGATGGCAGCTTCAAGCGCCTTCATATCCGCTTGGCTCTGCACAGATTTCATGGCCGCGACAAACTCCGACCGGACGCCCGGCCACGTTTCATCCAGCAATTTCAGGAAGGCTTTGCGGGTGTCACGGGTTGTCATACATCCACCACCACATGCGTCAACCCCATCGCGGCGAGCGTTGCCAGCGCGTCGTCACCAGCACAGGCGGTCAGCTTGTCGGGCATGGCTAGCACAGGCTCTAGGCTGAACACCAGCGCCGCCTGTGCGCGATTGGCTGCGGCCATGCTGATTACGCTGTCAGTGTCCCATGATGGGCGCTGAAGTGTAGCCTGTGCTGTTGTGGTGAATGTTTCAGACACGGGCAGAGAGGCGCACGCGTAGATGTTGCCGTCCGCATCTTGCCAGTTCAGCCCACCATAGGTAAGCGCATCGCCTAGACCGTAGCCTAGAACCATCGCTAGGTTGTTGGCATCATCCCGCAGCGCGGCGGGGCAGGCGATTGTCAGTCTCATTAGTAACCTCCTGTAACTGTAACGGTCCATCCACGCGACCGTAGCGTGTCGATTGCAGACTCGCCCGTTACTGATGGTGCAGACCCGCCGGACTGGTCAAACAGCCTTGTTCCGGCTGCGATACCGGATGCCACCAGTGAGACCAGGATATTGTCGATGCTGGTTTGGGTCAGGTTGGTGCTTGTAAACGCACCTTCAAATTCACCGCCTTTTACGTTGTCGAAGATGTTTGCAGGAAAGATGGTGAGGCTTGAGCATCTGACCCAAGCGTAACTGAAGTTAGTCCCGCTTGAGGTATCAATAAGTGGGAAGCTGGTGAGGCTTGAGCATTCGACCCAAGCCCGATCAAAGTTAGTCCCGCTTGAGGTATCAATAAGTGGGAAGCTGGTGAGGCTTGAGCATTTGACCCAAGCGAAACTGAAGTTAGTCCCTGCCGATGTGTCGATGAGGGGGAAGCTGGTGAGGCTTGAGCATTCGCGCCAAGCGTAACTGAAGTCAGTCCCGCTTGAGGTGTCGATGATGGGGAAGGAAGTAAGTTCCGCCCAATCCCACCAAAAACCCATAAAGCTCGTCACGGCACCATAGCTGGCAGTCGCGCCTTTTCCCACAAAGTAAGCCTCAGTCGCAGCCGCTTCCCAATCGCTCAAAGCCCCGTCGCGGATCAACTGTCCCACGAGTGCGTTGCCGGGAAAATACAGGCCACCCCTGCCGCCACCCCTGCCGCCAATGTCATAATCGCCCGCTGGAATTGTCACACCATAGCTCGCGGTGCCATTGTCGGTTGCGAGAACCATCGTGCCAGTAAAGCCGCCCGTTGGCACTGTCACAGATAGGCTGTCATCTACATTGTCAACCGTAATGCGATCCGGCGTGACTTGGTACGTTGGCCTAGCCGCACCCGAGGCCTGCCTGGCGTTGTTGCCGTTGCCTGACTTATCCAACATCAGCCCCACAGGTTGCCCCGCAGCCGTTACAGGCTCAGTGCCTGCGCTGTCTTGGAATAGCGTGTCGATGTCGCTTGGGTTGTACCATGCGCCCTGTTGGCTGGCTGCGAATAGGGACGCAGGGTCGAAGCTGTCGCCAGAAAACAATATGCCCGCGCCAAGATACGCTTTGTTGATTGGCGTGCTGCCAAGATAGAGTTTGTTGATTGAGTTTGCGCCAAGTTTCAGGGCCATTTTATGCGTCCGTAATTGCGTAGATTGTCGCTGCGTTTGGCGTGCCTATTGCCTCGTATTCCGATTGGGTCAGGCTGATAATGTTTGTCACTGCGTCCGCGCCGGTTACGCCAGTCGGGTCGCTGAGAACCCCGCCTGCCGCCGCGACATTGGTGGCGTTCACCGTCGCGTCTGTACCAGCGGGCCCAGTGTCGCCCTGTGGTCCGGTGTTACCAGTCTGCCCCGTTGGCCCTTGGATACCCTGTGGCCCGCGCTCGCCAGCCGGGCCTTGGATACCCTGCGGCCCTTGCTCGCCTGTATCACCCTGTGGACCCTGTGGACCCGCTACGGTGCTGGCTGCGCCTGTCGCGCCAATCGGCCCGCGCTCGCCCGTGTCGCCTTTCGGCCCCGGCACGGTGCTGGCTGCGCCTGTCGCGCCAATCGGCCCTTGCTCGCCAGTGTCGCCCTGTGGCCCGCGCTCGCCCGTGTCGCCTTTCGGCCCTTGCTCGCCTTGGATGCCCTGTGGCCCGCGCTCGCCCGTATCACCCTGTGGCCCGCGCTCGCCCGTGTCGCCCTGTGGTCCAGCGTCACCCGTAGGTCCGGTCGGGCCTGTCTGCCCCGTTGGCCCTTGGATACCCTGTGGCCCTGTGTCCCCTGTATCGCCTTTAGGCCCCGATGGAATATCGGCGGGCTGCACTGCGCTGCTTGCCAAGGTAAGCGCCGCGTCGATCTGCGCGCCCGTAAACGTTGAATTGTAGTCGGCCATCTCTTATGCCCTCAATCTGAATGTTTCGCCATCCGACGTGATAAGTGAGTCTGACCCTTGTGGTATGAACAGCGCGAACAGTGACGCTGCGGCTGACCCCGGACCCATCACCTTCACCATCCAGGATATCACAAAACCCGCAGAGTCCATCGGGATAACCTCCTGCACGGGCCAATTTATGCCGTCGATTGTCAGCACATCCGATGTGCTAGGGGTAATCGTCACGCCATGGTTGACCAGCGAGTAGACCAACTCGCCCGCACCCAATGCCAAGCCAGTCCGCTGCGTGTATGCCTTGGAGGATGGCTTGGCAGTGAAGGTGTGGTTGACCGGCGTGCCGGGTGTGGGGTTCCATTCCGGCCCCGTGGGCTGCCCTGTACGGGTTATCCTCACAGACACCGCCCCAACCCCGTCGCCAGCGTCACGACCCGCCTCAGCGTAGGCCAGCGCGACTTCTGCGGCAATGGCGGCCCCGCTCATACCAGCCTCGGGCCGGCCGAGTAACCGTAAAGCCCGCCGCCGATGCACTGGCGCAGCATGGTTTCAATTTTCGTGGACCGGGGGACGGACGCGCCGCCCTTGCTGGCATCGCCCGTCACCTGCCATTTGATATCGCCCACGCCGACAAGAACTTTCTGATAGGCTGGCGTAAATGTCTTTGTCCAGATGCCAGGCGCAGCCACCTCGGCAATGGCAGCCTCATAGGCGGCTTCCACCACATTGGCGCTGTCAACGGTGCAGCTTGATCCGTCCAGATAGGTAAATTGGATGTAATCGGATGCGCGAACAAGCGCCTGCAAAGTCGCGGCATCGTCAGCGATTACTGTGCCGCGCGCCCCGGCATATGCGATCAGTGCTGTGACGTTGCCGATCATGTGACGCTCCAATGAAGGGGCGGGCCATGACAGCCCGCCCGTTGATTATTTCTTGCCGCTTGGCATGACAGGTTGTGCAACCTTGGTTGCATTCGCCTCGGACTCAATCGCAAAGTCTGGATTGGCCTTGACGCGCGCCAGAGACCCAGCCGCAACATCAATATCGCGGGTTTCACCCGGATCAAGCCATGAGGTGCCGTTCTCGGTGTTTACGCCGCGAAGGCCGTTTGATTTGTTGGTGATCTTCATTTCGTCGCCCTCATGTGTGGGCTTGCCCCAGCTTTCACCGGGGCAAGGTTATGTTACGGGGTGTTCAAGATGCCATCGAGGTAACGGACCGCCTTGGGCAACCGCACCTCCGTGCCACCGGTGCGCATGATCCCCGCGACCTCCCAAGTCATAGACGACTTCTGGAATGGCGGGAGGAACTTGTGCGGCATTGGCAGATGGAACCGCACCGCATCAGGCGAACGCGAGTAAACCACCGCACGACCATCGCCGCCGGGGGCAGCCGCGTTCAACTCGAACAACTCCTGGATAAGCAACGGCTGGCCGGTGCGGGCAGTGTAGCGGTTGGTACGCTGGATGAACGTCATCAGCGTTTCATTCGTGTCAGGCAGTCGCTTGCCCAAAACGCCCATAACACCAGTCGGCAAGAGCAGAGTGTCTGCAATTTCCGTACCGCGCGTGGCGGTATAGACCGATTCAATCCCGGCGTTGATGTCGTCAATGATCTGGTCAGCCGTTTTTGCGGCCCAGAACGTGACGGAGCCAGTGCCGTTTGCTGCAACGTCAGCCGCCGTGGCATTGCCGTCATTGATAATCCCGGTCCAGCCCTTTTCGGTACTGCCGGTCATGGCGATGTCCCATAGCATTTTCTCGGCAACCTTGCGGGCTGCACGGGCCTTTTCGTCGCCAAGCTGACGGCCCTCCATCGCGGCAACCTGAACCTCATCAAGCGTCCACTCATAGCCGATCCCGGCCATCTCGAACCCCTTGAGGAATTGGTCGCGCGTCACATCGGCATAGGGCATATCGAAGCCCTTGCCAGACATAAACTCAGCCTTGCCCGCGACATCAGTCGAGCGAAACAGCGCGCCGCGCGCCCATTCGTTGCCTTCGGTCACAACTGGCAAATATTTGGCATAGTCAAACGCCGGGTATTTGACCTCGTAGATGGTCGATTGCACGTTGTAGAAAGACGGCATCAGGAAGCCAGTGGCGACCTGCTGCGCATCGGTGAAGTCGATTTGCGTAGCCATTATCTGACCTCCTTAACGCTTGGCAATGCGGACAATGCCCGCCGCCGATGTGGTGTCCTGAAAAAACCATCCGGTAGCAATCGGGTTGGCGGCTGCGGCGGGCAGGTTGGTGATCAAACCGGCTGGCGTGATGTAGACCTGATCGCCGTCAGCAACCGCGACACTGGCCGACACCCACATGCAGCCCGTGGTCAGGATGCCAGCCGTGGAATACTGAGGGTATGTGTCTGCCTGAACGCCAGTTGCGGACGGTGGCGCAGCATAGTTTGCGATGGTGAAGCCAAGGAACGTTGCAACAGCCTCGGTCGTGTCAACGCCATGATCACTGGACCGGTAAACCGCCTTGCCAAAACCAATGCCGCCCGATTCATCAACCGTGCGGCTGATGCGGTTGGATGTTTCGCCATTTGCCACCATGCCGGGCAGGCCCTTGGTGTAATCGGCAGGATAGGTGTTCTGTGCGATAGCCATTTTGTCAGGCCTCCTTATTGCACGGTTGCGGATGGGGATTTGTGCCCATCACGCAAGGATTGCAGGTAATCGACGCGGGCCTTTTCGGCCTTGTCCTTGGCATCAAGCATGGGCTTGCTGTTGACCATCGCATCGGCCACCGGGTCGCCCTTGGCCGCATCCTCTGACAGAATGTCAAAGCGCGCATCCACGTAGGCGTCGGATTTGCCGGTCAAAGCTGCATCGCCCAGAACCGCCACGACAGCGGCCTTGCGAATGGCAGCGTCAGACAGGCCGGTCGTTGCCACATCCTTGGCGATTGCATTGGCCTTGCCGATCAGATCAGCGCGGGCCGCGACTTTGGCGTCAAGATCCGCATCGGACAATGTGGCCTTGGTCATTTCGGCAATCTTGGCGTCTTTGGCGGCCAGTTCGGCGTCCTTGGCGTCAACCGTCGCACTATGTGCCGTAGCAGCGTCGGCGATTTGCTTTTGCAGCTTTTCAAGCGCCTGCGCGCCTGCGTCGGTCGTCACGACGGAAAGCCCGTCGATCAGGACTGTCCGCGTCTGGATGGCGTCTGCCATGATTACGTCCTTTTCGTCTGTGATGGGGGATGCGCCCCACCGCGCTACAGTGATTGGTTCAGCGTCACCGATTCTTGCCAGTGGCCCGGCTCTACCAGCCGCCACAATAGCGATGTGGTTTCCCACGATGTTTGTTTGCCGCGCCTGGTAGGCGGTCCCGTCCGGCGCGATCCCGTCGCCCCATACCAATTCCGACGTGTAGCCGACCGACAACTCGCGCTTACCGTCCTGCACCTTGCGGATCGTGGCGGCGTCGGTCAGTTTGATGCCGATGCGCAGATACTCGCCGTCGCGCAGCACTTCCTCATTCGTGGTGCCGACCGAGACCATGCGAGCCGTGTCGGCCGTCACCAGATCAGCGGGGTGGTCATCAGTGACTGGCAGCAAGCCGAAGGTTTGCAGGCTGGCCTTGCGGAATACATCAGACTCGTCACGGTAAACTGTCACCGTAGCCAAGTCGGGCCGGTCCAGTTCCACGCCGAGATAGTCTTGCGTGCCGATGCGGGCGGTGCGAACATTGGCGACCAGATAGCCCTCGTCTGTGACCCGAACGGACCCAAGTGTGGCAGCGTCAAGCATTTTCATTCGTCTGCCCCTTCCGCGCCGTTAAAAAACTCTTTCACTTTGCCCTCAAGCCCAGGAAACGCCCCGCTTTCGGTAAGCGTGTTTACGATTGTATCCGCAAGCGCCTCTTGTGGCAATATATCCATGTCATAGAGCACTTTCACACTGTCAACCAGAACTTTGCCAATGTCGGCCCGCTCTTTTTCCGTCTGCTGGAATAGCGGGCGCCAGGTCCAGTGCAATTCGGGCGGGCGATTGCCCAGCGCCGAACGGATCAGGCATTCATTCAAAATTTCCATTGCCGGATCCAGATCAAGCGTTTGCATGACGCGAACCCGATCAAAATAAACTTTCTCATCGCCCACACCCGTCGCGTTCATGCCTGCCGCCGCAATGCCGAAAAGCCGGGTCATCGGAACGCCGGCAGCCGCCGAAACCATCTGCATAAAGCGGTCAATGATGTCCGGCAGCGTGGCGAAGCTGGCAGTCTTCTGGTCGTATGTGTCCTCGGCGTCCATCAGCAGCGCGCCGTTGATACCCTTGCCGCGCGCGGTCAGTGCAGCGCGTGCCAGCGCCATGTTTTCATATTCTTGACCGCCGTGCATCAGCCCGTCAGTAAAGCCCTTGATGCCGAATACGTCAATTTTGGCTTCAAATACCAGCGATGCGATATTTGCAATCGTGGCGTCCAGGTTCCGCACGGCGCTGATCGTGGCGTTCAACGTGCTGTCACCCCATCCGGGATGTGCGGAATATCTATCGTCTGGCACTTCTTCGCCTGTCGCGATGACAAGGCGGCTGGGGTGGATTTCCACCGATGCGCCGGTGGCAGGGTTCATCCGATACATGATCGGTTTGCCAAATCCGGGCAGGCGCGGGTCGCGCTGGATTGCCCCTGCCGTAATTTCCGACCTGTTCAAGACTGCAAGATATTGCAGCCCGCCCTTACCGATCCGGGACGGATCCAGCGGCTTCGATGCGTCCAGGTCGCGCGTGCCGATATAGATTGCAGCGCCGCCGAACAACCGGGCGCGCTTGAGGTTTTGCATCGTCTTGCCCTGCAAGCCCAACCGCTTTTCCTCAGCCTCGATTGCCGTGATCTGTCCCGCATCGGCCTGCCATTCCCGCCACTCGCGGGTTGCATCCTCTGCGGGCAAGTCCACCACGTTGCGGGCAATGGCGCTGGTGCTGTACATGGCGACAAGCTGATCGTCGGCGATTGTGGTGTTGTAATAATGGGAGTGCGCCGCCTTGTCCCGGTCCGTGCCGAGATTGGCGACGATATTGCGCAGGCCGTCCATGATTGTCATAGTATTTTCCGCCAATCGTTATAATTTCTGGCAAGAATATCAGCCAAGGCGTCCATCATCGGATCAAGCGTATCATCGTGCGCGGCGTTTGGGAAGCCTTCAGCCTCTGCCATCATGTCCGACAGATGCTGCACGCCCCGTAACAGGATCACGTTACCGCTTTCGATGAATGGCGCGGCATCATAAGCCCGCGTTATTTTGTCAATGTTTCGCTTGATCGGTAGGACCGGCACGCCCTCACGCTTCAACTGCTGGATCAGGCCCGTGCCGCTTACTTTGTCCTCGACCTTAAATGACCGCAATGCGCCTTGCCCTTCGATTGCTTTATGCTTTGCCCAGAATTGGCGCGCGCGTTCCAGCAATTCGGGCGCTTCCCATTTACCGCGCGCCATGTCCAGCAAAACAGCCTGCCCAGTGCGCGACCGGCCCCAGCATTGAAACACTGAATAATCGTTCGTCTCTTTGGTTTTCTGCGCCGTGTCGGCATAGACCGACCGCCACTCGATAGGCGGGGCGGTGTCCATATACTGCCACCAGTCGGAGCGGAATATGCCGCCCCCGGCGGGGCTGGGTAGTTGCTGCATCTGCCCGGCCCAAGCGTAAGATCCCATCGCCTTCTTGTCGCGATCAATGACTGCAGGCGGGAACCTGACAGGATCTAGCAGTTCACCAGATGTTTTACGCGGGTCTGTCCAGCCGATTGAGGTTGTAAACCGCCGCGCCGGATCGAATTCCATCGGGATGCATAGGTGTTCATATCCCAGATCACTGGCGATAATGTGCCCGCTTGGGTCTTTCTCGTGAAGCCGCTGCATCACGACGATGATTGCAGATTTTGCCGGATCGCTCAAGCGGGTGGGCACGGTTTCGGACAGCACGCGGATTGCCGTTTCACGGTGCGTTGGGCTGTTTGCCTTTTCCGGCGATAAAGGATCATCCCACGCCACCGTGCCCCCGCGGCGGCCAGTCATTGACGCCACGGCGCAGGCTTGACGGAACCCACGATGCTCGTTTTCAAAATACAGCTTTTCGTTCTGGTCGCCCATCATCGAAATCGGCCAGCGCCTTTGGTACCAAGGGGAATTGACCAGTTCGCGCATCATCCTGTTATCACGCACTGCCAGGCCCTGCTCATGGGCCGCGCCGATGTATCGGTGTTCAGGCTTGCCCGCTGGCCCCCAAAGCCACGCCGGATACATCACGCCGATCAGGGTGGACTTGGATGTGCCGGGCGGGACGTTGACAAGCAGCCGCGTAATCTGCCCGGCGTTGACCGCCTCCAGGTGCTCGCAGATCGCGTCTATGTGCCAGCCGTGCTGATACGTGTCAGGGATGATGTGACGCCATGCGCGCTCGACGAAATAAGCAAGGGACCGACTGCACGCGAGCTTATCAGCCGCCAGTGCGTCGTCAATCGTCGGCAGCATCGGAA
>Ga0306872_100386_pt1 | contig 17826 bp, 24 predicted proteins | sample AntRauMeHopE1498_FD_190455 | JGI IMG/M metagenome (GOLD analysis project Ga0306872, IMG submission 190455) | Saline lake microbial communities from Rauer Islands, Antarctica - Metagenome Hop E1 #498 (v2) (version 2) | ecosystem: Environmental > Aquatic > Non-marine Saline and Alkaline > Saline ...
GATGAAGAAGTTAAAGAGCAAACTGATTCTGTAACCTCTGATACCTCAGAACAGCCCGCTGGACAGCAAAGTGCAAGCGATATTCTTGCAAAACTACGCAGTCGTAAAACAGCAGACTGATGTACTGACACTTACGGCGTGGTACGCGTACCACGCCGTATTTCTGTTTTATAATTTACATGATAGGAGATAATGCATGAAGGCATTTGATGTTTCTAAATTTAGAAAAAGTGTGACTAAAAGCGTTCAAGGAATGAGTGTGGGATTCAGAGATCCTGACACTTGGATTTCAACTGGCAACTATACATTAAACAAACTGATAAGCGGAGACTTTAACCGCGGTATCCCGCTTGGTAAAGTAACAGTCTTTGCGGGAGAAAGTGGTAGTGGTAAGAGTTTCGTGGCATCTGGTAATATTATTCGAGACGCACAACGGCAAGGCATTTTTGTTATCTTGATTGATAGTGAAAATGCACTGGACGAATCCTGGCTTAAAGCCTTGGGAGTGGATACTTCAGAAGACAAAATCCTAAAACTCAATATGGCCATGATCGACGAAGTTGCAAAGGTAATTTCAGAATTTGTGAAAGAATACCGAAGTGATTATGGTAATGAGCCGGTCGAGAATAGACCCAAGGTTCTATTTGTCATTGACAGTCTTGGTATGTTGATGTCACCCACTGAGGTCAACCAATTCCAGGCTGGTGATATGAAGGGAGACATGGGACGTAAACCAAAGGCACTGAAGGCACTGGTTACCAATTGTGTGAACATGTTTGGTGACTTGAATATTGGACTGATAGCAACTCAGCACTCGTATGCATCTCAGGATATGTTTTCACCAGACCCAGTTATTTCAGGCGGTTCGGGGTTTATCTATGCCAGTTCCATCGTAGTGGCCATTGGTAAACTAAAACTCAAGGAAGACACTGATGGGAATAAGACTCCCAAGGTACATGGCATCAGGGCCAACTGTAAAGTCATGAAGACTCGGTATGCTAAACCATTCGAAAATGTACAAATTAAAATCCCATATGAGCAGGGAATGGATCCAACAAGTGGCTTGGTTGACTTCTTTGAAGCCAAGGAAGTACTGGTAAAGGTGGGTAATAAATTGGAATATATTTCCCCTGAGACTGGAGAAGTCACTAAGATGTTCCGAAAAGCATGGGATAAAAATACAGGCGGAATACTCAATACCATAATGGATGAGTTTCACCACTGGGAAAAACGCGAGATTAAAGCTATTCTGGCAGAAGAAGCAGCTGATGATGAAGATGAAGAAGAGATCAATTCATCACCTGAAGAATAATAACAAGTGTAGATATACTGTGTTCCCACGCATGGTATATCTACCATTTCAAAAACTTGATATATAGTGGTATATTCAATCAATCCAGCATTATAATAGGAAAATAGCTATGGACAAAGAACTAATAACTGCTCTTGAACTATGGAATTCACTGAAGAATTATGTTCCTGTTAAAGATCGACAAGCCGCCGCAGATCATACACTCAACACCATGATGGATCTGGGAATCGATGTGGAATCACATGATGACGAACTCCAAGAATCATGTGACTATCTGTATCAAAGTTTATGTGAATTTCAAGAACAATCAGGTGACTGCGAAGTTATTGAGGATTTGGATGAATGAAGCTGCAAGATCTTCAAGAGGGAACTTCAATACCATGTATCGTGGTGGATGTACAACCATCATATACTGCGAGTCCCCCAGTACCTGAGCATATGATGCGCAACTGGAACAATCAATTAATGGACTTTTTAAATAAACAGAATTCCCCAATATTAATGTTTGTAAACGCCGAAGAGCAAGGACTAACAAATGATACTATACCAAGTATCAAACAGTTTTGGGAACAAAATGGATTTGATCCAGACAACTGGAACAGAGTACAGATAAACGACAAGGGATATGGCTATTTTAGGAGTTGGATGGATTCAGGTATCCCAGACTCAATATTGATCAAGACAATCAGAGAAATGTACCAATACAGGCACACGGACAGCAGAGACTTATTTGACGGCGAGAATTATTCTACTGAATATGGTGAATTAATGTCAGCATATCTGTCAGCAAATCCAAACGACGAGGATACTATTAAAGAAGATGCAATTTCAGTTGAATGGACCTCACTTGCACAGTTGAAAAAGTTTTCAGGATCATATATAATGGGCGGAGGCAGGGAAGAATGCCTCCGAGAAGTTCAACTACTGATGAACGCATTTAATTTCAAGTACCGAACAATCGACAAATTTGTATATGGATAAGGACCACACATGATCGACTGGCTGTATCAAGTAAGGCAAAATATCGGTAAGATTGTGGATGCCATTGATTTTTACAATGACGAAATTCTATCAGCCAAAAAAGAAGTGTCACTTAAAGGCAGCGTGGAAAAACACGCCAGTGAACTACCGGGCATCGTGGAAACTAGATTCAGTCAACTACAGGAAATAGAATCCATACTGGAATTCTTGAACATTGAACATAGAAAGATGCGCAGCCAAAAGTTCAAGAAATTTCTTGAACACTATAACAAAACATTGTCCAGCCGAGATGCCGAAAAGTATGTTGACAGTGAAGTGGACATTGTGGACATGCAACATCTCATTAATGAATTCGCAGTGGTTAGAAACAAGATGCAAGGTATCATCAAGGCCCTGGATCAAAAGTCATATGCCATAAGCAATTTGATTAGACTGCGGGTTGCTGGATTTGATGACATGAGTATTTGACAAGTCAAAATTATGATAGTATACCATGTGAAACAAGTTGATTGGATACTATCATGTCACTCACTGCTAATGAAGTTGATTCGTGCGTTACACGTTCATTTGCCATATTTGATTGGAAAAAACAACCACCAACTGAAAGCATGATGGACAGTTTTGCATCCCATGGCATCCACAATATACTACGGGACACATGGTATCCCGTCAACGACAACCTAAAATCTGAAAATTGGTACATGCAAATATTGCAACATGAAACACCAGACCTTACCGCTGGGCGAATTCAAGAAATAAAAGAATATTTGACAGTCAAAGCAATGCTTGGTAACTGCACCCAATTTGAAAAATCAGTAATTGCGGTGCTGGCAGGGCATGACAAATATATCAATATTGGCGTTTTCAGGTATATCCCAAAAATATACCATGATATCAAGGCAAAACAACTTGAAGAAGAAAAACTTGACTTGATAAGGCCCGCCAGCAATTGGGTTGGTACTATCAAAAAGCGACAGAATTTTCAATTGACCATGTTGTCAAAGTTTGAAGTCAAACAGCCCGATTTATTCAAACATTTTGTGATTGTCAAATGTATACATGATTGTGTCAACCTTGTTACATTCTTTTTGAATGGTCGGGGGGCCACATATGGCGACGCGCAATCCCTTGCTAAAATAATGTCAGTATCAATAGGTTCCCAGCTTAACATACGAGCAACGGTCAAGTCACATGAACAGGATCGATATTCAGAATGCAATGCCACCCAATTGACTAGGATTTCTTGGATTGATTGAAATAAACTATTGACGACAGATCACCCATGTCTTATAAGAGTGATAAGGCAAATAGACGCACATGGAGATGCACAATATGACTGTTATGGTAAACGTAATCCAAGGCACATACCGCGGTGACAAAATCCAAGATCAACAATTTGAATTGATCGAGGATATGAAAACTGGTAAAAGTGGTAGCTGGATCACAGTCAACGGCGATGGGTCATATGGTCTGCCAGAAGGAAAGTTTCGCATCAAAGTCAAAGATGAATCCTGCTTTACCTGTGAAGACCTCAATCCCCGAGTGCCAGCCATTGAGGAAACAGAGGAACAAGTGATCGCGCGTATCCGCAAGCGGTTCAGCATTCTCGATGATATGACTCGTGCAACCGGTGAAGGAATTATTCGTGGTCTGATTGTAAGTGGTCCTCCAGGTATTGGTAAGAGCTTTGGTATTGAAAAAATTATTGACCAGTTTGACGTTGCCAGCGTGATTTTGGATTCAGATTCCAAATTTGGAGTTGAACGTGGCGCCGCATCACCACTGGGCGTGTACAAGATGCTGTATGAATATTCAAATGAAGGCAGTGTGTTGGTACTGGACGACAGTGACAGCATCCTGTATGATGAGACCACATTGGGACTCATGAAGGCAGTATTGGACAGCACAAAGAAGCGGCGCATCAGCTGGAAGTCAGAAAGTCGTGTATTGGAAAATGAGAATATCCCAAACTCCTTTGAGTTCAAGGGTGCAGTTATTTTCATTACCAATCTCAAGCTGGAAGCCACCCGAGGCAAGATTGGACAACACATGGAAGCAATCCTCAGCCGCTGTCACTATGTTGATCTGACAATTGACAATGTTCGTGACAAGTTCCTGCGGTGCAAGCAGATTGTCCAAGACGGTATGCTGGACAGCTATGGTTTTGTTAACGGTGAACAGTTTGAAATCCTTGACTTTATGGAAGAAAACCAGTATCGTGTACGTGAGATCAGTTTGCGTATGATCAAGAAAATGGCAGACTTGCGCAAGATGGATTCAGTCAACTGGCGCGATTATGCCACGGCAACTTGCCTGAAGTAAATATCTAAACAACCGGCAATCAAATATTAAAAGAACAGTGGGGAAACTCGCTGTTCTTTGTTTCAATTTCAAATGGATGACTATGACAAAAGCAATAATCACAATCAAAGACGAAGTCGCTTGCCATATAGATGGACTGGATTTGGCCTTTAGGAAACGAATGCAGAAAAAGTTTTCGTACATGTATCCACATGCATATCATACTCCTGCGTTCAAGTTGGGTAGATGGAATGGTAAGGCAGAATTCTTTGCATTGGGCGGCGCCACGTATAACAATCTACTTGAGGATGTCATCCCTGAACTTATCACAGCCGGATATGAAATTGAGGTGATTGATAACAGAGTAGCGTTCAACTCGCCAGAATGGCCGCAGGTCACTGCGGAATCATTTGCTCATGTAACATGGCCAGTTGGTCACCCCGCTGAAGGAGAAGCAATTGAACTCAGAGACTACCAAATCACTGCCATAAACAAGTACCTTGAAAACCCACAGTGTATACAAGAACTTTCTACGTCGTCTGGCAAAACTATTACAACGGCTGCTCTATGTAAGATTGTTGAATCCCAGGGTAGAACAGTTACCATCGTTCCCAGTCAAAACTTAGTGACCCAAACACTGGAAGACTATGAGAATTTGGGACTTGATGTGGGGGTATATTATGGTGCCAAGAAAGAAATTGGAAAACAGCACACCATTTATACGTGGCAGAGCATGAGCGCGGTGATACGTCAGAAGCGCGCAGACAAGCTCTCTCGTGGGTTAGAAGAACTTCTGGAGGGTGTGGTAGCTATTATCGTAGATGAAGCTCACGGTGCTGCTGCAAACGATCTAAAGACTATATTGTCAGGTGCGGGTAAGAACATTCCTCTTCGATGGGGATTGACTGGTACTGAACCCCCAGATGAAATCTCTAGAATGAGCCTCAAAGTCATGTTGGGTCCAGTAGTAAACCGAGTGAGAGCTGTGGATTTACAAGAACAAGGCTATCTGTCATCCAGTCATATTAATGTAATGCAAATGGTTGAAGATGTAGTTTATTCAAACTATCAAAGTGAGCTCAGTTATCTAACCACAAATGATGACAGGCTGGATTATTTGGCTGGCTTGCTTGTGGAAGTGGCCCAAGATGGCAATACCCTGTTCCTCGTAGATAGAGTCAAGACCGGAGAAGGACTCATGGAGAGGCTGGGAGATCATAACGCAGTGTTCATTTCAGGTGGCATGAAGGCAGGCGATAGAAAAGATCATTATGATGAAGTCAGAGAGATTGACAATAAGATAATCATTGCCACATATGGAGTAGCCGCGGTTGGACTGAATATTCCAAGACTGTATAACATCATGCTGTTGGAAGCAGGTAAGAGTTTCATTAGAGTAATCCAGAGCATCGGACGAGGCCTTAGAAAAGCCAAAGACAAGGATCACGTGGAAATATGGGATATTTGCAGTACGGCAAAATATTCCAAGAGGCACTTGACATCCAGAAAGAAATTCTATAAAGATGCAGGATACAAGTTTACGATCAAGAAGATCAAGTATCGAGAGTTATAATGAAATTAACCACTATGAAAATAGAAATGACTCAGACGAAATGCATGAGTGAATCATTGTATGAACGACAGAAAATCGGTCGAGTACTTAGAAAAGTCAAGCCAGTTAAAATAATGGATTGGGTACCTAAGAATTAATCAATCCACTGGATTGATTAATTCATAATGAAATGCAACTACTTCATTATCACCATCCATGTATGTGTTTTCTTTGGAATAGTATTCCAGTTCCTCTTTGGTCAATTGTTGCTCGTAATATAGATCAGTCAAACCAGGCTCAGTCACGATGGCATATACAGGTATGTCTTTTCTTAGTTTATCCTTGCGCATTTCACTATAGAATTGTTTTATTTTGGGATTCTTTTCAATTATTCCGTCAACATCATTGGACACAATACCTTTAAATGCAATAATAGAATATTCTTTGGAAATTTTGGTAAATTTCGAAAACATGGGTTCAGCTTCTTGCCATCGTATGATATTATTCCCATTCCAATCTGACTTGGGGAATTTTGTACATAACTTACTAAAATAGTGTAAAATGTCAAAGACATCTGCTCTATGCCTGATAGAAGATCCCAGCATCAATGATTCGGCCTCTGGCCATCTATTTTGTAATACCCGAGTGGCATATCTAATCACCTCAATTAAATCTGTATCTACCCTATCCAGTATTTCCTGCTCTTTTCTTTGAAACAACTGACTTATAACAGGATGACGAGTTCGCAATGACGTGACTTCCTGTATTGGTAGGTTTTCATCCTCATCATCTCTAAATTCAAATTCATCAAAGTGAAATTGGAACTTGGCGCCATTGGTACCAAGCCAAATATACAATGGACCTCGTCGATTATAACTTTCAAAATGATTATTTGATTGCGTAGCCGAAGTACACCATCTGGTGTTTCTCCCCCAGAAGCAACTTGCTTCTTGTGTCTTGGGAGTAAGCAATGTACCAAGTGGCCCTTCATGCCAAATTTTAGTTTCTAATTTCATCTTTTTGGACAGTGCTTTTTTCTTTTGTGTATTACTGACAATATCAGTATCGCTGTATTGGTTGACTAGTTCACCCAAGGTTTCCACTGTGTATTGATTGATATCAGTAGTAATTCCTTCTGATCTGAAGAAGTTTTTCATTTGCTCAAATTTCATCAATGGCACTCTGACTTTGATACTATGTGACCTGTCTCTTTTGATTGAAAATGCATTGCGTATATAATTCTTGATGATCCATGCCATATATTGTTTGTTGTTGGTGGGATCTAGATTTTCCAATCCTGCCAGTATGGTAATGATCTTGTCATTATCGGATTCCATGTCGTTTATAATTCCAGCAATGAGATCATCATCCCGCCCGCGCAATAGTAATTTTGAACCCATTCTGTCAATGGTTATCTTTTGATCGTATTCCATCAGCATTTGATTGAGATTCATTTGATAATATCCTGTGTGTTCTGCATATTTACCACTAAATATGTTAAATGACACAGGAACACTACAATGAAAATAACTGAAATTATCATGGAAGATGATGGAAATTTAGATTCAGTTGACAGTTGGTTGGCGAAATATACCAACCAAGGACTTGACAAGTGGCCATCCACTGATATTTGGAAACGGCTGGTCAAGAGATATCCAGCTGATGAAAACATAGTCCTGTACAGAGGCATGAACTTTAGTACCCAAGAAGAATGGGCAGAGTTCATTAAACAATTCAAACAAGACAAAGGTGAGATACAGTTCAGGGGCATATCGTCATGGACTCGATCAATGGGCACCGCCAAACAGTTTGCAGTGACCCGCCCCACTTATTATCTCAATCGAGAGCTCATGCAGGCACACGATACCATGAACAAAGAAAAAGAACACATGATTGGTTATCGAGGTGTAATACTGAAAATTGTTACGACAGCAGATTCCAGAGCAGTGGACGCAAACAAAAGCAAGCATTCAGCCGAAGATGAAATCATACTGCCAACTGGCACATATTCAGTCACTGTGGAAAAGATTGTCAAGAAATTTGCACATTCGATAGAAGACAAAGATGAAACGTTGGAGTCTATTATTGACCAATATCTGGATATTAAAAATCAAAACAAAACAGATGAATATTTCAAGAAGTTCTATGACTACGTTCTTGACAAATACCAAGATCAAGTCAAAAGCTCAAATGAACTCAAGCAAAAAGTATATGATATTGCGTTCTCATTCATTAAAGACAATGGAAAAATACAAGATTTAATATCAGTTGAAGTGGACGATACTGCGTTCTCCGATGTCTACCGTGGATCGCGAGTTAGAGTTTCGTTCTCTCCTGCCTTGTTCATATTACAAAAACGAGGATTCTTGCCAGACGACAAAAAGGATATATTGACTACTTATGCCGATAATATTGTCAAGGCCTATAGTGACACGCTGAAGAAACACAGTGGGCCAGACTATGAATATAATTTGGGCAGACTCAAAGAGATTGCCCCATGGGTCAGTAATCCCAGATCAATCGACGCAATCTACCAATTGCAAATTAAGAATTCATATGATCTTTTGAATTCCAAAGAATATGTCAAATCCATAAACGATATAAAGGATCCCATGGAGAAACGTAAAGCCATTGAGCATACTAGAGAGAAGATGCAGCGCATCATGCGGCAATTATCCAGTTGAAAGTATTGACTTTCCCAATGTGACATAGTATATTGTATGTTACAAAGAGGAGAATGAAAATTAGAATACTCACGATAGACAATGCAGCATATGAGTTGGATTTCGTCCCAGAAGAGATAGACGATGTTCGATATTCTGTGCTGGATTATAGCAACCGACAAAATATAGACTATGTGTTCCAGCCACTTATTTTCTTGGATATATTTACATCACCAGCGGCCATATTGAAAATTGGCAAATATGCACTCAAAATGCCAATTGACTGGAATATTATCATTTGTGAACCCGAACACGGTGAACCCGAAGTAATTCCAATCACTGCGCTAAATGACAGAGGATTCAAAGCATTTACTTTCAATCCGCTCACGAGTTTTATCCCTGAATTCCTTGAAGTCTCTATCACAAGTGTATATAATGAAGTGAAATGGTACACCCCAAAACTGAGGCAGGGTCACTTTTTATCAGTGCCAATTGAAGAAACTGAAAATCCAAAATGTTGCTATTTCATCAAGGATACAGTAAAAGTCCCAGAAGTATTAGACACGAGTGAATTATGGTAGAGAAAGTTAAAGTTGACCTCAAGCGAGTTCTTTCTGCACTTGACAAACGAACACCGAATTGGTATGACACCTTGTCAAGTGAAGAACAACAATCCATTGGTATATATCAAATTATGAGATTTATGAGCTCGTGTAAGAGTAATATCCCCGACATTAGAGATCATTATTTGACAATGGTAAATGAATTAGTCAATGTCAATTATAATCTATTGTCCAAGCATCCAGATATTCAATTTAGGTTGTTGCAACTCACTGGCGTTGGAACTACACAGTATCATGAATGGATCGCTCCAGGAAAAAGGCAAAAGAACAGCCAAGTGAAAGAATGGTTGACTTCAATCATGGTAGAATGCAATGACGATGAGATTGATCTATTTCATGACATGCATACTCAAGATGAATTAAAGGAAATGGCACGGGATTATGGTCTCCAAGACAACGAAGTCAAAGCACTCTTCAAAAAGTAAACCAAAATTCTCATGTGATTATTGTAAAAAAGCGTTTGTGCATGAGAACAGTCTTGTCAAGCATTCATGTGAGCCCAAACGCAGATGGCATTGTAGGAATGATAAAGAAAATCAAATTGCGTTTGGTGCATATGCCCATTGGAATAAAATCGCCATGGCAAAAAAACATGAGATATCATACGAGACCTTTATGACATCAAAACTGTATACCTCATTTGTGAAGTTTGCCAAATACATTATTTCAGCAAAGGTCGCAAATTGGCAATTATATTTGGAATGGGTAACACAAAATCAATTACCAATTGATGCATGGTCCAAGGACAGTACCCTCAATAGAAGCAGAAAAGAAACAAGTAAGCGAGAAACTCCCGCCAGGGCCGTGGAACGGTTTGTATTGTTGTCTGACGCATGGGCACAAGAACACAACGATCATTGGTCGAACTACTGGCAGGCAGCATCAATCAATTTGATAATTTTCCATATACAGTCTGGTAAACTGTCACCATGGGTGTTATTTGGGTCACATAAGGCTCAAGTGTTCTTGGACTCAGTCCCGGATGATTTGTTTCCTACAATTACCAGTACAATCGATGTTGAGTACTGGCATAGAAAGGCCGCGTTATTTAAAGAAGACCTGGACTGGGTTCATGATATGTTAGATTAAAGGATAAAATATGACTGATATTGACATTGACGTGCCGTGCCGTGACACGGTGCTTGCAGCATTTAAACATGTTCCTGCTGCCATGCAGCACAAGGGAAGAACCAAGAAGCACGCATCTGGGGTGTATTTTCATAAAGTACCAGTTGACCCATTCACTGGGCTCTGTACGGTTGAATACAAGCAAGCAGAGGAAATTGGGTTCTTTAAATTGGACATTCTAAATGTTCATGTGTATCAAGGAGTCAAGGATGAAGCACATTTGATACAATTGATGAATCAGACACCAACGTGGGAATTACTCGAGCATAAAGAATTCTGTGATGGGTTATTTCAGCTGCATGGACATCACTCTGTCTGTGCTATCATGAAGCCCAAGACAGTTGAGCAGTTGGCAGCGGTACTGGCCATGATAAGACCAGCCAAACGATATCTGATTGGTAAATCATGGGATACTGTTTTTTCAGAAGTTTGGAATCCGGTTGCCACGGGAGAATATTCATGGAAAAAGTCCCATGCTTTTTCTTATGCGTTTGCTGTCATGGTGCAGATCAACTTAATATGTGAAGGACTAGTCTAGTCTTCTTATCAATTGCACACTCTTGCGTTTTACTCTTTTGGTCATCAAGTCTTTAAGAGACAGCGTGGGGCCCGCGATGATTTCGAAATCTTTATTTGAGAAATTCATTAAGGAATATTTGTATGGTGTAAATCGTTCCCCTAATATGATGTTGATGGGTATTTTTCTATTCGTTTCCCACCACCATTCACTTCCGAGATCTAAAAACCCACGCTTCTCCTGCGGAGAATTCAAAAGCGCATATACATAAATGCTGGACACGGCCACGTCTTGGTTCTGCATTATACCCACAAACTCATTTCTCCCACTGTTTACAATGGTTAAGAATGGGAATGCAGTCAGCAGCTGGATGTAATTTTCTGGTATTGTCATTCTTTCTTTCTTCTTTTGGTCAGTGATAAATAACTTAACAATGCATGGTACTCAATCATATGAAAAATAATCAAGTCGCTTCAGCTTATATTTACTCACAACAGGCATCAGTGTCTATGGGCACCAATCGACTGGGGACTCAACAGAGAAACCCATTTCAAATATTTAAGAATTCAGACACCTCAATTGAATTGCATTTTAAGAATAGCAACGGTACCAAAGTCAAATTATATGATCACGTGATAACAGCAATCATATATCATGACAACAGAAAAGTTATACTTAACAAACTAATTCAAATTACTGACGGGGATCAAGGCACTGCTGAATTAATAATAGATGCAGCAGATACCAAGTTGTTTGCAACAGGATACTATAATATTGTGATTATGGTTAATGACAGCGCCGCGTACCATGATAGAAATGCACAAATTATGTTCCCAATGGAGGTGATCGGTGCAGTTTCCGACGTTACATATGATTTAGTTGATATCACTGAATTTCCAAGCATTGGTAGGCAATCCACCTCTGGTCTCAGTAAACAAATTCTTGGAGCAGGCGAATATACTCATTCCACTGGCATTCATACTGTTGCAATTGCTGCAACTGATTTCACTGGCGGATTGGAAATACAAGCTGCAATTGAATCTCTCCCACAAGATGGTGATTGGTTCACAGTCGACAATGTCATGCAAGTGGGCGGTACCTTAATTCAGCCAAGTAACATGCCATTTGATCAGTATACTGGCACATTTGGTGTGGTATTTGAGGGCAATTTCAAATGGATTAGATTTTCAGTTGATATCCAACAAGGAACGATTGACAAAATAACCACATCAGTGTAAGCTATTGATTGTTATGGAAGATTTTTTATCATTTGTTAGACGATACGTGCCCGGACACTGGAAGTCCAACGCAACTGGCTGGACCAGTGGAAATTGTCCCATGTGTATCAAGAATGGGGAATCCAGGCCAGATACTAAATCACGTGGCGGATTCAGGTTTGATCATGATCAGATTGGGTATAACTGTTTTAACTGTGATTATTCTGCAAAATGGCAACCAGGTCACAAAATTTCACACAGGTTCCGCGGACTATTGGAGACACTGGGAGCAGACCCTGCTGAAATTCAGAGATTTGTATTACGAAACATGGGGTCACATGACTCGGATGTCATCACCAAACATGATACATTTGTAATTGATTGGCCCACAATAGAATTGCCAGAGCACAGTCAGAAACTATTTGACATTGTTGATGCTACTAAATTGCCCATGGCCATTACAGCAATTGAAACTGTGGTCAATAGACAATTGGACATAACCGACGACTGGATGTATTCCACTCATTGGAAATATAAAAACAGAGTAATTCATCCATTGCGATATAAACGAAATATTGTTGGGTATACTGGTCGAAATTTGTTACAAGGCAACAAAATGAAATACATGACCACTATACCAAGGAACTTTGTATATGGGTTGGATCAACAATCGTCGAGTAAAAAAACTGTTATTGTAACTGAGGGTTATTTTGATGCCATATTAACAGACGGGCTGGCAATTGGCAGCAATGCAATAAATGACAACCAAGCAGATATTATTGAGAACCTGGACAAAAATATTATTGTGCTACCTGACCAAAACGCCGCTGGTGCGAGACTGGCTGAGTACGCCATTTCCAGAGGATGGCAAGTGAGCTTCCCTCCATGGGAACCATCAGTTACTGATGTCAATGACGCCGTCCTGAAATATGGGCGATATTTTACCATAAAATCAATTATCGACTTTTCTGAAACAAATTCAACAAAAGCCAAAATATTGACTAAACAGACATGTAAGGATTAACGATTGTCAGAAGAATACTCCAACGATTTACAGAAGCTGTTTTTGGAATTCATGATCGCGGATCATGATCTGTATATCAGAACAAGTGCCATTACTGACTCCACATATTATGATCGAAATTTACGTTCCACTGTGAAAATGATACAGGAGCATGTAGATGGATACGGCGCCATGCCAACTGCTCATCAGATCAAAGCCAAGACTGGAATGGATTTATCTGATATTGCTAAGGATCAGTACGCCAAGAGTCAAAAAAATTGGTTCTTGGATGAATATGAAAAGTTTTGCAGACACAAAGCCATTGAAAAAGCAATCCTGGCCAGTGCCGATAAGCTGGAGAGAAAAGAATACGGTGCCGTTGAAAAACTGATCAAGGACGCAGTGTCCATTGGACTAGCAAAAGAATTGGGCATGGACTACTGGGAAAACCCAGCCGAACGTATGCGAGCAATCCAAGATCAACGCGGGGGGATGAGTACAGGATGGACTTCAGTGGATTCCATCTTATATGGGGGATTTAATCGTGGAGAACTCAATATCTTTGCAGCGCCGTCGGGACATGGTAAGAGTCTAGTATTACAGAACTTGGCTTTGAATTGGGCATTTCAGGGGTATAATGTGGTGTATGTCACATTGGAACTGAGCGAATCATTGTGCTCCATGCGACTGGACAGCATGATCACTGGGTACCCCACCACTAAACTGTTCAGAAATATTGATGATGCGTCATTGACTATATCCATGAAAGGCAAGAAGTCAGGTAAATTGCAAATCGTACAATTGCCAAATGGATCCACTGTTCATGACCTTAGAGCGTATCTCAAAGAATATCAGATTCAGACTGGACTCACAGTGGACGGCGTGCTACTGGATTACTTGGATTTAATGTCTCCAACACAGGCAAAAGTCTCTTTGGACAACACCTTCCTTAAGGATAAAATGGTCAGTGAAGAACTCAGAAACTTTGCAGTTGAAGGAAATTATTTATTTTCAACAGCCTCGCAAATTAATAGATCGGGCTCAGACGTACCAGAGTTTGACCACAGTCACATTGCAGGCGGTATTTCAAAGATCAACACAGGCGACAACGTGATAGGAATCATGGCAACCAATTCCATGAAGGAACAAGGCATAATGCAATTTCAGTTCATGAAAACTCGATCATCTGCGGGTGTGGGCAGGAGAGTCGATCTGTCATATAATGTGGAAAGTATGCGAATTCAAGACTTGCCAGAAGACGCCCAGTCCAATTCAACAGGATCCACAGGATCCAGTATGATGGAAAAACTAAAAGCCAAATCATCTGACTCCAATGACACCAGTTCATCCACTTCGGCACCCAAGATTGACACGGCCCGTCTTCGTAATATTTTGAAAAGGCAAGACTAACTTGATATATCAACCCCGTGTGGTAAATAGCATGAGCCCAATTCTTCCAGAATGTACAAGGATATTGCAATGAAACGAAAAACAAAATCTATTTTGGAAGAACTAACTGAAATCAGTCTGGATTACGACAGTCATCAAGTTATCGAGAATCATGCCATCAACACAGTAGCAGCCACTTCCAATTTAATTTCACTAATATATGAAACTTATTCAGTGGAAACTGCAAAAGATCTAGAAAAAAGATTAATTAATAGTATTAGAACACAAGACGATAAAAAATTCCTCAGAGGAATTCGGCGAGCCAATGAGGCATTGCCTTCAGGCAGTCAAGCCACAAAATGGAAATAGGACACAACATACCATGCATCTAAATTTGATCAATGACTTAAATGAAAGTCGACAGTATCGCACTCGGTATGCATTCAAAACAACCAGTGCAGTGGCAATATCCAATCATTTATTTTTGGATTGTATTGCCCTTTGGATTCTGTATAATGAATACCAATATGCACCTGTGGCAATTGACTATGCCAAGAAAACCACGCGGTACAATGATTTCTCAACATATAGGCAGAATTCCACTGACATGTATTTGGCAACCCATGCAATTACTTCTTCTGATTCAGACTTATTCTCTGACAACCAAGCCGATAAGGTATTGTTGGATCGCATGACTATGAATCCGACACATATGAGAACATACCTGCGTATGGTTTCCACTAACACATTACGCGACAGTGTGTTCAGACAGTTCATACAGAGTTTGGAAAGACAACTGCGAATTGAAAGTTCTGAATTGAAGTCTATTAGACGACAATGCCAGACGTGGGGACAGCTGACAGACACTGAAAAATCACTGATATTGAACAAAGTATTCAAACAATATCGAATGTATGCAAGACGCAGTGAATTATTTCACCTGCTTCAATCATATTATAACCTTGACGTGAAATCAGCGACCAGTGCAGTGGTCACTTCTGCAGAAGGATCAGCAATAGCCAATGTATTCAAACGATCATCTGATTCTGGAAATAATATAGGTTGACGTATCATATACATACGTTGGTGGATATTACTGACAGTGGGGTTACTGACCCCAGACTGTCGGAATCAACTCAGTACAATCAAGCACAGAATTTGAATGTAATCCTACAGACCATTGGTATGCGTGCTCAGCCAATGGACTATTCTGTTTCCCGTATCAGTATGGTGAATTATAAGTCACTTGGATTCGGCAAGGCACATACAGGCAGCGGCTCAGTTTGGCATATGATATTTCACACTGATACCGAAATGCCATGGTTACATGACGGGGATCCAGTGTTTCATCTAAAGTCTGAACTACATGGCATGGTATTTGTGGATGGGCTTACAAATACAGTGAAGTTCCAAAATAATGTGTTTTCAACACATGGGGGCAATTGCAACATCGTAGTATCAACAAGGTAAATACACAGGAATGACCAGGAGAATTGCAGACGATGTTTATATTAGAATCCAAAATGGTCTGGGCTAGAACAGGCAAGACCATTACTAGAAAATTCAGATGCAGCCTGGGACCTAGAAAAGGCCGAGTAGTTTCCACGGCATCACAGTGTATGGCCCCAATGGACTTGAAGAAGAGACAGGTCATGAAGAAAACCCGTGCGCAAAAAGGCATACGGATGACTCGCAAGGCCAAGAAGATAAAGAAGTATTCACCTCAGAGTAGAATGCTTAGGAGATTAAACCAATGATATTATCAGAAATAGACTGCTGGACAGGATACAACAAACAAGGAACTAAAAAAGGCAAGAATGGCAACCGAGTCAACAATTGCGTCAAGGAAGATGACAGTGACAGTGAAAAAACCAACAATGCATCATCAAGAGCCGTAAAATTGCTGCAAAATTTAGATATATTTACTGATGCTGACAAAATTACTGAAATTGTCAATGATATGACACTGACCGACATGTTGGCATTGGATACTGCATTTCAAAACCAAGACTTTGCATATCTAGAAAAATTGTTCAATAACAGCACTGATACTGTTGAATCAACTCTACCTGGTCGCAGTAATGTCACATCCGCCGCGTCACCAGTTACTGCACCAACTTCTGCCGCAGTTGATCAAGACGATGAAGAAGAAATTGCACAGCCTGATGAAAAAACTTCCATCAAGCCAAAAAGTTCTGATTCCACTCGAGGTACTACTTCACCTATGTCTCCTGGTATGGCATCATGGAAAAAGCGTGAAGATCAAATGGAAGAGTCTTACATCACTAGGATAAAGCAATTGTCTGGTATTGTCCCGACTGTTGATTCGAGTGATATGTCATAATGAAAACCATACTTACAATTGGCGGTATTGAGACTTTTATTTCAACAGTTGAGCATGAATTCCTGAACACACACGGGAACTCATTTACTACGTCCGGTATGTCCGAGTCAGATCGATATATTACTTCAACATTGTTGAGTCGAGGGATATTAAGACGTACTAAATCATCCCAAGGCCGAACCGTCTATTCCTTAAATCAAAACAATTCAGTGATAAACCATGCAAAATAGCGCCGACGTATTAAATCAATTGTCTGATATAGTTATTGATGAACTATCACGTGATTTGGAGTTTGACACAATGGTCATGATGGCGGTTGTGAATTCAAGCAATAATATCATTTCTTTGGGAGACTATACAATTGTATGTACTACATCAATCGACAATAGAAAAGAATACTGCATTAAATCATCACCTGCAGGCGAAATACTAGTGAATGATATCAATCTATTACATACTGCATTATATGCGGTGAAAAAATTACACCAGGGTGGATATCTTTATCAGCATGACCAGACTATATCGGACGACCAAACATATGGCAGATACCAGTCTGAATATAATAGATTGACGGCAGTGATCAAGCAAGGCGGCGATTCTGCTATACAGCAGGCAAAACTCTGCAGATGCCATGATGAACTAATTAGGCTACGTGGCAGAATCAGTCGTCAGGCCCCACAATAGGTAAATAACTGAAAGTTTTGGAGAGATAACATGTTTTTAGACGATTTTGATTCGCCCAGTCAGCGGTTTAGTAAAGTACAATCTTATTTGAGAGAAAGCCATAGATGTGAAA
>Ga0306872_100391_pt1 | contig 17776 bp, 18 predicted proteins | sample AntRauMeHopE1498_FD_190455 | JGI IMG/M metagenome (GOLD analysis project Ga0306872, IMG submission 190455) | Saline lake microbial communities from Rauer Islands, Antarctica - Metagenome Hop E1 #498 (v2) (version 2) | ecosystem: Environmental > Aquatic > Non-marine Saline and Alkaline > Saline ...
AATAAGCATGGCAACGCGCAAAGAAATTGTTCGCGGTAACCCGGTGACCGACATTCTGGACGACTGGATTCGCAACAACGGTGAGTTCAGCCAAATTGAAATGGCAGAGCGCATCGGCGTTACAAAATCCGCCAATTGCTTCATCAGTCAGGTTCGATCCGGGCGCAGTAAGATGCCCATCACCAAAGTCGTTCCATTGGCCAAGTTGCTCGGTGAAGACCCAGCGCCGATGGTTGCCGCTGCTCTCGATCTGTATTATCCAGAGCTTCGCGACGCCCTAATTGAGTGCAATATTCTCAAGCAAACGGAATCGGGTTCGCTTAAAGACTTGCGTCAGGTAGCTAATGAGAAGAAACAAGCCGTTTAATTTTGCGCTACAAACCCTGTTTTGCCTAGAATGGTGAAAATAGACCTTCACAGGCAAAACAGGAAGCACCATGAAGACCACCCCGCTTACCATCACCAACCCCGCCGCACTGTTTGATCAATTCTCGGAACGCAGTCAATCGGAACTGCTGAAAATTCGCAAGATCATTAAAGACGATAACGACTACCTATCCAAAAGCCCGCGAACCTGGGGCATCAAAGAAGCCGCACTGCTGATCGGTCGCTCTATGCCCTGGCTGCGAGAGAACGACAAAGACGTGCCGCGCAATCGTCAGAATCACGGTCGCTGGACACTGCCTCGCATCAACGAACTGCGTGATCAGGTGAAGACCCGCGTTCGTCGCCCAGAGTCTGCCCAAGTCACCATCATGGCGTGCGTCAACTTCAAAGGGGGCGTTGGCAAGACCACCACCGCAGCGCACCTGGCTCAGAAAGCCGCGATTGATGGGCTGCGTGTGTTGGCTGTTGATCTGGACCCACAAGCGACGCTCACCTTCCTGCTTGGCGGCCTGATTCCCGAAGTGGATGTGAACGAAGACGATCTGATCAACCCGTATCTGCTGGACTCCACCGATAATTTTGCCAGTGCGATACGTGAAACCTACTTCGCCGGCGTTGACATCATCCCCACCAGCCTGCCGCTACAAGACCTGGACCTGGCATTGCCCAATCCGGAGCTGAACAACCGTGACACTATGGGCAGCGCCGTACTGCGTCTGCGCAACGCTCTGGCCCTGGTCCAGAACAATTACGACCTGATCATTCTCGATTGCCCGCCCAACATGGGCTCGATCACAGCCAACGCACTGGCGGCGGCGAACGCCCTGTTGATTCCTCTGCCCCCTGCGGCCGCGGATCGTGCCTCGTTCATGATGTTCTGCCAAAGTCTGTCGCTGTTTTACGGTCACCTGGGCCGCGATCTGGACTACATGCGCATTTTGATTTCCAAGCACGACGGTTCGGCCGCGCATAAGTTCAACGAGGGGCGCATTCGTGCACTCTACGGCGAATATGTGCTGACTCATGTGCTGACCGATTCCACCGAAATTGAGAAGGCGGCGTCCTACATGCGCACCGTGTACGAGCTGGAGAAGCCACTCAACAGCCGAGAGACGTACCAGCGCTCTCTCGACAGCCTGGACAACTGCTGCGGCGAAGTTCTTGGCGACATTCAACGACTCTGGGGTTTGAATCATGAAGGATAAGAAACTCTCAGGCGCCTGGGGGTTACTCAGTGACGATCTGGACAGCCAGGACACCCCGCTCAGTGCGCTGCCGGCCAAGCCAGAACGCAAGAAAAAGGAAGTCGCTTCTAACAAGCCAGTAAGTAAGAGTGGCGCGCCCTCCCCTACTGTAAAGAAGAGCGACAGTGACGAGCTGATACGCATTGACCCGACCCGGGTGCGTAGCTGGGCCTACAAAGACCGACAAGCCGAAGACCTCAAAGACCTTAGCTATGAAGAGTTGATGAAAGCGATTGCCCGTAATGGTCAGCACACGCCTATTACGGTTCGGCGCATTAAGGATAAAGATTATGACTATGAAGAGATCGCCGGCTTTCGCAGACTGAATGTGTGTATTGCCTTGGGCATTCCGGTATTAGCCATTGTCCGTACCATGAACGATCAAGAAGGCTTTGCCACTCAGATCAGCGAGAATGACGATCGACAGTCCCCGTCTTTTTGGAGAAGAGCCCAAGTATTAATGAAGGCAATGGACGAAGGACTATTCCCCACTGTTGAGGCCATGTCCATTAAGATCAATATTGCCCGTTCCACTATTGCCAATTACATTCGCGTTGCTCGGTATATGCCAGAGCCATTCAAGGAAAAAGTGCCTCTTCAGAATTGCCCTCGCGATGTTTTATTTTTCTTTGTTGGCTTACAGGATAAACCAATTGAGCATTTAGCAGCCTGGCTCGAAGAGGATTGTCTTTGGCGATTTTCTCTATCCGTTAAAAAAGATGAGGTGGATAAATCCTATAAGCAATACTTAAAGAAAAGCGCACCCAGTGAAGAAAGTTATGAGCCTAAAAAAGACAGTGCGAAAACCTATACTGGGAAGGCCGGTCGGCTATTCTCTATGACTCGAAAAGGCGATCAGGTTCTGGTGAACATTCTGAAAGATGGTAAGCGCATCATGACAGACGATGAGCTTGCCGACGCTCTCGTGAAGATCATGGATGAGAAGGTAGCCAAGTAGCTCTCCAATGTTTCCGTGGAAACACTCGCTGAGAAGCGCCCAATGTTTCCGTGGAAACACCTCGATTTACCCCTCGATTTTCTAATGTTTCCGTGGAAACACCTTGCCACCTTCGACTGTTTCCGTGGAAACAATCGCTGAATCGTCTGCTTGATCTGCGCAAACAAAAAAAGCGCACCGCTGGGCTGTCTATCAGCTTGCTGGCGCGCTTATCTCGTTAAAGGTGGTACAACGGTAGTGCTATTAAAATTCGTTGATTAGAAGTGATCACAGAGCGTTCTACAAAGAGGCGGGTTTGTTCTTATTCAGCAGTGATTCGATTTCGGTATGAGCGAAATGCTCGAACCGGAGTAGGTTGCTTGCGATACTCGCGAACTCAGACCAGGTTACATCCAGCGCATCGTGAATGCTGTCCTGCAAATGAATGAGCGCCTGCGGATTGCCCAATACATTCTCCGACCAGAAGACAAATCGACAACCCAATCTTTGCGGTATGCGATTCATCACATCACGACTGAACGGCGTCCAGGGCATAAGCTTTGCGGCTTGCCAATCCAGATTCATCAGGTCGCCGATGGGCTTACCCTCAGAAAGAGCCACTAAAATACAGGCGCGCTCGTTGAAGGGCAGTGCTTGCATGAACACCAGCAGATTAGGCGCCACCAGGTCATTGATCGGTGGGCGCCAATCGATGATCGCGCAGCTGGGTAGGTCGCCAAGCATCAGCATGTAGAGGCATTCACCCTTGAGTTCGCGCATCAGCTCAAGAGCTACAGCGGTACCCAGATTATTTTTGGCTTGGGTGTAGTAGCCAAGTAAATGATAATCATTCAGTTGCTCTACGTCCTTATTCCAAAGAGATAGGTTAGAGAACTGACTGAGTTTTCCGGTTTCGTCACCGGCTGCGATGGTGCTGATTTTCATGTGGGCCTCCCCTGTCGCTGAACGATAGCAGGGCAGGGGAGAGCCGTCCACGACTACCCGGCGGTGACCACCGACAGCAGCTGCCAGACAATGTGAGCCAAGCCAGCAATGCCTGCCACCGCTAATGCAGCGGATACGATGGTCCAGAATGGCCCCAGAATGTTCACTGCTAAAATCAAACCCATCAAATTGCGTAACATCGACTGCACTCCTGCACGGAAAAAGCCGATCGCTAAAAGCAACCGGCACATTGGAACTCTTAAAAGGTGAGGGCGTTACACACCGTGTCCGTCTTCCACTGGCTTATCGTCGCGAAAGCGGTAGAAGCGCGGGTGTCTTAGAGATAAATCTGCGGTCACTTCGTGGTAGCGAACTTCGATCATTCGACCTATTAATTCGCCCGGGTCCAGGTTGCGAATGTCGTCGGTCAGGCCCGAGCCCACACTCACCAGCACACCGTTAAAGTCGATCACCACAGCGCCGATCTTGCCTTCGTACTTACCCTCGCCCAGTTCGGTGGAGACGATCGGAGTATCCAGACTTTCTTCGCCTTTGATTTTGAGCCAGTTGTAGCTGCGCTTCTTTTCGTATTTGCCATCCAGGGGCTTAACAATCAGACCCTCGCCACCGGCTTTCATGATCTCGGCTGCCCAGTCCTGAATATCTTTAACGGATTTCATGACGCGCACCGGCGTTACCTTGACGCAGGGCAGCGTGGCCAGGCCCGTAGCTTCGGCCAGGCCCGCCAAGTCCATTCGGCGTTCGCGGTAGGTTCGATCGTCACTGTCATTTTGGAAATTCGCCAGCGGCATGGCGTCGAATATGTAAAAGATGGCGTCGTCAGCGGCAAAGTCTTTTTTGTGAACGTCGCCGACGATCTTGTTGAACTGATTGTTCTTGTCCATCAGCTCACCGTCCAGCACAGTTGGCGCCACTCTAAGTTCTGCGAATTTAGTCTTAATAGCGTTGGCAATTGGCGTCATACCTTCAAACACCTTGCCGGTGCGAGAGTAGAATATGATGTCCTTGCCGTCCCAGATCGCCAGTGAGCGCACGCCGTCGTACTTGGGCTCAGCAGCGACCGGCCATTTCTTGATGCGCTTCTCTTCAAACTTGTGCGCCAACATGCACTCGAACACGAAGATGAAACCGGGCTTGGCTCGATTGCAGGTGCCGGCGGTGAACCCTGCGCGCAAGTCCTTTTTCAGAATGCGAGTCAGCAGCGTCTGCGAGGCTTCGGACAGCACATTCAGTTCGTCGGTAATCGCCATCTTGGCGGCGTTACCTGTCAGCTCACGTTTGGCTAGTTTATCCAGCAACCCAAAGGTGTCGGATGAAAATGCTTCGGCGCCAGATCGACTGAGTTCAGGCACCTGCTTGATGCCATAGGTGACGAACGGATCGTAAGTGGCTTTTAACACCAGCTCCATCATCGGGTCGTCGATGTACTGCGCCAGTAGAATTTCTTTGGCCTTGCCTTTGGCTTGAGCGATCTGCTCGATCACCTCATGCACTGCGCAGGAAGTCATGACCAGGGGTTTATCGTCAATGGATGTTGCGGCTACTAGATTCATTAGGTATGTCCTTATCGGTGTGTAATTGGCAATTGCCGTGTGTAATCGTGGTTTTTACGATGTCCAATACTTAGCAGTATTGGACAAAAAAGATTTTTATAGCCCTGTGCTACTCCACTCGCGCCTCCATTTTCAGACTCACAAGCTGACGCTTGAGCTGGCTCATGGCTTTGAGTTCTGCAGCCGTCATGTAATCGAACACTGAGGCTTTGAGCTTCTTGCCTTCGGTTACTGCTTTTCTGCGTCGAGCTGCGGCTGGGCGCCCCAGAGCCAGCATCTGATCCTTAATGCTTTGCTCGGTCGGTGCATCGTTCACCAATGCGTTGACGATCTTGCTGGCGTCAAATTCAATCATTTCGCCAGGTGCCAACTTTGGTACCGGCTTTGCTTTCGGTTTGGGCGTTGTGATTTGAGTCGGCGTGCTGGTGACTTTCGGCGTGACGCCGGTAAACCCACGCTGATAGGACGAGCCGTGACGATTGACGCTGACGCTGTGGCGCTCACGACGCGCTGCGTCCGGGTTCACCGCTTTGGCCGGGTCTGGCTCGGCGTAGTAAATGGATTGACCGGCGTCGAGTTCTTCCTGGCGCATCTTCAACGCCGGACAGGTCTTGCTGCGAATCGCTTTGACGCACGGCTCTTCATTGAGCTTCTGCCCGCGTTCAAACGCTTCGATGGTGAACAGGCAGATGCCGTAGTGGCGCTTGGCACCCACCTTCTTGCATTCGTGGTAGTAGCGATTCCTGCCCGCGCGACTGGCTTGTGGCGGTCTGACTTCAACGGGTACAGCGAGTGCTTCGGTCATGATTACTTCCTGCTAAGTATGCTTATGGTTTAAAACGCGCCCCAGTGTTCCAGGTTTTTTGACTCTTGCTCTTGCTTGCGCGCCTGCTCACGATGGGATCGCATTTGCTTCTGCGTCCGAAAAAGATCGTCTACGCTTTCGGTTTCCTGGATGTCAGAAAACCCGCCGCTCAGTGATTTTATTAAATCCGTCCTGAGTTTTTCCGCAAAGTTGGTGCTGATTGACTCCCACTCGCCGTGTCGATCGATTTCTGAAAGCAGCCAGTTAGCAGCCGCCATTGGATTGTTTCCTGATATTCCAACTTGAATGTCTTCCGGTGCCCTCACCCGATTGTACTTTTTCAACTTGGTCTTGAGCGCTGCAAACCAGTCCCCTTCTTTATGATTCAGCACGATCATGGTCTGGTTTGGGCTTTTTATAGGCCCATAGACGGTGATCATCGCTTTAAAAGCCGTACCAACTTCTTTGCTTTCTAGGCTGATCAGCGTGTAGCCCTTGTTACTGCTGCCTTCGGTGCATCGTAGCGATTCAATCCGAGCGTCAAGTTTCATGTTTGTGTCTCGTTTTCTTAATATGCACACAGTATAAAGCGCTGTGTGCGGGTACTCATGCGCGGGCGCTGCGCAACCACATGCGTAAGCCGTTGATCTTCATCGGTGTTGCCGGTGTTGCCATCTCAATAGCGGCGCGAATCTCCCATGCTTGCGCCTCGTTCGGGTCTTTGTCCTGCGGCAAGATGGCGATGTAGGTATCAAAGTTGTACCGGCGTAGCTGCTGCGCCTCCTTGCACGCATCGTCCAGTGCCGCGAACTCACCGTCCCACAGAAACACAAAGCGCTTGGCACCGGCGTCTCTGAGCGCGTACAGCTGGCTGAGCTGATCTTCGGCGCCCGACTCGGACATCGATATGCGTTTACCGAAGCTGCCCACCACGCCAATCTTCTGGGAGTGGTCTTCTCGAACGGCCGCCACCGTAGAAGCCACGTCGAACGCACCCTCGCAGATCACGATCGTCTGGCTACCCAGTGCGTTGTGCGCGTTGTACAGAAACTGGCCCGTACCCGCCAAGCCAGGTGGAAACAGGTATTTGTTGTCGGCGGTGCCGGTGATGTCCCGACCCTGGAACGTGCGCACCACGCCCTCAAGATCAAATACCGGAATGATTACGCGACTGTCGTAGCTTTGCTGACCCTTGTTACCGTCGGGTCGGGTGTAGTCAAAGTGCCCGTGTCTGCAAAAACGCCAGCCCAGTTCCTCCACCAGCTCGCTGCTTAAGCCTCGCGCTTGCAGATACGACAGATTCTTACCGTTAATCGGCAGTGCGTAGCTTTCTGGCAGCGTGACTCCATCGGCGCTTTTAACGTCAAGGCTAAGGGGCTTTGCTTTCTTTGGCTTCCAGCCCACGGTGCTGGCGTACTGCTTGAGCTGAGCAATGGCTTCTTTGGCGCTGTCGTCAAAGAACGCCTTGGAGAACGAGAACAGGTTGAAGCCCGGGTTATCCACGCACGAGCCGTGAAAGCAGTTGCCCAGGCCCGTCTCTGCGTTCAGATACACCTTGCGATCACGGCCACCACAGCGCGGGCATTCTTTGATGTTGAGCTGGACGCCGGAGCGTCCCCTGGTAACCAGATAATCCACGCCCAACCAATCCAGGTAATCCTCTGGATCGGTCATTTCCAGCAGCTCGGTTAACTCATCCGGATTTCTGTCGTTGTGGCGTGGGTTTGTCGCCTTCGTCGTCGTCATGATTTTGATCCTGATTGTCGTCGTCGTCGTCGTCGCTAAAAAGCTCGATAAATTCTTGCAGCCGATACTCGCGAGGCCACAGGGTTATCGCGCTCAGAAAGCGGCACGTTTCCGACAGCCTCTGTTTTAGAGAAAGCTCGGCAACCAATTGCCACTCTTCACACCAGGACGGGAATCGAATCATCATAATGAATGAACCGAGCGTCGCCCAGAGTCCCCAATAGCCAAATAACCAACCGAGTACCGTCATAAAGTTTCCTATGAGAAGCCAGTGATACCTTTGATGAATTGCATCTTGCTCAAGTCCTGTGTGATTTTAATGGTCAGTTCGCCCGCCTGGTTTCGAGACGCGGCTAGGAACAGTCGCGCTTCGCCTGCGGCGGTTTCGTCGTCGCTGCGGTTGATCGACATCATCAAGTCGGCAATCCGAACCTTGTTGAAGTCTTCCGCAACGTCTTCGGCTTTGGTGGTGTCTTTCTTGAATCCGTCACGGTTCGACTGCGTTGCCGTCAGTACGGCGCAATCTTCTTCGTGAGCAATGGCGCGCAAGCCCAGCCACACCTGCTTGCTGTTCTCCTGGGCGTTGTCCGTGTAGTTGTCAGGCGCCATGATGTCGGCGTAGTCGGGCACGATCAGATCGAACACGATGCCGTCGGCACGGTAACGCTCAAGAATGCGACGCAGACCTGCGGGCGTCAGTGTGCCGGCGGGTACGCTGACAATGCGCAGTTCTCCCCTGCCCGGTCGCTTAGCCTCGCGATCAACGGCGTCTTGCACGGCGTGCATCTTCGCTTCAAGCGCGTCCATGTCGGTGCCGGAGACGTTCGCATCGTTTCGATCGGCGATGATTTCACCGGCTACTTCCATGGTGATGTACAGCGTGTTGTAGCCGGCTTTCGATGCGTTCACCGCAAAGAAGCCCAGGCCCATCGAGTTGTGACTGATCAAGCCGTTAGCAAAAAAGCTGTGCGTCTCTGGTACGGTAAAGTCTACCGTCTCGGCGTAGCCCGTTGACACGGACTCGATAGCATCAAAAGCATAATTGAGAGTTACCGTTTCGCGCAGCCAATGACAGCTTTCACCGGTGATGCCGTACTCATTCAGTTTCTGCACCAACTGACGTGCCAGGCTGTAAGTTAATTGTCGAACCTCGCCTTTTCTGCCAGACCGAATACACCTGAGTGATCTAGCCAAGCTCTCGCCGAGAACCCCCTTGTAACCGTAGTCAGACGCTTTGATCTCTTTGATTACGCCGCCGATCTTGGCGCGAGCGTTGGGTATCCAGTCTCGCTCGGTGCCGGCGTTCAGCTCGACGCCGTACAAAATCTCATTCTTTCTATCCTCGTAAAGCCCGATAGACTGCAAAGCCTTGATGTTACTGGCGCCAGATATTTTTAAACGCCAGTAGTCGCGCATGATGCGCGTACCATTGGTGGCGCACGACCTCTTCTTGGTGCGATTCGCCACAACTCCATAATTGACCAGCATAACCTGTAGCTGCCTGATCAGCTTCTCCGATGCCATGCACAGATCAATCTCGACCTTACTGCTTGACCACTTCCGAGCGTGACACTCAAGACCAATCAGTGACGCCATGAAGATGCGAACACAGGGCTCAGGCGCTGTGCGAATAGCCAGCGGCATTGTCTTGTGCTTTGAGGTAACCCAGTCAACTCCAAGCGCCTCAAGGTAGCGTCTAATCAAAACGCTTTCAATCCGCAGATCAAAGCAGCCGTTGCGCTTCTCAGGCTCGTAAGTCATTAAGCCAAACAAGCTCTTAACTAGCGATCTGTAGCGATCGGCTATCTTTTCATCCTTCTGCGTGAAGACAATCTGCCCGGATCGCTCTGCAAAGTGACCTTCTGCGATCACCATGCCAATAAATTCAGCCAGGTCTGGCGTCATTGTTTCGGGGAGCGTAACGTCTTTTGCTAGACGACCTTGTGCCGCATCTACCGCATAGCCAAGATCGACGCTTGAGCCAAAAACTTTCTTACCGCGTTGCACAGCCATGAACTCGCCTGGCTGTACTTCACCTAAGTGTCGCCATACCAAATCGCCATTCTGATCTGCAACGAGCATAGGGTGATTATCGGTACCCTCTATCTCCAGGCCGCGTCGGGTGACCACCTTGAAAGTTTCACTTTTGCCGTTGTTGTAAATATCCGACGTGTATTCCATACCATTGCGCCCAAGCAACTTAAGCTTGAATGGCGAGAATGTATCTACTGGCAAATTGCGAGGCACATAATCGCCAATTTCCACCATACCGTGTTCAGTCAAAAGCAGAGTATCGCGAGTAACACACTTGCCCTTCTTGGCGCCACCCAGCAGACACGACAGCTCTTTACGACCCCAGCCATTGTGGTACAGCATCTTGTCCAGGCGCGGTATGCCGGTGGTGATGCCGGTGGGCTTGATCAGACCTGCCGCTTTGTCTTTGCGGTACTGCGTCCGAGCGTCGATGCCGTTCCAGTAATCAATCTCTTCGAAGTTGTCCAGAATGCCTGTGTCAAACGCCTTCTTCATCAGCTTCTGAGCGCCGTCCAGATCACCCTTGTCAATCATCGACTGAGAGCGAAAGTACGCCTGTATGACCGCCTGACGCCGTGAGAACTCACCCACCTTGTCTGCAATGAAGTCGCCGTCTTCCAGCGTGACCTTATTGATGTCCTTATACGCATTGATGATTTCACGCTTTAGCTCATCCCGAATGCGCTTGGTTGAAAACGCATCTTTGAACAGCTCGGTTACAATCGCCTTGCCACGCGGAATGCGCCGGTACTTCTCGAAGTAGCTGTTGGTGATGTCCACCAGAAAGCTCATGGGTTCCGAATCCATGTACTCCGGTCGCACCAGACCTTCGGTGCGACGCATGAACTTCGGGTCGCGCATCATCAGTGCCACAATGCGCTGCTGAAAATCGCCTTCAAAATCGTACTGCACCGCCGGCAGGTCTGGGTCGGTGACTGCTGCGCTTTCAATCGGACCACCCATGAGGTGGTCGCCAATGTCTTTTAAGATTGATGCTTCTGATGCGTCGGTCACGATCTTCCCCTACTGCTTGCCTTCGAAGTATTGGATCGCGTGCTTGTAAATGGTTCTGCGGTGACCGTCGGGCATTTTGATGGTGATCGACCAGCGATCGAACTGAGTGATTTCACCGCTGACAATGCCGCCGTCCAACATCTTGATGAACGTCTCGACGCCGTGCTTTTTGCAGGTCGCTAGAATTTTCTCATGACCCACCGCTTCTGGAAAATACCTGGCAGGTGCGTCTGTTTGATTTCGAATACCGACCACTTTGTTACCCGTTAGAACTTGTGTCATTTTGATGCCCTTGTGTGTTTGCTTACTTGTGACTAAGTATGTCACATAAAAAGTGCTTTTGCGCGCTCAAGCAGTGCGTTGCCGTCTGGCAGTGTACTGATCACCGTTGCCTCGTCGAGCAGCTGCTGTTCATACACCAGCGTTGACAGCATGAGCGCCTTATTCGGTACGCGAATCAGGTACTCCATCAGCATACGGCGGTGCTGACGCTGGTGAATGTTGTTGATGAAGTGATCGGTCTTGTAGAAGTCGGACCCGGAGTGCATCAGCTCGGTGCTGCACTTGCTGGCCCACAGACGCTCTACATGCTGCGCTATGGTCAAGTCAGTATCAAACATCGGCTTGCTGGAATACATCGCTTGGGGCCTGGGCAGCATCGCCCAATCGCGTCGCTCGGCGTAGTGCATGGCGCGAGTGCAAAAGAAGTCGTAGGGGCAGCCAATCTCATCGGCTTGTTGACGTGCGAGCCACAGAGCGGTGCGCGTTGAGGATGCGCCTTCGAGAAAGTCGTCTTTGGCAAACACCTTGAGCCATTTGGCGCCTTCGCTGTCTGAGCGTCTTGCGAACGCTGCTTTATAAGCTCGTTTGTACGCATCGACGAAATGGTAGGTGGCTTGCATCGGGTGCATCATCCGGTAATCCCACCACTTGCCTTCGTAAAGCTCGGGTTCACGCTGCCAGTATTTCGACGGAATATTCTCCACCGTCAAGGCATCGTATCGTTCCGGGTGCAGTGCTAAACCGACGCTGCTCATAATGTTTCCTGTGTGTGCTTAGTTCTGAGTAAGAGTATGGTACACACGGTGTTTGAGTCCACGCAAGAGAAATACTGCGTCTTCCGGTGGTTATCGATGACCCATGCGGTTTGGGCGTTTTTGCTTCCCTGTCTTTATCTTTAATCTTTATCTTTAAGTCTTTAAATCTTTATACAGGGGAACAAAAACGCCCAAACCGATGAAACACCCCGGAACCTAGTCTTCGTACTTGTCCAGAATCTTGCGCACCAGACCGTGCCGCACGATGTCAGCGCGGGTGAAGTTCACCATGCCGATTTCCGGAACCGTCTTGAGCCTGGTCACAGCGTCTTCAAGGCCCGACAGATGATACACGCCGCGCCCGTCTTTCAGGTCGCTCTGACGAATGTCGCCACTGACGATCAGCTTGCTGCCTTCGCCGATGCGCGTCAGGAACATTATCATCTGCTCCGGCGTGATGTTCTGCGCTTCGTCCAGAATCGCCCAGGTGTGCTTGAACGATGAGCCGCGCATAAACTGCAGCGGGCAGAACTCGATCTTCTTATTTTTTAACGCATAAGCTAATGCGCCCTCTGTCATGTGATCGCGGAACACGTCGAGAACCGGGCGTACCCAGGGCGCGTACTTGTCTTCGATTTCGCCCGGAAGGTGACCCATATCCTCACCGCAGGCTTGCATGGGCCGGGTGATCAGAATCTTGTTGATGCGTTTGGCCAGAAGTGCTTCCAAGGCGAGCGTGGCGGTGATGTAAGTCTTGCCGGTGCCGGCCGGGCCGGTCGCGAAGGTGATGTCTTTGGACAGAATATTGCTGATCAGCTGGCCCTGGGCTTCGTTTTTGGCCTCTAATGGCTTACTCTTTCTGGGCTTGACAACTTCGGAAATGTCTTCAAAGGCGGCTTCGTAGTTGGGCTCCTGAAATGGCTGCTGACGATTTCCACGACGATCACTGCGTGCCTGACGACCATTGCCTTTGCTCATGTGTTGCCTCATTACGTGGTTGAACTGCTTTGACACTGTGAACTCAAATTAACTTAGGGCTTGCGGTCAGATTACTTCAAAGAGTGCGAGGTAATTTATGAAGTCGCACTTGTCAATTAATGGTCGCGGCTGCTTCAAACAAATTATCCAGCTGCTCATCTGTCAGACCGGTTATCTCCAGCATCTTTTCTGCGAACGTACTCAACCTATCAAAGCTGGCCTCGGCCCAAGCCAGTTTAATAAGTGGATCTTCACTTGCCGCTATTGTTGACTCTATGTCTGCGAGCAGACCTGCGCCTAGCAGTGCAGCCTTTGCTTGGTAGCGAGTTACCTTCATTGATTCGCGCCGCTTTCTAAGCGCCCATTCTTCGTGAGTTTCGACTGCTGTATTTTCATCTTCAAATTCAAACATAATTACTCTCCTAGTAAATTAAGGTTGACGATAGCGGGGGCGGAAGCCAATACCGCCACTACTACCTAAACGGTCCAAATCAAGGGATAATCTTCCCAGTCCTGCACTTGAAGTGTTATAGCTACTGCCTCCGCGATACGGTATATTTTCACCTGTTGTAATTTTATATATTGCGCCTAATGGATCATTGACGCCTTTTGGCAATATTGCTGCGCGTTTTAAAACAGTACTGGCACCCGTTGTAGGTCTGTTTGCCCATGTACCATTATTAAAGGTCATATCATAACCACTGTCGGTATAACTTGCCTCATCAACAACATTGTTATCCAATGACAGAAAAACTCTCCCATTAACCAATTTAAAGCCTGACATCCACTCACTACAATTGCCTACCAGATCAGAAATACCTGACATAGTACCGTCATGTCGCCAACTCGCAGGCCCAGTTCCATTTAATATTCTAGTGTTGGTGTGCTGGTTACCGGGCGTTCTATTGTTTTCCATTGTGCCTGTTTCATGTCTACTGCTGTGGTGACGACCGTGATTTGTATTTCCACGAGGCTGAAAACCGTTGGCCATGCACCAGTGCAGTATTGCCGCCCAATCCCAGTGGGTTTGTATATCAAAGCCGGGGCCACATGCTTGACACGCTGCGCGAGCATCATCGTAGTTTATACTGCGGGTACCAGCGATGCCTGGCTGACTGACAGCTTCCCCATCAATTATAGTGGCTTGGTAAGCACCCACCCAGATTTCTGGGTCGTACGAAAAACCAAACAAAAACGACTCAAGGACACCAGTACCAAGCTGACCACCCGGCGCTACGTCTTCGCAGTTGTATTTTGGGATGCGCACAAAGTAGCTAGGCTGACCTTTCGCAGTGTAGAAGACAGACATCTTTCCACCGCTTGCCGCCTCTACTGACCTGCGCAGACCATCCAGTAAGGCTGGTGCGCCAGCATAAGAAGAAGAAAGATCCACTGCGCCAGACATACCATCAACGGACTCTACTCCACCTCCACTTCCGGCTGCTGCGTAACGGGCGTCATAATCAGCGCGGCTGTAATTGTCAACATTAGCCAAGCCGACATCATCTTTAGTTGTGCCGGTAGCTCTTAATGAGTATGTACCAGTTGTGTTGGCTTTTGAGTTTAAAGCCCCTTGAACAGCGGTAGAGACAGGCTTTGCCATGTCAGATGTGTTGTCTGCTGAGCCAAGTCCAACGTCTGCTTTGGTGGTAGCCTGCGCTCTCAGTGCTGAATAATTTCCTGAAGGGTTAAATGGGTTATCCACGTTGAATGCGGTGCCAAGCAGAGAGATTCCAGTGCCCGCCTGGTAAGTGGTGTCTGTGGCGCTGATCGTGTAGTTAGGGAAAGACCCTGACACTGTTACGTTGCTGCCACCGGTCAGTGTCATCTGTTGAAAGACAACGCCGTTTATAGTCAGTGTACCGCCTACGTTGACATCGCCAGTTATGGCATGATTACCGTATGTGATCGAATCGCTTAATCGTGCCATTAATCGGCCCCTGTTAGTTGTATTTCCAGTTTTCAACATTCTTAAGCTCAAACGCAGGTATTGACCAATCGCCACCTGCTATAAACTTACCACCACGAAATACGCACCTTTCTTTGTGCATGGCTATCTTGTCTTTGAATACTTCAGAAGTTCCGTATGCGGTGACAATTCTGCCTTCTTTCGGTGTGTTAATTATGCCAATTCCTCAGCTTGCGGAATTGGCGTCAGTCCGAGTGTTTCAATATGATCCTGCGCGTTCTCCGTCCTGTCACCTAAGATAATAGCGATGACATTTGGCGCGGCAGTGCCATTGTTTATCTGTAGCAGGCTCTGTGCGCGCGTAGCCGCTGCCAGGTCCATTCCGGGCGCATGGTCAGGGGCTTGTAGTGGCTGGCCTGCCATCTCTGCGAATATTGGCTTTGCGACTGTTGAGCATACTGCGTACAGATTGCCTTTTGAGTCTTGGTACGATGCGGTGGTGAACGTTTGGTCGTCTGCGGCTGACTCCCCCAAGCACAGGGCCAATTGGTTGGCGTCTGCTATGTGCGAGGTTGGGGTGGCTATCGTTGCGCGGGTTATGTAAGCGGTGGTCATAGTGTTACTCCTGAATGAGAATCTACATAAGATTGTACGTTTTCTAATTCGTCACCATTAACATCACGACCGACAACAATCATTGAATGTATTTTTACCGGCGCATAACTATATAAACCTAAAGACCCAATATAAAATTTATTATTAGCTACTATCATTCTGCTAGGTGCCCAGTCATCGCTCGCTGAACCTCTGTTAGCAGATAAATCAAAATTTAAAACACCCGCTCTTGTTCTTGCGGACAGGCCCGTTGTTTTAGTACACAAAGAGAGAATATCGGGTTCATTTTCAGCGCGAGTGTAATTGTTAATACTTGCGCCAATTCTTACCTGATTATTTGGAAAGTTTGAGCATATATTTAAAGTATCTTTAGAAAAATAACCGCTTCTCCCAGAAAACCAAAAATTAACCCCTGCATCGCCATAGCTTATGAAAAAAGGCTGACTTTGATTACTTGCGGCAGCATAAGACGTTCTGTAACCAACAAAATGATAGGCGTTATCAGACAAGCCAAAATCTGTCATAAAACCAGTTAGAAATTCATTCAAACCTTGAGAAGCAATCCAGTGCAAAAATCCATCCGTGCCATATACCATACGTTTTGCGCTAACACTTTGACTAGCGTGGTTGCCGTTGCCACTTTTATCCAGCATCAAGCCAATCGGGTCGCCATCTGCGGTAACCGGAATTGTCCCTGCCGAGTCTTGAAACAGCGTAGACAGGTCTGAGGGGTCATACCACGCGCCTTGTTCGCCGTTGGCAAATAAAAACAAAACAGACCACAAAGCTTTCTCTATAAACTCTCTTGCGTAAGCGGCATGAGATTTAATAAATGCTTTACTCAGTGGGTACCCAAACTCATCAACTTCATTAATTTCACCCACTGTTATACCAGTGGAATTAACAGTAAACTTACTGAGAAAAATTTCTTCAATTGATCTCGCGTGCATGTTCCCGAGCTTATCTATAGAGAGACTGCTTTGACTTGGGTTACCGCTTGAAGCCAAGTAAATATTACTGATCTCTTTCTCAGACAATGCGTGATTGTAAATACGTAAGTCGTCTATAATACCCAGGAAGGCTAGAGTAACTCCCGAGTTGTTAGATGTAGTGTAAGCACCTATCCTAAAGGGATTGTTTGAAACAAAGTTTATAACTCTTTCTCTACTGACATCAAAACTTTTTTCTAATACACCATCAACCCATATCTTCAACACATTGCCGCGCTTGATGCTTACCAATATATGATGCCATATATCGTCATTCACTAACTTTGTAGTAGGGTAGTTAGTATGAGCGGTCCGGCCCCATGCCACTAAAAAATTAACAAAACCCGAATCATCTATGAATAGTCCGTACCGATGGGATTGGCCTGCCGCCCTTGCTTTTGAAAAGATGTATTCCTTCAGTCCAGAGGACTTGACCCATACACTCCATGAGATGTCACCCAACCCTATGTTATGAACATCCCCCATATCAACTAAAGAACTTGTGCCATTAAAGTCAGCAGCCTGTCCTAACTTTCCAGTAACCCATGTAATATCTGTGGGTGTTCCGTTATTCCCAAAGTAATCCCTAGCATTTCCATTGAGAGGATAATGTGCAATTAAACTCATGAGTTCACCTCCTATTAGGGCGCGTCAGCAGGCTGCTCTTCGTCAATTGGTGGCTCGGAAGGCTCTGAATAGGACGCTTCCTCTGGGGGTGGTGCATGGGCGCGCTTTGAGGTGACCATATACAGTGAGTATAGGGCAACGTGCAGCTGCTCATACGTCATCACTTCACCACTGGCCTCGCCTGTGGTCGGATCCAGAAGATCAAAAGACTGTCCCAGCTCCCCAGGCAGGCGACTGTCCTCTAAGATGCCCATCGGTTGAGAGAGCACAGTGCCGTCTGCCAATGCCACCGCACGCTCTTCGGCAAATCGCACAGTAAGAGCGCCTGTAGTTGGGTTTTCAAAGATAACCCGCTTAGCGCGTGTCCATTCTTGACCGGCGACATTGCTTTGTAAGTATTTTATCGGCATTAGTCCTGTCCTCTTTATCCTAAATAATTAAAGTCCAATGATTGAGTGGCTGCGTTGTATCGCATCTCAAATTTAGCGTCTGACGCGCCGGCTCCACCAAAAAACACCGGGTTTTCGTTACGCACTCGAACTGCGCCCGCAACGTCTAACGCGTGCGTCGGATCGTCAGTATTTACGCCAGCGTTTCCACGAAGGGCCGTATCGCCGTCGACCTGCAGTTGGTTAACACCGTCGTCTGACCCTCCTATGTTTAAGCGCCCGGACATAGTGTCGTTGGTATCACTTCTAAGGAACTGAGAACCGTTCAAACCATCAAGTTTATCACTGTCAACAGCTTTTTCAGTGCTACCTAGCTTAGTATTTACCGTGGCAATCACCGGAGCTAATAATTTATTAATGGCTTGCTTTACACGTTGCGCTGTCCAGGCTCTGCGCGTGGTGTCTGTACCCGCCTCGGCTTCTGACTGGCTCACAGTTGAGCCTGTCCACTCACGACTGTCAGAGTTTCGGGGGTCATCTCTTAGA
>Ga0306872_100397_pt1 | contig 17680 bp, 17 predicted proteins | sample AntRauMeHopE1498_FD_190455 | JGI IMG/M metagenome (GOLD analysis project Ga0306872, IMG submission 190455) | Saline lake microbial communities from Rauer Islands, Antarctica - Metagenome Hop E1 #498 (v2) (version 2) | ecosystem: Environmental > Aquatic > Non-marine Saline and Alkaline > Saline ...
TGGCTGCGATGCTAGAAAAGAAGTTTTGATTCAAGAGTCCCTCACCCAGGTTGGGTTGGGAGATAGGTGCAAGGTTGAAACTGGCAGTTGGCTCTCGGTCTATGACAACCAGGTAATTACCGACTCATCAAAGCTTGACATCGACCACATGATCCCACTCAAAGAGGCCTGGGATTCTGGAGCTAATACTTGGGATGCCGCTAGACGCCAAGCCTTTGCCAATGACCTAGATCTTCCGCAAGCCCTGATTGCCGTGAGTGCAGGATCCAACAGATCGAAGTCCGACCGCGATCCCTCTGATTGGTTACCAACCAATCAGAGCTACATCTGCCAATACATCCAAGACTGGATGATTGTGAAAGTGAAGTGGCAGCTAAGCGTTGATCAGAGAGAGTTCAACATACTGAGCAATGTTGCTACGCGGTGTGTGAACTAATGCAAGTGATTGACCCAGCAGAACTGCTCACTAAAGAGCCCGTGAAGAAAAAACCAACCTCCGCTGCACCGGCAACATCGCGACCAAATCGCGCCAAGAGCCGAAGAAAATCATCATTTGACACCCTTAGGTCGCTAGCCAGACGTTTCAAGCTGTCACCCTCGGGCAATAGTTCAGCGAAATAGTTGCCCCGGCGATTGGCTTTGCCTCCCGAGTTGTTACTTAATAGAGGAACCGCGGCTGAAAGAACCTGACTACCCGAACCATACTTTTCTAAGGCAGCTGAATCGGCTACAAAATCAAAGTTTCGCCTGCTGGTCCCAATCAGGCGACCAAGAAGCTCACCATGAAGCTCAACGTTGAGACCGGACATCAGGAACCTCAAGACTCATAGTTACACCAGTCGCCTTCATGACAGCGAAGATTCGCTCCAGAACTTTCACGTCTTTGCCACTCTCAAGTGCCCAAATATAGGACTGGCTAACATTCAGTTGGTCAGCCAGTTGTCGCTGGGTTAACCCAGCTGAAAGGCGCCCCTGCTGCAACAGCAGGCCAAGTCCCTCAGCATCTCTCGCGGTTCCGCGTAGCGTTCCCATGACCCTCCCAATTCAGTGGCAAGAACAGAGTATCTGACTAAGGTTTTATAGTCAATAGCATTTACTAGGTTTTTGTAGTCAAACCCTACGACAAGATTTTTAGAGTCAAATAGACACACGAGATGGGTGCTGTTGGAAGCCCTGAACCTCAATAAATCCTCACAAACAAACCTTGACTTATGCCGCCAAGTCTCGTTGCAGAACTTCAAAAAAGGCGAAGGTGGAACGCTAAATGTCAGGCCCCTGTCCTAACCTAATAAAGCATCAAGAATGGCAGCGCTAAGTAACTGGCTAGCTGCCTAGCAACCCGGATCTCACGACCAGGGTGCTCCAGTAGAAGATGCGGCCCCAGCAACAGCTGGGGCAAGTCGTGGGGCATCAGCCCCTTTATATAAGGAGCAATAAATGGCGAACAGATTTCCAAGTGAGTGTGGGCTTTATATTCCAGGTCATCAAACTCACTTCATTCAAACCAGAGTGAAAGCCGATTTACCTAGGTTTCCCGCAACAGTTGAGCTGATTGATTTAGAAACCTTAGCGATTCAATACAACAATCTAATTGTGCTTCTAAAAACCCATGACGCAACAGGAGCAGACTCTGACGCTCTGCACGCAGTAGATGGGGACATTGCCTTTGTTCCAGAAGCCAACCTCTTGTATGTCAAGACCGATGGTCCGAGTGAGGGAATCTTGGGCAGATGGCGGCCTTATTACTTGAGCGATGAACCTCTCACAGATTGCTCAACCCACGATCCCAACTCGGGTTATTTTCCGGTCGAATAACCCAACTTTGAGCAGGCTCGTCTATAGATCGTCGTCATGATTGGCGACCCAGCCAAACTCAATGACTCCGTCTCGTTTCTCCCAGTAGTGCAGTCGCTTTGCTTGGGGTGACCCATTTTCAATGTGGACTCTCCAGCAAAGCGCCCCATCTGTCCTGGATCTCTGCGCACCACCTAAGCCTTCGAATAGCTCGTGGACAGTGTGCTTGCGCTCAGCCGCATTGCGACCAGTGACAAGATCAACCATGAGCCTGACCACCTTGCGAATCTCGTCTTCGTCGAGCCTAGGCTCTTTCACGGAATCACAGAACTCTTCGCTGAAACTGAATTTCTCTGGCCTGAGGCGGTAGCTGTCGGAACGCTCTTGGGCTGTGTAGCGTCCAATCCAAGCTCGCCTCAGCTCTTCGTGCAGCCACTCGCTGTCGCTAGCAAAGCGATTGCGCCTGGAGAATGTTGATGACTTATTGCTCTGCTGAGCCCGTTTGGCTTTGCGCAACTCAGCCATATCAAGCTTGAGCTTGTTGAAATCACGAACCAGCTCTTCGCGGCGGAACTTCTCCTGCGTATACTCGGCATCTGCAAAAACACGATCTGCAATGAGTCGCTCATTCTGGGCCTGTTGCCGCCTGATGACCTGGAGCATAAACACATCTCACTTAAGTTACCTTGCGTCGTTGGGGCTGACGCCTACTGATCGAACAAAAATGGGTATTGCGCCCAAACACGTATTTGATGCTCTCGCAGAGCTTGAAAGACGAAGGCTTTCGCGCGAAGTTAGGTAATTTAAAAGCCTCGAACTGAGCGCCAGGCCGACCCATAGGCGCTTATGTCGGTAGGTCTCAATAAACTAAGACCCTAAGTTCAATTTGATGGTGGGGAAATGGCTAAAGCAGACAAAGAGATTCCAATCGAGGGCTACGAGCACATCGAGGCAAAAAGAACAAACAATCCACCAGTTGGGCTTGCGCATCTTGACCGAGAAGACACCCCAACCCTGAAGTATGAGTTCGACCCCAACCTTGACCCGCAGTTGGTTTGGTCCGGGAAATCCGACCGGGAGTTTTTTGAGATCGATGCACCATCAATTCACGTGCATGAAGAATTATCAGCTCGCAAGATTCTATCCACGGCAAGAAAAAACCGCGGCGATAACTACCTGTTTAGCTCGGACGACCTTGACTCTACTGAGGTTGTCGAATTTTATGAGCATGAACTCAGTTGGAGTAACAGACTGATCCTCGGAGACAGTCTGGTTGTAATGAATAGCCTGATCGCCAGAGAGCGAATGTCAGGTCGGGTCCAGTGTGTATTTATGGATCCGCCCTATGGTGTCAAGTACAACTCGAATTTTCAGACTCGCATAGGTGACACCGACGTAAAAGACAAGGCTGACGAAGACCTTACGAGAGAGCCTGAAATGATTCAGGCATACCGGGACACTTGGGAGTTGGGAATTCACTCTTACCTGACTTATTTGCGAGACAGACTCCTGGTGGCAAGGCAGTTGCTGACAGATACGGGTTCGATCTTTTTGCAGATAAGTGATGACAATGTTCACCTAGTGAGAACCTTGCTTGACGAAGTTTTTGGGGCTTCGAACTTCATGCGGTTGATTACGTTTGCTAAGACCGCAACTGCGGATTCTGCGGTCTTGCCGGTGACGCATGACTTCATAGTTTGGTACGCAAAAGATGCCACCAAAGTTAAGGTCAATCCTCTGTATGTCCCTCGCGTCGAGAAGTCCGACACGGGAACCTTCACCTGGGTAGAGTTTGCCGACGGCACTCATCGAAGAATGAGCAAAGAGGAATTGGCCAATCCGTCTTTGTTGCCAGATGGATCGCGAAGGTTTAGGTCAGCAGATGCATCAAGTCAAGGTGAGAGCAAATCTGGGTCGACACCGGTCATTTATGAGGGGCGTGAATATACCTGCAGTAAGGGTCGCCATTGGAATGATCAGACGCTTTACAAACTCATTGAATTTGGTCGAGTCATGGCCACAGGCAACACGCTTTGCATCAAGAGATACGAGGACGAATTCCCCTGGACTCCGCTAACAAGTGTTTGGAACGACACTGCAGTTGGAACATATTCCAAAAAACGCTATGTCGTCCAAACCAGCGAACGTGCCGTTGAGCGTTGCCTGTTGCTCGCGACAAAACCGGGGGATTTGGTTCTTGATCCAACTTGTGGCTCTGGAACTACTGCCTCAGTCGCTGAAAAGTTTGGACGCAGGTGGATTACTACTGACACAAGCAGAGTGGCGGTTTCAATCGCTCGTGAGAGATTGTTGACTCAGAAATTTGAGTATTTCGAACTTCAAGACCCACAAAGAGGCGTCGACGGTGGGTTCAAATACAAGATTGAAGCCAAACTAAGCCCCGGGGACATAGCAAAAGGTTTGGACCCAGAGGAAGTAACATTTTTCGACCAACCGCTTGTTGACAAGAAACGAGTTAGAGTATCAGGGCCGTTTACCTTCGATGCTCTTTCAAGGTACTCAGTGAATCCGTTCCAGGAGAAAATTCAGGAGATCCACAGCACTGCGATTGGTGACCATGTAAAGGAGCTTCTTTCCGCCTTAAAGACGCTTGGGATACCGCAGGCTGGTCGAACACCTGCCAAAATCGACGAACTAACCGGACTCGAAAACGCAGGGGCGATTCAAGCCGAAGGAATCGCGGACATATCAGGAAAACGCACTCGAATTGCCGTTTCGCTTGGTCCCAAGTTTGGCCAAATTACTATGGCGCAAGTTCAGGAAGCTTTAGCAGCCTCAATCGGGTACGACCTAATTGTATTTGCGGGGTTTGCAGTAAGTCCTGACGCGGCTGAGAAGTTGAGTAAGGGCAGAATCGGGGGCTCGCAAGTCTCCCTTTTGATTGCCAGTCCCGACTTGCTCCTAGGTGATCTCCTAAAGAAGACAAAGTCTTCGCAAACATTTAGGTTGTACTCCGCTCCTGAAATTAAGCTCGACAGACAAGGTGATAACTACCTAGTTTCCGTCCTGGGAGTTGACGCGTTCGACGCAGCGTCTGGTGAGGTACGGTCAATAGGCCAGGCAGGAGTAAAGGCATGGTTTCTTGATACAGAGTTCGATTCACAAGTCTTTCGCGCATCCCAAGCTTTTTTCCCCGATTCAGATGGATGGGCAAATCTAAAGAAGGCTCTCCGTAACTCGCTCGATTCCGAAATCTTAGATCAAATGTCGGGTTGGACATCGATCCCATTTGCGCGACCAGAATCCGGCAAGGTTGCAATCCGAGTCGTAACTCAAGACGGTAATTCATCCGAAGTCGTACTGAGTTTGGACCGGAAATGACTTTTCAGAATCAGGCCACCGTTATCGATGGCAATCCAATTATCAATGCCCCATTCGAAGAGCCAACGCGATACTGGGAATTCGGCGGACTGCAACCAAAAGTCATAGAAGGTCGTCGCGCATCAGGCTATCTCGCCCCTTCCCCGGATGGACAGTTGAGAATCACAGATACCGTCACGCCTCTCGCTCTTGTGAACATGCTTAGAGCCAAGACGCGTTCTTGGCGTGATGAAGGCTACCCAGGCGCAACCTCTATGACAAAGAAGCTATTCGAGTATTGGTTCAATGAAGACCGTATTGCGGAAAACACAAGGCCATTTTTTTGCCAGCAGGAGGCTGTTGAAACTATTGCCTTCTTGACCGAAGCTAGGAGCGACTTGCGCCAGGGGATTGAAGTTCCTGTGTCAGGCGAAGCTTACACCCGCTGGGCAGTCAAGATGGCCACAGGAACCGGCAAGACGATGGTAATGGCTTTGCTAGTTGCCTGGAGTGGCCTCAACCGAATTGCCAATAGGTCGGATGGTAGATTCTCTGACCAGGTTCTTGTCGTGGCACCGAATCTGACCGTCAAGGACCGACTCTTGGGTGATGGAGGCTTGGATCCAAAACACCCAGAATCACTATTCACTGAGTTCGACTTAATCCCAAAACATTTGTCTTCGGCATTCGGTCAAATTCAAGTACAGGTGTCAAACTGGCACATGCTCTCTCCGAAAGAGGAGCCGAAGCGTTCTGTCGTTAAGAAAGGCCCAGAGTCGGATCGAGCTTTTGTTAGACGCGTGCTAACCGAGTTAAGTGGCTCTGGAAAGATTATGGTCCTGAACGATGAGGCGCATCACGCGTATCGATTCCCCGAAGGGTTGACTGGCTCCAAAGCAGAACAGGATGAGCTTCGCGAGGCTACAATCTGGATCGACGGATTGGCGAAAATACACCGTGCTCGCGGTATTTTGAGGACAATCGATGTTTCGGCTACACCGATGTACCCGGGAGCCTTCAAGGATAAAGCCTGGACACCTTTCGAATGGATAGTCTCTGATTTTGCTCTGGTCGATGCGATTGAGTCTGGGCTAGTTAAAATTCCCAGAACCCCAACGAAAGACGATACGGGCGAAGCAATTCCGAAATATCGCAATCTTTGGGAGCACATCAAGAAAAGCCTTCCCAAGCGAACTGAATCAGACGACGACAACCACCCGCTGACAGATTATCTTTCTGAGGCCGATGGACCTCTCAAACAACTTTCATCTGCTTGGGAGCAGACTTACAATTCTTGGAAAGCCGAGGGACGCAAGACGCCCCCAGTCATGGTTGTAATTGCCCACGATACTTCCGTCGCACGTTTATTGGAGAAGCACATCGCAGAAATGGGCGAGGCATCCCCGCTTTTGGTAAATGAAGTTGGAAAGCCAAAAGTAACAATCCGAATAGATTCCGATGCACTAGCAGTTGAAGAAGGTGTCTCGAAAGGCGGGTCCAATGAGACCCGAGCCATAGTCTCGACGGTAGGAAAGGTCGGTAAACCTGGAGAGCAAGTTCGAGCCCTAGTCTCCGTTGCTATGCTGTCCGAGGGTTGGGACGCAAGGACGGTCACTCAGATTCTTGGACTCAGAGCTTTTTCATCCCAGTTACTCTGTGAGCAGGTCGTGGGCCGTGGTTTGCGCCGTTCGAATATGAACGACCTCTCCCAGCCGGAATATGTCGATGTTTACGGCGTCCCCTTCCAACTTCTTCCAATGGCAAAAGCAACAGGCGCTGCGCCGTCGACGCCGCCGGCCTATACGAATGTTCACACTGTACAAAGTCGCAAAGATCTGAGAATTGACTTTCCGAGACTGGTTCAGGTTGTTCCTGACATTCAGGACTCTATGGACGTTGACATGGCCGCAATTGAACCGGTTGCTGTTTCACGAGTAAACGACCCAACAGAAACATTCGTTGCCTTTGACCTTGGAGGTCTCAGTGATGGAATGGGTGGTGAAGTTCAAGATAGAGAAGTCGCGTACCAATACTTCCGAAGACAGAAACTTCTATTTCGTGTTGCTGCTCAGTTGGTGAAGCCGTATGAACGCCCTTGGCTATTCCCACAAGCCCTAAAAATAGCGGACAAGGTCATCAGGCCCATCGAGGAAGGCGGAAAGGTGGCATACGAACGGGGAGTTGATCATCGAGAAATCTGCACACGACGTTACCTAACTGTGATTCAAGAGAGGATAGGTGCTGCAATAAGGACTGGAGAGGGCGAAGAGAGATTCCTGCCCGCACTAGACGAGTACCAGCCAATCGACTCTACAGACTTTAGAAATTTCAATTCTCCAACTGACAAGTGCGTCGTCACTGTGAAGAGCCATCTGTCACACGCAATGTGTGACTCGGGGCTTGAGCGAAAAATTTGCGCAGTTTTGGATGCGAGTGATGAAGTAATTTCGTGGGTTAAGAACCACAAACTCTACCTAGAAATCCCTTATCAATATTTTGGCAATACTTACAGGTACAGGCCGGACTTTGTCGTCAAACTAAAGACTGGAAAAACGCTGATTGTCGAAGGTAAAGGCGTTGCTACGGAGCAAGATGATGCTAAGACGACGGCTACCAGGAGATGGGTTCAGGCTGTTAATAACTGGGGTCAGCTAGGGACTTGGGGTTACGAATTGGTATTCGATGCCAATGAGCTACCTGAAATCCTCGAAAGACACTCTGGGTCATAGTGGATATGGAAATCAATCGATGACTTCCATTTTGAAGACAATAATTAGTTGAGGTCACGCATGGAGTTGAGTACAAGACCACTAGCAACATTATTGGTGTATTTGTTCTCGCGAATGCGAGTCAATCCTGAGGGCCAATTTCATCTTGGGATAGTAAGCGAGCCTGGCATCGCCGTCTTCACTCGGACAAATTCCGTCACAGCAAAGCGCATTCGCGTTAGAAATTTCACAGACTTAAAACTTGCATTTATTGGACATCGAATAACACTTGCAAACAGCCTGTCTACGAACCTCACTGTTGTTTATAATGAGCACAGTTTTGGGAGTCCAACCATCAGAATCAAATGGTTTCAAAGTTTGAGGCGGTATGAAACCGAGCTGAACATCTACAGCATCGGTGTTTATTGAATGATCGTGAGGTCAGCCATTGAGTCAGCCAATAGGGGCGGTCGAAGTTCAAGAATCTACTTCAAATGTCACTGAGGCCACCCAGAATCAAGGTGTTAGCCAAACAGCTAGAACCCGGGATTAGAACTAAGGATCTGAAGGTTATCAACGAAGTTCGTCTTCGTGCAGGCTCTCTATCAAGTCCCACTTCTCAAGATATTCATTGAGCCAGCCGTCTTGTTTTCCTAGGGAGTTATCTCTCAGTCTTCGGAATTTGGTTTCGTTGTGTGGTTGGCCGTTCTTGCCTGGTGTAGCAAGCCATGTTGAATGGTCAAGCCTTATCGCTTCAGCAGCGACTGCGGCTGGCATCACAAAAACTCGAGGTTGATCTGGTTCAAAATCTACAAAACAGAAAAACAGATCGGATTCTGTCTGGCTTTCGTGTTTCGCTTGCATGTGCCAACCGAGGGCTCCTCCCGCTTGTCTTGACTTGACCTGCAACAGGCATGACAGTCGACCATCAAGAAAGTTAACGAGGATGTCTGCCTTGCGAGCACCCCTTGGGGCTTGTGCAGCTAAAACCCCTCGAGAGAGCAGTCTGGAGAGCACTAGGTGCTCTCCAGCCGCCCCGGTTAATTGGGTGTCGATTTTATTTTGCATTTGAATTCCCCTTTACTCAAACGTATTCTGCCTCGAAGACATTATTTCTATGATGATCAAGGAAGAATGCTTGGTCTTGATCGAATCTCTTGACCTTCGTGTCCTTCGCTATTGACCATCGGTCAAGGACTTCTAAATCTAATAAGGGCGAAGGGACCAATTGGCCGTTGTCTTCAAATGTGATGAAGCCCAAGTCAAAGAGCTTGTCAACATGTGGAGAGAGAAACAGACCGTTGTGCCCGCTCACCCTTTCCTCGTTGCTGGAGTCTCGCCACGGCTTTATGTGACTTGCGATCAGCAGCTGACTCTGGGCAACTCCGGTGACCCTGCACTCTTTTTCGAATAAGCTCACCCTCTGCCTAAAGGAGCCCTGGCCTCTTCTCGCCAGAATCAGCGTTGCCTTATTTGTCTCTCTGAGTGATTGATCAAGAATCAGCTCCTGTTCTTCTGAAGAGAAACCCAGCTGAGACAGGTCAGTAAGCGGCATGGAGATCTCAGGATCTCCGGCAAGCTTCAAGAGCAGCGTTCCTAACTCGTGATTGATCGTTGTCAAGTAAAGTTCTTGGCCATCGCCGTTGTTCTTTAGAGGTTTGTATTTTTCGGCCATCAACGGGCGAATGAGCGCCATGTGATTTCTTGGCTCTAGGGGTCGCTCAAGTTGTTGGAATTCGACGTCCACCCTCCAGCCGTCCTTGGACCAGGCGGCTCCCGCAGAGCCAAAATCCTGCGGCTTGAGGCACGTGTAAGCGTTTGAGAGCACCACCCCTACCGAGACTATCTGTCGACTGACAAGGGAAAATACGATATCGCCGGGGGAAACATGTGTCATGAAGTCGTAGTAAGGGTTGCGTGTCCCGTTAATTTTGACTTTAGGAGACCACATGTAACCGCCACCCTGCTCCTGTCGCCAGGTGCGATTTTGGTTGACCCACCAGTAATTCATGCTTCCCTCCCCTCATGATTCTGCCACTAATCTTGCCCGTGCGACCAAACCCCTCGCCACCTAATCACGCAGTGCTTTTTGTTGCAGTATTTTCTAATAAACATTCACCGTTGGTGGTTGACCCCTAGGAGGTTGTGAAGGTCTCTGGTCCATGCTGAAGTGCTCTATTGCCACGATGCAGCAGCCCCACAACTGGATTGCCTCATTGTAAGAGAAGGAGACATTCAGTCCTGCGCGGAGTCAACTCTGCACTATGTCAAGACCAATGGGCGACTGGAAGCACCACGGGATCTTGGTTTCGTGTCTACCTGGGCAGGGAGGAGCTAACGATGTGCGCAAGCTCGGACAGTGACAGTGGCTATTTCCCGAAGCGAAAGCGCATGGAACATGGAGAGTCTGTGAGAGTTGGGGACTCGCGCCGAGCGGCGAAGGAATTTCCGGAGAATAATTGGACCGAGGGGATCATCTAGGAAGCCAAGGCGCGGGTCTTCCCATAGAAAATCACCATCCGAGCCAACGAAAGTGACGCTGGATCATGTCGGTGGTATTTCTTATTCTCTTTTTGGGGAAAGACGAAAGAGATCCGGCGGAAGACACTAACCATTGGATCCTCTGCCGCCCGCTAAATGGTCTGGTTTACTGGTAAGGCGATGACTTCTGGAATTAAAACTAGAAAAGACGCAGGCAAGAAGTATCGGTTGATTCGCTTCCCAGCATCGGCAAAAATCCAGCGACTAATGGCAAGGGGAAATGATGCTCGAAGATGATCTAGAAAACCGTTTTGACAAGGCCTATCTTCCAAGTGGCAACGGGGGACTTGCGCCATTTGCTTGGGCAGTTATCAAAAAGGGCGTTACCCCGGACGTTGTCTCTGTTTTCTGGGCACTATCCATCCGTTACAAATTCTTGGGCGCCGAGTTTGGATATCTCTGGCCAGACTCGGAGTTGGCGGCCTGGGTGCTACACAGCAGTCACTTAAAATTCAGAGAGGCACTGTGTTTCAGGGCCTGACATTCTTCACTTCGACCAAGCATGGATTAGTCAATGCAGCCCAGTCTGAATCATTTATAAAGATATTTGAAACCATGCTTGAGGCTGTTAGATTGTGGTCAAATAGCCCAACTTGTATGGATCTAGGTAAATCTGGTCAGGGAAAGAGCGGGGGGAAACTAAGCTGCTCGTCAATCCTGTTGGTCACTTCCTGAAACCTCTTGCGATCACTTCTGTCAGGCACTTTGAGAGAGTAACGCCGGTGGAAAAGCTGAGCGACATTTCGTAATTTTCGAGGTTCATTGTCTAGTTTTCACAAGGATCCTCAATCTGAATGCAAAAAAGGGAGTGCTGGTGGTCGAAGGAGATAGATGTCGGTCTAGCTGGGTATTCTTTAGGGATGGGGAATGGAAAGGGGTGGATTCATGACCGGGTTGGCTGTCCTTAGCGTTTGCTGGAAAATGATGACGAATAGAGAAATAAGAACCGCAAGCACCGGATCGCAAAGTTTCAAAGCAAAGGAATTGAGCAGTGACCTTTACTTCTCTCCGTCGAAAATCCCCATCGACAAACCTCATCCTTGGCTTTTGGTCGAACTAGAGCACAAAGAAGAGACCTATTTGCTCGCATTCTCACGCAACTCAGCACACTGTCAATTTGATCGTGAAGATGGAGAAAGGCTTGGGCCTCCGTATGTTTGGCTGAATCACAAGCATGACTGGCACATCTGCAGCGTCATAGACGATTGTGGAAAAGTCAATTTCAATCTGGAGAAAAAATCCGAGTGGCCCACTTTTTGGAATTTGGCGAGTATTCGTGCATTCAAGTCCATAAACCAAAAACCCATTTGCAACGAGGAAGATCCAAGTTTGATTGCGGGGGTGCTGCAGAGCTCGAACATAATCGGGCGGCTCAAGGCAAAAGCGCCACCATCACCCTCTTTGGCCTTTCTCAACACACTGAAAAAGAGGTAGATCAGATGTCCGACTCCAAGCCCGTAGCGCAAACTTTTAGCACACTTGCAAAAGTCCAAATCGAGAACTTCAAGTCGATAAAAAAAACATCACTCGAAATGGCTCCTCTGACTATCCTTATCGGCGTCAATTCAAGGGGCAAGAGCACCATCCTGCAGAGTATTTTGCTTGTAGCTCAGTCAATTACCAGGACAAAACTTGGTGAGGTATCTCTTAATGGTGAAGCTGTGACCTTAGGGACTGCAGATGAGGTGTTCCGGAGATCTGATTCAGGAAGACTTAGTAGTAAAGCTTCCATAGGCCTTGAGGTTGCTTTTGGGGAAGAAAGCTTCGTGGCTCGCAGGTTTCAAGGGGCGGTGAGCCGGATAAACGAGACGTTTTTCTTTGATCGGAGGCTAGGCCGCTCGAGAAGGGGAGTTGTGGCTTCGCGTAACCTTCGGCAGACCATTTCTAGGGCTGGAGAGAAAGATGAGACAGAGTTTGTGACGCTCGACATCAGTATGACGGAGAGTCTCGGTCGTTCTGTCTTCAAGATCAAAAAAAGTCAAAGCAATCGTCAAGATGAACTACAGGTCAGAACGAAGTCTCTCCTAAAGGGAAATCAGGCACGCTACCTTATGGATCCCGAGGAGGGCAGAGGCAAAGGCACCGTGGCTTCTCAGCTCGCGTTTCTTTTAGATACTTATCAACTACTTGAGCACAACCTATATTCACCCGAGAGCCAGAGATGGCGAGGATACAAGAATAAAGCCGGGGCAGATAGAAAAGGCGAGCAGCTTTCAGCCGAAGCTCTAGGTGATGATCTGGAAGCCTTTGCCGTTTCCTTTCATGGTCACTTTTTGAGCCGCTCGAAACCGATTCAAGACTCGGCAGGTTTTCCAATTCACTACCTCCCACAAATCGACGGACCCATCTTCCGCGAGTGGCTCTCTCTAAATAAGAGCCAGAAGTTTGATTCGCTTCTGGACTCACTGACGACAAAAGAGGGCAGACAAGCCCTGGAGGGGTTCGCATGTCGAACGGAATACATGCGGGAAAAGTTTCTCGGCCCAGCCTCTGGGTCGTTTGACGAGATCAAGTATTTCTGGAGCCATTATTTGAGTGAAAAAATTCAGTATCTGGGTCCACTTCGGGAGAAGGACGCACTTTCTGCAGTCGGAAAGCTCGACTTTTCCTATCTAACTCCGCTTGGTCCAAAAGCCGAGTTTCTTGCGGACTTCGTCTTCGAAAAGCAGAACGAGGAGATAGATTTCCCATTGCCAATGGGGGCTGAGTCCACTAGACAGTCGTATCTTAATTCACTTGAGGCTTGGGCTTGCGACTATTTCCAGTTGGGCGAATCACTTGAGGTCAGCGAAGAAGGCCGATTCGGTCCGGTGTTACGGGTAGACGGAAACCGACTCCTCCATTTAGGCACAGGAGTTAGCCAGATTTTGCCAGTAATCGCACTGTGCCTTTGGGCGAAACCAGGGTCCACAATAATCCTTGAGCAACCTGAACTCCACTTACACCCAGGGTTGCAGCAAAAATTGGGAACATTTTTGACTGTAGTTTCATCAACTGGAAGACAGGTAATCGTGGAGACCCACAGCGAATACCTCCTGACAAGAGTAAGAAGACACATAGCTGAAAGCCACATCCCGGAAGAGTCCTGCACGCTTGTCTTCGTGCAGGATGACGGTAGCGTAGTCCAACGCCCGGCTCTTACTGGAGGCGATGGCGAGGAATGGCCAGAGCAGTTCATAGATCACACCTTGGATGATGCAATTGCTATCGCGAGTTTGCGAGAAGGTCATGAGGGTTCTGACTAGAAGCGTGTTTTGAGAGAGCATCCTCCTGGACGCTGAAATAGGGTAATCCCATGTAATTGGGTAAACACTAGGAATTCACTTTGGATGTGTATCCATGAGGTCAAGCAATTGCGACGTGCGTAGAAATTTAGGAGAAAGTAACGCAAAATTCGAACTGTGTCTGACCTCAATGAGACAATTTAGTTGCGCACTTCAAACCTAAGAACAGGAACCCATTGGCCTCGGAGAAGCTAGGCAATACCAGAGTCACAGGAAAAGAGCAGTACTACACGCCTTCCGAGACTGCTAGTCAAGTTATGGATCGCGTTTTGAGCCAAGCTGATAACGTCACCGCTCGAATTTTTCTTGAACCGGCAGGCGGAACCGGCGCATTTATAGATGCAGCACTATCTAGAGGGTTCAAGGAAATACTTTCCCTCGACATAGAACCACATCATGATTTAGTCAAGGAGGGCGATTTCCTTCAAGAGCCTTTGGAGCTAAGTGGCGCAATTTGTGTTTCAAACCCTCCGTTTGGAAGAAATAACTCTCTGAGCATTCCTTTCTTCAATAAGGCGGCATTGCATTCAGACCTAATCGCCTTTGTCGTACCTAGGTCTTGGAGAAAATGGTCCGTCATAAATCGGCTTGACTATAGGTTTCATCTGGTTGATGACTGGGATTTGGAAATTGATTATGTTGATCAGCAGGGGCAGCACACGCATGGCATAGGCAATTTGAGAACCTGTGTGCAAGTATGGAAAAGAGACGATTCAAAGCTGAGAGCCAAAATTGAGATACCAGATCATGGGCTAATTTCAAAAAGCTCTCCCGAAGAGGCAGACGTAGCATTCACACTGTTCGGATACAGCTGTGGCGCTGTCAAGGAGGAATTTCCTCGAGTCAAGAATTCAACTTTGACGTTTTTCAAACTTCATCATCCCCGCGCTCTTGAGGCACTTAATTCTGTTGACTTTTCAAGGTTTTATAAACACACTGCGTACACTGAAGCGCTTGGAATAAAAGAGATTAATTTTTTGCTCAATGAGTACCTCGGCCTGGAAACAATGAAGTACTCAAACAACCCATCAGACGATTCTTACCTTGGACTCAACCAGGGTGAGCAACTTAGATCTGGAGATCATCCTCGGATCTTTTGAGTCAAGATTCTCAAGAACAACCTGGGTGGGGACTATGAAGTACCGGAAGTTTGAGTCTGGCTTGAAACCCCCAGAATTTGTGAAGATGTAGAAATCGTTCTTGTCGTAGCCGGTCTTTTTGCATAGGTCAAGGGCAGCCTTGTAGTCCCCCGTGTCCAGAAATTCCTTTATTTTCGGGCCATTGTTGTTGGCAGCAAAAGTGCTTGAGGCACTGCATCGAAACAAATCCTGGGATTTCGGGTGGTACTCGATGTCTGGGTAGGACTTCTGCTCATACTTTTGATCCTTGGAGTCCTGATGGTCCGAACCTTTGGAAGCCTCTAAATCCGTATAGCGTCTGACAAGTTCCTCAAACACCACGTAGTTAGCTCTCCCGTTGGCTAGCGCTTTAGGAAAAGTTTGAACTGAATCATCCCCCAGTGTTAGAGCAAGATTCTTGATAGCTACTTCATATAGCACCATGGATTTGTTGTACATCTCTTTACCCCCAAATAATTTACAAAAACAATTGTGGATAGGTTATCAACGATTTCTTGATGAAGATTCAGAATTTTTCAAGCGGTCATCTGAGAATTAACCGAGCTCACTCTCCAGGTTGATGTTCGACTTTTGAACTCCTCTTGAGCTGGTTGCATTTTTGTCCGAGTGGTTGAGCTGTATTGGTTGCAACTCAGTGTCATCTCGAGGAATGCCGTTCCTCTCCGTGTTTTTCTTGCGAAATTAGCCGCCGGACTTAGGGACGCCTCGAAGTGGCCACAGTTAGCCCTGGAGACATTCGCCAGTCAGTTGAGGAAAAAGTATCTAAGATCAGATAGGCGACCTAGCAACTAAGAATGAGTTGGCTATCGTAAGCTCCTAATGACGATGAGAATCATGAAAAAAATCACGACAACTTAGCCTATTGGTAACCGCAAGACCAAGGTTCAAAGCATCTTGAACTTGGGTGCAATAAGAGAAGACTCATTGTCTCCAGTGATTATTCACGTTCCCCACGCCAGCACCAATATCCCAGATCACATAGCTCAGCAGTTCTTGCTCTCAGCCCAAGAACTGCAGCAAGAGCTGGACCTAATGACTGATGGGTTAACCGATCAGTTGGCAGCACTTGCATCTCAAAGAACCAGGGTGAAGCCCTGGATCTTTGAGAACAAACTGTCTCGTTTGGTCTTTGACCCGGAACGATTCCCAGATGACACCGAGGTTATGAACCAGGTTGGCATGGGGGTTGTTTATTCAAAGACCAGTGACCAGAAGCCTTTGCGTGATATCCCCGAGTCTGAATCTCAGGAAATTATCAACGCCTACTTCAAGCCTTATTCCTTGGCATTGGAGAGGTTGGTCACAGAGCCCCTGGAAGCACTGGGCCATGTGGTGATTATTGACCTGCATTCATATCCGGTTGTGGCATCTGATTATGAGCTCTATAAAGAATCAGCAAGACCCGCTGTTTGTCTCGGGGTTGATGAGTTTCACACCTCAGAAGCCCTTGTTGCACTCGCCGCCAGAGAGTTGTCTGGTTTAGGGGACATTGACATAAACACTCCTTTTGTTGGGACCTATGTGCCGCTTGAGTTTTATGGCAGGGATGCAAGGGTTCAGTCAATCATGTTGGAGCTTAGAAGAGACACTTTCTTGACTGCTGGTGTTCCTGGACCAAGCTTTGAGAAAACGGCGCTCGCCATCTCGCAGTTGATTGATGGGCTCAGTAGCGCAAGCCAGTAGTGGCAACTCGGATTGCCCCAGCTTCGGGGCAATCCGAGTCTCTCTGTCAGGATGCGAAATCCAAGTGATTTGGCTTTGAAAACCAAACCAAAAATGTCAGAGCCAGGGCTTAATCTTTTTGTTTAGGGGAAAAAAAGAGGGGCAGATGAATATCACTAGAACCGGGCGTCGGCAGTTCTACAAGCCGATGCAGCGCACCACAACTAATCCCATTGAGCGTTACCTCGAAATCAAGAAGATTTCTGCGAAGGCGAATCCTCGAACCCTTTTGGAAAAGAGGGTTCGATGAGCGTTTATGAGGACCTGTCTGACGAAGAGCTCTGGGATCAATCAAGATCCGATGACCTATTTGATAGAGCTGACTCCCTCATGGAGCTTGGTGAGAGAAAGCTCAAGGCTGGGGACTGGGCACTAGCCAAGAATCTATTTGGTTCCTCATACGATCTTTATATTCAGCAAGATCGAAATGCCGAGGCGGGTAAAGCCAACTACAGCTTTGGGTACTGCCTTTATTCTCTCAAGGAGTATGTAGATGCTTTGGAAGCCCTAGAGCGCTCATTAGCAATCGGCAGAGAAATTAACGACTCGAGAGTCATTGCGTTTTCTGCGGGACCTTTGGGGGACACCCTCGCCGCACTTGAGCGCCCAGACGAGGCAATCGAGATCTATGGACTTGCGATTGATACTTTTGCAGAGCTCGAGGAGTTTTATTCGGCCGGTATTAATTCGCTGAGCCAGGGCGAGCTCTACGGGGTGAAGGGCATGCAAACCAGTTCGCTGGCAAGCTTTCTTCGGGGCTACAACATCTTCCAATCTGCTGGCGACGCCTTTGGCGCCGCCAGGGCTAAAGATCGGATGGCTTCGGCTCTGATTGAGCTTGGTGATTTCGAACAAGCTTTGGCTCACATCAAAGATGCGCTGGCTACTTTCGAATTCATGGAGGTGGAAGAGCGAATTGTGCACATGAACTACAGATTGGGTTGGACTCACGTATTGGCTGGCAATAATGCAAAGGCTCGGAAGCCTTTGGAGCTTGCAGTCAAAAAGTTCAAAGAGAATAAGGACTTCTCTCGGGCAGCTCTTGCGGAGCTTGAATTACTAACCGCCTTATACCGGCTAGACGATGATGATTTAGCGGATGAGTTGAGCCAGAGAACTGATCGGATCAGGAGCTATTTTGAGCACGCTGGGGAGCTACACAATGTTTGTT
>Ga0306872_100400_pt1 | contig 17524 bp, 19 predicted proteins | sample AntRauMeHopE1498_FD_190455 | JGI IMG/M metagenome (GOLD analysis project Ga0306872, IMG submission 190455) | Saline lake microbial communities from Rauer Islands, Antarctica - Metagenome Hop E1 #498 (v2) (version 2) | ecosystem: Environmental > Aquatic > Non-marine Saline and Alkaline > Saline ...
GTTTGTGGCCTTGGTGGCGCTCGGGCTACTCAAGTGGCGCGTGATTGGCGCCAAGTTTGTTGCATCGATGGTAGAAGTGCTCTTGGTCGGAGGGACAGCTGCAGTGCTGGCGTATCTGGTAGGGACGTTTTTTGCGCTCTAGTCACTAAGACTTTTCCCTCACTATACACAGGGTTTGTGCCCAGAGTTATACAAAAGCTATCCACAGAGTTGTGCACAGTTTTGTATTTGAGCCTTATTTGCACAGTCGTTGACCCATTGGCTTTGAACCATTACAGTACTAGTAGGCCGATATTCGTGGTGAGTATCTATATACTAGTCCGAGGCTACGGACGAAAGGGTATCGGTCGAACTCTACGTTGTACAAAGCAAAAAGCGCCTGGAGGGGCGCTTTTTGTGTGGGTGGTGAGTATTGCTACCTACTTAGTTTTGAGGGTTACGTAGATGTCTTCTAGCGCCTTGACGGCGTCTCCGGCTGAGATGTTGTTTTGGTGGTACTTGATATTGGTGCAGTCGCCTGCCGCCCAGATGCCTGGGGTGGCTGTCTGTTGTGTCCACGGGTCGATCTCGATGCGACCGTACTTGTCTAGCGGTACGACGCCGCCGATATAGTCAGTGTTGGGGATCATACCGATTTCAAGGAAGATACCGGTGGCAGCCAGTTCTTGTTTGGCTCCGTCTGCGTCGGTGTAGGTTAGCCCTGATACAAACTTCTCACCGTTGATCGAAGTTGTAGTGGCACCTAGAATCCCGCGCATATTGGGGTGGGCGAGGACCTTGTCTACCGTGATTGGGTCGGCTTTGTATCGGTCACCTCGGTTGAGTAGTGTGACACTCTTGGTGTAGGCCAGTAGCTGGGCTGCAGTCTCAAACGCAGCGTTGCCACCACCGACTACCACCACATCTTGGCCTGAGAAAATCGGCCCGTCGCAGGTAGCGCAGTAGGTGAGGCCTTTGTGCTCCAGCTCGTCGGCGCCTGGCACATCTAGCCGCCTACGCTTTGATCCAGTTGCGATCAAGATTGCAGTACCTTCGGCTGACTCGTCGGTTCCGAAGTGCACTTTGTGCCCAGCTTCAGTTTTTTCGATATTAGTGACGTATGATCGGTCTTTGATCGTGACCCAGCCGTCGGCGTACGCGCGCAAGTGACCCTCAAGATCCTCGGCCAGTTTGGTACCCGAGATAGACGGCGTACCGATCCAGTTGTGAATGTCGGGGGAGACGGTGCTTTGCCCGCCCCATTCTGCGGTGATAAATAAAGTCTTGAGTTGCTTGCGTGAGGCGTATACGCCAGCCGCGGTGCCAGCGGGTCCACCGCCGATAATGATTAAGTCGTACATGAGAAACAGTCTATTGAGTAAGTTGTCATACAATACCATAGTTGCAGCTTGACTGTAAATACCCCCTAGGGGTATAATGATTAACATGAATAAAGCGTTAGATAATCGATTGCGGCGAGTGGCTGGACAATTAGAAAAATTACAAATAAATATTACACAAGACGCCGACTGTGCCGAGGTGATTCCACAGTTCTTGGCGGTTAAAGGTGCACTGGCAGCAGCTTTTGAACTGTACGTAAATGACTCAATCATAGAATGTACAAACAGTGACGACCAAAAATTAGAAAAGCTTATCGCCTTACTAGTACGAACATAACAATATGTATATGAATCTAACAGACTTTAAAAAATTAGGCTTCTTTACCTACGGTACGATTATCCCTGGGTTAGTGATCCATGGCACTCCAGCCCCGTACCCAGTCCTCAACGAACGAGCGATACGCGCCGGGGCTGGTATCATGTTTGCGCTTGGTTTCTTTGCATTTTTCCAGGCGTTTTACTTACGGGATTTTACCTATATTCAAGTGTTCGTCGTACTTTTCTTTATCGACTTTTTTATTAAAGTAGTCGTTGGTACAAAATTCTCACCGGTGTCTTATCTTGCAAATCTGATCGTCCGCAATCAGACACCTGAATACGTCGGGGCGGTGCAAAAGCGTTTTGCTTGGAGTATTGGGTTACTTCTGGCTGGAACAATGATGATTCTACTGTTTGGATTTGGAATTGCAGGACTGCCAAATCTAGTTATCTGCGGTATCTGTTTAATCTTTATGTTTATGGAAAGTGCATTTGGAATCTGTGTCGGATGCAAAATGTACAATGGCCTGATTGGATTAGGAATTATCCCAGCACCTGAATTCAAACCAGCTTGTCCAGGCAATGTCTGTGCTGTCGTACCTAGCTAAAGTGAACTACCAATAATTAAACCGACCAGTCTACTTGGTCGGTTTTATTATTGGTCAATGTCTTTAACTCAGTATTTTACTTGAGCTTACTCCGCCTCAGGAAGGCTGGTACTGCTCCCCAGTCGTCATCTTCCATTTCGTCTACTTGATCAACTGGCTTGGGGTCTCGTTTTGGTTGGGTTTGTTGTGTTGATTCTACCGACTCTGGCTTTTTGGCTGCTGATGGCAGAGAGTTGAAGATTCTTCCTCTGGTATTTTCTTCCACTTTTTTCTCTTCAGGTTCTGGTCGACTTGGCGCTTGCCGCGCGATGATGCTGTCGTGTGGGTTGGAGTCGCTACTTTCCTCGGGGAAGCCGGTAGCGATCACCGTTACCTTGAGTTCGTTTTTCTTAAGCTTGTCATCTTTGATCGCTCCAAAGATCACGCGGGCTTGTGGGTCGATTGACTCAGTGATCACTCGCGCCGCTTCTTGGATCTCAAGCATTCCTAGGTCGTCTCCACCGGCGATGGCAAACAGTACACCCTTGGCTCCAAGGATCGAAACTTCCAGTAGGGGAGAGTTGATTGCTAGTCTGGCCGCTTCTTCGGCGCGCTTCTCGCCAGAGCTGATCCCTACGCCCATGAGGGCAGATCCAGCGTTTTCCATAACACTACGAATGTCAGCGAAGTCAACGTTGATGATACCAGGCATGGTGATCAGGTCTGAGATACCCTCAACCGCTTGCTTGAGAATATTGTCACACTGCTGGAAGGCACTGCCGACGGTGGTGTCTTTGTCGACAATTGCTAATAGTCGGTCGTTAGGGATTGTGATGAGCGCATCGACTTCTTGCTTGAGCTCCTCGATTCCTTCAAGGGCAAGTCGCATGCGCTGTTGTCCTTCAAACAAAAACGGCTTGGTGACAACTCCAACTGTGAGTGCGCCGCTTTCGCGTGCGATCTTGGCTACCACGGGGGCTGCACCTGTACCAGTACCACCACCCATTCCACCAGTAATAAAGATCATGTCAGATCCCTTGATAGAATTGTTGATCTCCTCGCGCGTTTCTTCGGCTGCGCGGCGCCCCATATCTGGGTTTCCGCCGGCTCCTAGACCACGGGTCAGATTTTTTCCGATGTGGATTTTCTTTTTTGCTAATGAGTTGTGCAGGTCTTGCGCGTCACTATTGATCGCGATAAACTCCACGCCTTTTACCTTTGACTCGAGCATGTAGTTGACGGCGTTGTTGCCTGATCCTCCGACCCCGACCACACGAATCCGTGCGAACGATTCTACATCTGTAGTTATTTGTTCCATACGACTAGTTTCTATATCAGTTGTGGTCGGTGCCCACCCACGCAGGACCGCCCGTTAGTAATGCATACATAATACACGTGTCTATATATACTGTCACGATCTTGATTTAATCGAGATTCGTGTGATTGTATTTTACAAAATACTGTTATGAAATATAGCTATTCTAAATCGGCTACGGTAGAAACTGGCTGAGCCAAGAGAGCACACCACGTTTGGTTTTTTTGACCACACCAATGGCAGTGGTGTCTTCATTATCGCTCGCCCCCCACATGCACAAGCCGTAGGCCACCGCCCATGAGGCGTCTTTGAGCTTCGCGGTTTTGCCAATATCGAGGGTCGCAATGCGCGCTGGTAGCTCTAGTGTGCGCTTGGCAATATCAACCACCGATGAGCTGCTGGCTCCACCACCTGTGAGAATCACGCCAGCTGGAAGTAATCCATCGCGCTTGATGTGCTTCAGGTGTGCGTCGATTAGCAAGAAAATATTTTTGAGCCGCTCGTCGATGATTTCGTCGAGTTTCTTTTTGGAAAATGTAGCGCTGCTCATGCCGCCGCGCTTGATCTTTTCGGCTTCCTCTAGCGACAGCCGTAGACCAAGGGCGATGTCGTTGGTGATGTTGCTCGATCCAACTGGGAAGATTTGTAGTGAGATCGGAGTCATGTCTTCAAACACCACGATCGAAGTGGTCTCGGCCCCGATGTTGGTCAGCAGGCAGCCTGCGCGCTTCTGTGCTTTATTAAGCATCACAAAGCTGGCTGCCAGCGGTGATGCGATCACATCTTCCACATAAATACCAAGGTTCTCGATAGTAGAAATCAGATCGTGTACGTGTTGCTCAAAAGTCGTGATAAACAAACTGTCCACCTCTAGTTTGGTACCCTTGAGGCCTTGCGGTCGCCCGAGTACCTCGGTGCCGTCTACTGTGTAGCGCAGCGGGATACCGTGCAAGATCCGCCGGTTGGGCAGGCGGTCGATCACGCGATCTTCACTGTCTTGCATGACTTTGTCGAGGTCAGATTGTACAATCTCGGAATCGGCCCGCGCTGGGATAATTTCTCCGTGGGCGTACATCTCCTCTAGGCCGATGCTACCGATCCCCACGTGTGCGCGCTTGATCGTCACGCCGGCGTTTTTCTCGGCCTGGGCGATGGCGCTTTTGATACTGCGAGTGACCTCGGCTTCGTTCATGATGTAGCCGTTTTTGAGTCCGCGACTTTCGGCGATCCCGGTGCCGATGATCTCGGGTCGCAGGGGTTTATTGTCGGGCGCGACCTTGGGCAGCCTGGCAACCGCCACTTTTACGTGGAAGGTTCCGACATCGATCCCAGTGATAATTTTCTCAGCCATAGAATTTAGACAAGCTTAAAGTGTTTGACCCACTTAGCTTCTTGCTGGTCCATTGTATCGCTATGATCCAAACCTTTCAAATGCAAACAGCCGTGGATAAATAAGAATCCTACGTAGCCTGCGGGCGACAGGTTGTATTTGGCAGCTTCACTGGCAGCTACCGTCGGGCAGATAAAGATCTCGCCAGTGCGCTCGTCGAGTGGGAAGGAGAGTACATTAGGGCTATATGATTTGTTGCGGTATTTCTGGTTGAGGGTAGCAGCCCGCGCCGACCCGACAAACACCAGCGACAAGTCATAGCGCTTACCCAAGATTTTACCCGCCATCACCTCGTAGGGGTGCACTGGATATGTTTTAACGGTAGAGGAGATCACGAGTGACATATTGTTATTAGTATAACAGAACTAGCGTTCTAAACACGTAAAAAGCTAGTAATAACAATGTATTACGCAAACAAAAACCGCCAGAGCGGTTATTTGTTGGATGTGGTTACCGGCGTCCTCCTCGGCCGCGGTGCTCTTGGATCTTTCCTAGCTTGATTAGCTTTTCGTAGGCTTCTGCCTTGTCGAGCTTCTTTAGCTTAGCTTCGCGACGGACGTTTTCGCTTTTAATACGAGTAAAATATCGCCCTCCTCGGACTTTGGGAATGATTCCAGCTCCTTGCATTCGCTTGGTAAATCGGCGAATAACGTTGGCGCTAGACTCGTTGGTATTTTTTTCTACTTCTACATTGATTGCCATAAGTGCGAAGATAATAGCAGATAGGGCGGGTAAGTGCAAGGGTTGAGCAGCGCGGCGTAATTAGTAATACCAGCTGACAACCGAGCTAAAATATAGTACAGTATTGTATATGGCAATCGCAATCGATACCCACAAAACCATCCTCAAGTTAAAAGAAAAAGGCTTTACCCAAGAGCAGGCTGAGGGCGTGGTTGACGTGCTGACCGAAAGCGATGTGCTCACCAAAGACTATTTTGAAGCGCGGTTGTACCGAGCGCTTTTGATCCACGGGCTAGCGGTAGTTGGAGCGCTGCTGGCGGCTTCACAGTTGTTATCTTAAGATCACTTACAGCCGCTCGCTGAATATGAAAAGATCGAATCAGTTTGATTCGATCTTTTCACGTCTGTGGCTGGGACTCGTACTACATCATCACTACACCAGCTCGGCGCTTGAGCTTCTTGATGAGCGTGTCTTGGGATACGTATTCCTGGTTGCGGGCGTTCATGTCGCGCAAGATCACGGTGCCCTCGACGTATTCTTTTTGACCGACAATCACGGTGTAGTTGACTCCGCGCGCCTCGGCGTCGCGCAGCTGGGTTGATAGCGAGTCGCTGGTGAGGTCGTGCAGCACGGGGATGCCAGCTTTACGTAGCGCATCTACCAGCAGCAAGCTGCGTACCTTGGGTCCAAACCCAAGCTGTACCACGTACACCGACGGTTTGGCGGCCTTGGTGCGTGGGTTGCGAGCTGGCGCCTTGCTGTTGTTGAGGGTGATAACTAATCCGGCTGCCGGAGTGCGCTCGCCGGTATTGCGCCCTACGAATTCATCAAACCTACCACCGCGGGCGCTGATTGGCGCTGGCTGATCGTCTGCCATATTAATATCAAGTGAGAACATCGCGTCGGAGTAGCACTCGTGGTGTCCCATCATTTTGGAGTCGATCTCGTAGGGTGTGTCGCTCATGTCGAGGAATTCGATGATCTCGCGGAAGTGCTTGCGGCTGCCGTCGCTGAGGTATTCAAGCGCGTTGGGGCTTGAGTGACCCAGCTCGTGTTTGTCATCGAGCAGGTTTTGTAGCGCCAGCATCGGGTGCTCTTTCATCAGCTCGCGGGCAGCACTAGGCATCGTGTCGATGCGCTTGCGCAGGTAGTTGCCCAGCTCTCGCGAGTAGCGGGTGACTGACTCATTGCAGCCTTGGGAATTGATCCGCACGGTGTGGTCGCTATAGCCTAGGTCAGAGGCCACGCCCCGGGCCACCTGGATCAGGATCGCCTCGGCGATACTGCGCTGTACATTAAATACATGAAATGACACGGCCGATTCGCCCGTGCGCGGCACTTGGTGCGTGGTGTACATCAGCACCGGACCTTCAATCGCGTAGAGCTTTTCGTCACAGTAGGTCGCGATCCCAGCGCTCAGCAAGCCTTGGTGCGAATCGGTGCGCTTGTTGGTGCCAGTGACGGTGTGCGGCGCTTTTTTCTCGCAGGTGCGGCACTCGGGCGCTTTCTTGATCTGGTCAGCGGTACGAAAGCCAAAGTGATCGGCCGTCAGGTTTGCTACTTTAAGAAAATCGGTTGGTGTGTGTGACATACGCAAAAGTTACAGATTGATTAATATTATTCGTTGGTCCGGCCAGTGATATCGAAGCTGCCTGGCAGAAAATCAATGGTCGGTGGCGGGAATAACCGCAGCCACGCTCGGCCAATGATGCGCTCTTCTTGTAGCACACCCCAGACTCGCGAGTCTGAGCTTTGGTCGCGGTTGTCTCCCATCACGAAATATTCCCGCGGCCCTAACACCTCGGTCAAGGGGGCGGTTGGCAGCATCGACGCCACATATGGCTCGTCGAGCGTCAGGCCGGTAGGGTAGGTTTCATTGATGATCGTGACGTCAGATTCTTCGATCGTGACGGTGTCGCCCGGGATGCCGATCACGCGCTTGATAAAGAACTTAGACGGGTCGCGCGGGTAGCGAAATACCACTACGTCGCCACGCTGTGGCTCGCTTAGGTGATAGGTCAGCTGATCGACGATCAGATATTGCCCATTCTCAAAGGTAGTGTCCATCGACGCACCCGAGACGATAAACGGCTGGGCGATAAACATCCGAATCGGTACCACGATAATAATTGCCAAGACCGCAAAGCGGATGATTTCCATCAAGGGATGTTCAGGCTTTACATCTGCAGGCGGGTGAGTATTGCCCGAGTCACCCGAGGTACTAGTAGCGGTAGGGTCTAGTGTGTCCTCAAGATCAGGTGAATTACTCATACGTTACGACTATTATACTCGATTTTTACCCTGGCTCCAAATTAGTGATTATGGCTTATGATGTATGGCTATATCGTGTACAATAATAAAATGAAATACATCGTCCCGCTGGGGAATCCAGGAGAAAAATATGAAAGTACTCGGCACAACGTCGGGTGGCTGGCACTGGATCATGTCATAGTGACTCGCAATTGGCCGAGCCTGATTGAAGCCAAATCTATGAGTGGGCGAGTGACCGACGGTCGCTTGGGCGATCATGCAGTCAGCGTCTTGTACCCTGACACATATATGAATAACTCTGGTGCGGCGGTTGCCAAGTTTGTACAGTCTGACCACATCTCAGACTTGATCGTCTTGCACGACGACATCGACCTACCATTTGGCACCATCAAAATCAGCCACGGCCGGGGCGGCGGTGGTAATAACGGCGTGACTTCTATTATAGGTAAGCTCGGCTCGAAGGACTTTGCGCGGATTCGTATCGGTATTGCTCCGACCAGCTTTTGGACAGGTAAGATCAAGCGCCCCAGCGGCGGCGGCCCGCTAGAGCGATTCGTACTCAAGCCATTTACCCCCAGCGAGCGTAAACAGTTACCCGAGCTGTTCGATCGGGTAGACGCAGCTCTGCAAGCGCTCATAGAAAAGGGAATCGAAACCGCGATGAATCAATATAATTAAAAAGCGCCCCAGATCAGTGTGATCGGGGCGCTGGTCGTCAAGTTTGCTTAGTTATAGCCATGCGTGACAAACGGCTTGTCACATGGTCTCGCCACGCGAAGTAGAAGCAGAGTGCAGCTGCACTGACAAATGCCGCCGCCGCTGTCTGACCGTGCGCAGCCGGTACTTCTTCAATGGTGCTCAGTGCACCTGTGAAAAAGTATACTGGAATGCTCAACAGTAAGCAGACCAGCCCAGTTGGAAAAAGAACGTATTTCATTGGTATATTATCCTTTGATATTTGCCCCGAATAATATTTTAATCACAAAAACACCCAAAAGTCAAAAAACCACGGCGACCGATTGGTCGCCGTGGTTTTGTTTTGTAGCTGTTCTAACTACGCTTCTTGTGCTTCTTTGTATGACAACGTCATCTTTTGGTCGTTTGGTTCAAACAATGTGATCTTGAACTTCTGCACTCCTCCTAGTGACAGCGTGTTCTTGAGGTTGGCTTCGGTCTCAAATTCAGACACGTGTACCAGCCCAGCTACTCCTTCTTCGATTGAGGCTAGGGCTCCGTGCTTGTTGTACTTGATCACTACACCGTTGACCATGTCGCCCTTCTTGTACTTCTTGGCTGCGCTAACCCATGGGTTTTCTTTCAGTTGCTTGATAGATAGGCTGATCTTGTCGTCTTTCACTTCGATCACTTTTACCTTGACTGGATCTCCGACCTTGTAGAGAGCCTTGGTATCTTCGACCAATCCCCAGTCCAGCTCACTGATGTGTACCAAGCCTTCTAGTCCTGGTTCAAGCTTCACAAATACTCCAAAGTCTACCGCGCCGGTTACTTCTCCTTCCACGATATTTCCAACTTCGTAGCGGTTTACCTTCTCGCCCTTTTCTTCTTTGTCTTGTAGTCCCTTTTCAGAGAAGATCAACTTGTGTTCTTTCTGGTCAGCGGTGATCATCACGACTGATAGATTCTTGCCGACAAGCTCGTTGAGCGCAGTCAGGATCTTGTCTTTGTCACCGTCGGTTACCCGTGGGTAATTTTCGGTTGAAAGCTGTGACGCTGGAAGGAATCCGTAGATACCTTGCCATTCGATGATCAATCCACCCTTGTTGGCTTCTTTGACCTCGAGGGAAAGGATCGCTCCTGACTTGACCGCTGCCTCGGCGTCTGACCAGATCAGTGCTTGGCGAGCTTCCTTGAGTGATAGCTCGATGTGGCCGTCTTCGTTTTCACTCATGACGACCTTGGCTTCAATACCGTCACCGACGCCCACCTTGCGCAAGATATCGCGGGCGTTCATGTACTCTTTACCGTAGATGATACCCGTACCGATCTGGGGGATATCGATATATACTCGGGCGCGCCCGATAGCTGATACAGTTCCGGCGACTACGTCACCTTCGCTGGGAAGCGTTTTAACCGCTTCGATGAATCCACTCATGATTCCCGCAGGCATCGCTGGTGCAGCTGAGGCTGTACTAACCGCTGGGGCAGTGGTTGCAGACGAATCTTTTGATCCAAATCCAAACATATTATTTTATTTTGTTTAATCCGACGACACGCGTCCGCGCAACTGTTGCTCTGGCCATAGTCCGTGAGCGCGGGGTTTAACGTGTGTCGCTAGAATTGATAATTACCGTTAGGTGCTGCAAATATAGCATGTAATAGGGGATTGTCGAGTGGGTTTGGCTTTGTGGTTGGAGCCGCTGCAAGCCGACTGATAGTTTGTTCAAAGGCTTGGATGTTGGCCGTGCATTATGGGCACTTGATCCTCGCCGATCATCACAAACTATCAGTCGGCTTTGCGCTATGTTTTGGTATGAAAAAACCACCTGGTTAGGGTGATTGTGTGTAAGGGCGAGCGGGGCGAGTGTGGATTGATTCTACGTGTTGAACTCTAGGTTCAATGCATACGTGATCACAATCCACACTCGCGTCATAAAGCATCAAGCTTGCGTTTGTTTACTATTAGGGAAGTGACACTAATGCAAACAGCTTGAGGCTTCGACACCGTACCTCGCGAGATACGGCCAATTGCTATTCTATCTATATTTATACCACCTTCTACTGTTTTGTCGAGCACAAATTAACCCGCAGAGCGAATCTTGCGGGTTGGGTTAGAGGGTGGTTTTGCATAACCACCCTCCCTGTTTGGCCGGACTGTCTACAGCGAAGAACTGCTGGATTCAGGCATTCTAAGTCGAAATGGGGTCATTCGAACCACCCTTAAAATTTTCGGGGTGTGGTCAGATGCCGGGGATGTCTGGCGCGTCGTTGGCTGCTGCTGCGTTCGCCGCAGGCGGGCCAAACATGACGCCAGTTTAGATTGTAAGGTCCATCATGAGAAGGACTCCTTTTATTATCCGATTATTCTGAATAAAGAACATCAACGCTATTGCGTAGCGCCTGCTGGATTGCCTTATTGCAAACCAGTGCGATTTCTTGAATATACCGCCTGACGTTTTTTTTTTGCAAGGGGTTCCTGTATACTACCTCCACTATGGTTATTTCATATCACGGGGGGCAGTGCTTTAAGGTTTCTTTTGGCGACACTACACTGGCGTTTAATCCCATTTCAAAAAAGTCAAAATTACCCGAAGTAAAGTTTGGTTCAGACGCGGCGTTTGTGAGCTTTTGGCACCCAGACTTTAACGGCGTCGATCAGGTTGCCCATGGCAGCAAGCAGCCGTTTGTGGCTGATACACCAGGCGAATTCGAGATCGGATCAGTGGTGGCGCGTGGGTTTGGGGTCAAGACTACCTACGACAAGGTCGAGTCATTTAATACAATCTTTCAAGTCCGATTAGAGGAGATGAATATGGTGTTCTTGGGTGTCCTGAGCGACCCTGAGATCGACCCTAAGATCTTGGGCGAGCTGGGTGATATCGATATTTTATTCCTGCCTATTGGCGGCGGTGATGTGCTAGAGGTGCCCCAGGCAGCCAAGCTGGCCAACAAGCTAGAAGCCAAGCTGGTGATCCCGATGAGCTATGACAAAGTCGCCCTCTCGACTTTTCTCAAAGAAGAAAGTAAAGAAGGTCTCAAGGCGGTCGACAAGCTGACCATCAAGCGATCAGGCGTGGCGGCGATGCAAGGCGAGGTGGTGGTGCTGGGCGCGTAACCTGTAATATAGATTGTGATCAAATCCACGCTGCGACACATCAGACAAAAACCCAAAGCCGTGCGCGAGCAGTATGCTTTTTGGATCGCGTGTACCTGCACGGGGATCGTGGCGATCGTGTGGGCGACGCAGCTGTCGGGGCGATTTACCGATGAGTCGCAGCAGGGCAGTGTTGCCGACAGCGAGCGACCCGAGACCTTCTCTAGCTTTATGCAAGAGACGCAATCGGCCATCGAGACGGTCACGAGTGAGGTGCAGCAGCTGACCGAGGTAGTATCGACACCAGCTAGCCAGCCACCAGCTGTTGCTACAACTTCTACCAGCACGGTCATAATCAGTGATACGCCAGCGCCCGCACCAGTACCTACGCCCAAGCCACGTACCGTGCGGATCGCTACTTCTACCTCACAGTAGAAATATGGTAAGATTAAATGAAACAACGAGCGTAGCGACTATGTTGAATTTATGTCTCAATTCTGGCTTTAGCCTAGACAGAATTGCTAGACGACCCAGCTTATTAACTTATACTGAATTATAGACCTATGCCGAAAAAGACCGTCAAGGAAGAACCGATCAATCCTCGCGCCGATCAAATCATCCCCCAAGGAATCGTCAACGAAATGGAGACAGCATACCTCGACTACGCCATGTCGGTGATCACTTCGCGCGCCTTGCCCGATGTGCGTGATGGTCTCAAGCCGGTGCACCGGCGGATCTTGTATAGTATGAGGCTCAATGGCCTGACCTCAACGGCTAAGTTCAAAAAGTCTGCGACAGTGGTAGGAGACGTGCTGGGGTCATTTCACCCGCACGGCGACTCGGCGGTGTACGAATCGATGGTCAACATGACGCAAGACTTCAAAACCCGCTACCCACTAGTGCGCGGGCAAGGGAACTTTGGATCGATCGACGGCGACTCGGCCGCGGCGTATCGATACACCGAAGCCAAAATGACCAAGCTCTCAGAAGAGCTGCTGCGCGACCTAGAGAAAGACACCGTCAACTGGCGGCCCAACTTTGACGGCACCAAGAAGGAACCAGTCGTGTTGCCAGCTGCCGCGCCCAACCTGCTCTTGATGGGTGGGCTGGGGATCGCCGTGGGGATGGCGACCAACATTCCACCACACAACCTGCGTGAGGTAGTAGCGGCTACCAATCACCTGATCGATAATCCCGACGCCACCACCGACGATCTGCTCAAGCACGTGCAGGGGCCAGATTTCCCGATGGGAGCGATCGCGTTTGACAAAAAGGCGATCGCAGCAGCCTACGCGCACGGCCGCGGTGGCGTGGTGGTACGTGGCGAGGCGGAAATAATCGAAGACAAGCGCGGCGCGTTTGCGATTATTATCACTAGTATTCCGTTTCGGGTCAACAAAGCCGACATGCAAGAAAAGATCGCCAACTTGGTGCGCGAGAAAAAGATCGAAGGGATCCGCGAAATGCGCGACGAGTCAACCGACGACATTCGCGTGGTGATCGAGCTCAAGGCAGGTGCCCAGCCCCAGACGGTCCTGAACAAGCTATACAAACACACCCAGCTAGAAGATACCTTCCACTACAACATGGTGGCGCTGGTCGACGGCGTGCCACAGACCCTTGGCCTCAAGGCAATTTTGCAAGAGTATATCAAGCACCGCGTAGAGGTGATCCGCCGTCGCACGGAGTACGATTTAAATAAAGCCAAAGACCGCGAGCATATTTTGCTTGGCCTCAAAAAAGCCCTCGACCACATCGACAAGATCATCAAGCTGATCCGCGCCGCCAAAGACGTGCCCGAGGCGCACGCCGCTTTGATGAAAGAATTCAAATTCTCGATCATTCAAGCCCAAGCGATCCTCGACATGCGCTTGCAAAAGCTAGCTGGCCTAGAGCGCAAAAAGATCGAAGACGAGCTGGCCGAGATCCAAGCCTTGGTCAAGCGCCTAGAGGCGATCCTCAAGAGCAAAACCAAAATGCAAACCATCATCAAAGACGAGCTGCAAGAGGTATCAGACAAATTTGGTGACGACAGACGAACCAAGATCGTCAAAGGTGGCGTCAAACAAATGAACCCCGAAGACCTGATCCCTGATGAAGAGTCAGTATTAGTACTCACCAAAGGTGGCTACGTGAAGCGCACCAACCCAGCCGAATACAAGGTGCAAAAGCGTGGTGGCGTAGGTGTAGTTGATCTCAACACCAAAGAAGAAGACATCGTAACCACCTTGTTGACTACCTCAAGTCACAGTGATTTATTGTTCTTCACCGATGCTGGCAAGGTGTATCAATCAAAAATGTACGAAATCCCAGAGGGCAGGCGAGCCACCAAAGGCAAGTCAATCATGAACTTCTTGCCGCTTTCAAGCGAAGAGCACGTCACCTCAGTACTGGCCGTGCGCAAAGAGGATTGGGAAGGAGACTGGAGCCTGATGATGGTCACCCGCAATGGTGTGGTCAAAAAGTCAGATGCCGGTGCATTTAAAGAGGTACGCCGCTCAGGTTTGATCGCGATCACGCTGCGCGACGATGACTCGCTGATCGCAGCACAATTCGTGGGCAAGGGTGACCAAGTGTCACTCATCACCAAGCTCGGGCAAGCGATCAGATTCGAAGAGACCGACATCCGCCAGATGGGTCGCACCGCTGCCGGGGTGACTGGTATGAAGCTGGGCGCCAAAGACCACATCATGTCAGCCGACGTGCTCAAAAAAGACGCGATCGATCGCGAGATCTTGATCGTGACCGAAAACGGCTTTGGTAAAACCACCCCCGCCAAAGAATACAAGATCCAAAAGCGAGGGGGATCAGGGATCAAGACCGTCAAGGTAACCGCCAAAACTGGCCCCGTGGTACGCGGTATCATCATCACCGCCGAAGAGCGGATCGAAGGAGAGCTGGTGATCATGAGTAAAAAGGGTCAAGTGATCAAGCTGCCACTCAAGCAAGTACCAGCGCTCAAGCGTGATACTCAAGGGGTCAAGGTGATGAAGATGCGGGCTGGTGATTCTATTGCTTCGGTGGTGTTTGTCTAAAACTAAAGTGGGCTGATTTAGCAGACCTCGCGGAGTAGGGTGGATGTCAACGAGGCGGAGCCTCTTTACATTCACCCGTAAGCGAGCGGAGGACTTGATCCGTGTCTGAAAAATTAGCCCACTTTGGTTTTCGGGTACTGTATACTATACCCATGAGATTTGTAATTCCTGAAGTTGTTGCGTCGCAATTTCACTTGCGTCCGGGCGACAAGGTCGCTGACTTTGGCGCTGGTAGTGGCTTTTTTATGAAGGTACTGAGCGACACCGTCGGCCCCACTGGCCGCGTGTATGCTTGTGAGATCCAAAAGCCTTTGGTTGAAAAGCTAGGCGATCAATGCCGCTTGCAGGCGCTCGAAAACATCGAGCCGCTGTGGTGCGATATCGAGGCGGTCAATGGCAGCAAGATTGCGACCGATACCCTCGATGCTGGAATATTGGTCAACACTTTATTCCAGCTGGAGGAGCGTGGTGTGGCTGCGGTCGAGCTGCAGCGGGTACTGCGCGCAGGTGGCAAGCTGCTGATTGTGGATTGGTCTGAAACTGTCGCTGGACTTGGTCCTACGCCCGATCGCTTGGTAACTGCCGACGACTGCAAGGTTTTGTTTGAGTCGCACGGGTTTGTCTTCGAGCGCGAGTTTCCAGCGGGTGAGCATCATTATGGGCTAGCATTTCGAGCGGTATGAAACTACGGCCTTTCGAATTAGCGCTGGTGATTATATTTATTGTGCTGGGGCTGGTGGCTTTGGCGCTGCTGGCCAGCTACAACGGTGGCTCAAGCGCACCGGCTGATGGTGAAGTCGTCACTGGCTCGGTCCAGATTTGGGGCACGATGCCTGGTGATGGGATGGCGACCATGCTGGCCGAGCTGGCTGATCAGTTTGACTCATACCAAGACGTCAGCTATCGCTACGTCGCGCCTGAGCAATTTGAAGACACGCTGCTCAATGCGCTCGCCGATGGTCGTGGGCCAGATATTGTGCTTACCTCGCACGAGCAGCTGGTAGACTCACGCCGCCGATTAGTGCCGTATACGTATGAGCAATTCCCGCTGCGCGATATTCGCGACCGCTACGTGGAAGGCGCGCAGATATTCGCGCTCAACGATGGCTTGTACGCACTGCCAATTGCGGTTGATCCACTAGTGCTGTACTGGAACCGCGATATCTTGGCGACCCAAGGCTTCCTCGCCGCACCGCGCACCTGGGAAGAGCTGATCAATGTGCAATTCCCACGCCTGATCGATCGCGACTTTGACCGCACAGTCAACCGCGGTGTAGTAGCGATGGGCGAGTACAACAATGTCCGCAATGCCTTTGGCTTGGTATCGATGCTCTTGATCCAAGGTGGTACCCAAGGTGTGGTCGAAGGCGACCGCGACTATCAGATCAGGCTACAGCAAAGCGTCGGCAATACTGGCAACCCGCTGCGAACGGTGGCCGATTTCTACACCCGATTCAGCAAGCCGGCTAACACGCTGTATTCGTGGAATCGATCTTTCTCAGAAGATCGCGCGACTTTTATCGGTGAAAATCTAGTATTTTACTTTGGCTATGCCAGCGAGGGTGCAGTTATCGAGCGTCTTAATCCCAACCTCAATTTCGATATTGCTGAAGTGCCCCAAGGTGGCGCCGCCAGCGTACGGCGTACCTACGGCAAGTTCTACGGACTATCACTACTACGCACCACTGACAACGCCGCAGGCGCCTACGCCGTAATGGCGACCCTTGGCTCGGCCAGCTACGCCGACCAGATCGCGATCGCATCGGGCCTAGCACCTGTCACTAGGTCGACCGTCGCGGCTGGCAGCAACACCACCTATGGTCGGGTCGCGTATCAGTCAGCGGGGATCGCCTATGGTTGGCTCAACCCCGACCCACGCGCCACCAACAGTATCTTTGCTACCATGATGTCAGATATCAACGAAAACCGCGGCACAGCCGATGAGTCCACCAGAGACGCCCTAGAGCGATTAGAAGCCGAGTACTAATGTATACTATTATTATATGAAGCAATTTTTCTTAGCTGGTCTGTCTACTTTCTTTGCATTACCGGTGGCTGCACATGCTACTAGCACACTCGCTTTCGAGCTCAATAACCCACTTCAATTTGGCAACTTCGAAGACCTGATCGTCGGGGTGCTTAATGTCTTACTCATCATCGCAGTACCGATCATTATTTTCTTTATCATCTTCGCCGGCTTCTCGTATGTGACAGCCCAGGGTAATCCAGAGAAAATCAGCCAGGCCAGCCGGTCACTGACTTACGCCATCATTGGCGGAGTCTTGATACTAGGTGCTGTGGCGATCTCAGAAATCATCAAGAGTGTGGTTTGTGAATTTAGTTCAAATCCTGCTCGCTGTATGTCTGGAGGAACTAGTTTTGTAGATACGCCAGCAGTTTTTGCTTCTGAAGATAAAATTACACAACTTCAAATCAACTCATGAAATACGCTGACCTCATCCAAGAAGTGATTGATTTCATCAACGTCGTTATTCCGGCGATGTTTGCGCTGCTGTTCTTGTACTTTATCTGGAAGATGTTTGACTCGTGGATCTTGCACGCAGGCGACCCAGTCAAGGTTCAGGAAGGCAAGATGTTTGCTGTTACGGCGGTGATCGTTGTGGTGGTGGCGGTCAGTGTGTGGGGGATTGTAGCGATTATCCGTACGTCGTTTTTGCCTAGCTAGCCTCACTGCGCGTTTACGAATGTAAATTTTTGTAGTATAATTATTAAGTATTAAAATAGTATCGTGTATATGTATAAATCACTCACCAGTCTCGCTTTGTTTATGTTTCCATTTATGGTCTCAGCCCAAGGCACAGGCATCGCCAATAG
>Ga0306872_100401_pt1 | contig 17523 bp, 13 predicted proteins | sample AntRauMeHopE1498_FD_190455 | JGI IMG/M metagenome (GOLD analysis project Ga0306872, IMG submission 190455) | Saline lake microbial communities from Rauer Islands, Antarctica - Metagenome Hop E1 #498 (v2) (version 2) | ecosystem: Environmental > Aquatic > Non-marine Saline and Alkaline > Saline ...
CTCTCCTAGCTTGCTCAGCATCTTTCCTTAAGCTTTCTCTGGCTTCTGGCGTAAAGGTACCCTCTAATACAGCCTTTTCTGCTTCCTCCACAGCACCTTTTACGTTGTCAGCAAACTCTTTAAAGCGTTCAAATTCGTTCTTGCTCATTTCTTTTAAGTCAAATCGGCCTTCAAATTGTGTAAAGTCTATCTCGATGCCGTCTACCTCTATCGCTTCTTTTATGCCTGGGACAATGTTCTCGATAGATGCTCTTCTGCCTCTTCTTGTTTTTTCACCCAGTCCTAATATTCTTCTGACCCAGTCCCAAGTTAAAGCCAACTTATCAATGAGATCATCGCCGTCCCCAAACAACATTAAGAGCAATGTAGGGATACCGATTACGACTGCTGCAATTCCTGTTATAATAGCTAAAGCCTTTGTTAAGAACAAGCCTAACCCTAACAGCATAACAACGAGGCGCTTTGTCAACAACCAGATAGTAGCAACTATTGTAGTCGTGCCTGCGCGAATATTAGCAAGCATTAGCATAGCAGCATCACCTGTAGCCCTAAATATGGCTGCTATACCAGTGAACCTGAGAGACGTAGCAATCGCTACGATGTTCACTCTTTTTAGCTGGCCATACATAAACCTTAGTGCATTTGTTATCGCATTTAGTGCCGCGAGAGTTTTTGCGCCTTTTAAGTTCAGCATTGCGGCACCGAGCTGGATAAAACCCGCTGCAACCACTAAAACAATTCTACCTATAAACGCGAGAGTAGCTAATAGCGCACCACCTATCAGCGCAACAAACCTTACAAGGAACATGCTAACAGAGCCTAACGTTCTCAAGAAGTGTCTGAAATTCAAAGTCAACTCTGCCATCACAAGACGGAACGCAGAGGATCTAGCTGCGCTTATGTCCATTGTGTTGCTGAATGCTGACATTAAGCTTTTATACCGCGTAATAAGGTTAATAGTGCCCGCAACCAGCCTTATACCCACGTAAACACCTACAAGTGTTGCAGCTAGGTTCACAAAACTTTCTGCCACACTCTCAACAGCATCACCTAAAGGTGAAGCGAATGATTTAGCAGAAAAGAGTATAGCCACAAGCGTCAAAGACACCCTTAGTAAACCAAGTGAGCTTACGATTGTGTTTACACTTCTACCAAGAGTCCTTGCAAAGCTAGCAATAGAAGAGCCCATTGCTGTAAAGGAGGCTGCAAAAGTTGTCTTTACCTCTTTCCATACTGGTCCCAAGGTTTCTGTCAGAGGCGCTATCAGTCTAGAGAAAGTATCTCTTAGCCCTTTAGTGTCAAAGGGGAACAGCACTTCAGCAAGTTTAGATTTCTCGCCTGTATCCGTATTCAGTAAAAATAGCTCAGAAATGCTGAAAGCCTTTCCTTTAAACATTGCGGTAAGGTTTCTTTTGAAGTTATTGTAAAGTAGAGATGCACTTGAAAACAACCTTGAGAAAACCTTTCCAATCTCGGTTTCACCTAGCTCTCCAAATAGATTACTAAAGTCAATATCAAAGAAAAGGCCAAGGTCTTCGCCATCTAACCCTTTCGCTCCGTCTAAAAGAGCTAACTCCTTAAAGAGTACTTGCGAAAGACCTATGCTGCCTGAAGTATAGAGCTTCATCTTTGCGCCCATATTGCTGAATATCGACCCAAGAACGGCAGCGACTTCAGTACCTAGCGAGCTCTCTTTGAAAGATTTTACGATACCTTTTACGAAAGTACCAGCAACCTCAAAAGTGTTTGTACCAAGAATAAAAGAAGACAATTTAGCGAAAGCTTTCGTGATACCCTTCTTAAGCATACCGAGAACAGATAGCGTTAAATCAGTAACAAAGCTTCTGCCAAAGAGGATACGCCCTATTAGTTCGCCTCCTAGCGCTATTGTACCTACTGGCCCTAGGATCTCTTCTAGGTCTAGTGCCACAAACGCTGCGAATATGCTACTAGCTACCGCAAGTTTTACACCTGCACCGGCTGCTATAAGTGTTTTTTGCACACTTGCATATCCTGCTACTATCTTCTTATTTAGGTTTTTAAGACCGTCAGCGAATATAAGCTGGTAAGTAACAAAGAGGCCGATTAACTTAGAGACAGTGCTGTTATTGAGTAAAGAACCCGCAACAATATCGAACAGACTACCAACAATAGGGATATTCACGAGTGCTTGAGCAATACCACTCAATAAGCCTCCCACGATCTCACCTATGTTGTCGGATAGAATGATAAAGGCATTCTTTAAGCCAGTTATTACATTAAAGGCAAACTTTTCAGACGCAGACTCTATTTCCCTGGAAGGGACGTTAAGGGAGTCTCTTAGTCCAACTACAACATCATTCCCTAGCTGAGCGAAAAAGAAAGACAAACCTAACACTGTTGTCAGCTTATTCGCATCAAACTTGAAGCCCTTGCCTGAACTAAGGATAGCGAAGATAGCGGCAACTGCTGCAATAATATTGTCCGTAACATTCGTTATAAATTCACGGAAGTCGATATTACCTATAGAGGTGAAAACGCCACCCAGGATGCTGGAAAAGTTATCAACGTAGCCAGCTACTTGATCAAATGTCTTTTTGAACGTACGTACGACTATTGAAGAGAAATCTCTTACGACATCCGAAGACTTGTAAAGCTTCTTTGAGAGGTTGTTTACTTCTTCTACAGTATCCGTCCAGTAAGAGTTACCAATGACTTTCTCATAGACCCACTCAAAAGCGTCAACAATTGTTCTTGTGAACTCTTGCACAGTTCTGACTGCCTTAGGCAAAATGCTTGAAGCTTTTTTACCGATATCAGAGAACAAGTCAGAGACAGCGCTAAAACCTCTTAAGATATCCTGGGTTATAGAGTAGGATGAGAAGCTATCTACAGAGACACGAAAAGATTTACTGAAGCTGGTAGCAAATTCCTCGATCAATCTACCTGTCTCTTCGAGAATGTCAAAGAAATAATCTTTTATTGTTTGACCAATTACATTCCCTGTTAGCTCTCCCGTTATAGCTTTCCGGATTAGCGAGTAAGCGCCGTCAATAGCGCTTATAAAGTTATTTACCAGTATACCCGCTAGCGTACCTGCTATTGCGCCTACCGTTGATACTACTGTTCTAAGGCCGTTTATAAAAGCCTCTTTATACACAATAAAGAAGGTCGATATCTTACCTACGGTTTCTCGGATAACAGGTGCAATGTTTTGAGCGAAAATCAAATCAAGACTTCGGCTTATTGTCCTGAAGGCGTTGGCTAAGTTTTCTAAAGGTATACGACTCATTCTTAGTAGAGAGTCTTCCACAAAACCTAGGCGGATCAAGACAGTCTCTGCTTCGCGGCCTAGCTTAGAAAAGACCACAAGGGGTGTTCCGATGAAGTCAGTCAAAAAGTCAGTCCTTCGACCTTTATTAGCTTCCTTGTTAAATGCTTCTAGACTAGAAAGCGCTTCATCAATACTCTTACTCCTGAGAATGTCACTGAACGCGATCTCCACGTTTTTGGCATCCACAAAAGGGTTGATTGCACCCGTGAACGATCGTATCTTGTTACTTATCTTGAACAAAGAGTCTGTTACGTCTCTCTCGATATCAAAGAAGGTAAGAAAGATATACTTCTTCACATCCGTTAGTACGCTTACGGTGCTAGAGTAAAACTCAGGGAAGATTTCATTTACCTCGCCTGGAAGAAGACCTACTGACCTTCCTACTGCTTTGCCTATTTCTCCGAAAATCTTTACAATTGTGCCTCCAAAGCCGTCAAATTCTGATCTAAAAGCCTTAGTGGATTTCTGAAAGTTAAGCACGTTTATTGCAAGAGATGACCCAGCTTTATCAAAGCCTTGGGCAATATTAGACAATAAGCCAAAGCTTCTTTGAGTAAAACCGTACACCGTAGACACTTCGCCAAAGAATAGGGTAGCAGCGTCTTTTACCTGGGTAATACCTTGCACCACAGTAGCAGCTGTTTTTGCGAACTCTCTGTCCGTTTTATCACCGAGCTTAAGCAGCAAGTCAAAGACAAACTTACCTGAAAGGTTACCTGCTTCAGCAAACTTTAAAAGCTCCCCTGCTGTCTTTCCAAGAGAGTCTCTCAGCTCACGCCCAAGGAAGTCAAACTGCTCAAGTACCGCACGTAGCTCTTGGCCACGTAACTCGGAGCCAAGACCTTGGTTAAGCTGCACAAACGCTGACTTGATTGACTCTGCGCTACCTGATGACAGTGCAGCCATTTTTTGCAGGGTCTTAGTCACACGTAAAATCTGCTGATCTGAAGCACCGAAGTTTCTCAATGAAAGGGAAAGAACCTTGTAAGTATCTATTGTGTTTTCTAGGCTTGCTCTTGCTTCTCGCGATACCTTTATAAGGTCTTGCTGTCGTCTACCGACTAGCTTCAAGTTATCTGTAGTAATCTTTAACGCGTTATTGTAACGTATCACTTGGTCGCCAGCGTTAGAGAACGCCTTGCCAGCGAACAGAGTACCTGCAGCAGTAGCTAAGCCGCCAAAGGCGGTGATTAATCCATTTACTCTTTTAGTCAACCTTTCGGTTTCTGTGCCTGTTTTGCGGAGACTAGCTGTAGACTTCTGAGAAAAATCCTGGACATCTTTAGATGCTTTTCTGAATTGTCTTCCAGTTGTATTTATTCTTTTTCCATCGAAGCTGTTCAAACTTTTAGATACAAGATTAGCTTGTGTAACCATTTTTGCTAAGTTACGGTTAAGCTCTTGTAGCTGCTTTTTGGCTCCTCTGTCTTCCGCACCTACAGGAATATTAATACCAGTCATAAAGCTCTCCTGTTTGTGTAAAAAATCCCGCTAGATAGTTACACCTAACGGGATTAGTTTATTTCTTACCAACCATTTGTCCATTAGGCTCATAGTATCCGGTAGATAGTAATGTGCGCTCAATGAAACGTGGGCCTGCTTGTCTTGATGAGCCTTGGTTAAGCTCGATAACGTACGGTAAATGGTTTGAGATTCTTGTCTTTCCTAGTATTCTCCAGCTCTTTGCAGCTTTGCCTGTATCTTTGGGTGTTGCCACTCTTAATTTGAGGAGTGTCTCTTTTAAAATTCTTTGTTTCTCTTTCTCTACAAGCTTATCGAAGTCTTCTAAGAGTGACCCTTTTATCTCTACTTTGATTTTAATCATTAGGGATGTGTTTGCCTCCCTGTGCTCTGTTGAGTTTCTGAAGGAAGGAGGAAGTTTTAAGGGAAGATATGTTGGTTTTACCTTCTTCATTAAGCTTATTCTTCGCTTCTTCTGACCTGCGTCTTATCGACCGCAAGCTGTCAAAGGTGTTCTCAGGCGATTCTTTGTGCCCTTGTATTCTCATTAACTTATAGGCTCTATCATCGTCTCTCCAACCGATAGGTCTGAGTTCTAAGTAATCAACCCAGCCTATAAACTCCTCATAATCCATTTGGTACAAAATCGAGTGCACCGTGCACTTCAAATGGCTAGCAAGCTCGTACAGGATAAGTTTATCAGGGTAATCTTCTAGCCTTTTCCCTTCTTATCGCCCATCCCTGAGAACGTCATTATCGCTTCAGAGAGGGTAGAAAGCTCGTCAATAGGGAGATTTTCAAAGTCGTCTTTCTCTAATTCGTCTCCACCTTCGACACCGAGTGTGATGATGATGCGAAGCACTTCAAAGCCTTCGTTTGCATCTTCCGCCATATCTTCCTCGGTTTTACCCGAAAGTCTCGTGGAGGCTTCTTGAATCTCCCGCGTCTCTTTCACAGTGAGTTTACGAATAGTAACAGTCTCGCCCATGAATTTTACATCTTTTGTAATACGCTTAGCAGTTAAGTCCTTGAAAGACATTGATCTATCCTTTTTCTGAATTTGTGGTTTGGGTGAAATGCTCGGAATAGGTTTCTTGGAAGTCATCCAGGAGTTTCCTCAGTCTATGTAAAAGATCTAGAGTCTGGAATATCTCCTTTGACTTCTCGGAGTTACCCTCAAAATCTTTGACCCTATCGTATGTTTTGCGGATACTGATATCAATGTGTCTTCGCATATTCTTTGTGGTCAAGCGAAGCACATGTGACATAGTAAACGGCTTTATATCATCCTTCATATGTTTCCTTATGGTTAAAAAGGAGAGAGCAAAGTTGCTCTCTCCTGTGGAACGCCTTACTTACGGCTCGTTAATGGTGTACGCGCCATAAAAGTCAGACTGAATCGTGACGGTAACAGTCGCTACGTTTGAGTCAGTCAGGTTAGGTGTCACTGTCAGAGCTTCAACCTTACCAACCCAGTAGTAGATCGAGTTTTCTTCCATACCGAGGCCACTAGGCTCAGACGCCAGGCCAGGAGGCTTAGCATTCAACAGTGTGAAACGGAAAACTCGCTGAGTACCGTCACCTACCATATCACCTAAGACTGTACCTGATGCCCATTCAGAGGCTACGTAGTTAAGCTGCAGCTCAATAGAAGGCGCATCAGCCTGTCCTTGAATCTGCTGAGAGGTCGCTTGACCATAGACAGGAACGTTTACAACGTTCGGAGGCGTGCCCATTGCAGGGAACTCTCGAACATTACCAACACTGATAGCATCATCATTGTCATAGTCTAGTTGCGCGAAAAGGGCGTTAAGGCTAGTCTCAGTGATAGTGCCAGGAAGCGCTACGTCTGCAATAGACAGATCTGAGTACATGCCTGCACCGATTGAGGAAATATGCATTTTTAAGTTACTCCAAAGTAAGAAAAAGAAATGTTGTATTCAAAACGAAATAGACCAGGGTCAGCTGGGTCAACACCGTCAGGGGCAAATGTGCTACCCTTAGGGAATTGCGTCAAGCCGTTCTCGGTTCTATGAGAAGTGCCTACCAGGTGATTGTCTAGAATGTCTGCAATCAAAGAAGCGGGTTTAGTCGCTTTTTTCGCAGGAATAAATATTTCTATTAATAGTTGGCCCTCAACAGATACCCTGTTTACTCCATTGGAGCTAGGGATAATGTTCAATCTAATGAACGTGTTGTGGGGCTCTGAGCTTTCAAAGTTAGAAGGCATTGCAGGTATTTTATGGATTTTCCACTGAGTCTGCGCAAACACTTTATAAATGTCGTCTTCAACTGTACGATATTTACCCATGTTTACGCCCTCACCGCGTTGACTATCGATATTGTTTCAAATTGATCTACAATAGGAAACACTATATTATAAGAGACTTTCTCTACTTCGACTTGAGAGTATGCGCCTAGATCAAGATCTTTACTCTTGAAAATTAATTGCACTAGCTCTCCTCGCCTATATTTAAGAGGCTCTTTAATCTCAGTTACGATAGCTTTAACGGTTCTGGGACGACCATCTTCTGTTTCTACGTCAGCCGAACTGAAGTCGAACTCTTTGGCTGCCTTAGGCATTAAGATGACGTCTTTGGCTAAGTCTCCTACCCTACGAAAAGCTGAATTAAGCTGCTTCTCTATAAGCTTTCTGTAAGACATTAGTTAGCCCTCCACCACAATTTTTGCCTGCTTCCAGTGCCTCCTGGCAATAAGAAAGCTTCAATTGATCTGTATACGTTACTAGGTAATTTGCTAGCTGATCTAATACCTTTCAACTTAACTGGCCCAATCTCAAGATCATCCAGGCCACCTGTCTCACTCAGGACATCTTCATTCTCCAGTAAATGGAGAGACAACTCGAAGAAGCCTCTTTTGAGTACGTTAGGTGTTCCTGTGAAATCTATTTTTGTGCCAGCTATGTTACAAAAGTAAGAGCCAACTCTAGGGAAGACTGTTTCTTGCTCCTCATCTTCTGGTGAGCCTGTCCACTGTAGTGCATTAAAGGCTTGTGTGGCTGTGGCCAAGCTTCTTTCTTTTCTCTTCTCGTCAGCATCTTCCCAAGCATCAGCATTAAGCCTTAAAGCGAAGAAATCTTCAGCTTCACTCAAGCTAGCAAGTGTGTTTACACCAACTGTGAGAGGCATAGTCTTCTCCTTATCCTAGACCTAAGAGACAGTCCTAGTGCTCACTAGGTAAGCACCGGGCTGCTACTCTTAAGAGTGGAATACAGGAAGAATGCCCAGAGTCAGTGCAGAGTGGGTCTTACGTTCCCACGTACCTGTAACATCCGCTAGACCATTGGTCAGAGCAGTAACTGCTGTAGGTGTGCCACCTTCGACACCATACATGAACTCAGCATCACTAGGGAACGCTTCTTCATTGCCTTTCCAGTTGTAACCGGCAGGATGATAGATGTTACCCCAACGATACCAGATAGACGTAGTACCACCACCTTTGTAGGCTGCAGCTTTGCGGTCAATCTCTACCGGCAAATCAACGCTAAGACCGTTCATTGAAACCGCACCAGGCAGTACAATAAATGAAGTCATGTCGCCAACAATATCAATACCTGCACCAGTGTTGAACTTGGTCAATTGAGCAGTGCTGAAACCTTGGTTAGCACGCGTAGGTACGATGCGGAACTTACCTTGGAAGATAGTCTCAAAGTCCATTTCACCGTCAGTGACGCGGTCTTGGTCAACAAGGTTAGCTTGACGCAAAGAAGCCATTACACGTGGCGAGGTGAACAGATAGGCGAACTCTGGCTCATAGTCTTTCCAAGCCATGCCGAAAGCATCTAAGAAACCGTCAGCGCGTTGAGCACCTTGATTACTTGCAGTGGCAGGCTTGATTAGACCGTTAGCACCAAGATCTACATAGAAGCCATAACGCTTGTCTGTAGGATCATTGTCAAAGGTTTGACCGCCCAGACCAGCTGCACCAGAGCCAGCGCCAGCACCATTCAAGACTTCTGAAACGGCAGTGCCTTTGCAGACTGAGAGGATGCTGTTATGCTCATCTTGCGCTTGTGTCTCAGCGAAATCACGAGCAATCTTCTTGAGCTTGTCTTCTTGGCTTACTACTTTCTGCAAGTTGACTTTCTCAGAGCCATGCGTACGTACGGTCTTGATGTAACGCAAGTAGTCTGAGCTGATGTTCGTTGGCGTACCATCGGTAGGGTCGGTCAGTGACGCTACGTTGATGGTAGGGTTAAGAGGCTGATACCAGCGCATTTGACCCATAAAGGTCTCAGTGTCGCTATCAACTTCAGGGTTTGAGCTGACAATACCTGATCCAGAGATCTTACGGGCATTGGTGTACGCCTCGTCCGAGTATGCGCCAAGTACCGCCTGAAGTACAAACTCAGTTGCACCGGCGATGTCATTCTGTAACATAGGTTAATTCCTTTTAAGTTAAGTTTGATTTGGCAACTGTCCCTTTTGAGCTAATGCGATTGCCTCAGAGAGAGGACGATCAATAAGAGACTTGCCTTCGTTTCCAGCTATAGTAGGCGAAGGTGTTGGTGTGCCTTGTCCTGTGCCACCAGAAGTCTTCTGCTTAAACAAGAACTTGTTGTCTTCGCTGTTGCAAAAAGCTTCAACGTGATCCTTAACGCTAGTGCCATTTTTATGTTCCCATTGACCACTATCATTACGGATAAGGTCTTTGGTAATGTCCTCAATTGCAACTTTACGAGCACGGTCACCGCGAAACTCTTGCGTTGTCAAGAGAGATGAGACTTCTTGATCACGCGTTAACTCGGTATTCTGGTTTCGTGCGGCTGCAAGTTCAGCTTTAAGGTCTTCGTTTTCCGCTAGAAGCGCTTCTGCTTCTTTGCCGTCAGCTCTAAGTCGCTCTATTTCAGCGGCTTTGGCTTCTTGCTTTTGCGTAGCTAGATCTACTTTAAGTTCTTTGTTTACTGCGTCCAGCGCGTCCATACGTTCTTTCATGGACTTAAGTGCATCAGCTACAGCGTTATCCAGGTCATCTTTCGAAAAAGTATCGCCGGTTGCTGGTGCGGGTGCTGCTGGGACTGGTGGGGTTTCTGTAGGCTTTCCTTCTTCACCTTTACCGGTGTCGTCATCTGGTCCAGACATATTTATCCTTTGAGTACAACTCAATAGTTTAGCCCAAAGACACGGTCTTTAGAGGCTGTTAAGATGGCCTTATTCTTCGAATAAGGGTTTATTTAACTGCTATCCTACACCATACCAATAACGGTTATCATTAAATTCATCCGAGACATCTTCGAGAATGTCTTCTACGGTGAGTATATCTTCTTTTCTCAAGACTTTTCCTCCAATCTTAGATCTACCTGCGACCGGTATTAGACCTAGCTCTATTGCTTCATTTCTGTACTCACGGTACACTGAACTAGGTAGTCCTCTTCTCTTCATCTCTTTTAACGTCTCTTCGATAACATTAACCTTCATAGTATTGGCGTATATACCTTTTAGCGCTCGTCTAGCTTCAAGCATGTCACCGGCATTCGTGAAGAAGGCATCGTGGATAGTGGAAGTAAATACTTTAGCTTTGCGCCCCCACTCATGGAACCTCTTTACAATGACAGCATCATTACTATGGTTGCCGTTTACTGCATAAGCTGTTTTGGCTTTTGCAAGATCTGCAACATCCGCGATTTTACCTGACTTGTTAATGAATTGCTCCCACCATGTTGCCTCGGTACGGTCAGAGACATCAAGGATGTTTACAACCCAGTTACCGTCTTTGTCGCGATAAGCTAGACGTGTTTGATACTTTTTAGAGAAAGACTGTTCAAGCACTTTGCCGTCGAAGTTCACCCAAGGGGCATGTGTCCAAGACTTAGGCAAGCGATTAGCCTGGAAGAGTTCAATGCCACCAAAAAGTTCAATCTGAAAGAGTTCAATCTTGAAGAACTTCTTGCCTGTCTTTCTGGTTGTGCCTTTTTCAACACCTAAGAACATATCCGCAAGGTTTCCATTAGGATCCCACCCGCCGATCTTTTTCAAGAAGGCTTCACTGACAAACTCGCCTGGAGGAAGCCCAAGAGCGCGATTCACAGCATCAGGTAGTTGATACCTCTTGCCTCTCTTGCCTAACAACTGAAGCTTAGCTACAGATTTCCAGTCCATGTCCGAGTTAGACGGCTTCGCGGTTGAAATAAATGCACCTGCAAGTCTACCTAGATACGAAGTAAAGTCTTGCAAGATAGGCACTCTCTCATCAAGGTGCGAGGTCATGATTCTTGCAATGTCACTGAAGTCTTTAGGAGTGACCACTTTCTCATAATTCTTGGTCATCTTATCTACGAACTCTCTAGTGTCAGGCGTCAAGAAATACAGCTCTTCCATGATGTCATCGCCAGGCGACAAGCCTTTGTCAAACGAATCTTTGACTTGCTTTCTTAGACCCATCAGCTCATCATAGGTGTCTACGTCAAAATTCTTGTACCTGGCTGCTCTCGCTGATATCTGGTCAAGTACTGCGTCTCTCTCTGCTGCTCTTACTACAAGCACGTTAGTGTCAATGTCGAGGACTTTAGCTAGCTTGCCCTCTACATTTAATGCCACAGTTCTTGCTCCAGCACCATAGAGAGATACCATGTTACCTGCTTTAGCTGCTTTCCTTAGGTCTTTCTCGCTTAAACCTAGACGCTCGTTTATACGCTTAAAGCGAGGGTCATTAAAGGTGTCGGCTGCAATCTCATCATAGAGTCTTCTCTTTTGGTCTGTGTTTACAACATTTGAGATCTCAGCTAGCTGCTTGTTACGTGTAGTGAGAGCAATGATCTGCGCACCTGAAGAAGAAGCATCCTGTTCAAGCGCTAGTGCTGTCTTGTATTTATCTAGTGATCTCAAATTATTGTTATTAGCCTTTAAATATGTGTCGATCTTGGCGAGTTCAATGGCAAACCTGAAGAACTTACCTTGCTCTTCTGGGTCTATCTCTAAGACTAACTTATTAGTAAGTATGTCTCGGATATCCTGTGGCTTGTTACGTATCATCTTGTTGCCAATTGAGATCATTTCATCGCGGTATGTAGCTGCAATTGCTTGACGACCTCTGATTGATAACCCGTTGTATTTACCTTCAAGCTTATCACTCAGTCCCCCAAGGAATGCCCCTACCTGGTCGTTAAGGTTTTTGTACCCGTTCACGCCTAGTATTGATTCTTTCGCCGTACTCAGAAATGGACGAAAAGCCTCACCAGACTGTGGCCCAATAAAGCCCCTATCGTAAACACGAGCGCGGCTGTCAATGAATGGGTGATTAGAAAATGACTTGTTGCCCACTGATAGCCATTCCATTGCCTTAAACCTTTCATATGTATCTCCTCGAGACGCCATGTAAGCACGGTAGCCATTGATATCATCATAGAAAGCTGCCTTACCTTTGTCGTCTCTGAAATTAATAAGCTTTATAATGAAGTTGTGGAAATCTTCATCGATTCGGTATTCTGCTTGAGCTGCCCAATTTAATGCATCTACAAATTCTCCGTCTATAAATTCATCAGGGAAATTACTAAAACTTTTTGTTGAAGTGATAGGAATACGTGTATCATAGTAAAGCCCAGGGGCTTCCTTCACGAAATACGTCTTATATCCTTTTCTGAAATATAGTCTTTGATTTTTATTGATTACTCCTGTTCTTAGCCCAACTTCTACTTTACGTGTGAGCTGAGCATAGTTCTGGATTCGCGGGTCAACTATACGTATGTTGTAAGAAAGAGTGTCGTAGTACGGTCCAAAGTATCTCCCGCTGAGACCACTTTTAAGTCTTCTCTTCTGCACACCAAACGTGTCAATCTCAAAGAACTTATCGACATTCTTTGCGCTCAATAGCCGCATGCCTAAGTTGTACCACTCGTTCTTGCTGCCGTTGTAATTTGCTAGGTTGTAGAGATCACGGCCAAGAGATACAGCGAAGGCGTCTCTATCAGGGGAGTCAGCCAAAGATAAACGGTTAGCGAACTTCAGGTAAAACTGTTGGAGATCTCTGTCGCTCATTCGTCTTCTTAGCTTAACCGGAATCTTGTAGTCAAACACGTTACGTAGCTCTTTCGCTACTTTAGGTGCTGTCCGAGATTCCCACTTATTCTTGAGCTTAATATTGTCAATGAAGCTAGCTGCCAGGTCATCCATCTGGACGACACCAAGGACAGGGTCAATGAAGTTATCTATTTTAAGCTTCTTAAGGACATCAGAGTTCGCTCTTAATGTTGTCTCGATAGCATCAGAGACGTTCATTACATCGAACTTTATTTGAGCATTAAGCACAGCTTTAAAGTTAACCCAAGGCTCTGGGTTATTGCGATAGCGCGTAAACACTGTACGTAGGTTGTCTACAACAGCTGCACGCTGATTCACACCCATAGTGCCTGAGAGTCTTGTATTGATGTCTGCAATGAAATCTTTGTCTGCGACAGTCAACGCATCGCTCTCGCGCATGAGTCTAAGGTTGTTATTCAAGGTGTTAGGCGAAGGCTGATAGAGTCGAGTATCTTCATATCTCTTTGTTATAGGGTTAAAGATCATTTGCTTTTCTGTAGGAGGACTCTTGAGTACAGCTTTTTGGTTAGCTTTCTTAGATGCTATCAATATGCCTCTATAGTTGGTCAATGAGAGCACACCGCTCAGATCACCTGCCTGTAGCGTGTAATACTTAGTAAGAGTCGCTGCTAGCTCTTTGTCGCCTAAGAGATCATCAGGTGTACTTGCGCCTAAGCGAAGCTGATCTAGCTCATGCTTAGCCGAATCGAATCTCCTGACTGTCCCTGGAGCAGCGTATTTCTGAGCGCTTAATCTCGCTAAATCTCTAATGCCTATTGTCTGGTTGTTTACATTAGTAAATTTCTTAGCATCAAACTTACCGCTACTGAAGGCGTTTACTGCTTGCTGAGAGCCAAGATGTCTCAATTGAACATCTGTGCTTTGTCTCTGTAACCATTGCCCATAGCCTTCTCTTTGAGGCACTAGGCCGTCATAGTAGCCTTTTTGCTTATCTGAGAGGCCTCTAAGATTCCTTTGGCGAACATACTGCAGGTTCTCTAGTTTAGCCAAGTCGTTCCAGCTCTTGAATACAGGGATAGTTATACTTCTGCAGTGCCAGTGTGCTGGAGGCAGATACTGTATGTCACCTACTAGATAAAGAGTACCGTCTCGGTGGCGGCAAATTGGTGTGGTCGAAGTGTCCAAAACGGCTACGTACTGCCAACCTCGCATCGCCTCGCTATTGCTCTGGTAGACGGAGTGATCGGCCTTGGCATGGACAGCGGTGGTGGCAGTCGTGACCAGAGAGGACGCCTGTGCTTTACTTAACCTGGTAGCGCGACCTTTTCTGATATCTAGCGCTATCTCAGAAGAGGCTTTACCCTCAGAAATTCCTCTACGTATAGTCTGAGAGATACGCTTTCTTTCGCCCCTCTCAATGCCTCTCCAACCATTTGCAAGAGTATTATTCTTATACAAAGGTTGGTCCAGGACTATATCTTGAGAGACTCTACGATTAGGTCGCTGAGTGCGCCATATTCTACCTATTTTACTCTCAATGCTTTGGTACGTAAAAGAGATCTGGTTACCAGCGAGATCAAGAAGACCTCTTCGGCTAATATCGTAGACCTCTGTATACGTCTTTCTCAATTGAATATCAACGGCACGTTGTAAGCGCTTAAACCCTGCATTGCTCAAACTAGCATCACCTACAAGATTTGCGACTTTAACCTGGTGACCGTCAAGAACTACTGACACTTTATTGCTAATACGTCGCTCGTATAGCCTAATTAACGATGCTCTATCGACTTTAGCGTCATAGACATCAGTGTTCAGATTCGACATCATTCACCTCATAATTTGCCTGAGAAGTCTTCTTCTGCAGGCGGTGGGAGCACTAGCTCATCTCCATTGATTTCTTCTCTACCTGCCTCATCGTCATAATCGCCAGGCGCTAGGTCATTCTTCTTCACGATCTCAAGCCATAGCGAGCGAGGGATAAGGCGATTTTCATACCACTCGGTAACGAGACGTAACCAGTCTGCACCAAGAGGGATAGGGTTAAAGTCATCTGAAAGAGTGAAATCAACGTCTTCGCTTGCAAGATCTAAGTCATAGCGCCAAGAGACCATCGTGGAGATGATCAGCTTCATTGTGTTACTGATTTTCACATTGAGTGAGCCCAGCTGAGCGTTCTGAGAAGCGTTACGAATCTCTAAAGCAACACCTGACTGGTCATTCTCAGGGGATAGCATTCTTACACCGAGCTTAGCCATCTCCTCAATGTTGGCCATGATAGCTTTTTCCATGTCTTGCAGAGAGTCAGTAGGCGTTTTAAGAGCGTCAATATCGTCATCTTTACCTATCTGAATCCAAGAACCTAAACCGGCGTCGACAATGGCATCGAAGTCGTCAGGAGCCATGTCACTCTTGACTACAGGAGTATACGTGGCCGCACCCAGGAGCAAGTGATTTCTCCGACTTACCTTGTTATACAGAGCCACTTCTTTATGGACAAGGGTAGTCAATAGCGGCTTATTGGGCTTGATATCACCGTTAAGCGGCCATGCAGGTATAAAGTTGATTCGTTCGCTGTTGACCTTGTACTTTTGTATCGTCTTTATTAGCTTAAAGGTAGGCACATTACTTTCAGGGGGCTTCTCTCGGCGCTTGCCTGCAACGACTTTAACGTCTGTCTCTTCGTTGTCTTTTTCGTACACTCTTACTTGGTATAAGCCGTCTCTGCCTAGCTCGTGCACCCATACTGTTTCTTTAAGATCAGGGTGGAATTGGTCATCATCGGTAAAGCTTTCAGTGTAGCCCTTAACGATTATCCGAGTGAGGCACTTTTCGCCTTTCGCGTTCTTTCCTGCTACCCAGTTAATCACTGTTTCAGCTTTCCAGATTACAGGGTAAGGCTCTGCAGGGATGTCTTCGCCTTCTTGGTCAACTTCAACGGGAGGCATATCAAGGTGAATCCAAGTATTGCCTGTCTGTAACTCATCCCAAAGGACTTCGTCTAAGAAGGCCATCATAGGTCGATTATCTTCAGCGAAATTGTTTAGAATCCACTCTTGAGCGTCATCTGGAACTTTTTCGCCAAACTGCAATGTAGGGGGCTTCCGTAGAAGACCCCCCACAAGCATCTTAGCAAACTCAGCGACAATACCTGGGAGCTCAGCTTCTTGAAGATAAATCTTGTATTGTCCTATAGTCATCTTGTCAGAGAAAGGGATCAGCAAGCGGTCTAGATTCGCAGTTGTTATACTCAGATCATAAAGCTTTACTTCATCTTCGCCGCCACAAATCGCTCTAGTCTTTTTCCATAAAGGATACAAAGATTCGTATTCAGCGTTAGCGTCTGAAACTGTCTTTTTTGCGTCTACAGCGTTGTTGGCGCTCATGTTAGCCTCTCAGTAATGAATTGAAGTCTTTTGTTGAGCCTTTAAAATAACGCTTTGTGGAACTATTTACTGCCACAATACTTTCGCCTTCCTGGGTAATGTGCCAAGAAGTAGGCATACGCTCTGCATCAACAAAAGGGTCACTGGAAGACTTGTGGATGTCTACAGTAGGCGCTGTTGTTGAGCTAGGCTTTGCAACTACTGGTGTTTGCGGGTCTACTGGGTCTGCTAATACAGTCTCTTCTACTACTTTAGAGGTTTTAATTGGTGAACTCATTGTCTGTTCCTTAAGGTCGAGTTAAAAGCTTACAGATGCCATAGCTTGCAGCAGCAATCACTGGGCTATTAAAAGGTACACCTACTTGAGGTGCTATTACACATACTGGGTTTGTTTCTTTTGCTATAATCAAGGAGAACGGCACAGAAAAAGAAGGCTGTACTCCCAGATACATTACTAGTGTTAACGCTGAAATCATCTTTTTCTCCTTTCTTGAAGCCGCTTAAAGGTGAGCCTGAAGCCCTTGAATCCTAGGAGCTCCAGGAAAGAAGCGTCTTCAAGGTCATCTTGAACCATAAGAAAGAAAGAGATCAGAAAAAGGATAAGATAAGTCATCGATAAAATGCCTAGAATTGTCCACATATTAATCATTCCTTGGTGTGCTTAAAGGTGGTGAAGGGAATACAGTTTCATCCACAATTTCGATAATAGAGCCGCAAATGAATTCATCGCCATAAATAGTCTTCACATAGAATTTCCAGTTTCTTGTACTAATTGCTCTACCTCCAGGAAGTATTGACGTCTCAAATGTTACAAGTGAGGCTCTGTTATGGTACACAGTGAGATCATTCTTATACCACTCTTCGGCTTGCTCGTCAGGTACCCTGGCTTGCGAGTCGGTCTTGCCTTTGTAAAACTGATTGGTAATTTGATACTTGTTCTGGAACCTTCCGTTAACGTGATCCATGACAAACTGCACTTCGGTCATGTTTTTAATTACCACCATCTTGCACCACGAGGGTGCGGGGATAGCATTAAGAACATTCCTTAGTACAGACTCAGGGGTGAGAGAGGATTCTATTTCGCTCTTAAAGCGGAGTATTCTTAGCTCAGTCCTGAGTGTCATTATCTCTTCGTTAAGTGCCAGGAGCGTATCAGCGTACTCTTGTACCATTACCGCTATTCTGTTCTCGTATATCCTTAAGTTCTCTTCTTTATCGAGACGCACTTCAGCGATTTCTAGGGTTAACCCTTGATAGACACCGAACCAGCTGCCAAGCACAAGGACAAAACCCGTGAATACCCATTTGAATACACCAAAGGCGTTCTTTTTTAAATCTGTCACTACAAAACTATCGTTCGCTTCATCTG
>Ga0306872_100405_pt1 | contig 17467 bp, 27 predicted proteins | sample AntRauMeHopE1498_FD_190455 | JGI IMG/M metagenome (GOLD analysis project Ga0306872, IMG submission 190455) | Saline lake microbial communities from Rauer Islands, Antarctica - Metagenome Hop E1 #498 (v2) (version 2) | ecosystem: Environmental > Aquatic > Non-marine Saline and Alkaline > Saline ...
CAGTACAAGCTGATGGTGAGGAAATCGATGAGGAAGCAGATCGCATCGCCCCAGCCCAAGACTATAATGCTGCCCGCTCTAATAAACCCAGCTCAATCCGAGATGATGGCGGTGATTGCGACGACGGCGAACGCGAAGTAAGACCGGGCGTCTGCGTTAGTACGACACAAGTCGACAGTGCAGCGGCAGAGGCTCAAGATTACAACTCCAGCCGTTCAAACAAAGCTCGACGAGCAGTACAAGCAGACGGTGATAACGATGACGTGTCTGAAGGAGAGGAGGGTAGTTTAGAAACTGCTGCTCGTGGGTTTATGAGGTTTGATGAAATACAAAGCGAAGTGAGAGTCGAAGAAGAAACCGGTGCATTACGCCTGTCTCAAGTAGCGGTTGATGCACGTACCGTACGTAGCTGGAGCGCAGAAGACCGCGCCGCTTTTGCAGCTTTGCGTCAGACAGTTGCCAGTAACACTCCCGAAGACGCTAGTCTACGTATTACCCAGCGGCTACTTGATGACAGTCAGATAGAAGAAATACTAGTGAATGAAACTGAGTCTCGGGTCCGCTACCGAGCTACCTTACGGTTGTTTGGGCTTATCCCGATCGAGCGTGAAGTGGAAGCGACTGCCCAAGCTGACGGGCAAGTGACCATAAACTATCCTTGGTACAGCTTCCTCGCCACCAAACCAGACACGCAGCGTATCCGCAGTATCCTACAAGATACACTCGGTATCCTCACGCAGGCACCTGATCGGAGTGAATAAATATCTCCGAAGGCCCGTCCTTCGGAGTAATATCTTTCCCAGAGATACCAGAGACGGCTTTTTACATTTGAAACAGTAGTCCGTTATTTGCTACACTATACTCATGTTGAAAATCTACTTAGCCAGACATGGGCAAAACATTGATAACGTAAATGGTGTGCTCAATGGCCACCGTGATGAACCATTGACGGCTTTAGGGATAGCGCAAGCCAAGACCACCGCTGATTTTATCGTTGCAAACAAACTCACTTTTGACATTATCTATAGCTCACCTTTAAAGCGAGCGCACGTCACAGCTGAAGTGATAGCGCAAGCCCTTGAGCTTCCACAACCAACAATTCTGCAGACTCTAATCGAGCGAGATTTTGGGGTCATGAGTGGTCAACTGGTCTCAGAAATAGCCCTTTTGTGCAGTCCAGACATTATTGAAACAGACACCATTACTTACTTTCTGTCACCGGCTGAAGCGGAGACGTTTCCAGATTTGATCAAAAGAGGGAAGGCAATCCTTGAAGAAATAAAATTGTTACACTCTGATGGCTCGGTGCTTTTGGTCACACACGGCGATATTGGGAAGATGATATACGCGGCGTATTACGATTTGGCCTGGTCAGACGTGCTCGTAAACTTTCACTTTGGTAACTGTGAAGTGTTGCTACTGTCTGAGGATTCACCAGCTACTGAAGCGCATGTGTTTAAGCAAGAGCAACAAAATCACTAAAATTATTTTACCCAGTACAGTCTGTTACGTAGCATGTTACGTAACAGACTCATAACTATAGAAAAACACCATCGTAAAGTCACCTGCGCCTTGAAGCGTAGTCTGTCCGTGGTGATACCGGCTGACATTGCAAGAGAGCGGGGTATTGACGAGCGCCAAAAGCTCGTCGTGCGCCGTTCAGGTCAAAAGATACTCATCGAAGACTGGAAAGGGTAAGTTGTATAGAAATGGCTCCTGACCCCATTTATCTAAGTACTTGACCCAATTTATCCAAGAGAGCTGTGTATTCGCGAGCGTCAAAAGCTCGTCGTGCGCCGCTCAGGTCAAAAGATACTCATTGAAGACTGGAAAGGGTGAGTTGCACGGAAATGGTGGCTGACCCCATTTATACATGTTTTACAGGTAGATTCTGAGTATTGTGACCCCGTACAAGCGGCCGATTATCTGGGCAGAATCGTGAAGGAGTACCATATAGACGGTAAACATCCTGGAGTAAATATCCCTTTTGTAAAAATTTATGAAATAAATAATCCGGATGAGATAAAAGAAAAGCGCCCGGACACTCTTGAGTGAGCACCAGGCGCTTAACTATCTATATAAACAATATATACCCTCACTTTAAAAAGTCAAGATACGGGGGTGGAAAATGAGTCAAGATAAGCTTTTACGAGCTATATCAAATTTTTAAAAAGGTTGTAGAACCGCCGAGGCGTTGCTTAGGCTGTAAATAAAGGGAAGCTGTTGGGAAAGATGAATGGGTAGGTAAAATGGTGGAAGACCACAATTCAGGATATACGGTGAGGGGGAGAGGAAGACCGAGGAAAAATTAGAATACACTTTTGTTAAATATATTGTCCCTGATAATACACGACGAGAGAAGACGTCAGAACTTTTTCTGTGCAGACAGAGTTACAGTAAGTATGAAAATAACAGGAATTATACTTTTAATTATTGGTGTGATTTCAATAATTATCCAAAATATTTTTTACGGATACGTTGATGCGGATGGCATGTTGCATGACAGTATTTTTTTACCAGTTGGAGTGATTGCAACTATCTTGGGTGGAATTTTTCTTTCGGCCTGGGGAGCTATAAAATTATTTAAAAGGGAAGTCTAGTTGGGAGGAATACACTTTTTCATTTCCAGTACAAAAAATGAGCCTGGTAATGGGGGTAAAGGGGATACGTCCGATATATCGCTAAAAGACGTGGTGTAATTTACAACACAGGAATCTGAATAACAACGGACGTATCCCTATTACCATCGAGGACTGGGAAGGGTAGGTCGCACAGAAATGGCTCCTGACCCCATTTATCCGGCTAGTTGTTACATCTGATGCATTATTATAGGACACCAACATATTATTGCTTTTCAAGCAACGTAAAAGTGACTGTTATAACTTCGGAGGCCCAGCCTCAAGGTTATTAGTATAGTTTGCTATGGGTCCCGATTCTTAAAAATGACACTTGGGTTTTGGTGCGGAGAAATTGGGCGCGGTAATCGCCTCCGATATTAATTGTTTCTATAGGGTAGTCGGCACCAGTTAGGGTATGGAGATTTAAAAGAGGGTGGTGGGGGTTTTCAAGGAATATTTCAAGACGCTGAGTAAATTTCAGCTGTACCTTTTTGGGTAGTTTTTGATACTGCTTTTTAAATTCTTTCCTGAATTCTATTTCCATAACTGGAGTGACCGTTATTTATTTAGCCAAGCAATAGCATCAGTAGCGTTGGTGAAACGAGGAGAAATGTTTTTTTGGTCTCGAATTTCTTTGATTGCCTGGTTGATTTCTTTTAAGGCAAGCGGACTTAACTCTGGTTCACGAGTTACCTTAAACTCACCGGTTTCAATAAATGCTTTTAGATTAGCATTTACAATAGTGGAGAGGGGAATACCTAAGTGTTTGGCGAGCGCTTGGGCACGCTCCTTTACTTCCACGTCAGTTTTGATATTTAAGACTGTTTTCATAATATAACCATTGTATATACAATGGTTGCGCCTGTCAAACACCATAATAGCGACTTAGAAACCTCGAAGGCACAGGTTCCTATAGTCAAACTAAAATCCAGTGGTGTCTAAGCTGATTTCGATAGTGGTGGAGACTTTTGTTATGCGGAAAGAAATGGGATCAGCCCTTCCGCAGGAAGATTTGTAGCGTAAGCTCCGCGTAGGCAATAAGCTCCGCCTAGGCAACGCCTAGATCTTGTACGGTAATGGAAAAACACCGTTGTAAAGTCACCCCGGTTGGAAAGCGTAGTTTGTCGGTGGTGATACCGGCTGACATTGCAAGAGAGCTGGGTATTCGCGAGCGTCAAAAGCTCGTCGTGCGCCGCTCAGGCCAAAAGATAATCGTTGAAGACTGGAAAGGGTGAGTTGTGCTGAAATTGGTTCTGACCACATTTAACTCCCGTCCCCATTGCCCCATTGGTGAAGTGGTGACGCTTGGTATGGAAAAAGAAATTGATGAAGTAGCTCATAAATTGGTAAAGCAAATACAAAATAAGAAACAGTGGTTTTTAAATAAGAAAACCACCCAATCTTTGAAACGAAAGGGTGGCTTTCATTTCAGATGTAAGTGGTTGTGTTCAAGCAGGAAGCGTACCCGTTTCGAGGAACGTCGTGGCGATCTGTGCCATAGTTTGCCGTCCGCTACATTCGCACATGACTACGGGTGATTCGCCGAAACCGCTTTCTTTGATAAGACGTCGCTTGTTGTTCCCATTGCAGTCGCATAGCACAAATATCGCATTAGCGGCTCTGAGTCCATGTTCGGCCGCGTACCTGATGGTGTGCTCACTGCCGCTGTCGCCAACATAGATGACAACTTTGTCCAGTTCGGGCAGAAGTTCACCAAGCCGAGTCCAGTGATTTCTGACTGCATCCTGAACCTGATCGATTCCTTCGTAGCGGACCCGCCTCAATTTCTCAAGCGTCCCATATACAGATTGCGGTACACCGTGAGTTATTCCACGGTCGCTTTGAATCATGTACAAAGTGTCGCCTACCCAACCGTTATCTTCGTCAGGAAGGATTGAGTTGTAGGAAAGCATTGCGATTTTCATTCTTCGACCTCGCTGTCAGTTTGTGTTGTGCCAAAAAGGCGGGAACTCATAGGATCTGTTTGTTTTCAGAGTAACTTATTTTGTAACTGTGTCAAGGGGTAGTTTTATCGGGGACGGTGCTGAGTGGAGCTATGTGTTACGTGCTAGCACTTTAGGGGAAAATGGGGTCGGGAATACTGCTGGCCGCCATTAATGCGTTTCGGAATGATAGTTGAATTGATACGATATTGAAAAGTGATACGTGGGGTAGGGAGACCGAAAAATATTGGACGACTCCATTTCTGCCCTCATTTGCCCGCGCGCTATGGAGCATCCTAAAGTAATGAAATACACATTCGTAAAGTCACCCGCGCCTAGAAGCGTAGTCTGTCTGTGGTGATACCGGCTGACATTGCAAGAGAGCTGGGTATTCGCGAGCGTCAAAAGCTCGTCGTCCGCTGCTCAGGCCAAAAGATAATCACCGAAGACTGGAAAGGCTAAGTTGTGCAGAAATGGCTCCTGACCCCATTTACTCCAAGGAAATAACAGACACCTTTCATTTACCCCTAGTTTCTGCAAGGTTTAAAGCCATATTTGCCCAGCATGAGTAGAAGTGTTAAAATGGTAATGTAGAAATTCTATTACTACGTTGTACAATATAGCTTTTAGAACAATCACTTTACTTAACAATCAATATGAAAGACGATAAAACATCACTATCCACAATAGACCGCAAAATGACTATTATTATTGCGTTACTTAACAAAATCGCACACGAAAATAGTAGTACAAGCCTTAAAGATCAGATTGAACAGCTTGATTCATTGGGGCTCAGCACATCAGAAATAGCCTCTATTTTGGGTAAAAAGGTTGGTTATATTAGTAAAGAGGTTTCGACACTTAAAAAGAAATAATTATGGATAACAAAGAACTATTAGAATCAATATCAAAACGCTTAGGTGTACTTATAGCACTTAAGATTAGTGAGCGGTCAGAAAATCCGTCAATATCAGACGGGGTGGAGCTGCTAACTCGATTTGGCCTACCTCCAGCGGATATTGCAGATATCTTGAATACCTCAACTAATACTGTAAATGTGACCCGTACACGACTTAAAAAGGGTAAGAAAAAATAATATGGAAAAAGAATATAAAGAATTGAGCAAACAGATTACAACTATCGAGAAATCACTTCAACACCTTTTGGCTCTTGAGATGTTTAAGTTGGACACGCCACAAGCCGAAATTGCTAAGCAGCTAGGCATTGCAACTGGTTCAGTAAATAAATTGCTAAAGGGTATTAAAAAGCCAAAATAATATGCCTAAAAAGAAATCAGAAAAACTAGAACCATTAGAAGAAATCAAGCGTCTACTTGTTCTTGGCCTTGTTCAGCAGGGAGTTAAGGGTAAAGATATTGCTGTTGTTCTTGAGGTCGACCCGGCAAGTATTAGCCGTATGATTTCACCTAAGAAAAAATAGATATGGGACGCCCACGAATTCTTGATGAAAAATTACTCAAAAAAATAGCCAAGAAACTTAATAAGGCTAATGTGGCGTCTATAAATGTAATCGTAAGTAAGCGGGCTGGAAAACTAGGTATCTCGTCTGAAGCTGCGCTTGTTCTTTTAGCAAAAGAACACGAAATTGGAACATCCACGTATCAGCGCAGTCTCGATGATACGACACGTGGAGAGATAAGGGATGCATTACCAGCAATGGCTACGTCTGTTTCAGTCAAATCGGTAGACAGAACAAAAACTGTAAGGACAGTCGGCAGTTCTGGCATAAGTAAAAAAGCTGCTCTCAAATTAATGATTGAGTATCTATTGCAGGACGATGAACTTCGTGTTCGATGTAGCGATCTGCTGATGGCTCGTTCAAAATTTGACCGTCCTATAAATCAAGCAACTCTTGTTTTAGAAGACCGTATTCGTACTAAAGCCAAACCAACAACAAAAATGGTAGGAGAGACACTGGTAAACCATGCCTTTAGAGATGACCTTGCTAAAACAATACTTGAGGTTCCGGGTGGAAATTCAGATGAACAGAGGGGGTTCGTACAGATACTTCGTGGTCTTTTTCCAACATTTAGGAATCCAACACATCATCATGTTGTAGACATATTTACGCAAGAAGATGCTATTAGAGTTTGTGCGTTTATAGATGTGCTGTTGAAGGTAATTGATGGATCGACAAAAATTCGCTGATGATTTTGTTTTAAAAGTGCTACTTTTTGTTAATTCATAAATAATGAGATATACATCGATACCAGAAGGCTTCATGCCATGGCAACCAACAACATGGCCAGACCCTCCGCATATCTATGTGGCTGGTTTTTCTGAAACATTGGAGAAGATTATAAAAGAAACAATGCTTGATGAAATTAATAATGTAATTTCTGACGCAAATCAGGTAAATGGCGGATTGACTCATAGGGGGCATGTCGTCATCTTAGCTCTCATGTGTGCGGTTGATTCAATTGCGGCTTATCCTTTTTCGGGAGGAGTGGGTAAAAGATATACAAATTTCATTAAAACTTACTTTCCAGACGAATACCAACCTTTTGCTAGTGTTATATATAAACTTTACAGGAATAGCTCTGTTCATAATTGGAATCTTTTTGAGGTGGGAATATGGCCTGGTAGCGAATCAGTGTCAACGGACGGAGGGTCTTTATCTTTTGGGCTGTTAAATTTTCAGGATGCATTAACACAAGCAGTAGAATCATTTTTAAAAGACCTACCGAATAAACCTGATTTACAAACTAATTGCATTAGACGGTATACAGAACTTAAAAGAAGAGCTGTATAAAAATAAAGGGTCAGGAGCATTTATGCTACGGAAAAGGAGAATTGAGAGATACTATGGTGGTCAGTGAAAAGGGGTCAGGTACCTTTTCTTGATCGCTGCTCTCATGGACGAACGTAAACTACGGGCAATACTGCTTGAGCAGGGAAGGTTGGCAAAGTGCTCCCAACCTTTTAGTGGTTTAAAAGAATCACCGCTTTAAAGCAGGCTTTAAAGCGGTGATTCTTTTTCCTTTGGGACGATGTTATGGAATGAGAAGTGGCTCAGTGTCAGGGCGCATGACACTTCTGCCAGACACGCCGATAAAATGTACAGTCTCTGGATAGAGATGGTTGCACTGTGTTTGAGGAGAGGGATGAAATAACGGTTTACGTACTAGCTTTAATCAAAACACTAACGTCAAAGTGACAATTGACACAGTATCTATGACATAATGTTTGTATGAAATATATTCGCCTTTTGCGAGCGCGAGGTAATATCGCCCCTCTAGCACTCGGAGCAACTGCCTTTGTGGCGGTGGTGTCACTCTTTGGACTAACCGTTCTTCCAGATGGAACAACGCCTGAAGCAGGTATGTATATAGAACCAAATGAAAAGATAGTCACTTTAGACGAAACATTTGAAATCGAAGTCATTGTTGAATCTTCTGTACCCGTCAATGTCTTTTCTGGAGAGGTTCATTTTGATTCAGATATTCTCATTATTTCGGCAATAGACTACGACTTCTCGGTCGCCAATCTATGGGCAGAGCTACCTTGGTATAGTAATGGTGACGGGATATTAGTGTTTGGAGGGGGAACTACGCGTGAAGGAGGGTTTGAAGGTACCGCGAGTCTTATTACCGTCACTTTCAGGGCTCTGAAAGAAGGAGAAGGTGTTATTTCGATACGTGAACCACGGATTTTACAGCATGATGGACTTGGTACCGATATTAAGTTAGGAAAATCAAAAGATGCAATATTTATCGTGCCACCCATAGACAGTGCAAAAGATGATTCTGCCACAGCGTTTAATACCAGCACTCTCTACAAAATAGCAAAAGAAATACCATCTACCGACCTCAATGCTGATGGAAAACAGTCGATTGTGGATATTAGTATATTTATGCTCAATTTTATTGGTAAAGATGCGCGTTATGATTTCAATCTTGACGGAAAGGTTGATATCAAGGATCTGAACATCCTTCTTAGTGCAAAGCAATAACTCAAACAATTTTATTTTACGTTAGTTCAAATCAAACATGAAAAAACTACTAAAGCTGAAGCCGGGAGATAAAGTCGCTATCGTTTCACCTAGTTTTGCGGCGCCAGGTGTTTGGCCGCATGTACATCAGCTGGGACTAGAGCGGTTGCGTGACGTGTTTGGCCTAGACCCGGTTGAGTATCCAGCTACAGCCAATGTAGGTGCTACTACACAAGAAAAAGCCGCTGATTTGGTGTCTGCGTTTTCTGATCCAGACATAAAAGCAGTGATTGCTACCCTGGGGGGAGATATTCAAGTTACCTATATCAAGCACCTTGACCCGACAGTTTTTAGGGAAAATTCAAAGCCGTTTTTTGGGTTTAGTGATAACTCTCATTTCTCTAATTTTTTGTTCCTCAATGGCGTTCCTTCGTACTACGGAGCCGCTTTGTTTACCCAATTTGCCAGGCAAGGTGCAATGGATGAATATACCGTTACGTACATCAAACACGCTTTATTTGATGAGGGGGAGTTCGAGCTAGTACCGTCTGAAACATATAACGATGTTGGGCTTGGTTGGGATGATCCTGAGTTACTCACGTCATTTAGAGAGGTAGAGAAGAGTGATGGATGGTTCTGGGATGGCAAAACGGATGCCGTCGGACGGCTGTGGGGCGGTTGCGTGGAATCGGTGGATGAGATGCTGCGGCACGCAGTAGCTATTCCAGCTCTCAAACAGTTTGAAGATATTGTGTTGATGCTTGAAACATCAGAAGAAATCCCGACGGCTGATTATGTGAAGCGGGTACTAAGAGCATTGGGTGAGCGGGGCATTCTGGAGCGAGTGAACGGGGTGTTGATGGGACGCCCAAAAGCCTGGGAGTTTGATAAGCCACAGACAGCCGGAGAAAAAGCCATGTATCGAGAAGAGCAGAGAGAAGCAGTTTTGAGTACCGTTCGCCAATATAATAAATCTATCCCCATTGTACAGAACCTAAACTTTGGACATACAGATTCACAGATCCCGATGCCGTACGGAAATATAGTCCGTATTGATGCAGATGAGAAGAGAATCTTTGCTCAGTTCTAACGTCTTGATAGAGTATCTAGAAAACCCTTGTAAAGATTACTTCAAATCGCTGGTCGGTTCTTCCACCTCGGGTGGAACCAATTGGAAGGGTCGGGCCTTGATTAGTTAAGCGAAGTCAGGGTTTATTGTAGGTACGAGGGGAGTAAGTAGTTTTCCTAACTAACCATACAGTTCGCTGTGTGAACCGATAGATGAAAAATATATAGTATCTGTGTCTTTGATTGCAAAAACAGCCCTAACATCAGCGTTTACATTAAAACTTTGGTATCCTTTATATTTTCCGACCAAGGTGTGGACGTGTAGTAAGGGGTGAGTTTCTTCTTCGATATATAGTTTCAAACGTATTGCAAACGGTTTCTGAATCTTTAGGGGTAGTTTTTTGTACTGCTTGTCAAAGCGTTTGCTACGAGAAATATACATATGTTACTTGTTGAGGGCTGCAATGAAGTCATCGGCATTATCAAATTTCTTGACCTGGCCAGCTTTGTATTCGAGCTCAGCTTCTTCAAGAATGCTCTCAAGGTAGGGGGTGGGGCGGTACTGATTGGCAGACAGAGTGATTTCCTTATCACGTACAAACTGCTTCAAAAAAGCGTTGACAACAGTACTCAAGGGTACGCCTAATTCCTCAGCCACTTTCTTAGCCTCAGCCTTTAGGGTTTTGTCAGTCTTTACATTTAAAATGGTATGCGTGTTCATATACCAAAGTATATACATTGGTATACTCGTGTCAAGCGACATCGAGCCACACCTTGGGGGTGGCGTCGTAGGGACTCCAGGAACTTTGTTTGAGGAGAGGGGAGATGAAATGATTTACATCTCAGGTTAGGCACTAAATTGTGACTTCAAGCGATTACCTCTACCCTCCATAAAGTTCAAAAAATCTTCTGTATCGCATTGGTCAATTAACAGTTCGATTTTGCTACGAAGCTGGTCCATTTTGCGGTTAATTTCATCCTTGTGTTCAACACCAGACCCAATCAGGGCGAGACTGACTCTGCCCTGGTCAAGCGCATCTTCTATCGCAAGTAGAACTGTTAGGTGGGTATATACGTCTTCATCAAAACCTATATCACCCAGCGCTAGCCCAGCGTCAGCGACCTGTAGTACATGTTCTCCAATTGTCATATCAGTGCAAGTATATCAGTTTGTCTACCCATAAAGCTATAAAATTAATTACATTACTAATGATACAATTTTGAATATGCAGCATACACCTGAAAATACTGGCGGTGATGAACCATTACCACTAACCAAAGAACATCCTGCGTATATAAAGCTGGCAGAGAAATTGAGCGAACTGGAAAGTGACGAGGTTGATCCAAATAGCGAAGAATATATTACGGAAGTTGAAAAATTTGTACGTGCAGAACCTGCTTTAGCCGCACATCTTTCACACGAAAATAGATACTTACAAACTGTAATGGCGCGGATGAATGGGGAAGAAGGTATCCCCGCAACTGACATAGAGTCTGAGTCAGCACTTAGTATTGAGGCTGTCCATAGACAAGCCTTTGCTACCGCGCAGGAAATGTCCGGATGGTGTAATAAGCTAGCAATAGAACTTAAAAGTCGGGCTGACAGGGGGCTAACCCCGTTATTCGATGAAAATAACCTCCGAGCGTTGTACCACAGTGCCCAACCATTTGAAGATGCCTTAGCATCAAACCAGACTGACAATGCTGTCGAATCTATACATGGTTTAGTGAGGGCGTTGTCTAGTATTGAAAAGGGCTACAGTTCTGGTGTATCTGAAGATATAGAGAGTCTCAAAAAGTTCGGATTTTATATTACTCAGTTTGGGGAACTTAGCGCCAAATTGGCTCGATTATACGGTGAAGTTGATACCACTGAGGCGTTGGAAATTACTCATAGTTCGTTGCGGTTGAAAGAAGTTACTGAAGAAAAGTTACGATTACTGACACAGATGATACGCGCTTTGAGTTAATAAACATAGACCCCCTATGTGCTGTTGTGAAAAGAAAATCATATTATTTTAACCCTCTAAAATCTGGGCGACGTCGTAGAGGCTGTTCGAACTGTGTTTGAAGCAAAGAATGATACAGCGATTTATATTCCAATTTTAACAAACCATACCCCAGTCAGCGTGCGTGGTTGGAGGAATTGAAAACTTCCATCAAATCGGTGACTTGTTTATGGATGTTTTCACCGGGTAAGGTATTTTTGTCGACAAATTTTATGGCAGTACATTCTTTGGATGGTACAAAGTCAAAACTCTTCAGTTGAGTTTCGTAAACTACGTAAGCGTACCAAATTGAACGTTCTGGATTAACTTTGCTTGGTTTGCTATTTGTATAAAAATATGAGGGTCTATCAGCGACACTCGTAATTTCTAGGGACATCTCTTCCTGGATTTCACGAGCGATGTCTTTTTGTGGCGACGCACCCCAATCTAATCCACCTCCAGGCAAGTCCCACCAGCCGTCCTCTTCTTGCATTATTAAAAATTTGTCCCTAGTTTCATTGAGTACTAACGCCTTAATACTGATGCGATAAAAACAATCTGGTATGTTATTCATTTGGTGAGTATAGCAAAAGTTCCTAATTCTACTTAGGGGTGAGAAATGTCAGAACTGAAATGTTGTTGTGTATCTTCACAAAATGAAGATATCTACTTTTGGGCGGCTCCTGGACCTCGGGTGGAACCAATTGGAAGAGCTGTGTCTCGATTGGTTAAGCGATGCAAGGGTTTGTTTCAGGTGATGATAGTCAAAATGGTTCCACTGGGTCGGTAGGGAAAAGAAAAGGCCGCCACATGAAGCCATGTGTTTGATAAAACAGCGGTGTGTCGCCAATTATCATACTTTCAAATTTTACTGATGTGGATAGTAGGCATGATATATTGGATATTATGCAACCAATTCCAAAGCCGTCAGTAACAGCTGGTGCGACAAATTACCTTGTTTTGAGTATACCGCTATTTTATTACGCCACACTAGTAATTTTAGATATTATAATTTCCCGTTTGAGTGAAGTAGAAGTATTTGTACTGTTGCTTATGACAGGTTCTGTTACTGGTCCGATAATCTTTTTATTACCATATATCCTTCCAGGAATCGGATTGATTGCAGGGATAGCACTAATTTTATTAGGTAAGAAAAGTGAGACTTTCTTCAAGACTGGCATTATTTTCTTAGTCGGTTTTTTCCTGCTTGTGGGTTATTTTTTTGCTCCAAACATGCGGTCTTTTATACAGGGATTATTAGAAGTTTTACTGGCTATAACATTTTATATCAGCGCAGCTGGTATTTTTTATAATATTGCTATCAATAAAGAAGAAAGTTGGAAGCAGTATCTTTTATTAAGTTTTTGTGTGTTTATATTGTCAGCAATCGTTTTTGCGATTTAGCTTCTTAAAATGGGCGGCTACCGGGCCTCAGGTGGAACCAATTGGAAGAGTTGTGTCTGGATTGGTTAGGCGATGCAAGGGTTTGTTTCAGGTGGTAGGGTAGAAATTGTTCTACAAGCACTGCAGACAATATAATATGCTTAGTTAAAAAATTGTCCTCATGAGTTTTTTTCTAAAAATTTAAATGTTCGCTTAATTAGTTGTTCAGCGACGAATGTGATAGTAAAAGCTGTAACGAATATTTGTACACCATTGTAGTTGCACAATATCTCGATAGTGCTTTTGCTTGGATTCCATATAAAAAAACCAAAAAATAGATAAGTTAAACTGCGAAGTGAGATAAGGGAGAATTTTGTCAACCACAGCAGTATTGTATTTCTACTTTTGAGTGATAAGCAAATACAAATAAGTACAGAGGATACTATTGCCCAAATAAATATGTTGTCTGGGATGCTATCAATCCAGCATTTATTAGTGTTGCTGTTTTTTCCTTCGATAAAAAACTCAGGTAACAGTAGAAAGAGTGAAATTATTGATATTAGCGCTACGTAGACAAGTGAAAATAATTTAAATTTATTACTAGGTTCATATGTTTCCCAGTTTACCCAAGATGGAATTTTCATACCAAAAGTATACCAGTTGGTGTCTCTTATTAAGTTATTAAAAAAATCCTAACAAAACTTACGTAAAAATGCTGTGCGACCACCTGGAATCGGTCAGAAGTCACTTGTTTTTATATTCACTTCATTCATTAAAAATATAGTGCTCACGACCCTAGCTCGCTCGTACACATCACTCTACCTTTCGATTCTGGACGAAAACTAACGCTTTCTTAGCCGCCCAAATGAAAAGACCCCAGAAGGGGTCAATTCATTTGGGCGGCGTCGTAGAGGCTGTTCGAACTGTGTTTGAGATGGGAAATGACGCAACAATCAACATTCCGACTTTTTACAGGCTTTCTAAGAAAGACTCAATATCAGGATAACGCTAATCAAACATTGAGTATAAGGTTTCAGGATTTTCTACTTCTCCGATTAAAATCATCTTCTTACCCGAGCCGTACGAGACACCTGCTTCCATATGCGCAGCCAGGCCCGCCGGTAAACGCATCACTATAGTGTCGCATTTTTAAGTCCGTCTATATCTGTTTAAAATGTTCCCGATGATTAGGGTCATTCCAAAAGTCTTCATGAGACCCAAAAAAATTCATTTGTTCCTCCCAGGGTAGGTGAGCAACTTCAGGAGCTGTTGGTCTGTGGAGGAAGTTGTAACAACCAAACCCTTTAGTCTGGATGCCATATACCAAGCGAGTTATGTTTTCAGAGTTTCTTACTCTACCGATTACCATGTAGTCTGTTATCGTATTGTCATTTCTATTTTATTGAATAGTTCCATTCCTGACTCATCAAGCAAGGTAGGAATAAACTTATTTCTCTCATCCTTATCTAGGTTACGTAGTTCATCAAATGAATAAGAGACAAATCCTAGTGCCTTACCTGACTCGATATGAAGGTCCTCTATAGCAACACTCTGCTTTAATACATATAGATTTCTCCTGACATTGTTAGTCATCCCGGTTGCCGGGTCGGTCGCTTTTCTGATGTCAGTTTGTAAAAAAAGTATTTGTACAGGTTCGCAATGTGTACCTGTTTCTTCTAGGAGTTCTTTCTTTGCCGACTCTTCGAAGGTTTCTCCTAAATCGACATGACCTCCTGCTGTAGCATCCAGTAAGTCAGGATACGTATCTTTGTCTTTTGCACGATGTTGAAAGATGAGTCTATTGTCAGGAGTTACACACCAGACTTGCACTTCAGCATGTAATAGGCCTTTTTTATGAATAACATCACGATATTCTTCGCCAACTATATTTCCTTCATTATCTAGGACGTTTAATTTTTCCATTGGAAAAGTATATCAAAGTTCGAACGTATCGGTAGGGTAGCTAAAATACCCTTGTAAAACTCACTTCAAATTGCTGGGCGGCGTCGTAGAGGTTGTACGAACTGTGTTTGAAGAGAGGAATGACCCAACTGTATTTATACCGTCTTGTTTTATGGTTGAACTTGGATAATCCGCAGTAAAAAGTTTGGTTGTTCTAATATTAGTACTGTACTTTTGATGGTAATCTGTCTAAAAAGATTTTGGTGAGGTGGTTGAAAGGGAGTGTCATTTCACCTCAACTAATTGGTGGACATATGTATATTATTGTGTTATTAAAATGATAGAAAACTGTAACTCTTAACTTAATGGAGAATCGCTATGAATGATAACCGCATCTTAATGTTGGTAGATTACCGTGGAACTTTCTACTCTTCGACAAAAAAAGTGGCGGGTAGCATGGATGTACAGAAACTAAGTAAGTTATTCGAAAATCATGGTTTTGACGTCAGGGTTGAGTCGTTTACGGATGTAGATTTTCGGTCAGATAGGTATCGGGGTATTCATGTCGTATATCAATCTTCAGAAGATCCAGATCTTTATTATAAAGATTATATTGAAGATGTTCTACTTGGGCTTGAGCTAATTGGTGCAATACTTGTACCTAATTTTTTCAAGTTTAGAGCACATCACAATAAAGTTTTTATGGAAATTCTACGAGATGTTAGTGGAAGCCCCTTGATTCAATCTCTAAAGTCTCAGTCATTCGGTACATTAGATGAGTTCAAGTTGAACCTTGACAGGTTTAACTTGCCAGTAGTCATAAAACCTTCAGCTGGAGCAAGAAGTCAGGGGGTAGAAATGGCTTCAGCAAAAGGCGATCTCATCCGAGTCGCGAGTAGAATAAGTAGATCCTTGTCGCTATTCAATGTCCGAAGAATGTTTGCGGGACTGGTGAATGGTAAGGGGTATAAACCGATATCCAATCATCGTAGGAAGTTCCTAGTACAAGAGTTTGTTGAAGGATTGTCTTGTGACTACAAAGTTGTGGTCTATAAAGACAAGTTTTACTTTTTTAGGAGGGATATCAAACCAGGTGATTTCAGGGCTAGTGGAACTCAAGACTTCACATTTCCTTTAGAAGCACCAGAGGGTTTGTTAGACTACGCTGAACAGATATTCAAGTTGTTCAATGTTCCATTTGCTTCATTCGATATTGCGATAAAAAATGAAGCATTTCATCTGCTCGAATTCCAATTCGTTAGTTTTGGACAAAGAGCTCTTGAACGGTCTGAAGTGTACTTTACGAAGCATGACGGACAGTGGCATTCAGCCAAGTGTTTTTCAGATCTTGAAGAAAACTTTGTTGACTCCATTGTTTGGTACATATCTAAACAAACATGAGGTAAAGAAAATGTTGAAACAATTGATCTTAGTACGACACGGTGAATCAGAGGAAGATGTTAATCCAACAATACGCAATCATATTGTTGATAGTCGAATTTCTCTGACATTAGCTGGCAGGAAACAAGTGACAAGACTCGCTAATGCCTTATCTTCACAAATAAGACTTCATAAAAACGTTCGTTTAATCGCTTCTACAACAAATAGAGCGGTGCAGACTACGCAGTTATTTTGTTCGCAGTTCCCAGATCAAAATTTTGAGGTAGTATCGGAAGATAGAATTCGCAGTTTGAATTGGGGTAATGTTGATGAATCGACAATACGACAAGTCGAATACCAGCGATATCAAGTGGGTGTTTTGTACTTCCAGTTTCCAGAAGGAGACGATACAAAAGTTTTTGTCGGCGGAATAAAAAACTTTGTTGATGAATTACGGGAGGCTGGGAAAGTGGTTTCGTACCCAGAGTGTGTGGTTGTGTTTACACATGGTTTTGCTCTTCGCGTAGTTGCGAAAGAAGCAATCCGAATGTCTGACGAAGGCTTTCGCTACTTGGCAAATCCTCCAAATTGTTACACTTCGTCTTTAAGTTTCGACGGTGAAGAATTTTTTTTAGAAGAACCTTTGCCACAGATAAACTTTAAGATCTAAATAAGCAACCCCGTGCATTGATATGCACGGGGTTTTTACTGTACTATTGAATCATGACTTACTTAATTACAATTACAGATAAAGACGTTTTTTTAGAGCCTGCGTTTGAAAAACCTTCTGTTTTTGAAAAGAGAGTAACTGTCAAAGCGATTGTAATGAATAAAAAAGGACAAATCGCCTTGGTATCTAATGATGTGCATGGCATATATCTCTTACCAGGAGGCGGCGCTGAAACATTTAATTTAGAAAACGAAATTACCCGCGAGTGTGAAGAAGAGATTGGATATACCGTCGAACTAATAGGCAGGGTTGGACAGACTAAGGAGTTCCGAAATAGGGAAGCAAAGGAGTATACGACTACCTGTTTTGTAGCTGTTGCTGGGAATAAAGTACATGAAGACCGAAGGACTATTGATGAGCGAAATAATAACCTGCGAGTTGAATGGCTTGATCAAGAAGCTGTTTCTCAAATTTTTGCAAAACAAAAAAAAGCTTTGCAAAAAGGAGATGTAAAATTTTACAATACGGCTTTTAATATTTTGCGCGATGGATTATTTCTCGAGT
>Ga0306872_100406_pt1 | contig 17431 bp, 18 predicted proteins | sample AntRauMeHopE1498_FD_190455 | JGI IMG/M metagenome (GOLD analysis project Ga0306872, IMG submission 190455) | Saline lake microbial communities from Rauer Islands, Antarctica - Metagenome Hop E1 #498 (v2) (version 2) | ecosystem: Environmental > Aquatic > Non-marine Saline and Alkaline > Saline ...
ATTATCCTGGATGGGAAAAATACAACATTATTGTTAATAAATTGATTGATACATGGAATAAAAATACTAAAATATACTAGAATACTAGAATACTAGAGTATAATAAATTATACTAATTCTACAGATTCAAAAGTTTCTTGTTCTGTGCTATTATCGTTTTCAGGAACATCATCATATTCACTATCACAATCATCAATATCATCACTATTATTATCGTGATTAATATCGTGATTAATATGACTAATAATATTTTTTATAATATGTTTATTAGGTTTATTAAGAATAGTTGTTGTGTTAGAATTGTCAGTGTTTATTTTATTAATCCTATTAATATCAAGATTTTTTATATTTTCTACAGTGGCGCCACCGCTCCTATCTATTGCCCTTATAATTTTTTTATTCATAACATCCATACCTGTATCTGAAGTATCTCCTTCTGTATATCCCATATTTCTTATTATATTTTCTGCTATACCAGGACTTACAATTTTCTTTACACCAATAAAATCGTCATTATCATATATTTCTATTTTTTCTAGTCCATTTGTTTCTGAAGGCTTAGAAACATCATATGACTTAAACATTTTTTTAAATGTTTTAAGTATCTTATATGGTATTAATGGTGATACTTCAGCCAATCTCTCAAATGTATCCCTTGATATTTTCAATAAATCATTCGGTCTCATCCTCTCGTCACGTGGCAATGAGAGTTCAATAGATAAAAATCGGAATAATTTAGCATACTGTATATGTGATAATCTATGTGTCTCTGAACGTTTTGCAAAGGAAAAATAAGTTCCACAAGTATTTAATACTGATACACATAAACTTAATAATCCAATTCCCAACCCTGCTTGTCTCTCATTTTCTGGACCAAAAATGCTCGAATTTCCAATTGATAGTGTCCCTGCAATTGTAGAGAGAACAATGACCGGGAGGTCAATAAAATTCCTTATATAAGAAAACTCTGCCTCTGCCTTTTTATGGAGGTAAGAATAACAATATGATTTTTCGCCCATATCTTTAAAAAACTTCTCTAAAATATTTGTCCATTTAATGTCGTTGCCTATTTCCATAAATGTTTATCTTACTTATTATATATTATATTTCTATAAAAATAATATATATTATATATCTCATTAGTAAGACCATTATAACACCTTTATATACTATCATTAAACCTAAATGACTTATGTAAATGGTTTATGTAAATGGTTTATGTAAATGGTTTATGTAAATGTCTTATCAAAATAATTATATAGATGACAAATACTCTATATTTTTCTGTATTAAATATACTATGCCTGTAAATAATACCGATTTAAATATATAACCCCCAAATGCTAAAGAATTGTCCTTTATGAATAAACCAGGGATATATTTAAACAACATTTTATTAACAAATGGTAATTGAAAAACAAAACATAGGATAAATAATAATATGGGTAATTGTAATTTATCATAAGTATCATCATTCCTCTTATTATCTTTTTCTTTTTTTGCTTGTATAAGTGCTAATTGGTCAATTGTCATTTGGTTGTTTATATAGTCTACATTTTCTTTAGGGGGTGGTATATAATTTGGCTTTGTTTGTGGATCACTTTGTATTGCGTTTTGATCCATTGGGATATTTTTGCTTGGTAATTTAGTAAGATTACTTTGGTTAGCAATTTGTATCCCTGATATAATCTTATTAATATCATCTTGTGATAAAGTTGAATTTTGTCCTGCGTCTCCGTTATTAAACCCATTATTACCATTATCCGGTTGTTGTATAGAAGCCTGAACTGGTTTCTCGTCAATATTCAATGATACATTAGAAGTTCCTTTATTTGGCAATTCATCCAAACTAGTAGACATAATATAATATATATATATACAATCAACTAGTTATATTTACGCAAAGCGAACTTTCTTTTTACCACTTTCGCATTTCTTTGCTTTTGCTTTATATTTATAACATTTCCCACCAAATTCGAACACTTGACCCTCTACTTTATCTATAGTTGGTCCCACAAATGATAAACAAGTTTTATCATGGCAACTTTTTCTAAATAAACTTGCTAAACCTAACCCCAATAAAATAGATATGACATATTTGCCAAATTCACTATATAATACTTTCTTTATATTCATTATAGTGTATAGTATATAATATATAGTAAGGTTTAATTATAAACATAAATATTATTTTTATTATTGAACTGAATAACCTTGTATTGATTCAATATTACTTGGACATTCTACTTCTTCTTCTTGGAACCTAAAACAGGTTTCAGTATGATCTATATAATCCAGTTTATTAATATTCTCCGGATTTGGAAAGACAAATATCTCTTTCATTTCAGGTTGTATCATATAAACCATAAATACTCCTATGGCTAAACTAATTAGGAATGTAGGGAAATGAATAAAACGCATATATAATAACAATATAAAATTTATAATTCTGTTTTTATGATAACATGGAATTAAATATATCGGGATTATTTTTATATGTTAAATGTTATCGAAAATATATTACATATTATATTATAAATTCTCTAACTTGACCCTGTATAAGAGTAATATCATTATCAACGTAATTATTTTCTTTTTGTATTAATCTGAATTTATAGTTATCATCCATCTCTATGAACTGGTTACGATATTTATTATCCTGAATTCTAGCAAGTATTTCTCTCAAGTCATCATTATATAATTCAACGGAATCCTGAATATATTTATAATTAGATGTCTTTGAATACTCACCCATATTCTCTTGTATTAATAATATTGTGTTTTCTAGTTCGCTATATAAATCTCTTAGGTTGTTCTCTCGATTATATTTATCCTCATTTGCTTCTTTATGTGCGTGAGTTACATCATATAATTCAATCTTATCATTCAGGTCTTCATTATATTCTTCAAATTTTGCCATTATAACATCATCATTTATAAGGTTGAAAATAGAAGCTATCTTAAGAGAGATAATTTGCTTTTTTATTTCGTTAACCTTATGTTTCATTCTTCTAGTCTCTTCTTCTAGATTGAACGTATGTGGTCTAGATATGGTTATATTTAACTTGCATGGACTTGATGTATCGCCACATACAGCCCTATATTCATTATCTTTCAATTCAAATATAGTTTTAACAGGTCTCTTACAAGAAATACATTTAATTTTTAATTTTTGGATTTTTGCTCTCTTTTGCTTTATTGATAGATTATTATCATTGATAACCTTTGATTTTAGAGCATTATATTTTTTATCATACGCGGTTTTTAAATCAAAATAATTATCTAAAGCATCATCATAATCATATTCACTCGTCATTTTATATATAAAATGTAATATATAATATAATTTTAATTGTAATTAATACCATCATTATTTATAAGAATTTCCGCATTGTTGTCTCAAATTCACTTTCAAAATTAGGTAGGTCTGTTATCATATTTTTATTCTTCACTTTATTATTTCTCTCATCGTGTTCTTTTAGTTTATTAGTTAGGTTCATTATATACATTTGTTTAGACGCATTTTTTATTTCTTCATCTTCTTTATTTCCATTACCGTTTTTACCTTTATAATTATAGTATAACACTGTTCCTAAAATACCAAAAAATAACAGAAAAAGAGAGATATTGTAAATATGATTATAATAAATATTTTTTGACTGCTTGCATTTCTTGAGTGTTTCGCTAAAAAAATATTTAGTGCCTGGTTCTACCAATTTAAATCCTATGTTGTTATTCATTCCAATTTTAATTATAGATATAAAGATAAAATATCAATTATAAACACTATTATAAATAGTAAGGATATATTATGAAATAATTTTATACTCATTATTTATATGGATAGTAGCTCTCTCGTAATTTATATAATATTAACCATTTTCTATTATGTTTTCATAATGTTACCAATCCCAGAGAGTTTAAAAAATGTGCTTCATTATCTCTATTATATACTTGTAATTGCGTCTCAAATTTTAATGGCTTATATTATATCCAAAAATGCTTGTGGAACAGCACAAATAGGTGATATATTCCTATGGGGATTTATCCCGTGGGTAATTGTATTTATAGGATTTAACCTAATATTGAAACTCATGCCAGGATGGAAATCTCCATTTTCAAATACGTTTGGTTATTTAGTAGTAAAAATAGCCGGTGTTAGCGATGTTTTTAATTCAATGTTAAAACCAAGTATCCAAAGCAATGACGCAGGATTAAATAAAATAGTGGAAAAGGTATTTGAAGATAATTCTATTTTAATAAACCAAATAACACCCGATAATTTTGATAGTGTTATTGATAAATTAGGTAAATTATGGGATATGGGAACACCATCATTTAATGAAAGTAAGGAGAAACTTAGGTATTTAGTGAGTGTTAAGGATACTGTTTCGCAGTTTATATGGGCTATATTAATTGGATTAATTACAGTATCAATGTCAAGTATGGGTATCCTATCCTCAAAATGTAGAAAGAGTACAGAACAAATAAAGAAAGAAGCATTGGCATACAAAGAACAATTAAAAGCACAAAACGATGAAAAGAAAGATCCACGTGTTTATACTATTAAGGATTAAGAGACAAGGATTAAGAGACAAGGATTAATGATACATGAATTAATGACAATCGTGAAATTATATACATTTTATTAATTATTTACATTAAATGTATAACCAACAAATCAGGAATTTAATCAGTAATTTAGAGAGAAGAGATAAACCCATAATACTAGATATAATATTGGAAGGTTGTGCATTTAACGGTATGTATGAAGTAGGGGTGTTATTATTTATAAAAGAATTAGAAAAACAGGCATTTATTAAGGTTGATAGAATATCTGGTGTTAGTATTGGTAGTCTAATGGGGTTTTCTTATTTTACAGATAACTTGGAATTAAGTATGGAATATTATAAAGAATTGAGAGAATATTGGAAACATAATTTTAACCTAAATATTTACGAAGAAACACTCAAAAAAACAATTAATGAAATGAAGGAAGAAGACTTTAATAATATTAAAAATGGGAAATTATTTATTAATTATAATAATGTAGATACTTTAGAACACACCGTACAAGATAATTATAATGACAGAAATGATTTAATGAATGCGATATTGAAGAGTTCACATTTACCATATATTACAAATGATAAAATGTTCCAAGAACATTTTTTTATAGACGGAGGAAGCCCATTTATATTCTACGATAGAGAGAAAAATACAGAGAGAAAAATACTATATGTCTCAATCAATACTCTCTCTAAAATGACGAAGATGATGAATGTAAAAGAGATTAATTGCGAAGGTAAAGTATTAGCAGGAATACTAGAATGCTATAATTTATTTCATAGTAACCAAAAAAACAATTTATGCAGTTTTATTCATCAATGGAATTCATACGATTTTATAATATTGAGATTCAAAGAAATATTTATGAAAATATTGGTATATCTAATATTTTTTTTATATAAATCGCGTGATTATTTAACAAATTGTGACACTGTAATAAAGTATTCAAATAACATATATTTGTCTCCGTTTAAGATGGGGATCAATTTTATATCTGGAAATGTAAAAGAATTATATAGGGATTTTATATTATATTATTGTTTTTAAGAGAAGGGTATATACAATTAAATCACATTTATTATAGATAGTTTTTACCTATTATATAGGTTGTATATATTGATTATGTATATATGATATGATATAATATGATATATATAATATGATATAAAATCTTAATTTAAAAAATACATCAGTCTAACAATTATATATTTAGTAAATATAAGTTATAAAATATAAATAATATGCCAAATTATATCTACTACAATTGCACGGAAAAATTCACACAGAAAACTGATGATAACAAGGATATAAAAACAAAAATATTGTGTCAAAATATTATAGATAAAAAAATTAATGAAAAAATTGGTAATACTTCAAATAAAAAATTGATTAAGAAAAAGGATGATATGATAATATCAAAAACCCATAGTATTATGAGTGATATTGAAAATTTTGCCAATATGAAAGTGTGTGACCTGAGAAAATATTGTAAAGAAAATGGTATAAAAGGTATTAGTGGATTAAAAAAACAAAATATTATTGATACAATTAATAATGTTAAAATAAGTGGTTCATTGTCACCCATTATTAAGTGGAGTGGTGGTAAAAAGGATGAGATTAAAAAGTTTATAGAATATATACCTGAAAAATATGATACTTATTTAGAACCATTTATAGGTGGTGGGGCTGTATATTTTCATTTAAATCCAAATAAGGCTGTAATTAATGACCTCCATAACGAATTAATTGACTTTTATTCATCTATTAAAAAAGGGTTTAGTAATGAGATTTATACTTTTATGTGTGAACATCCTAATGAAGAAGAGATTTATTATCAAGTAAGATCATATAAACCTACAACTGCGTTAGAAAATGCTCAGAGATTTTATTATTTACGAAAAACGTGCTTCCGTGGTATGCTACGTTATAATAGTAGTGGTGAATTCAATATTCCTTATGGACGTTATAAGAATTTCAACTTTGAAGATATTAAAAATGAAAATTATGAAAAATTATTGAAAAATACTGAAATATTAAATAATGATTTTGAAGATATATTTAATAATTATAATTCCAATGATAATTTTATGTTTCTTGATCCACCATATGACAGTGAATTTACAGATTATGGATATTGTAGTTTTGGAAAAGAAGAACATAAGAGATTAGCAAAATGTTTTAAAGACACAGGAATTAAATGTTTAATGATTATAGGTAAAACAGATTTTATTGTTGATTTATATAAGGATTATATTGTTGGCGAATATGATAAAAAATATCGTTTTAAACTACACTCTGGGCGGGTAGGTAATGAAATAAATACAAAACATCTTATTATTATGAATTATCAAGTATAAATTATTCACTAAACATCTTATCCGCAATATTATTTAAAACAACAACGTAATCTCTAAAAGTAAATACAATACCGATATTTAATAATTTAAAATAATCATTGATACCAAATAAATTATTCTCTATTGTCTTATATCTGTGTTTTAAATGTTTTGGTATATCCTCTTTATTTACATAACGTGTGCATAGTAAACACCATTTAATTTCATATCCAGGATACATATTTTTTAAATACGAAACATTATATAAACATTTTTCATAAGTTGCTTTGGATTTTTCGGTATCCAGGTTTATGTTGCTTTTTAATTCGGAATAATAAATAATCTTATTATTGTCATCACAAAATAAATGATCTTTTTCTTTTTTACCCTTGGTATTTTTTTCTTTGATATCATTGAAATTTGTATATTTTAATATTATATCATTAGTTACTTTTTCTATACCATTTCCTAGTTTAATACAATCACTTTGTGACAAATTACGGCATATTATGTACGATAAACTATTTATGTCTTTATTTTTATTACTTTTACAATTTTCTACATATGAATTATTACTTATTAGTAATTTTATTTCATCTATTATTTTCTGATTTTTATTAAAGATATGTTTAATAAACCTTTTTATTATATTTAAACTTTCTATATTTTTATTATAACAAAGGCACTCTTTTTTAATAATATTTTTTTTACATAATTTACATATTAAAATAATCCTCCTATTCTTTATAATTTTACCGTTTAAGTTGTCTCTCATAATTATGTGTATTATTTACAAACATTTTTTAATTAATTCTTTTCAATTTTATTTGTTTATATTTTAAAGTATTACGTATAAACAAATATAAAATATACCTTACTGTCCAAATAATAGTATTTTGTCATAGTGACCCAAAATAACATATTTGATTTTATTATATATTATATATTGATTATGTAATAATATATAATCTTAGCATACATACATTATAATTAATTTCGTGTAATTAAATAGTTTTTATTTTTTAAGCTTTTTTTAGAAATCTTATTTTTTCCCTTTCGTGTTTTATTACTATTTTTGTTATGCTTATGTATTTTTCTATGAGTTTTATTTATTTTATTTTTTCCCTTTCGTGTTTTCTTATTATCTTTATCTTTATATTTATTTATTTTACCACCAACTACTGGAACTGGATTAACTGGATTATCACGCGTTGATGGTGGTGCTGATACAAGGAATGATATTAGTGATTCTTGACCTGCCTGACAGTGTAATCTTGAAACGTAATTCTCATCTATGATTGCTCTCTTAGACACAAAAGATGGATATGATTTTTTCATATTTATTAATGAGTAAGTTTGTAAATCAGGATTATTTAATAACACATCTATATTACAAAAATATCCACCATGTAAACCAATTTTCTTTAAATCATATAATTCTAGTTCATTAAGTATATTATTTGGCTTCACAGTATCTGCCTCTTTACATGGATAAAATAAAGCGTCATCCATTTGTAACATTATAATTTTACGCGTTGTAAAAAAATATTTATTATTGCTATAAACAATGACAATATTACCAATATCATCTTGGATATATTTTTCAATATCAATGTCTTCACCTTCTTGCATAATTGGATCATAAAAATTATATGTTTTAGATATATTAACCCGTAATCTATGTCTAAATTCTGAATAAAATATTTCTATAGCTATTTTTTCCGTGTAATTTCTACTTAATATAATATATGCTGTATCACCATCTATATCTTGTAAATCTAAATTCGCACCACTATCAATTAATAACTTTACAGTATCCAAACTACTAGTAGTATTTAAATTTTCAACAGCAAACATTAATGCTGTATTACCATTTTCATCTTGTAAATCTAAATTCGCACCACTATCAATTAATAACTTTACAGTGTCTAAACTACTAGTATTATTTGAATGTATTGATGCGTATATCAATGCTGTATTACCATTTACATTTTGTAAATCTAAATTCGCACCACTATCAATTAATAACTTTACAGTGTCTAAACTACTAGTATTATTTGAATATTCTGATGAGTGAATTAATGCTGTATTACCATTTACATCTTGTAACTCTAAATTCGCACCACTATCAATTAATAACTTTACAGTGTCTAAACTACTAGTAGTATTTGAATTTTCAACAGCAAATATTAATGCTGTATTACCATCTATATCTTGTAAATCTAAATTCGCACCACAATCAACTAATAACTTTACAGTGTCTAAACTACTAGTAGTATTTGAATTTTCAGCAGCAAACATTAATGCTGTATAACCATTTACATCTTGTAAATCTAAATTCGCACCACTATCAACTAATAACTTTACAGTGTCTAAACTACTAGTAGTATTTGAATTTTCAGCAGCAAACATTAATGCTGTATTACCATCTACATTTTTTAAGTCTAAATCTATCCCTTCGCGTATAATGGCTTTAATTCCATCTATATCACCATTTGTAGCAAAATCAATTAAGTCAGTTATTCGGTTATCCATAATATAATATATTATAGCAATATAATAGTAAAAACAATATTCAATATATTTAAATTTTATTTTTTATTATATCGAAAAGGTTTTTTGTTTTAAGTGTTTTAAATGTTTTTCGTGTTTTACTCTTTCCGGTATTCCTATTTTTCTCTGTTTTTCGTTTTTTTACTTCTTTGTAAATTTCTTTATCATCAGGATTATATTTTAAAAACCATCTATCGTATTCTTTTGTCCCTCGTTTAAATCTCAACTCCTTAAATTTATTGCTTTTTTCAATCCTAATATCAAAAATATTTGGTTGTTTTCCTATACAATCCATACTGAACCGTTTCAATATAGCCCGCTGTGATAATCTATTTTTTTCCTGGACTTTAAATAAATATTCTGCCATACATACAATACGGTTTTTATCATAATACGACCTATCAGCATATAAAAACGCCAAGTAAAAACTCAGCATTGTATCAATTGTTGCTATATGGACTTTCTTATTATTCAACTTTATCACGTTATAACTATGACACGCAATAGGCTTATATATAAATGCCAATGTTTCCCCCTTTACTATTATTTCCCAGTGTGGTGCAATTATCTCTCCAACGCCTTCTTGTTTTCGTATTTTAACTTTCTTTAAACCTTCTTCTTCGAGCAATTCTTTAATTATAGTTGCTGATAATTCGGGGTTTTCAGATAAAACATCAAAATCCGGTATTCTTTTATACTCATATCCACTGTCGTAATATTTCATATACATACTATTTGCCATGGAACCAAAAAATACTAATCCTTGGTCTATAAATGAATTCAATAATGTATTATAAATAGTCTCTTCTTCATTTTCAGTTATAATATCCAGGTCAACATTTAGTTCACGCTGTATATCCTCTAATTTACAGTTATCGCCCATTAATGGGTAATGCTTATTTAATAAAATAAGGCGTTTCAATACCTTCTCCCAACGTGATACATCGCCACGAGGGCGTGATAATTCTAAATACATTGCCATTCGTAGAAAATTTGGAGGGCAGTATCGAATACCCGCAACGGTAACCGCTTCTTTATTTATTGATTTAAATAATTCTTCGGGTATTTGTGTAATATCTGCTACTGGTATAAAATTTACAAAAACTTTATATGTGCCAAAATGAACTCCTGCCTTAGCCTCAATATCAGTAAATCCTTTCTTATGATATATATCTGCTAGTTTCTTTGCGTGTTTCATGGCATCGTATGAATAAAAATCATAGTCTGGTATTTCAACTTCTTTGTCATAAAATTTATCTTGATCGGGTAATAAATTATTAATTGCTGTTCCACCATAACATATTAGTTTCTCTTTTACAAGGAATTCTTCAACCACCAATATTATATTTTTAACTTCTTCTGAATTAACAAGTTCAATCTGTTCTTTAAGTCCTATTTCATCAACAGCATTTCTTAATATGGCTAATTCGCATTGTTGGAATGTCATAACTGGGGTACATAATTTATTCTTTATTTTGAGTTTTTTTGTTTTCATTATAAGAGTTCTATAATCTTATAATTAATTATATATATAATATGAATATAAAATATTATATATTATTTTTGACAAGATACATATATGGATAGGGAGGGATGGATATAGATAAAAATAAAGATATTAATGATATGAATAAGATTATGAGATATAGATATAGATAAAGATATAATTATAATACATGGCTAAAATAAGGTTTTTGTATTTTTCTCTGGGCGTATGATAATTTAGGGTCTTGTTTCTTTGGAGCGTTTATTAATAGTGGTTTAAATCTCAGTTCTTCCGGTCTTAATATAAATGCACTATTAGAGTTATTAAATAATTCAAGATAATATACCATATAACTATCTACATTTTGGAAATTCATACATACCATTTGACAACCATATTTATGATGTATCCCTGCGTCCATATTATCGCTTCTTGTGGATAAATCATTCATAGATAGAATCATATTTTTTTTATTATAATCAATTAGTTCTTGAGCATTTGGGGTATATTTTACATCATAATCACGAATACTACGCACAAACGCACCACCTGACGCAATATTAACTAAATCATCCAGTTTAGTCTTTTCAAATCCCGTATTTACGGACTTATCGCACATTATAATTACTTTACCTCTAAAGTTTAATAATGGTTCCGCACCTAAATTTTCCCCATTATTTTCTTTTCCATACTTAGGTGATAATAGACGACTTGAAAACGCGGATGAAATACTATTAGCCATTTCATCGAAAATTACACTACGATTACTTTTGATGCGGAAATGTAAGAAAAGTGGATCGTCATAATTGGGTGCTGTAGCTGCTGAGAACGCAAATCTCTCTATGGCGTTCATTGTTGAACCAAAATTAAGAGAGTTATATGTCCCTTTTTCATAAAAACTATCCTTATCAGACGCTGATATTACCGCCTTATTATCAACAGAATACACCTCAAAATCTAATACTCTAGCACCTTTGAATATAACTGATTTCAATGCATCCAATGAAACATAACTATTTTCATAAGAACCATCACAACAAGAATTATGACTGCTCATAATATAGTAATCTCGTATATTATGCTTAAATAACGCGTCATTATCATTTATATTAACAATTGTCTTATCGATTGCTTCTAAATCTTTTTTCATATATTTCAAATCTCTATTTTTCTTTGTGAATTGATTTATTACGTATAATGTGGTAATAGAAACAAATATTATTATAAGAACAACTAATGCTAAATGTATATAATATTTATTTTCACTATTTATAATATTTCCCATCATTTGTTTCATTTTATCCCCTGCAACAGATAAAGCCTTTTTTGTATCATCCATAGTTATATTATATATATAAAATAAACTTTTTTATTGAACTATCTGATAAATGATTGAAAATATAAATGTTTTGTTAGATGGATATAAATCCCCAAATAAATAAGTAATTTATTATAATTTAAAATTATAACATAGTATTTTAATAATGGCAGGAGGACTTTTAAGCATAAAAGCTTACGGACAACAAAATATTATTATTTATGGAAATCCTAAAAAATCATATTTTAGATCTACATTTAAAACAATTACAAATTTTGGAATGCAAAAATTTAGGATTGATTACGAAGGGCAGAGGGGTCTTAGTCTAAATAGTGATACTACAATGGACTTTAAGATACCACGATATGCTGACCTTTTAGGAAAAACTTATGTAGTTATTACAATCCCTAATATATGGTCGACATTATATTTTAATACCACATCACAAGAATGGACTGGTTACGAGTTTAAATGGATTGAACAATTAGGGTCAAATCTCATAAAGGAGATGGAGATAACTATTAACGGGCAAATAATGGCAAAATATAGTGGTGAGTATTTCGCAAATGTTATAGAGAGAGATGAGAATAAGGAGAAGAAAACATTGTGGAATTTAATGACAGGCAATACGGTAGATTTTAATGACCCGGCTAACGCATATGATAGAGTAAATACATACCCTAACGCATACAATCCAGACCTACCAAATTCAAATATACGCCCTTCTATTTCTGGACGAAAATTATATATCCCTATCGAAGCATGGTTTACATCTACGCCTAGTTATTCCATCCCATTAGTAGCATTACAGAGTGCTGAGATAAAGATAAAAATACAATTTAGAGCTATAAAAGAACTATACACAATACGTGATGTAGAAGATAGTGTTAATTCGTATCCATACATAGCACCAAATATAAATATTGATAAACATCAACTTTATAATTTTTTATCTCCCCCCATGGATTCGAACAACAATGTTTTATACAATTCAAATACTTGGAAAGCAGATATACATTTAATGAGTACATATTATTTTTTGAGTGATGAAGAGAGAAATTATTTCGCAACCAAAAACCATAGTTATTTAATAAAAGATGTGTATGAAAAAGAATATCATAATGTTACTGGTAGCAATACAGTTGATTTGGAATCTCGCGGGATCGTAAGCAGTTATTTATTTAGATTTAGGAGGAGTGACGTATATTTAAGAAATACTTGGTCAAATTATACAAATTGGGCTTATTCGACTATACCATTTACTCTCTCTAATGATCCAGCACAATCACCATCATTATTTGTATTTACTACTGGGTCTTTTGATAATTCTAGTGTTACATTGAACACGCGGAATATATTACTCAATATGTCTGTTTTATTAGATGGTAAATTTAGAGAGAACCAGTTAGACGCGGGTATATATAATTACATAGAGAAATACGAACATAGCGATAATTGTATAAAAGATGGCTTATATATGTATTCATACGCATTAAATAATAAATTAGGAGAACATCAACCAAGTGGAGTAATGAATATGGATAAGTTTGATAAAATCCAATTTGTAATAAATACTATAAATCCTCCAGTAAATCCTGATGCTGTTTATACCCCACTATGTGATGTTGATGGGAATGAAATTGGAACACGAAAAAACCTATTTGATTTAAACCTATATAATTATGATTTAAAAGTGTTTGAAGAGAGAATTAATACATTTGAGATTATATCAGGTGTAGGAGGGTTAAAAATGGCTAGATAATAGTGACATAATTTATAATTTATAATTAAAGTATTTCAGTAACATTTATCCATATTTATCTATAGTGACGATTTATAATTTAATTTATAATTACTATTTAAACATATTATAATTATTTTATCTATTAATATGAGTTTTATTTATACGGCGATAAAGAGTTTATTTTATACATCTGACGAATTATATCATCCTGCAGAAATATTTGATGTTTCAAGTGATGTAATTGATGCATCAGGGCAAATAAAAGAAACAGAACACATTGCATGCGGTGATAATGAGAATATTAATGAATATAGTGGTGATAGTAGTAGAGATAAAAATAATAATGATAGTGATAGTGATATAAAATGGGCACCGTCTAAGCCATCATTATTACGTTGAGTTTTAATATTATTAATAGAAAAATATTTTTAGCAAGAATTAAATATACCTAATATCCTATATATCCAATATATACCAAATATCCAAAAAAATTCACATATTATATAATTTATTATTGTCTAAATTATATAACTATACATATATAATGAGTTCCAATATAGAAAAAAAGAAGGAAGAGAAAAATCCCAAAGATGGGAGTAAAGAAGATGATAAGAATAAAGGAATAGGTCCATTTTTGATAAATTTATTAAAAAAACTTATTTATCTATTAATATTTTCATTTATTTCTCTCGGGATATTGATGAGCACGCAAATAAATAAAAATATAAAATCACGAATTCCCAATATCGTTACAGATTTCACATCTAAAATAAAAAAAACTGTTTCTAATCCAAACACAGAACAAGGAATAAAAGACGCATCAGAAATAGAGAGATTAGAAAGATTGTATAAAGAATCAGGACCAGTTATGAAATGGTTATCTACAACATACAATAAAACATTTCAAGCAGATAGTGATATATATGCGCAAATAAATAAATTATTTGGTTCCCTTTTTAGTATTAGTATATTAGATACTAAAAAAATAAATTCTGGAAAACCCGAAAAACAATCAGCAGGACAAGCACTTTTTTCTATTATATTTACTAGTATTTATTTCTTTTTATCGCCTATATTAGCACTTCTAAACGCTGGTATTTCGGGTATTGTTAATTTTATTGCACCATTCTATTACAATTATGAATACAGTCATTTATTATTTGGGGAATATAATATTATAATTGCTATATTAATATACATATTATTCCAGTACATTAATCTATTTAGTGATTCGGTAACAAGTGGAATTGGGTTCTGGGGAACGCTGTCATTAATGATTTTTGAACCATATTTATACAATGGTCTTGCTGTTGCTAGAAAATATATAGTCCCCGGAAACGACGCAACCTCATATATATTAGACATTATAAATGTATTACTTGACGATAAAGATACAAATTATAATTATTGGAAAACAAAAGGGGTGCCAATGATTAAGAAAATAGCACCTGTATTAGTGAATTTATTCCTTATATATGCCGCATCATCATCAAGTAATTATTTACCTTCACAAGTATCTATTGGTTTATGGGTTGGTGTGTTTGTTATTAATATACCAATAATACTATCATTATTCTTCTAATTAATATATTTATTATTTATTATTTATTATTTATTATTTATTATTTATAATAAAATACATTTGATGCGATTTATTAGTTATTTTTAAATATCCCTGTAAATTAATATGGATGAAATAAAATTAAAATTAATACACTATGATATTTTAAATTTACAAGAATTGTATGAGTATAAAAAATCGGATTATGGTTTTATAAATGACGATACAAAAGAGTTTACAATTAAAAATTTAACATATAAAGGTATAGCTATTACTGAATTACTTAAAGATATCATTTACTAAAAATAGCATAGTTACATAATGTTAATACTATAATGAATGACCTGTGAAATATTTTACCCCTATTGAATATATTAATTTATATTCTATATATTTAGACTTAAATAATATTATGATTATTACATTATATTATTTATCAAATGGGAAAAAAAACAAAGAATGATAAACGCACACAGAAAAAGATAGAAAAGAAACAAATGAAAAACTATAAACCATTTGTTAGTGTTTGTACACCGACATTCAACAGACGTCCTTTTATTGAATCAATAATAAAATGTTATCAACATCAAGATTATCCACAAGATAAAATGGAATGGATTATTATAGATGACGGGACAGACCCGATTGAAGACTTAATGAAGGATATACCTGGAGTAAAATATTTTAAATATGATGAAAAAATGACCCTTGGTAAGAAACGCAATCTTATGCATGATAAATCCAAAGGTGAAATTATAGTGTATATGGATGATGATGATTATTACCCTCCAACCCGCGTAAGTCACGCTGTTACTACATTATTAAATAACAAAACCGCATTATGTGCTGGTTCTAGTGAGATATATATATGGTTCAGTCATATAGAAAAAATGTTCCAATTTGGACCATACGCACCAAAACATGCCACAGCAGGGACATTTGCTTTTAAACGTGAGTTGCTTAATCAAACATCATATGATGAAAACGCATCATTGGCAGAAGAAAAATCATTTCTAAAAAATTATACTATTCCCTTCGTACAATTAAATCCAAAACATTGTATATTAGTATTCTCTCATAATCATAATACTTTTGATAAAAAAAACCTCCTTGAAAATAGGAATGAGAAATATGTAAAAGAAAGTGAAAAAACAGTAGATTATTTTATTAAAGAACAAGATTTAAAAGATTTCTATATGAATAAAATAAATGATTTAATTGATAATTATAAACCAGGTGAGCCAGTTAATAAACCAGATGTAATTAGACAAACTGAGGTATTAAAAAAGGAGAGAACAAAGAAACAAAATGAAAGTGTAAAAATAAGTTTTACCATGATAGATGGAACATTAAAAGACATGAACCTAAATGAATTAAATGAATATGTGAATGGAATAAAGAACAATAATATAAACCAGACGAAACTAATAGACGCATTGAAGGGTAAATTAAAAGAAGTTATGGAGAGAAATAATACACTTGAAAGTGATATTAATAATTTAAATATTCAACTCAAACAAATGCTTGATTTACAAGACAATAGTAATGGAGATAATATAGTAATAAATATTGACGATGTATAGGGGTGTGTCTCGCATAGAAAATAAGGAGCGAATGAAGAGAGAAATTGCAAAATATATAGTAGTTTTCCCTATCAAATCATAAAAACAAAAATATATATCAATTACTTATATATATTTTTATATTTCGCAAGTTCCTGAACACAACCCTAACGATGTCAAATAATACATTATATCTTATATCTTATATCTTATATATTACGGGGGATAATAATAAAATATTCAATAAAAAATTGATCTAAAATATTATTAACGACATATAACAAAAATGGTTAACTATAGTT
>Ga0306872_100408_pt1 | contig 17428 bp, 11 predicted proteins | sample AntRauMeHopE1498_FD_190455 | JGI IMG/M metagenome (GOLD analysis project Ga0306872, IMG submission 190455) | Saline lake microbial communities from Rauer Islands, Antarctica - Metagenome Hop E1 #498 (v2) (version 2) | ecosystem: Environmental > Aquatic > Non-marine Saline and Alkaline > Saline ...
ATCTACAAATCTCTTAAAAATATCCATATCATCTCTATTATTCGATATGATAACATCTATGTCACCGGAAGTAATCGCACCTCTTCTATAACTACCTACTATTTCAATATTGCAAATAATATCCCCTGTATCACCGATATCACTCGTTGCACCCATTATGAACTGTTCTTCATGACATATTGATTTTATAATATCGTTGAATTGATTATTATATTTATCAATTTCATCCCGTGGTATTCTCTCTAAAATATCTTCATAATATCTCAATCCAATTATTTGTTTATCATTTAAAATATCATGTCTTAATAGCGCCAGTCCCACAGTATTAGTTATTTGTCCCTTAATATCAATACCGTAAATAGCCTCCCTCAAATCTTGGATAGTCTTGAATTTATATTTATTAACTAATTCTTGAGCTTTTTTAGGTCCAACTCCATATATTTTTGTAAATATTAATACTGGATTATCTTTCTCTCTTTCTAATATATTCAATTTACCTGTATCTATATATTCTTTTATTTTCTTCATTATTGTATCCCCAATACCTGGTTTCCCCATGAGATCCCCATAATTATCTCTTGTAATATCCCCATCATTCATTAATATAGTTTCTTGTGCTTTTTTATATGCCCTAGCACGAAATGGTTCTCCTGTAGCCATCATAGTTTCATACAATTTACCAAAGATATCATATAATCCATCATTATAAGAAGGCATTTTATATAACATTTATGGAGAGAAATATTTAATATTTAATAAAATAATACAATAATGAGAATAAATACGAAAACACGAAAACATAAAAACATAAAAATTCACAATTAAATAACTAATAATAAAATCTATAATATATACATTAGAACGCTGTATGAATACTATGAACACAATACGTGACAGATTAACATCAATAACTCCAAATATACATACAGAAGGATTAGCACATAGTAATGTATCCAACTTCATGCTTGAAAAAACACTTGTTCAACTTGTTTTAGCGGTATATTTAGGTCGTGTTTTACAAGATTTATTTACGTCTATTGTTGAAGGATTTATAATGCCTTTATTATTACTGTCAATACCAAATATTAGAGTTGATACTTTCTCTGAGATCCAAGTAATATTTTTAGGGGCAACAATAGATATTGGCATGATTGTATACAATATAATAAATGTCTGTTTAGGATTCTTAATATCATATTTCTTCGTAACATATGTATTAAGTCGTTACATATCCAAATAAATAATTACACAATAATAATAACATCAGTAAATAATAACAACAGTAAATAAGAAGTATAGAGTAATAATATCCAGGACAAAATAAAAACATACATAGAATACAAAAATAAAATGACATTGTATGTTATACATCATAACTCATAACTCATAACTTATAACTCATAATTGTAAATAATGAAATCTTATGATTTTGGAATAATAAATAATGAAGAAATTATAGAAGGTCTTGTAGCAAGCATAGTATTCGCATTAACAGGATTTATTTTTAAATATTATTTAAGAACAAGTTATTTAATATACGCATCAGTTCCTTGGTTTATTACTTGGGTATTTCGTAAAATGAGTGTCCATGTTTTCAAGAAACTAAATGAAGAAAAGTATATTAATAATAAATTATATATAGCAAAAATACCACTGTTATAACTTAATATATGTATTTGTATATTTTAACCCTTATTAAATAATAATATTCATAAACATATATACACATATACAATATATACCATCAATAAGTTGTAAAATATTAAATATTCTATAAAATAATACTATATTATAGAATATAAGGATATCTCATATAAAATATAAGAAATATGAGTGACGAATATAAGAAATATGGCGGAACACGAAACTTTCAAAAAAATAACTTTATACAGGCTAACTCTATAAGTTCTAATTCTATACAAACAAATGATTTTGCCTCATCTAATAATGGTAATTATATGATGACAATAAATAACGATGTAATAAGTGTGAATAATAACCGAATACAAAACATAGCGGAACCTATAGATATAAGTGATGCTGCTACAAAAAAATACGTAGATGATGAATTTACGAGTATAGGGGATAAATATGTTGATGTTATTGGAGATACTATGTCAGGTTCTCTCAAATTCAATATGCCTCTAGATAATAACAAAATATATTTTACAGATAATAGTAGCAATTCACGGTTATCATATATTGAGAATACACAAATAACAAGTATTTATTCCGGGGATACATCAAAACAAGAAAATACCGGTTCATTTAATATATATACTCATTTCAATGGTGGTTATGCTGAGAGATTACATATAAGACCTGATGGAGATGTATATTTTAATGATGCTCATCTTAATATAACAGGGGAGTTGAATAAATGTATATTAAATACTGATTATCCAAACTTTTATATACAACCTGAAATAACAGGTGAACCTCTCAATATTATATTGGATGGTGATGTCAAGATTGAAGGGAACCTAAATATTAAAGGAACTACTACAACTGTTAGTACACAAGATTTAATAGTAAATGACAATATTATTTTCATAAATCAACCCACTGATAGTTGTGGAAACCCAACACAGGAGCCAGTATTTGATCCATTAAATATTGAGAGCGGGTTTAGTGTATATAGAGGTCCTATTTTACCCGGTGGAACTGTAAGGGAGCCATATCAGTTCATATATAAAGAAGATACAAATTCATTCAGGATAGGTATCTCTGGAGAGACGCAACCTGTGGCAACACGCGAAGATACACCGTTAAATAATGGTTTTGCTGTATGGAGTGAAGCAAAAAATAAATTTATTACAAATAATGGATTACTACTAGATAATAATAACATAAGTAATGTATCAGGGATAAATTACGAAGATGGAACATATATTGGACACGGAAATAGTTTTGATATATTCACTAACGAAGTATTACACATAAAAACAAGTGAAAATTTGATTATTGAAAGTAGTGGGAATTTGATTATTGAAAGTAGTGGGAATGTTGGAATAGGGACATTAACCCCAGAAACATTATTGCATGTAGATGGAACAATAACAGCACCAAAATTAACAGGATTAACAACACCCCCAACAAACTCTAGTGACGCTACTAATAAAGAATTTGTAGAACAAAATTTTATAGGTAAAGTTGGAAATCAAGAATTAACCGGAAATTTACTAATAAATGGTTCATCATCGCCTGGATTATTAGTAGAAACAGCGGAACAACAATTTGGTATTAGGCACCATGGAATAAATAATGGTTCAACAACTGTTAAGCTAGAGAGCTATATTGGTAACGGAGTTGGGGCGTCTATAGGTGGATGGTTAGGGACAAAATCAAATCATCCACTATATTTATACACTAATGACAGCAGTCCCCATGTGAAAGTAAATACGAATGGAGTAGTTAATTTTAATAACTCAATAACAGCAAGTAAAATAGGAATAAATATGGATGCTGATGCTAATATTAACGCATTAGATATTGATGGAAATGTTACATTTAAAACTTCAACTTCTACAGGGCTTAGATTTACCGGACAGGTGAACCAAAATTATATCCAGAGTGGTCAAGATGTAATAGGAAATACATCAAGTGATTTAATATTTTCTGGTATAAACGCAACTGATAAAAAAATGATTATTGAAAGTAGTGGGAATGTTGGAATAGGGACATTAAACCCACAAACGTTATTGCATGTAGATGGGACAATAACAGCACTAAAATTAACAGGATTAACAACAACCCCAACAAACTCTAGTGATGCTACTAATAAAGCATATGTGGATAATCAAATAGGAAATCACCTACCATTAACAGGAGGGACAATTTCGGGAAATCTTAATGTTAATGGAATTGGTTCTTTTAATAACGAGATTAGGATTGGATTAATGAGTATTAAAGATGAGTTGGTTACAGGAGGTCTAAACTTGGTAAATATGAAGTTTCCAAGACCAATTGGGGATTTTTACACTGGAGGATCACACGTTCTACGATTAAATGCGGGAACAAGCTCATTTTATACTAAATTGGACGTGAATAATAATAAAATAACAAATGTAGCAACCCCAACAAACTCTAGTGATGCTACTAATAAAGCATATGTTGATTTTGCTGAAAATATATATGTTCAATTTGATATTTTTAATTTAGACCAAACATATACAAATAATTCTTATGGAATAAGTCTAATTGGTAATTCGGAAATAAATATTTCGGCTAGTAATAATCCAAATAATGCTATTATTATTGATTTAGGTCAAACCCCAGTTGCTATAACAACACCAATGATTAATAAAACAAATTTCATATACGGTGTATTTTTTGATTTACATTTTAATAATAATGTCGAGAAAACAATAACAATATATGAAGAATTTTGGACTGGGAATAATAATTCACAAAGGGAAATAATAAAAGCGGATGGTATAACAGGTAGGTTTAATAATTTTAACTATATAGGATATGCATCTAATGGATTTAAAATAACATATAATTTAAAGAGTTCTGTTGATGTAAAATTAACAGCACAATCAAGATATAATCTTATAATTACATAATTAATCCGTATAATAAATAACAGCAAATTTATTAATCATATATACAAATAAAACATTTCATATTAAATACACAACCATTTTCATAAATCACTCAGCAATGAAATAACCATAAATTGTATCGCATTAGCGGGAAATATTTTTATATAACATGCACATAAACCCCTATATAATCCCGCTATACCCTCACTCCTTATTATTTTATTACAACAGTCTATTATCCCATTATATACTGGGACGGATTTATCAAACCCCTGTAATTGTAATCTTCTACGTATTAAATCACTAGGATATGTAATACTAACCGCCGATATACCAGAAAGCCCACCTGCTAATAAATTCATTGCTACTTTATTCTTTTTATTATCCCCACTATCTCCAGTAAAAATAAATTCCTTTAATCCATCATTATAATAATTATAAAACATAAAATTTAAAGCATTATAAGGAGCAAATCCTATTAAACTCATCCCTAGACCATTATATAATTGGCGCATAGGAGTTTTTTGGATAACATCTATGATACCTTTATATTGTTCTCTCCCTGTTTGTAGAGAGAGACGGCTACGAATAGTTTCCATCGGGTATATTATGGACATGGCGACCGCACCTGAAATTCCACCACTCATAAAATTAATAATATTTTTATTAACCTTAATCTTATTCTCTCCATTATGACTATTATCACCGTTATCACCATATTCATTCACTAACCTTTGAATAAATGAATAAAGTCCGTAATTAATAGACATTTGAGGGAATATGCGGACGCAATTCGTGAAATTCCCTTTCCATAATCCAGTAATACCTTCAATCCTGACAACTTCTCTCAATGTTGTATTGGGAATAAAGCGGTTTTGTTGTTGCATTTTCAGTAATTCAACCGGTGCGGTTAATGTTCTTGATACTATCCCGGCTATACCTCCAATTAATAAACTTTCCATTATATATATATTAAATTAAACATCACAAATCTTTAATTTAATGTCATTAAAACATTAAAACATCAACAATAAGAGGTTGAATATAATATAATATTATATGTTATTTATTACATTACATATACACATTAACAATCAGTATAACAAATCAACTACAAATAAAAAATAAAAATTGATACTAAATAAACTAATATAAAAGTAATTACATAACTAATATTTAAATGAGCAATACCGGATCGAATGACGATACATTCTCTCTATATTTTGATGGTGCTTGTAGGGGTAATCCAGGACGAGGTGGATACGGCGGTATTATTAAAACAGTTAATGAACCACAAAGCACAGTTCTAACATATAATGGGGCTATTGATTATTGTACTAATAATTACTCGGAATATACTGCTTTACTAAATGGGTTAAAAAATGCTTTATTTTATAAAATACAAAGCATTAATGTATATGGTGATTCTCAATTAGTGATTAAGCAAATGAATGGTGATTATAAGATAAATAGTGAAAATCTGAAACCCCTATATGACGAATGCAAAGAACTTGCGAACCAATTCGAAAAAATAACATTTAATTATATTCCTAGGAAACAAAATAAAACAGCTGATGAGTTGGCGAACCAGGGTTTAGATAGTTGTAATATTTGGCATTAAAAACTATTTATGGTATATTACAAGTCTTATACCATTGACACAATTAACTACATATAAATATAAATATAAATATTATAATCCTATTCTCTCTCTAACTCTAATATGATGTTAGAATAAAGTTAATATTAGAACACTATTTTTATTATTTATTTATCTCTTATTTCTTATTATTTTTCTTAGTATTGCGGTTACTCTTTTTGTGTGCGGTATTTTTATTCCTGTGTATTTTAAGTGATTTTGATTTATGTGCTTTCCCATATAATTTATGGGATGATTTACCGCTATTTTTGCGTGTATGTTGTCCTTTCTTACTATTAGATCTCTTTTTAGTATGTGTTTTCTTCTTACCACCCTTTTGACCACTGGAGCGGGGGTATTCTTTTTGTATTTTTGCCACGGGGGTAGGGTTATCTTCTTCTGAGTTATATCCTGAACTTGCTCCTGAACTTTCTCCTCTTTTCCTTTTAATTCTATCACTTCTATCACTTTTGCCTACTACCACAGCTGCTGCTGCCGATACACGCGGAGTATTTTGTGGTTTTTTTGCTTTTAATTTTCCTTTTTTTGAAAAAAGAAATGGTATTTTATCTGTAATTCGTGAAAAAAACCCTTCTTCTATATCTTTTGTTTTATCAGTTAATAATTTATTTTCATCTTTAATTCTATTAATAATTTGAAGGAGTTCGTGTTGTTTTTCAGAGGGGATATCTTGGTCATTCATAAGATCCTCTATTGTTCTAGGTACTTCCCTAAAAAATGATTTCAACGCTGTTTTTACATTTCTCAATGTCCCTCTGAAACTAGTAACGTCGTCTAATGTTATTTTACTAGTTCCTGGGATATTACTTTTAATTAAATTGATAAAATTGGTTTCTTTGATTATATCAACAGCATTATTTAAAGCCTCAATAGAATGTCGAATAGTTATTGCAAAACCTATAGAATCATTCATAACTTCTACTTCTATATCCTCACGTTGACTATCAGGTGGAATAACATCCTGTGACTCATTAGGTTCTGGATTAATAAATTTATTATTAATATATTTTAATAAATTATCAAAGTTTATGGTTTCATCAATTAGTTCGTTTATTTCCTCCACAATATCTTCTTGATCACCATCAAATGCTTCTTCTGGTTCTTTCTTTCGTGCAAACATTAATGTCTCATCAATGTCCATTTCATGTGGTTTTTTTTCTACGGCATACGCAACAGCAGATGTTTCTCTCGGTATTTCTTCAGGTAATTTCGGTACAGAACTCATTATATATATATATGTAATATTTATTTTTAGATAATTATTATATCCAATTCTGATATAAAATTGAAAATCAAAATATAAATAATAGAACTATAATACTCATACACACATACTAAAAGTAAAATAGTGACATACTAAAATATATAATATCCCCCTAAAATATGTCTTGTATTTCTCAACGCAACAATATTGATATTCCTATGGAAGATCTTCTTTTGGATAGGGATCAAAAACATATTACTTCTATTTACGATAATATGGGTATTTATAAAACTATTATTAGAGACATTATTAAATGGATATCTTCAAAATCCCATATTAAAAATTTTGATTATATCCAAAAATTCAATATTATATATAGTAAATTCATTAATAAATACAGGGTATTCTGTAAAAAAAGCATCCTTCTCTCTGTATATCGTAATATGTTGAAAGAGAACGAAGTTGAAGATGATCCATTATTATGGAGACTATTACAAAAACGACCAGCCAGGAATATGTCAGGTGTAACTGTAATTACAATTCTTACTTCTCCATACCCAAACGGTCAAACATTCAGTTGTAAACATAATTGTTATTATTGTCCGGATGAACCGGGGCAACCCCGATCATATTTAAAGAAAGAACCCGCAGTGGCGAGAGCTAACCGCAATAAATTTGACCCCATTCTTCAAACAGAAGATAGAATTAAAAGCCTCATTATTTGCGGTCATGAAATTGATAAATTAGAGTTCATCATTGAAGGGGGGACATATACAGAATATCCTCCCGATTACTTGGAAGAATTTCACAGGGATTTTATTTACTGCGTCAATACATATTTTGATGAAATGAAAAGAGAGAAACTAACAATCCAAGAAGAAATTAATATCAACAAAACTGCTTCTATTAAGATAATCGGTATTTGTATTGAGACAAGACCGGACGCATTATTTGAAATCAATGAAAAAACGGGGGAGAGAATTTCTTGGCTCCGTCGGTTCAGAGAATGGGGTGTCACTCGTGTTCAATTAGGAGTCCAACATACTGATAACACTATTCTGAAAAAAGTAAATAGAGGGCATACAATCGAACAAGCACAAGAAGGTATTAAATATTTAAAAGATAATTGTTTTAAAGTAGATATCCATTTAATGCCTGATTTACCATTTACAACACCAGAAAAAGATAAGGCAATGATTGATTATGTATTTGATACCCCGCATTTACAACCTGATCAAGCAAAGATTTATTTCTGTGAAGTAACACCATGGACTGTTATTCAAAAGTGGCATAAAAGTGGAAAATATAAACCTTACGCACAAACTGATGAAAAGGCATTATTTGATGTTGCTAAGTATGTTTTACGAAAATGTCCCCCATGGGTTCGCATCCCACGAGTTATCCGTGATATCCCATTAACTTATATTGAAGGTGGTAATATGTATCCAAATTTAAGACAAATGTTGTCTCAGCAGTTAGAAGACGAAGGATTTAAGACAATGGATATTCGTGCAAGGGAATGTGGAAGAAATACTAAATATAATCCTGAAGAGGCTGTTATGAAAGTGAGAACATACGAGGCAAATGGAGGAATTGATAAGTTTATTTCATTCGAGAGCGAAGATGAGAATTGTATATTTGGTTTCTTGCGTTTGAGATTATCCCCAATAATCAATGATATTTATAACTATAACATAAACAATACAACCATAACAAACACAAAAAACACAATAAACACAACAAACACAACAAACACAAATATTGAGTTTAGTTGTTTAAAAAACAAAGCTCTTATTCGTGAATTACATGTGTATGGTAATGTTGTACCTGTAGGATATAAAAATAATAACATAGAAGGAAGAAGTCAACATATGGGATTCGGTAAGAGATTATTGGAAGAAGCAGAGAAAACCGCACAACAAAATGGATATAATGGTATTGCGGTTATTTCTGGGATTGGTGTTATGGAATATTATGAAAAATGTGGTTATTATTATGATGACACGTTTATGATTAAGGATTTTAAAAGAATGGATCCTGAACCCGAAACAGAACATATGCTTACTATCTGGAAAAAGGTAATTCAAAATAGAGAAATATTCAATTTTAGATATTATGAAAATGAAAATAGTTATAGACAACACGCAATCAGGACATTAATAGATATAATTATTACAGTATTATTATTGATTATGTATTTTGTAATATCACATATAACACCCAAGTAACAAAGCAATATGAAATATGTAACAAGCGGATATAATTATATAATTATAAAATTTAATATTTAGATAAGCAAATAAAATAAGTAAATATAAATTATTTATTTTTTAAATATATAATACCTGAACCTACCAATATATACAAAATAATCAATGTTATAAGTTTTTTTGAAAGTTGTTTATTTAAAAATATCACTTGGTATAAGAATACTAGGGCAACATTGAGATTTATTATTATTAATGGGAACGCTGATGAACTATTTGAAAAAGAATATAATAGTAATGTTTGATATGCTACAAGTAATATACTACTATAAATTATAGGTATCCATCTTATTGTATTTAATTTAATATCAGGTCTATATACAATAAAACTAAGAAATGATAATATACCGGATATAATTAATACAATCCTAAACCAAGTAAATATATTTTCATTACTATATGTTTTGGCATTAATTAGATTTATATTCCATAATCCGGTCCCAATCATAGCAAGGATACTAATATATACAAAGTTTTCCATAATATGGCACTTGAAAATATACCATATAATATTCACAAAGTAACTCTTTTATCTTTTGAGCCAGAAATAAGTGCTATCCAGATAAAAAAAATGTTTGGGGATGATATTGAGAAGCAAAACATACTTGATATTGTAATAAAAAAAAGGGGAGCAAGATGGTTCAAGTTTAAATATGGAGCTCGTTCAGAAATTCATTTGATTGAACCATTTAAATTAAAATATAATGCTTTACTTAAACAAATTGATAGCGAACAGAAAATAAAAAATCCTTTGAAATTTGGGATATTTGAGAATCATGTTGGAATATATGTACCAGATTTAACAGAAATAATAAATAGAATAGTGAGACATAATAATAGAATAAAAAACCTAAAACAAATAAATAAAACAAAATATTCACGCAATAAAGGTAACAAAATTGATAAAAATCAAAAATCAAATAAAACTATTAAGAATAAATCACATGGAGAACAAGGATATAAACTTGGGATTATCCAGTATGTTTTATTTCAACGGAGAGACGGAATGAACCAATTATATGTAGATTTACATGGTTGTATTGATTATCTAGAAATAGATAGTTTTAATTATGATTATACAAAAACTATTAATAAACTTAAACCAATAAGGTTTGAAACTGATTTAACAAAACAAACGAAAAAAATAAAAAAATAAAAAAATAAAGAAATAACGAAATGGATAATTTAACAAGATCCAATAACATTACCATAACATTATCAAGATATAAAATAATATATAAGTGAATATACTACATTTACATTAGGTTACATTATCTTAAATGTCTGATTTTTGGATTTACCTTCTCTTAAATGTCTGATTTTGGCTTTACCCTGTCTTACAATGTCTGATTTTTGGATTTATCTTTTTTACAATGTCTGATTTTTGGATTTACCTTCTCTTAAATGTCTGATTTTTGGATTTACCTTCTCTTAAATGTCTGATTTTGGATTTACCTTTTTTAAAAGGTATATATATATAACCAATGAAAACTTGCCATATAACTTGTAGTATATCACTTATATTTATAATAGGAATGATATATTTCTCTCTATCTTTAGACAAATGTAAATTATCAAAAAACCTCATAACTACGCTGGATGATAAACAGAGAGAAATGTATAAAAAAATCTCGAATGAGAGAAAAAATATATATTTTACAGGATATGGTTTGGGTCTATTTATATCATTAGCATCTCTCTTATTTATGTATTATAATAAATATCAATTATCAAAACTCAATAGTGCTTGTCTTGTCGGAGCAATAACATTCATCACATCATATTATTATTATATATTAACACCCAAAAGTGATTTTATGGTAATGCATTTAGAAACAGATGAACAAAAAACAGCATGGTTATCAATGTATAAAAAGATGCAATATCACTACCATTTAGGTATGTTACTAGGGATAATAGGCGTTATGTTATTAGGTAGTGGTTTTATACCGTTGTTTAATTAAATATAAAAAGATAAAAAGGATAAAATAATTAAAATTGATATGTAGATAAAAGGATAAAAAGGATAAAATAATTAAAATTGATATATAGATTATTGTATAATAATAACATATTTAATTAACAATGTTAAATGAACTAATATATAATAATTTCACACGACAAAATGAAGACATTCATATTAGTCACTCTAATGATACACCTACAATATTATTACTCATTGTATGTTCTATCTTAATAATATTCAATATGCGGTTGAATTAATAATATACCTCACCCAAAACTACTTAAAGATACCACAACATGGTATAATGTGAAGGGTTCAGCCCCTCTCAACATGGAGAACTAACAGCAAACATAATTAAACCAATTTTTATTAATGTTCCCAGTAAAACAACGCTTACTTGCCCGAGTGGTTAAGGGGTGGCACTTAAGATGCCATGGGCTTAATGTCCGCGCAGGTTCGATCCCTGCAGTAAGCAATCAATAATAAAAAGCAAATACAAGACATAAACACACGTATCACAGTGGTAGAGCATGGGTAGAGGGTTCAAATCCCCCGTGTGTATTAACTTGTATAATCAAAAACTTATTTATATACAAATATATTTAGACCTACAAAACAATTTAAAGATACCCCTACAATGTATAATGTGAGAGGAAGTTGTGGGTGTCGCCGATGAGAAAAATACTGATACAAAGACCAGCAAGTATGTGAGTGTCTGATAAATATACGGCTCACGTACATGCGATGATGTTGTGGTATCATTTTTGACACATCATCACGCACACATGGAGAACACTTATATACGTATATTTGTGTTCCTCTTACAATAGGAAACATACAGCAATAATAAATAAAAATAGGGTTTTTTTAAACAAAATGTTTCCAGCATAATTCTGCTTACTTGCCCGAGTGGTTAAGGGGTGGCACTTAAGATGCCATGGGCTTAATGTCCGCGCAGGTTCGATCCCTGCAGTAAGCAATCAATAATAAAAAAGCAAATACAAGACATAAACACACGTAGCTCAGTGGTAGAGCATTGGTCTTATGAGCCAAGGGTCGAGGGTTCAAACCCCTCCGTGTGTATTAACTTGTATATAATCAAAAACTAATATAGTCCACATATATTATAATATTTAATAACCAAATAAACAATATAACCTTAAAAACAATATAAAGATATACCTATAAGGTATATTGTGAAGGATAATCAACTAATAATAAGGATTAATATTATTATGTAGATTACTTGGAACACAACTTTAGAAACAACCAGCAAACTTAATAAATAATCTGTAGTTCGCGAGTTCAATTCTCGTCACGGGTGAAATGTCGCTCGTGTAGCTTAGTGGTAAAGCAACAGAACCCCCTATTTGTTTCTAGCACTGTGGCTCTGTAGCTCAATCGGGAGAGCGTAAGGCTGTTAACCTTAAGGTAGTCGGATCAAAACCGACCAGAGCCTAAAAATATAAGTATTCATATATTCAAATACTTATATTTAATAAATATTAATTAATAATTAAAATCAATTCTTGTGTTGTATCACTAAATTTTATACTTATATTATCTTTTGATTGGTAAAATTTTTTTTGCGGTGTAATATAAATATCTTTAACAAATGGTTTTATAAATAATCTCTTTAAATAATCCCTATAAATAAGTAATTTATCATCTATAATAATCCGTGTAAATACATTATTCATTATTTTATATAGAATTTTATTATTAATATCAGAGAGTTTATAGTTTAATGTATTATTGTCATTAAATCCTTTTATAACTATTTTTTGTTCATTATCATAATATGTCTCTTTGTTATCATAATTGAGTTGATAACTATAAAATATTGTTGAAAAAATACTCCTTTGTAATGAGTTAATAGTTAACTCTTTATTATTACTTTTTAATATTGGTTTATTATTACTAATGCCTGAAATATCACGTTCATCATAATATATTTTATTTAAGTTGTCTAAATTTGTTCGTAGTAAATTTATATTGTATAATCCTCCCCTGTTGTTTATCATAGAACTTCTATCTGAATAAGTATTTGTTTCCTTGATTATTTTATATAAATCGTTATCAAATAGGAATGTATGAATGTTTGAGTTAGTAAAACAATTATTTATATAAATTTCTCCTAGATTATTTTTATATATTAAACCTACTATACCAGAACTAGTTTCTATAACATTATCATTATTATGATAACAAAACTCAATATTACATAAACCATTTACTGAGGCATAATTCCCAACAATACCACTACAATAATCTTGGGTTATTAATGAATTAGAATAGCAAGCTTTTATATTACATATCCCATAACTACCTGTATTTGTATGAGTTATACCTCCACAATTATCAGATATAAATTTACCAACATTGAAACAATATGATATATTACAAATACCCTTATAACCAGCATAACTCCCTGCTATTCCACCACTATTATATATATTACCAATACTATAACAATTCTCTATATTACAGATACCTTTATAACCAGCATAACTCCCTGCTATTCCACCAGAATTTTGGAGACCAATAAATCCTTTCGAATAACAATTACGTATTATACAAGACCCTTTATACCCACAATATGCACCTACAATATTTCCGGAATTTTTACTATTATTATCACTATATACACAACAATTCTCTAAAATGAAGTTTTTTTGAAAATTTCGAATTATAAATCCGCCATAAGAATATAAAAACCCACCATAAATATCTATATTTTTTATAATAGGTGTCTTATGATTTAATTTAATATCTGGTGATATACTAAATAACCCTCCAGTCTTAAGATATCCATAATTTATTGAGTAATATTGACCATCAAATATTTCATTTTCTTTTATTTCAATAAATGTATCATTGTCTTTAAAATAGTGACTTAGATTAATGTCTTTTGTTAGTTTATATGTATTACCATCTTTAATTATGATGTTATTTTTTTTTAATGCCATATAAAAATTAAAAAGAGTTATTTTATTATATTTTTCTTGTGTTATTTTTATAAACTCTTCTTTTTTCTCGTAATCGTTCTCAATAATAAAAGGGAATTCATACTTTGGTAATTCTGCATCTATATCAATTATATTCTTTGTGTTTGGAGTTATTTTTAATGATAAATTCGCAATATCGATAATTGTATTTACCATTACTATACTTATTTATATTATAAAAAATTTTATAATATAAATAATATTTTTATTTATTTGTTATGTTTTAAAAATAATGTTTAATAAGCAATATGAACAATATTGGTCATATTCTAGGGTGGTACCGTAGAATAATATGTCAGTTTTCCATTACAAGTATTTGAACGTTTTATTGTAAAAAATATTTTTTCATTAAAATCTACCTGGTTGTCAATTTTGGCAAATAAATGGTTATAATAATAATCCATTTTCATTTTTAAATTTCTGGAATCATCTAGTGATGTAATAGGATAGCTAGACATATATACATTAATAACATATTTTTCCATATCTATATTAGGTACAACTTGAATATAGATATATTCTTCGTTAGTACTTCTATTATATTCCGACGTATTATCACTGTCAGTAAAAAAATTCCCATTTTGTAACCCATACATTATACATCTTCCAGATTTTCTAAAAGTGATATTAACACTATGTTTTCTAGATGTATTATTATCTGTTTCTAAATAATCTTGATTAAATCTTAATATAATACTAATCCAATCATTATCCGACCCTCGTAATTCTTTTATTCTAAATGAATGTACATGATACATTCTCAATAAATATGAATGAAATGTCACAAACGTGTCTGAATTTAGTTCTGAATAATTCCCCTGAGGATTAAAATCCATAATAACGTTTCCTAGATCATCAATATCTACTCGCGTATTTTTGGATAAATTCTGGTTTTCACTAAAAATACTAACATGACCATTTCTTGGATTTAATAGAGATTTATCAGTAAGTGTTAATTGTTTGTATGTTGGTAAAGCACAATCTGAAAAACAACCCACTAATTTACTATTATTTAATTTATATTTTTTGTAGTCATAAGGATTATTATTAGTATAATAAAAGAATTTATCAATTTTTGTATCTCCTTGAAAAATAGAAATACTACTTTGATCACAACAGTAGTAATCATAATCATCTACTTCTTTTATTGTTAATATTGTTGTTTTAAGTTTCATAGTTTTATAACCAGCATCTTTAAATACATCTAATTGAGTATTATCAAAATCTTGGAAAATCATTCTATCTGGGGTAAGACCTATATCTTGACAATGTTGTAATAGTCCTAATATATCTCTGGTTTTAGCTTCCATAAGTATCAATACATTTTCGGTTTTTAAAGCATTCCAAGCTTCACGTAGTGAAGGTAGAGTATCAGCATTATTCAATGCTTGATTACTATAATTGATAATGGATTTATTGAAAGTATCCTTAGTAATAGTAATAGGACGGTCTTCGGGGGCTATTTCTTCTAATATTTGGTCGCCATTATCATTCGTCCCGTGAGATAAATAGAATACTCTATCAATAGGATTTTCATCTAATGTTTGTGAAACATCAAATTCAATAAGACGTATACCTCTATTAATTTGTTCTTTTAATAGAGAGAGTGAGTAAGGTTGTGTTGTATATTTGGAAAATCTATGTGCTATAATAGCGTTTCGTTCTAAAATAAGCTCATCAAGAAGATAAGTTTTATCTGTTAAATTATTCCCTCTAACATTTATATCAGTTACATGAATTGTAGGCGCTGTTACTGACGAATTAAATGTGCTATTAGTAATATTTAATTTTAATATATTCCCTCCTGATGTTTGAAATTCTAAAGTAGGTCGTGGGATTCTAAATAAAACACTATTTGCTATTCCAAGAGATTGTTCGTCTGATATCTCTGTAAAAGGACCACCACCATTAATTATTAATTTATTATTAATCTCTAATGTTCCGCCAATACGCACGTCATTTTTAATCCTAGTATTACCATTTACATCTAATTTATATTGTGGAGTTGTAGTTCCAATACCAACGTTACCATTTATATTAATTGTTGGTACTGTTAACGGTCCGGTTAGGGTTCCGCCAGTGAGTGGTAATCTGGTATCCACGTATAATTTATTCGCACCATCAGTAGCGTTTGTTGGCGTTGCTAAACTCGTTATTTTATTGTTAGACATATCTAAATTGCTATAGAAGGAAGATGCCTGTGTGGTTAATTGAAATACTTTAGATCCGCCCGTGTAAAAATCACATAGTGGACGTGGTATTTTTATATCTACAGTGTTACTACTTCTACCGATATAATTATCTTTAATACTAATTAAACCAACTTGTATTTCGTCTTCAAATGTTGCTAATCCTAAAACACCAAGAGTTTTTACATTCTTTATTCTATTGTTTGCCATGTCCAAATCTGCTCCCGCTTGGATATCACCCTGAACATTACCTGAGATTGGTTTTTTTAATCTTAATTGTGGGGTATAGCTGTTATTTGTAAATAATTGTAAGTCATCATTTGATTTAGTCCCTATCATACATTGATTGCTATTTATATATGTCCCGATATTTCCTGACGAGTTTGTGTGTTGAAAACCCCAACCTGTATTCGAAGTGTTATATATTCCTGTATTAGATACATTACCTGTTAGATCCCCACCAGTGAGTGGTAATCTGGTATCCACCTCTCCATCAACATATCCTTTATTAGTAACGTGTGTAGAATCAAGTGGTAGTATAGAACTAATAATATTACCGGATGGATTGATTAAAATATGTCTATCAG
>Ga0306872_100409_pt1 | contig 17393 bp, 6 predicted proteins | sample AntRauMeHopE1498_FD_190455 | JGI IMG/M metagenome (GOLD analysis project Ga0306872, IMG submission 190455) | Saline lake microbial communities from Rauer Islands, Antarctica - Metagenome Hop E1 #498 (v2) (version 2) | ecosystem: Environmental > Aquatic > Non-marine Saline and Alkaline > Saline ...
GATAGAACGTCTTACCGTTTTTTTTTTTAAATACGTGTGTATGACGGTGCATGCCATGCACTTGGGCGATGCAGAGTAGGGATCCCTTAGAATTCAACGTGGCTAGTACCTATAGAGAGATACATGTATACATGTGTATATACTTCAATTGTCTACTGCGTCGTCTCCCTCTATCGGGTTACGGTTTATAGGCGTACGTAAGGGGCAGGGGACCTGAGGATAGATCAGCTCGATGGCAAGGTCCATGAGAACCGACTGGATCATTGTCCAGATGGCGGTCTGGGATGCGGCCTGTTGTACAAGTTCGGCGTACAAAAGAGATGTCGATGGCTGAAGATGATAGACCCATAAAGCGAGGATCGCTTTATCTTCAACATATTGCCGATACTCTTTCAATACAAGCATAGTGCTCAGTCCCTTCTCGCACCGGTCGGTTGACGACGATCGCATGAGGTGCACAATCACATGTGGGATAAACCGACGTCCGAAATAGACATCGGGGGCTTCCGAGGACTCCGCGAGTGATCGTGAGGTTCGCCATAGGGTTAACGCGTTCGTGTGGGCTTGCAGTATATGTCGCTGCGCTTCGACCAATTTGCCGCGAGCAAAGGCGGAGGCGGTCCGTTCAATGGCCTTACCGCAGGTCGACAAGATCAATCGGTCGCCATAGACTGCAAAGGGTCCGCCTGCCAAGTGGTCGTACGATCCGCCTCTTCTGTTTGCCTGTTCCCGTAGACTGCCTGTTTTCGGAGTTTGTCGTTCGCAAATATCCCATACTTTACAGCTTAAGTACCAGATATGCCACGCTGGTGAACTAATATGGAGAACAGTGTGATAGACTGAATGGTAGGAACGGTACAGTTCATATCGTCTTTCATACAAGCAACCGTGACCAACTACGTGGCAGCCGTTGATACTGAGAATAAACGGTCCTTGGATGATGACTGCCTCTTTATACTCCTGTTTCTTGGCGTCCGAAAGTGGACATGCCTTTAAAGCCGGGCTGTTGGTATCTGGGATGTTTACGCACATGAAACACATTTCGCGGGCAACGTCAACAAGGCGACGGAAAAATGTAGGTGATGGGCGAGGCGTCTCTAAGAACGGAAAAGAAGTGTAGTCTGGAGGGCAGTCAACGGATTCGCTGGCGTCAATATAGTCAGGTGTGGGCTCTGTCCGCTCCACCATCTCAACCCAGGGGGTAACGGGAGGTATACTGGGGTCCCACGCTGGTGATAAGTCGTCGTGGGACGACGACGCCATGGCGTTCCTCGCGTATACCGCTCAAACCACACGACCAGAGCCTGACGTGTACCCAATAGGTCACACCACGGATACTACAAGTATAAATAGAACATGAGCATATACAACACTCTATCGTACCTATGAAAATTATACCGTACATAAAGACACCCCTAAAAAAAAAGGAGCTGCTATTCTGAACTGACGATATAGCTGCTGGTTTGTTTGTTTTTTTTTCTATTCGACTCTAGCTGGACGTGTACATTCTCCCTGACGTTTCCATGTGCAAAGTAACGAGGTAACCCTAACTAGCCATCTCTTTGCTATTTTTCGAGTGTGGCTTCAACGTGTCTTTACCCTTTACTTTTGTTCTTTTTTTTGGGGGTAGGCTGTGTTCTTTTTTTCATAGTACAGTCTAGTATATTTGAACGTCTCTGTACTTGGGTTTTCAATGATCTAACCGTTGAGTCGACCGCGATTCTGACCTCGCGTGTTCCTAGTGCTTATATATGCGCTTGCTTTAGGAGATACAATGAACCGCTCCCTACCACGTCGGGCACCCGGTAGTGTGGTTGTGGTTGCGTCAGACCGTGCCTGTAGTTTTCCTTGGACCGGTCCTAACGGTGTAGGACCGGCCTTGAATTTAGCGGCTCAGGCAGTCCCTACGGAAAAACCTATTGGTACGACACACTGGATTAACTATGTGCTTCCGTTTGGCCCAGGCACACAAGCTGGGGGTGGCAAGCGACACACCCGTTTCAACGATGACCACGGTCACGATGACGATAACGATCCTTACGATGACCGTGGCACCGAGGACGGTGAGGATGACGATGACCGAGACACTGATAAACAGACCTTCTTAAAACTCACAATGGCTGAATGGACACGGATTTGGGATGACTTTATTCACTTTTTGGCTAGTCTCACTCGCGATGGTTCAACGATTATTCTTGTCAGTACTCATCCTATGTTACATGGAGTTATACAAGGCCTCGGCTACCCTCTTCGAAAGATCCAGCATTTCCACACGGTGATTCCTGCACCGTCTTATTTGGAGCTCGAAGAATGGGATGTTTATTATCCACCCTACAAGCAAACCACGCGGCCCTATTTTCTACCACTCCTGCTTCGTACATCGCTCCCGGTAGCTTCACCCAACGGTACTGCGCCAGGCTTTCAATGCGCTATGGGTGTTTTTGGACCATCTATGGCCCAGTTGAATTCTCTATACACAGGCGCGGTTGCGCCAACTCATACGCCGTTTCCAATACACGCCCGAGGAGTGGTCTTAGCAAGAATGAAGGACACAGTGGCAGCTGTTGTTCGCGGCATCGTTCTTCATAAAAAATGGCAGACGTTTACACGCGGATCGGCCGTCTCTTATTATAGTTCGCCGCGCGATAGTCTCCATGCGCCATCACCCTATGTGTCGCTTACGTCGCGTGGAGACATGGGCGGATCATGTTCGAAGAAGAACGTCGGTGCTCTCTTTGATGTACGCTACATGTATATGGAAGTCCGGTGGGTAGTGCTTACAGAGCAAGTGGAATGGACGGTTGTGCCAGGCGATGTCTATGACGGAATCGATGTAAACAGCCACGGCACGCCACTGGAAGCATGGGACCCTACGTGCGACTGGCCCGCCGAACCTAAAGACCCTCCTGCACCCATCCCACACCTCTACGCTAGCATTCTTCGCGTGTGTCCTGCAGCCATTGTTCTTCATCCGCTGGATCCAGCAGCCCTGCGTGCGATAGTACGTGTCCCGCTCGTACATGATAGTGATCCTATCTGGTCACCGTCGTGTACCCCCCCCTCGCGTGACTCACCCGACGCCTTGCAAGTGCATTCGATTTTTTCAGCGAGCGCGACTCCCCTGGCACGGCGACACGCCTCTCATCGCAACGAATATAGGACGCATTCGCCCGGTAATCTACTAGAGAAAGCGGCGGGTCATACAGAGGCCTTCTACTTTACGTCGGTTGTCTACACTGAACGTACGCAGCATGGTACGGGTAGTCGTTTTGGCCATGCTCTATTGATGGGTCGCGACCATAGAGGTCAATCTGTAGCCATCGAGTACCCAGTGACCCCTGCAACCTGTTTTCATTACGTAACAGTTCAAGTCCCACCCGTTGTTTTTCCGCACATATTTACTCATGCTTGGCCCCATGACCCTCTGCTGAAATCTCGCCTTCGACTATGGTACGAACCTAGCCGATGTACCGACACTGCTTACTGGAAGATAACACATCTGACATCCGCCCAGGATACGCTTCTAGACGATATTGTGGCGCGGCTAGCCACAGTGCGTTGTCCTGTCACCTCCGTTGATTTCTCTGAAGTACATGTGGACTCACCCTGCGCCGATGACCTATCCACCTGTCTAGATGATGACTCTCGCCCGCTCCTTTTTGACACGGTGACGTTCTGCCCAGCCGATCCATCTTCGACGAATCGCGATGAGCCAGGCTATCGAGCAGCCAATGCGCGTGTTCCGGGTATTATCACCACAGCCTTAAGTATCCCAGGACAACAGTGGATGAAGGAACAGTGTTTTTCCGCTGTGTGTCACTTATTGGAGGGTACATTGGCCCCCGATTACTGTGCGCCCTTCTTGGCGGAACCTTGGGTGTACCGTGCAGACTTGGACGAGCGCCATACACCCTTTGTCGATGCCGATGCGCCTTATGTGGATCGTAAAGTTCTTGCACCTTTCGTAACGCCTGCATCCACGTCAGAGCCTGACCGGTCGGTAGAGTTGGAAGCGGCGCGGACCCAGTGGGTTACTCATCGGGACCGGTTAGTGAAAAAGCGCGCCCCTTCCGTGCCCCTTAAACCCGTGCACGTCCTTGGCCCGAGATGGGCGCAGTCGTCGTCACAATACGAGTCGTGGTTTGCTTTTGATATGATGGTCATGTTTGCGGCGGATAAGGATGCGATCTTCCAACGGTGTGAAGACTATGGATGGCGTATTGGAAATTACGCCTTGTCATCGGAGTCTCAGCTTCTGTCGCGCCTGAATATTTCGTTGTATCGATGGTCATTATGTACCTTCAAGGCACACTGGGGGGTGTGGGAGACGGATGTTGTGTGGCGTCAGGGGCGGTTGGCTGGCAACTTTGAATCTAAGTACTGGGTTGTGCGTGAAGGAACCGTACTCTGCCCCCTTGCACTGCCCGTTCGATCCAACGACGACGTGTTGAGCAAGAGGGAGAGTAGCGATGCAGCAGAGCGAAGGGTGGCGACGTTACGTACCGAACCTAATGTCCCTTTGAGTCAGTATGTTGGACAGAATAAGCCCTTGGATACTTGGAAATGGGACACGGAGAATGATCTTAATTCTAGTCCAGTACCTGCTCCTATGTTTAAGCCGGTCACTGACCCTACTGCCCTGGATCTTCCTTACCAAGCAGTGACACGCGTCCTCACCTTTGACTTGGAAACTCTGTACGACCCTAAATGTATGATTGATGCGCCTGGAAGCACGTCCGTCGTATCTATTACTCTATCGCTTGATCAGGCGCTGAGTTCGCATATGTGTCGTGAGCGTATCGTATTTTCCGTAGGCACATGTCTAGTGAAACCACTACCGGTCGAAGATACACGGAAATATGCACCAGTACGGCCGCCGCGCTGGTGCTTTCCTGAACGTATGGTTCCTCATGCCGACTTAACAGACGACGACCAGTTGTACCGTTTAATGGAGCGAGCGGGGCAACTTGGGAATGAAGCCGATGCCGCTGTAGATGCCGTGCATGTTTTCTCCACTGAAAAGGCGATGCTACTTGCCTTTGTCGAGCTTGTACAGGACTTAGATACAGACATCCTTCTTGGACACAACTCTATCGATTTCGATATACGCTGCCTGGAAGCCCGTTGTCAGTTGTATCAAATCCCCTTGACCCTGGGACGCTTGTGTAATCAGCGAACCTTTGTCTACGACTCCACTGTACAGAAAAGCTCGCGTAAGAGCGAGCTACAGCCCGGATGCGGACATGTCCACCATCGTATGGTATGGGACTCAATGCAGATTGCTATCAAATACCCCGACTACTTTGACACGCCTGCATCCAACAGCCTCGATAACCTGGCGCGTCAGATTCTAGGCGATCATAAAATCGGCCTCAAATACCGCTGGATTCCACTGTACCACGCGTCCATCGAAGGTCGGACATGGCTGCTCCGATATAATGTTCAGGACACGGATTTAACCATCCGTTTGATCCTCGCCACGGATGTCCTGAACACGTTTACATCCTTTGCACGCGAGTGTGGGTACATCACACCGGAGCAAATCATCTCTCAAGGAGTGCGATTTTTTGTGATGCAATGGTTTGCATCGATCATGGATCGTGTATTGCACAACGCGTTTGTCATGCGAAGTGCTAAAGATTTGAGTGTGAGGGAGCGGCGATGGAACGAGACGATGGAACGTTCTTCTTATATAGACGCACCTATTGAACGCGACGGCATTCCAATTTTAGATCCTCCCATCCCTGTACGCGACACATTTCTTCGCGACCGTCATCTTTTTATGCCTTTTCTGACCCGTCAGTCCAAGCCAGAGACACTCGCTGAACGTTTCGCATCGCATCCAGAGTGGGCGTATACCTACATTGTAGGAGATCCGTATTTCCATAGCTGTCAGGCCGTGCGCGAGGACGATGCGCTGTTTGATGGGTGGAAGGAACGTGAGGAAAATGTCGCCTATAAAGGCCGTGCACAGAGCCGTGTAAGCGCGTTTTTTGAGGTGGTTGATAAGCCACTCCAGCCACTCCAGCCACCGCCCTTGACTGACCGAATCGCCAAAGTATCAGCATCAACCGACAAGCTACTTATGTATCGACTCGTATACGACATTCTTTCTGGATGCGAACCGCTTGATAAAAAATCCCACTATGTGACTACCTTACTGCAACGCCTTTCCATTCTACCTACGGCGAAGATGACGACACCGACATCGACACACGCTGTCAAGACTACAACGACAAAGACAAAGACAACAAAAGCGCCTGTTATCCACCGAAATCTAGATGCTACAAAGGGAGGCCCTCCTCCCCCTGCTCCTGCAAAGAAACCCAAACAGAAACTTGTGCAAGGACAAACCACTCTTGCTAGTTTCTTCTCGCGACCAGCGACTACGACTACGACTACCACTACCACTACACTCACACCTACACCTACGCCACCCTTATACTCTCAACGTGTGAGTGATGTGGTATGTACATCCGAAAAGAGAAAGGTGCCGGCTACAGTTATATCCAAACCATCCGACAAGAAACTGTGTGTGTCATTGTCAAGTAATGTACCCTCTGTCCCGGACACACACAGGACGCTCGACTGTGATAGTGATAGTGATATGGAAGAGTTCCTCGCGCTGCTTCCTGAAGGTCCACCTTCTACCCAACGGTCGACCGACTCGGATACGGAATCGTTTTCTTCTGCAGCGACCTTCGTCCCCCCACCTACTGCGAGTACCACTGATAGTGTCCGTACCACTCCTGGATCTGGATCTGGATCTGGAGCACTGGAGGGTGTTCATAGCATACTCGCCAAGCTGGGTACAACGGAGACGCATCTATTTGGATGTTCAGACCTAACCCATCTACTTGCCCCTATTTACGCGACGTTGGGTGCCGATGCTTTTGATGCCATGCTTCAAGTGACCTTAAAGACGCGGACGGACGTCGACTCAACTACGGCTAAACGGAAACTAGAAGATGGGGATACGAACGTCGTCGATAAGAAAAGCGTCAAGTCGGTACTTACACATACAGTGGCTGAGAGTCACATAGATGCCAACATACCCTCCACCCCTGCAGCGAGGGAGGTAACTGAGTGGACAGTGAGTCGGCTACGATCGATGAAGATTCACTCTAAGACCGCCAAGGATAAAGATGAGAAAAGCTACGGCCCCAACCGTACAAAGAATGTGGGGGGAGCCGTACTGGAAGCCGATGCTGGTATTCATAATGATGGGGCCACGGTCTTAGACTTCAACTCACTGTACCCGTCGTGTAAACGGTCATTCAATCTTTCCGGAGCTGCTATTGTGGACGCGCGTACGATGGGACCGGAGCATGGTCTTCACATGCGCGATGTTTTCCCTTCATTGATAGATCCTTACGTACTTCAAAATGCCCTGGGTATACATGCAGACCATCAACTCTGTTTTGTCAACGGTTCAGCTTTAGACGCCCCCGAACGCGCGATGTTGAACTATCTAGCGAAGCAGCGCAATGCACAGAAGAAACGGATGAAGCAAGCCAAAGCCGATGCACAGGCCTGTTTACAGCATGCATTCCCGGATGAAAAACTTGATGTAGGCAGCGCTGCGGCCACGGCGGCATGGACACGTTATGTGTCGGGGGCGCGCCCTGAGGATGCTGCCGGCCGTGTCAAATTAGCCGATGCCTATTCGGCCGCAATGACCAGCCATACACTTGCTGATGCTTCTCAGAAAGCCATTAAAAACCCTATGAACTCAGAATATGGTGTGTCAGTGATGCCCGTGGACCAGCTTATTTTTGTCGGCCAGTACAACCGTCTGGCCGGCTTTGAGACACCCCTTAAAGGCCGATGGGGGTTGTTAAAATCAACGCATCTGTATCAGGACATGTACTTGGAGTTTACAGGCGATCCACTGGTCTATCACCGCACCTACTCGCCACGTATCGTGTCACTTTGGCTTTCTGAGCTAACGACTGCCTACCCTATGCTCTCCAGGCTGTCACGACCTGCGGGTGTGCCACCCGCATCCTCATCACCATCCTCGCCATTGTTGTTGTTCTGGTTAACGGACGCCGCCGCACGTTATATATGCACACACCCGCCTGCTGCCGGGGCAGGCTGGCCCGCCTGTCTTTGGCCTTACTTACTTACTGTGCATATATATATTCACGGTTGGGAGGCCGACACGTGGACTTGGCCAGTACCGCCTGGAGGTCCGCCCGATGCAGCTGAACTCATGGAAACCCATGCGTTGTCTTGGCTGCGCCAACCGACTCGCCCCCGTCCTTACGTATCATGGCCGCTTTACCGCCCTCCGCCTTTGACGTCGACTACACGGTCCCGCGACCGAATCTGTATCGCCTGCTATGGTGACACTGATTCGGTGTTCATTGAATACACACGCGCGTTTTGCCCGACGCTGGACCATGCATACCAACTGGGACAAGCAATGACCCAACTTGTGAACGTAGACCTTGCAGCGGTGTCAGACCATTCCTGTATGGCACTTGAGTTCGAGTACATGTTCTCGTCCTTGATTTTACTCAAGAAGAAAAATTACTATGGACGCGTGTATACTCCAGGCAAGGGCGTTGCTAGCTCGGTCATTACCAAGGGGGTACGCACCAAGAAATCGGATACGTCACCATTATACGCGGCATTTGGCGAACTGTTTTACAGCGTCCAAACAAATACGGCGCGAGAGCTCGGTATCACTGTTGCACGTCCGGATGCGTTGTATGCAGCAACGGACTTACCATCCATTCCCGCATGGGATCTGGCCCAGACCACCTTTGATATTCGCATGGGACGGCTCGCGCCGTTCTTGTCTTCAGCATGGATACCAACTATTGCGGCTGCGTACTTTACCTGCAGTGAGCGGGAACTTACCCTGTACACGCTGTCAGCTATGCTAGAACGGTACCTCTGGCGACTGTACGCAACTCGACGCAGTGCGATTGTCCCACTTGTGGACCAACTGACCATCGTGAAATCGTACCAACGCCAGACCTACGCCGCCAACAGCGTCCCATCCCATGTTGCTCTAGTCGAGCGTCTGGCCACGCGTGCGCAGAACCCTGTTATAACCCCATTAGGTGACAGCATCGCCTACTTTTATATGAACAAAGGGGATGGGGGCTTTAGCAGCGCTGGGAAAAGCGTCAAAGTGAATATCGACATCCCCTCGACACTGATGCATGATCCAGCTATGACGGTGGACTTGGCTTATTATATTCGCAGCGAACTCATCCGGTCCCTAACGGACAGCCTGATTTGGTATGTCCCCGGCGCTTCCAAGACGGACAAGCTGCATGTATTCTTGCGAGGCTATCTTGCATGGATGTATGCACGGGTCAACGCCTATGCAGTTCACCGTGCCCCTCTCGGCGACTTGGAACGTGTGTCGAGTCTGCCCAACGTTAAGTACCGTACTACACCTACTGCGCGCCATCCAGCTCTGTGTCAGCACTCTCGGTCTCTTTGGACATCAGTGATTCAGAAAGACCAGCGCCCGGTGGGGATCGCCGCCGCCGCCGCCGCCGCCGCCATTGAACCGGCTCTTCCGTCTGCATCGGTCACATCCATTCCCCGCCCTTTTGCGTTTACGTCGCAGGGTCTCCATGTACAAAAATTTACCACACAGTTGACGCGCCAGCTTCAAAAACAAACAGTGGCTGAATCCACCGCTCAAACGACTACACTGAAAGCAGGAGCGCTTCCGACGACTAAAAAAGCCACAGTCAGTGCGCGGACTAAACGCGACGCGCTCGCGGGTATTGATGTGCGTGACTGGCTGCCGCAACATCGTTGCCCAGGTCTTGAATGTCGATCTGGGTCACAAACCACGGACGCGAATGGATGTAATGCTGTACTTTATACTGGATCCGACTTTAAATATACACGGTTCATGTGTGCTACCTGTACTACGGTCGATCCGGTAGCTGGGAGCGCTCTTGCCCCTGCACTTACACTTTTATAGCTAGCTCGTCGCGGCAATAGGTTTGATACATTTCATGCGCGACTTTCTTATCGTCTGTAGTGAAACAGTTTTCATAGTATACGTATAATAAAGGTGCTACTCTGACATGTGCAAGTGCCGTCTCCGACGAAACAGACGACGGGTCAAACGATCCTCGGTGGATGGCTAGGAGAGTGGACACAATCAGATGACCCCTCTTCTCAGCCAAGGTAGACGTATCCAGCGATTCGCCAGGGGTGCCAACGGTTACCAATGGTGTATGGGATCGGTCAGACCACTGGTCTTCTACCAGATCATTAGGAACATATTTGACCATCCTTGGATCTTTAAAGACCGCTAATGTGCACAGTGTCTTCAAATGTTCATCTTTCTCTGTACCAACAGAAAAGGACACACGCGGCCACTTTTTAATGACCCGCTTGAGGATAGATGGGTCTCCGAAAATGGCTGTCTCGCATAGCATGAAGGTCCAATGATCGACGTTGATATGACACAGACTCTGTTCATAGCGTTCCACGCTTTTCATGTACAATTGATTCCGTTGCACATCAGTGCCTAAGCACCGACTCTGAAAGGTGTCGTCGTTATTCTGAATGGCGTACAAGATCCAGATCAATACGTGAGGGGTTTGCTCCACAGCCTTCATGCAGAGGTCATGGGTCCATAAGCCATGTGGGACACTGTTTATCGCTGTTCCGTCTTTACTCACCGCGATGTTGCATAAGTCTCGAGTACGTAGAGGTGGGGGGACAAACATTAATGCGTTCCCATCATTAGACACGGCCACTTTACATAGAGCAGCATCACGATAGTCTTCAGGAACTGCGTGTAAAGCGGTACCATCCACTTTCACGCCGGCGTAACACACATTATAGGTACGGTATTTTCTGTCAATCTGAGTCAGCATCTTCTGACACGTTGCAACCAAATTAATGTAGGCCTCCTCCGTCACGGTGTCTACAGTTGCAGGTTCCAAGTGACGGACCACGTCTAATACTGTGTCCGTGTCCGGTGGGTACTCGTCATCGTCCACATACTCGTCGCCATTCACTGACACATAGCCTGATGTGTCGACACCACTCGGCCGTTTGGGACGGATCCAAGACAGAGTGTCTGAATGAACTCTGTTCATCCATAGCTTGGTGAGCATCCATGCGGCTTCGGTAACCACAGGTGTTCTCGACATGGGTGACTCGATATAGGCCGTCGCCAAGATTTTCATAATAACGTCGGTACTGGCCTTTCCACCCAGCCACTGTATCATATCCTTGGCGGCGGTAATCATCTTATTTCCAGGAAGGAGAGGTACGTCCACGCCACCGTAGTGAGATGGAGTCGAGGCTGCATGTCGACCTTGATACATCATACACACCGAATGTACGCCCACCGCGTGTTGTACGCGCGGATTTTGTAAGACTGTAAGCTCCTCGTTGTTTTCGGTTGCCGTGCCAATAAAGGATCCGTCCAACGTATAGAGTTGAGGAAATAAGAGCCAAACTCCCGTGCCACCGTAGACGCGTAAGAACTCGCGCGCATAGTTTACTTGCGTGGATGTATACCTACCCTGGTCCGTAGATTCCTGAACCGTAGATTGATATTTGACACGGTTCCACCAGCAGTCTACACCGGCTTTGACAGGGGCAAACAAGTAATCAATATCAATATCCTTTGTAAACATGAATCCGTATTGTTCCATAATAAACTCAACACCGTAGATCTTAAACGCCAGAAGTATAGCATCAGGGGAGACATCGGCTTTACTACAATATCCGTGTATGTCCGCTTCTTTTTCGCGGATGTCTTCTATACTATCAGGCGACGTCTCGATCAATTGGGCAAGCCTGTACATCAGCGCTAAAAGTTCCTCAACCGCATAGGGGGTGTCCACAGGCCGCACACCATCCAGTGGCTCATCTAGTAGCGGTTGCAGTTCGCCCTGTTCCCAGTCGTTGCCATTCATTACACTCGGATCAGCACCGGAATGCACCCTTGTACCCCTGGGTTTATCACCTTGTAATGACCATCGTGGGAAATCAACAGAGTCCTCTGCAGAGGGGTAGTTTTCTTTAACCCACGTAAGAAATGCTCTATTTTTTAGGATGGGATCATCCCGAAGAGCCAAACATGCTGCCGCTACGTCTTTCTCCAGGGCTCTCCTATAGAGCGACAGCTTTATTCGGGTAGACAGAGCCGTAGACTTGGAAACATACACTACTGCGTTGATATCGTTGTCGATGGCGCGAGACAGAACCTCTGTAGTTAAGGCAGCCTCAGACAGGGTTTCCAGCGAATCCGTAGGACTGGGAGTGACATTCCGTGACATGTCTTGCCCTTTCATATCGTTATAATGTACTCTTTTGTAGTACTAAAAAACTATATAACCACGTCAATTAGAAAAGGGAGTGTTTGGATAGCACTGTCTCAAAAAAAAAACACACACACACACACACACAAAAAAAAAAAAGATCCAAGTATTCATTGCATATTCTCAATGTCGCCTTTTTGACAGGCTGCCTATCGAGATTCTTCTTCATTTCGCGCAGTATGCAAGCGACGACTCACAAGAGAAGAGAAAAGGTATCAACGTATTTAAACGCCAAAACGATAGCGATACAGCTAGTGACATTTCTGATCTTGGATTGGACCTGGAAACGGGACCCAACGATAGAGAAGCCTCTCGCGTCTTAGCCTACCTTCCCCATATCTCTGATGAGTGTATACAGAGTAGGATTACAAATTCGCCCATGACCTCTGAGGAAAAGAGTCTTGTACGACGCCTCTATGCTCGACAGGTACAGAATAGTATACAGGAGGATGAAGACTATGGAGATCCGCGCCATCGTAACTGGTATAGGGTTAGATTTAGACGCTATTATTATCTGAAAACACGGTACACTTCCTACCCCATGAGGAATAGCAACAACTAAACACACACTACTGTAATTCTTCAAATGTAAATACACTCAAACAAAAAAAAACCCTATCTACACCTACACATGACACCGGCATTTCGTATAACATGCAGGAGGTGTTTCATGGGCAGTTCTCATGCCGTCATCACTCAATACCGAATCTCCTGATAGTACCATGGTAGGTGGTACACGGACACGGACCAGCTCTGGATGAGCGAGAGCGACACTCAACGATTCACACACACTAGGGTTTCCTAGTGTGCCTGGGTTGACAATGCAACCTGGAAGATGCATCTCGTATAATTCTCGTGGCGTTATTGCAGCAGCCAGACGCAGAGGCATGTATTTGATAAGTGCACAGACGTAGCCGGCGGCCCGCTCACCGGAGGAAGGAAGATAACATGCCATATACATTTTACACATATCGTTCTCCCAAAACACACGGTCGTAGGGCCGTTCCAGTTGAGACGCTTCATGACGACGTTGATCGAGATCCTCCGCCATGACGGCAGAATCCCATAATACGAGTACAGGCGCGTCCATTTGTCGTGGTACAAAGATAACTGTACCTAGTTGATCAGCCATAGCTTGTGCACGTCGGCCTACGTACCGTACCCTGGCTCCTGGCCAGAGAGTCACCGACATGTCAATATCCATCGCCTTCGCCGCCACACATGTCCAGGGCCGTTTCTCAGGCGACTCGGGGAGGGGTATAAAGGGTTTCGTCGTTCCGTCTGAATCTTTTTTATAGATAACAAGTGTTGCAGCAACGTCCATGGCTACGATGTTCGTCTTGTAAGGGGCACTGGCGAGGGATTGACGATTATACGACTGACACTCCTGGTAGGTTTCGACAATTCTTGGATAGTAATAACACTCCAAGTCTGTCGCTTGGTGTGCTTTAGACCAGGATGCCAATAAGTTCACGGGAACAACTGACGTTTCCACTTTCTTTGCGGGGGTGGCACTGAACATGCACAGCCAAGATATGCGCCGTAACGTGTCCTCAGACTGTTCAACTGCCAACTCGTTGGGTGTCAAGGCAACGGCTGGATTAATATAGGTCTTCTTGGGTACCGACAAAACAGATAATCCAGGCACTAGCGATGTGTAGATCCTGGGTCCTTTCGTAGTACGCCTCTGCGTCGCGCTGACGGGAATATGCGTTGGGAGATAGATGGTATCGAATATATGGGGCGCGTCCGTATATGAACGTAGATATCCACCTAACAGTTGCACGGAGACTGGCCGTCCGTGGCCAGTTAGGATATGGAGATCTGGAGATCGCAATAACGCGTCTGTAAGGTTTTGATGCGTCGCTTTGGAATACTCTTTTATATACTCTGAGTCCATCGATTCAGAGACTAGCCACCTCGTGTGTTCAGGGAGATGTGGCAGGATAAGTCCCATCATCGCATTCAACGTCTGTCGACTCCAAAGGTTCGCGTCATCCATAACAATAAGGTCTACTCTTTTCAATAAATCCAGGAATTGTTCTCTTTCGTATGCATGTTTCTCCATTAAATTGTAGACCTCAACATGTTGAACGTCAGTAATGCCTAGTAACTCCCAAATAGTACGTCCTCCCATTCGTCGAGCATGACTGACTGTTAGACTCAAGCACAAGATAGTTGAATCAGGGTAAAGACTTTTCCATAGCTTACACATCCGGATGAGACATCGAGAACGTCCCTGACGTCGACCGCTGCTGATACATAGATGACGCGGAGTCATATGGAGAGGCAAAGGCTGCATCCAGGCTAGTAACTGTTTCCATATATCCGTCTGATATCTAGCCTGCACATCTCGCAATGGCCATTCATGTAACGTTGTTCCATAAATCCAGCGTTGCAAGCTCCCGTTCGCGTTAAGTCGAACATCCGTAAGCTTTAGTGGCATATGTATGGTCTTTGCGGGAGGCATATGGGCACACCGCCACATACAAGGACTGGTATCGATTGTCGACCCTGTAGGACCACCCAGTCGGGTGGTATGTGCGTCACAGCAATAAACCAACTCAGGATTATATGCTAGTCGTTCCCATCCGGACTGACCGGTCACTGACCCGCATGGCGGTTTCATCATAGGGCGCTTGTCCTTTGTTGTAGCAACTTGGATATAAACCGTTGAACTAGACATCTCCTTGTCACCACTGGACGGTTTCTTAAACTCCTTAGTAATGTCCTTTATGACAGCTCTTTCCGGTGGGGTTCGGTAATACGGAAGAGGTAGATCTAATATGTGCCATGTTTCAATCAAATACACGTCGTCACCGACCGGATCCGTTAGACCCGGTTCCATTGTATGGATCTGCACATCCGGATACTCATCATCCACTTCCTTGACGCTTAGGTTATCATTTCCATTCAAGGTACCCCCTTCTGTCGTTATGGGTACTTGTACTACTGGGTTGTCGTCCAATTCTAGAGGTAAAGCACTGCATGAACTGTCTGTTGTAGTATCCGAGGGTAGAAGGTCTTTAAAAACAAAGGGGGGTGCTTTCTGTACCACAGTAGACATAGTCCCCCGTGTAACAGCCGGTGATACCTTACACCGCTTACTCATTCTTGTACTACACAACCGCTTTTTTTTCTTTATCTTTTATTTTTTACTAGAGAGAGAGAGAGAGAGAGAGAGAGAGTGTATTTAAAATATCCTATCTTCTCCTTATCGTTGGTCCAGTTTGTATGTAAATGTGTTCTGTCTAGGTACTTATCACCCTTAGTCTTGCTTTTCCGTATCCAGGTTTATTGGGTTAAGAATCACGGTGTTTCAATATATTAAATATTTAACGATTGCTACGGTCGTGCACACACGCTGGGTATATATAGTGTACTTTGTATTTTTTTTTTCCTTTCTATGTCTGCTTGATTTTTTCCTTTGTTTTGTTTATCCTTTATATCCACGTGATGTTTGCCTATCCACGCTCCGACACTGTTATCAGTCTGAGGCGTTTAAAGGTAATACTTCACCCTCATATCGTACGATATCCATCATTCTTTGTAACTTTTTTTTGTATTTAAGTATAAATACTATACTAAAGAGTGATATAGCATACCAATGTGCAGTGTATTCCCACACCCTGTTTTTTTTTTTCTCAAGAAAATGAAAAGTCTGCACCCTATCATTTCTACTACGGTCAACTAACCTTTGGTATTCTCGATGCAACATGTAGCCGCCGCGTTTTAGAGTATGCAAATACTCAGCTTGCATTACCTTACTCCTGGACGGTTGAAAAACCGCACATACCCTGGCTCACGGCGAATTGGCCATGGTTTATCACAATCGCTGGATGAGCGCTTACATTTACACTGGCCGTGTGTATTTTCCTGCGTCGCGCGCATCCGGTGATCAAAACTACAGCGTAACGTGTTTTTTTTTTTTCGTGTGTACATAAATTACTTACTTAGTATGTGTTTGTTAATTGTAGATACTCGTTTTTTTTTTTGTTAAAACAACAAAACAACAAAACAACAAAAAAAACAACAAAACAACAACAACAACAATGTGGGTGAGTAGTGCGCAACGTGCACTCGGACCTTTAGCGGCGTTTGCCTGTCTATTGTGTGTTGCGTGGACTATAGCCGTTATCCTATTTCGGAACAAAACCATCTTAAAACATGTCGGTATTCAGTATGCGGTGGGACTCCACACTTTGGGTGCAGTTTACTGTTTGCTGTCGTTTTTTGACATTCTATTTGTTACATGGCGAACAAACTTACCAGACGCCGCCCCCCTCGTGTCCTCGCAGGCATGGAAGAAGTGGTTATTTGACACTCTCACCACTGCTTTCCTACTGGCCTTACTTAGCCGTATGATGCAGTTGAAAAGTATATTTTGCCGTCCGATGCCTATGCGAACCCACACGCCTTACTGGATGCTATTTGCAGGGCATTTAGGAATATATGTGGTGGTGAGTTTATGCATCGAAGTACTGCGCTATGCGAACTACCGTGTGCCAGGGTATATGCTGGGTATTCTTGGAGACGTGGTACTGGCGATTTATCTCCTGTGTATCATCGTGTACTTTCTCTATTTGACCCGCCTCTTATGGTTGGCTAACAAGAGTGGCCGAGCAAAACTCAGTCATAGTGATTATGTTGCGAACAACGTGATTGCTATTGGCTATGGTATCTATGTGGTGATTTTTGTCGTACAGGATATTTTTTGGAGTGTGAAAACAACTACCTGGACACCAAGCGAGGTTATTTTGTTTAAATTCTTTTTTGACCAAGCCTGTGTTTATGGTATTGTTTACCTTGTGCTGTGCATCCTGCTTCCACGGCGCTTCTACGGAATTTACCAAAATGAAGAGAAACTCGTAAACAAATGGATCAAACAATTCGCCTACCCGTCGTCGGGAACCGATTCAGAACCCCCCCAGGCCTATCCACGCTCCGCCACTGTTGTCAGTCTTCCTTTAAGCCCTATCTCTGAGCCGTTTGAAAGTAATACTTCACCCTAATATCGTACGATATCCATCATTCTAGTAACTTTTTTTTGTATTTAAGTATAAATACTAT
>Ga0306872_100410_pt1 | contig 17284 bp, 34 predicted proteins | sample AntRauMeHopE1498_FD_190455 | JGI IMG/M metagenome (GOLD analysis project Ga0306872, IMG submission 190455) | Saline lake microbial communities from Rauer Islands, Antarctica - Metagenome Hop E1 #498 (v2) (version 2) | ecosystem: Environmental > Aquatic > Non-marine Saline and Alkaline > Saline ...
CTTTGGATGTTGCGTAACGCAGCCCTTAGCCGGCTTAGTCCGTACAGGTGTTCGCCGTTCATCCCATAATCCGGATTAGGCTCTTTTAGGTGGATGACCTCTTCCGCTTTAAACTCGATATACTTTTGCCCCTCGGTCAATACATAATGGTCGATAGGGCTTTCCATACCCATAACGTTCGACCCCTCCTTCAAAACTATCTGCATCATGTGCGCCGGAAGAACGTAGACCTGCAATGGTATGCTATCAAAATCGCCCTTTAGGATATACATATAAAAATTTCCGGTAGCAAAAATAAACGTTTGATAGAGAGCAATAACGTCCGCCCAAGACTGCAATGGGTTGGGTCTTTCCATTGGCATCTCTAATAGTTTTTCTTCAAAGGCTTTGGTCTGTAATAAGCCCCTCTTAATCTGTAGTTGTGGTTTGGTAATATCCTTAATGTTGTACATCATTTTTAAGGCATTGGCATCCTTTACCTTTTTTATCGTGTACGGGATGCTCTTTGATTTTTCTGAAATTGCCTTGATAACGGAAAATACGACCGGATTATACATATAACCCTTGTCGATATATGTTTCAGAACCTACTTGATATAGTTGAAGGGGTATTCCGGTAAGCCCGTAAAATGCTTGGGCAAACTTGTTATATGTCTTTAAGGAAGGGTCGATAAAGTTGGCCAACGTCCGCCTAAGTGATTCTCTTACCATTTCAATCTTGTTTGTACAAATTTACTAAATTTAAAAGAAGAACATTTTAGGGGCGAGTTCAAAGTAATATCGCATCATAATCGAGTCCCAGTCATCAGGCGAACGGCCTATTTTTTCCTTTATAATTTCTTTGGGTATTATGGCCAATTTTCCATCCTTGTCAATGTCCTTTATCTTGACCTGCTCCATTTCTTCGGAGGTGGCATCCTTTACATCATTGTCTATGCAATTTTCGCCGGCCTTTCTGGCCTGTATAAGTTTGGCCATTAAAATACTGCATTGACTTTTTAAATTGGTGTAATTCTCTCCGTTCAACGGGCTTGAATTGTTTACAAATCCCTTGCACCCAAGAAAATCAACAAAACCGCCCCCTACGCCATCCTCGTCCGCCAATGTGTTTGAGTTGCTTACCCCGTGCTTTGATTGTAGTTCTTTTGCTCTTTGGACTGCAAATGTTAATTTACTTTTAGGAATTTCATATCGATATGTACATAGCCACCCCTCCCAAATCCTAAAAACGGTTTTGTCCTTTCCTAGCCTAGCAACATCGACCGTCATATATTTATCTTCCCCTTTTGCAACATGAACAGGATTAAAATAGTCGGTTATGGCATCCATGTCGATTATTGTTGCAGGATCGTCATCATACTCCCAATTTCCAAAATATAAACGCTCCTTGCTGTTTGTGTCCAATTGTAATAGTGATTCTAAATATGATGGATGAAGGTGCTTATTGTCCTTTGGTAGAGCCTGTATGAATTTTCTATGTTCTGGTAGGGTGTTTTTTCTGTACATGGAATAGAACTGTTTATAAGTCCAATTCTTAGCGGGATTGCAGGTGCCTAGAATCTTAGGTATTAATTCAAAATCTTTAAGCTTATACCTAATCCTTGATTTGACTATCTGCCACGCTTTGTACGCTATTTGATTGCACTCGTCAATGAACGCCCCTGTAATCTCCAAGGAGCCTAGACTATCAAAATTTGGGTCTGATGGATACAGGAACAAATCCTTTAACAGTATCTCACTACCATTTTTCCAGTAAATTATATTTGATTGTGAATTATAGTTAAATTGGCTTGTTATGTTCAGCTCGCTAGCAAGTTCAAAGAAGGTGTTGAGCGTAGTTTCTTTTAGGTTCTTTAATTTAGACCTACCCATTAGCCATCTGGATTTAGGGTATTTTTGACAGCTCTCAATGAGCCACAAACATCCTAGAGCGGTTTTACCACCACCGGCGGCACCGCCATACAGTATTTCATTGGTAAGCGTGTCCTTTAAATAATAAATAGCGTTTTCTTGTTTAGGAAGTAGTTGCATCCGGTTTTTTTCCTGTACCTAAAGAAATTACATTTAATGATCCGGTAACGTTTGTATCCTGTTTGTCCGCAAGGCCTAGTTTTCTTGCTATTATGTTTGGATTATAAACCCCAACTGTCGCCCCTTCAAACTGTTGTGATTCTATAATGTCCTTTATACGTGTTGCGACTGTGAAAAAATCTATATAATTGCCTTCATTGCTTTGATAGTTTAAAAATGTAGTTCTGTCAATATCGGCAAATAGACAAAAGCTTTCGATGCTCATTGGTGTTGGTGTTGGCACGTCCATTGTCTTACCTGCTAAGTCTCCGCTCTTTATCGCTTCTTTTTTGTTCCATACCTTACTACTCATGTATTCAAAGTACTTTACGGCTTCTGTCCATAGGCTTTCTGGTTGGTAAGAGAAGTTTCTTCCATGCTTATTTCTGAACTCCCAGTAATTATTTCCTTTTTCTGCTGCCATGGTATAAAATTAATCATTATATTTAACAATCATATTGGTTTAGTTTTGGTTGTTTACCCCTTTCGTTTATTTGGAAGGGGTTTTTTATTGGCTAATTTCGAGTAATATCATAAACAGATATGCCAATGCAAATGATAATGATTTTCTTGTTTCCATAATTCATTCGTTATTTCATTAGTTCCTGCACCTTCAAATCCTCCTCCATTATGTCTATTAAATTAAACATTACTTCGGCTGTTTCTATCGGCTTTAATTGGTTTAGATGCGATTTTCCGAAACCAGTCCTTTCCATTGCCTGTTGTATTAGTTTTAGTTTTTTCATTTTGTTTATTGTTTTTGTTTTATATTTTATGGATGGATATAGTCAATTGTCTATATCCGGTTGTTATGCGAAATTAAAAATCATCAGTAACACCATTGTAAGCTAAGTGAGAATAATCCAAATAACTGCCTTTCATTAAACTTCTTCCCATATGTTTAGATTTCCTACAATACTTTTCCCATTCGGCTTCTTTCTTGTTGTATTTATTCCATCCTTCAATTATTTCTTTATCTGTTTCAAACTTTTTAAAATTAACTCCAGCACTTTGCAGCCTTTTATTGGACATAATTTCAAATCTATTTATTTCGGCAGGTATGGAAATATTAACCAATTCAGAAACTCTTTTTTTATATTCAGTACAATTCATAATTTCGTTAAATAAAAGCGCATAACACAGTATATAATTAATGTGCCGAGTTAATATTTGTTTTAATTTTAAGTGTAGTTATTCCAAATTTAGTTGGCAAATCCCGCAATAGTTTCCTGTTCTTATAGTCGGGAAATCGCATACACAAATGTTTTTTGGTTCTACCGGGTTACAACTATTGCAATTAGTTCCTAGCCATGGCCAGTCAGTTATATCCGAACTTCCGCAAACACTACATTTTTCATGTTCCATCTTGATTACCAGTTATGAGCGTTGACCTCCCCCGTTACTATTGCATAGACCAAAGAGCCTATTAAGCTGCAGATTACAGTAAGGCTTATTATCATTGTTATTGTTTCCGTGTTTTTCATTTTTATTTTTTTAACTTTTCATTTCGGTATAGCATAAAGCCCGCAGCTCTTTCCGTTATGGAAAACTTGGTAGTAGTAGCTGTTATTAGCTGTAGCTGTCTTATACGCTTTAGCTTCGCCCTCCACTAGCAATGTGCTTCTATTCTCGATAAACTTATCTATCGATACCCCGTTTTCATTTGTGTAGCCTGATTCGGATTTGTTGTCTTTCTTTTTTTTCATGATTCGTCTATATCTATTTTTAGTTCGATTATACTTTTTGCCTGCTTCATAAAAGCATCGCAGTCATTTAGGTTTGTCGCTTGATAATATCCGTAGTCAGCTTTTTCTATTTGCCAATTTTTATAAATCTCCATAATTTTAAAGTTATGTTATTTGGTTAATTACAAGTTCGTCCATAAAGTCGCATTGCAGGTTTATTAAATCAAGTTCATATTCGTTTGCGGGTTTGCCGTTATAGTCGCATGATTCTATGTAAGCATCCGAAAAGTCCGGATAGTCCTTTGTGTCTATGCCTGATATTTCGTAGTTGTCTACCTTGCTGAAATCTATTTTAACCTTGTTTAGGTTGTGGATACAGTTGCCCATTGCGGAGATTATTGCATCAACTTCTTTCTTGTACTTCTTGGGGATGCGGTTACGGGAAATGCTTGTTTCATTTCCCGCTATACGCCTGCTTAATTCTACCCAGTTGATTAAATCTTTTATGTCGTTCATTGTTTCTATTTTATTCGTTTTGCATTTCCTTTAGAAGTTAATTTAACAAATCTTCCGGTTTTTCCTCCTCTTGGGGAGTCATTACCTTCAATAAAATATAACCCATAGTGTAAACCAGCATCTTTTAATATTTTAATAGTGTCTTCGGTTCTGTCTATATTACTTGTGAATCTTCCTTTCCCCGACGTGTGGCAAGTATAAACTCTTCCTTTAGTTGTTAGAAGTTTTTTAGCAAAAGAATAGCCGTTGCTGTTTTTTGCGTTTCCTTTTGTTCTGTTTTCAAATGTTGTAAGTTTCATAATTTCTATTCTTTAGTTGTTGTTTTTTAGTTTCTTACAAATCCTTTTCAATTACAAATACACCATCAGAACCAATATAAAAATTAATTTCTAAATCTTGGTTTTCAATATCATAAAGGAATTTTCTGCCTTCGGGGTTGGTGTATCTGTTTTTATTTACTATTAATCCAATATCAAAATAAAACATTGTTTTTCTTAATTCTTTGATTGTAGCTTTCATGGTTTCTATTCTTTAGTTGTTTTATACTTTGTAGTAATTATTAGATTTAAGGACTTGTTTCCAGTCGTTCTGTGTGTTATTTTCTTCCGTGTCAAAGTCCTCTTGACTTGTTTCAAACGTTCTATATTTTGCGAATAATTTACCGTCAATGTAAGTTCTAATTGTGAATGTGCGCTTGCTTTGGTTTGCGCTTACTTTAATTGTTTCGTTTTTAGTTGTCATAATTTCTATTCTTTATCGTAGCGGTTAATTCCTTTCTACATTACAAATATACAGGTATTATTGAAATAAACAATAAATAAAATGTTAAATTTTCAAATATTTTTGAAATATATTTTTCATAACACATCCTTTACGTGCTGTGATTTGGCTATTAGCGAGTTAAAAAAAACCTCGAGAAGCATCCGTTTTGCCCTGTTGACAATTGCCGGGGCGTTCTTTTGCTCCAATTCGTTTGCTATGCTCTTTCTCTTGTATTTGTCGGGTTCTTGCACCGCTTCCCATTGTAGTTTCTTTTTGGCCTGGACCATCATTGCCTTCTTTGTTTCTGTTAGGAATTTTATTTTTCCTTTTTCGTCCAGATGGTCATACACCCATACATAGCCGGGTATTATTTCTTTGGTCTGCTTAAATTCTTCAAAGCAATTTACTACGCCTATGTAAATCAAATCGTCCTTTTCCTCTTGTGTCATTTCTCGCTGTTTTATTTCTATTGGCTTTGGTTGTGGTTTCTGCTCTTTGTAATCCTTGAAAATATTACCTACCAATATTCTGTCAAAGTAGTTGGGTATCGGCTTAGTGGTTAGCTCGCCATCTGCATACATCTCAAAGGCTTTTTTAATCTCGTCCATACCCAATGACCAGAAATGTTTTTTAATCGCTGGTAGGGCATCGTTTAGCTTTTCTTCGTTATCGGCTTTAATCGATAAGAGCCTTGCTAGCCAAAATTTAAAAACGGTGCTAAGTACATCGTCCAAATTTTTCTCCGGATATGCCCTTAATGGCAATTTGCTTTCTAGTACTGTTAATTTAGTTGATTCCATAGTCTTGTTTCATTTTGTCGCTTAACATTATCGGTTTTTCTTTTTTGGCGGAAGTTTTTTCTTTTTCCCATTCGATTGAGTTTTTAAGCCATTTGTCTAATCTTAGTTTTTTATTGAAGCTTTTTTCCTTTTCAAATCGCATTTTTCTGTCATTCTCCCCGTGTTCCGTCCAATAATTGTAAAATTCGTTTAAAATCTTACTTCCAAATTCTTCTAAAAATTGATGCAAGGAGTTTTTAAACTCCGCCTTTCTTTCTTTAATATCTTTTACTTTTATTTTATCTTCTCTTCTCTTCTCTTCTCTTATGCCTTTCGTTTGGCTTTCGTTTGGCTTTAATGTCGCTTTAATTTCGCTTTCGTTTGGGTTTTCTTTTTTTGGTCTACCACCTTTTGAACCGTTGATACTATTGGTTTTACTTTGCTTTGTAGCGTTAAGATATTGCTGGTCCAGAAACTTAATTATAATGTCGTTTTCATCCAAATCTATTACACCTTCATCGACCAACTCTTGAAATTCTTTAGGATTGTTTATCCTCCTTAGAAATTGCTCTTTGGTAATTCTGCATTCCCTTTGCCAATAATAAGCACAAAGATTTATAAATAGTCCTTGCGCCGATAAAGTACAAAAAGAAATATCCTTTGTTAAATATTCAGCTGGTTCAAATTGGAAGTACGGAAGTTCCTTGGCCATTACATTTCGATTTTATTTATTTCTAGGTCATTTATTTCTTTAAAACGTTCATTAGCTTTTTCAATAGACATACAAGTCCATGCCCATACACCGAATGCTTTTTCGGTAGGATAGCTTATAACGTCATACATTCTATTTTCAACACGTTTGAACACTTCGTAGTGTGTTGTGCCACTTCCCTTGACTTCGTATATGAAACCGTGTTTAGTCTGGCTTATTTGGTTGAATACATACCCTTTAAGCTTGCCTTTGCCTGAAAAATACTCTTTTAATTCTCTCATAATAAAAAACCCTCTTAATTTTCGCCGGGCAGGGCTACTAATTAAGAGGGTAAAATTTTTTAAGTTAGTGCCTGCCCGCACATTTTACCAAATATACAAATTAATCAATAGAGTAAGCATCTTTTTTTTGCTTGTAATCCTTTACTACTTTTTGAACTAAATGAATACTAAGCCCGCTCAACTTGGTAATATTGCCTATTGAATTGTTTTTTTGCGTGTCGTATAGCGTTTTGATTTCGTCATGTGCCATGTCCATACGCTCCTTTCTTGATAGTCCGTCACAGACCGTTAATGCTATTATATCCATTTTCTGTTTTATTTTTTTAGTTAGTTAAAACATTTCTAATTGGTATCTGGATTTTTGGAAGGACTCTAAATTTCTTTTCATTTGCTCAAAATAAGATTCCTTTAGCTCTATTCCGGTAAAGTTTCTTTTTAGCCTTAAAGATTCATGGCCTTCGCTTCCTATTCCGGCAAAAGGACTTAAAACATTATCCCCTTCGTTGCTCCACAGATGCAAGCAACGTTCGATAGTTTGCAATTGTAGCGGACAAATATGCTTTTCATCTTTATCGGCTCTTGCACTTCTATATTGTAATGTGTCTCCATAGTTAATATCCAGCCAAATAGGACTGGCATATTTCTGCCATAAGTCAACGGGTAGATAGTTTTCTTTTGATGGGTCGGTATCTTGGTGACGTATTGGATCCAAATTTTCGCCCGGTTTCCTGAATACTAAAATATAATCACAACCACCTACCCTACTCATGGAGCTGTCTTTTTTTATGGTTTTATGGAGTAGTCCAAGTGCCTTTGTCCTTTGCATCTCGACTACAGGGTTTTTCCAAATAGCCACTCTAGTATGGTAAATAAATCCCTGATCTGTAAAAGAACGTACTAAATCACCCGAAAAGTCCCTAAGACCTATTACTCCATCCTTTCCTTTTTGAAGGCTTACATCCATACAATGTACAGCTATTAGCCTACCTTCTTTAAGTGTTCTGAATAGTTCTGGTGTCAAGTAAGAAAAATGATTAAAAAATTGGTCATAATCCTTGGAGTTGCCCATATCCCTAATATCATCCGAATATGTGTACAGCTCGGCAAATGGAGGGCTGAATATTGAAAAACCAAAATGGTTATCAGGTGTTTTAATAAGTTGTTCGACACAGTCGTTGTTGAAAATTTCATAGTTAGCTTGCATATCTTGATAGTTTTAATTGCATTTCTTTAAATTGTTCTTGCTTTCTGTTTATAGATTCTATTACATTTTGCATAGTATCTGTTTTTATTAAATGTATATCTACTTGCTTTTTTTGACCAAATCTGTAAGACCTTCTTATTGCTTGGTATGTGCTTTCAAAACTAAAATCTAATGAAGGAAATATCTGCAAATTGCAATGCTGATAATTTAGCCCATATTGTGCAATCTTCGGTTTTGTAATCAACACACGAAAATCTCCCTTTGCAAATCCTAACAGTAAATCTTTTTTTTGTTGTGGTTTCATTGATCCAGTAACTTCTTTGGCTCCTTGAATGTTTTTGGCTAAATACGAACTTTCTTCATTGTGCTTGACCCACACAATAGCCGGGTCGTTTCCTTCGCTCAATTCAATTGATTTTTCCATGCGCACATCAAACGTCCTCCTAAGCTCTTGGTTGTGATTTGTGCTGCTTACCGACAAGTGATTGAAAAGTAATCCATTATCAAGCTTATTGGATTTTAAAGCGTGTTCAACTAAGTTTAATTTTGGTAAAATATATCCATCTTCGTTAAATCCTAAATCGCTTGGATTAGTAGCGCACACGCTCCATTGGCTTACCCATTTCCAAAAAGTATTTTCTGCGTGTCCCTTCAATCTCCATTTCTGAACGGTCTGCATATCGTTTATGAAGTACATTGATAGCATATTCTTAAACTTCATTTGACCCAAAAACTCTGAATGGTTTCCTATTTCCATTAAATCATTAGGGCTTGGTGTTGCCGTAAAAGCAAACCTATAAGGAGTTTTTAGAAATGAATCTATAATGTTTTTTTTTAACTTACCTTGGAATGATTTTAAAATGCTTGATTCATCAAGGCAGACGCATCCATATTTCGATATATCCAAATTTCCTATTTGTTCATAGTTTGTAATTTCTATGTTTGAATTTTTATATCCCACATCTATACCGAATCTTTCCCCTTCGTAAATGGTCTGTTGAGTAACTACAAGCGGAGCTAATATTAAGCTTGGCTTGTTGGTGTGTTTGCGATACTGCTCCGCTATTTCAAGTTGTGTAATGGTTTTGCCCATGCCGCAATCTAAGAAAGATGCGTAACGACCGTTTAAAATAGAATCTTGCACAACCTTCCTTTGAAAGTCGAATAGATTACTATTAAGGTCTTTAGGCTCAAATCCCTTTTTGTCATGTGTTACGGATTTTGAATTAAGAAAATCTAAATACTCCATTTGTTTAAATTAATAAACCCCTATAAATCAAATAGCTTCTCACGTCTATTTTCATTATAAGGGTTTTATTAATACCTTTTGGATGCTATGATGTGAGAAGGCATCTTAAATGTAAAGATATATAAATTTGTTTTTAATATCACTATTTCGATAGTTATTTAATTTCTGATAATCCTATATATTCTTAAAAAATCGGTTGATATAATCCTTTTCAAGATACCATTCCTTAAACCTTGTGCCTTCTATATATCTGTCTTTTACTGGTATCTTGTATAGGTCTTTTAAGTCCTTGCACCTTCTTCTTAAGTCTCCTATGTTTAAGTAGATAAGAGCATCCCTAAAGGTAAGTCTACGCCCTGTTAGTAGTGTCTCGTAGACTATCCGGCATTGATGGTTGAAGTGGTCTAGGCCATCTAAATACATATTGTCGCTTTCCGTGTTGTTCTCGGCTTCGTGTTCCTTGTTGAAATCTTTCATAAATATGGTAGTTTGCAGCTTATATACTCGTTAATATTCAATGGATTATAACTTATAAATTGTGTTTCGGGGTTTTTACCGCCCATTTTTTCGGCTGATTTTCTTGCCCCATAATTAGTAACCCCGTACATTCTTCCTCGGTAAGTCCTTAGACCTACATACTTGTGTTTCTTTGTTGCTTCCAAGATTTCGTTTATTTTCATTTGTTATGATTTATAGGCGTTAAGAGGATAAAACTATTATTTTTAGTAACTATATACGGTTAGTTGCAAGGTTTTATATGTACCGTGTCACCAACTTCGTGCTTTGAAACAAAAGGATTATAAAAAGTCTGCTCAATCCAACCAGTTTGGTCTTTTAACAAAATCATTCCGTTCTGTTTTGTTATTACCATTGCTTGTCCGCAAAGTCCTGTATCTTTAAAATCAGCATTATAGTCAAGCCTTTTGTAGGTCAGTTCTTTTTGCGATGTGCAGTTAAGAAACCCAGCAACTAACAATATGTATAGTGCATAGCTTAATTTGTTGTTTAATCGTTTCATAAGTTCTATTTATTAAAGTTGTTTATTAATCGTTATTTTTGCAGTTCTTTAATTTCCTTTTTTAACTCTTCCAACAAAAGCTGCTTTTCAAACGGATGAAGCTTACTGGTTTGGTTTGCCCTTATCCTTAGCAGTTGCATCTTTTCTGCTCCCATATATTCATATAGCCACTCCGTAAATTCTACGCTTGTCTTGTGTGCCGAAAATTTAGCCGAAAATGTATGATGATTAACACAAAGACAAATTCCGTTAAGTGGATCCCACCTCGTAGATTTCTTGCTCCTAGAGTAGATATGGTGCGAATTAAGAACGGTCTTACCGCAATTTGGTATCTCGCACTTCATCCCTGCCCGGAGCTTCACCAGTAAGCTCCAGGCATCATCTAGTTTTCCATCGACTCCTTTTAGTTTTTTCATTTTAGGCGTTGTTTATTTTCCATCCCTGTATAGAGTTGAAATACTTTGTTTCGCCTAGCGGGTTTGTCCATTCCCTACCCTGTATATTAATGCCAACGGACACCCTTTGACCTAAGTTGAAGTTGTTCAAAAGGTCGCATTTATCTTGCACAAACTCAATTAGAATGTGCTGGGGGTATTGCTCATCTGTAGTGATTACCAATTCCCTTTTTCTAAAACCGTTGCTTCCAAATTCCTTTGTTTCTCCGCACATTTTAATCGTTCCCTGTATTTCCATTTTATCCTAGTTTAAAATTAAATTCAATTCTTTTTCTGCAAGTACAATTCTTTGCTCTATTGCAATTACATCCTCTTCGGGTACTTTAAATTCAAAAGAATTTATATTTGAAAAACCGCTATCATCTGGAAGGTAGGACATTGTTTCGATGTTCTCAGTCCGAAACCAGTAAAAATCATTTGGATCTAGCCCGTTGCGTTCTAGGAAATTACTTTCTTGTACTAATTCTAAAAGCTCTAAAAGCTCTTTTTTGTAAGGCATATAAAGTATTATTTCAGCACGTGTTTTTTCCGTTAAAATTGCGTTTGAAATTGTCTGCCAATATTCCTCCTTAAAGTTTTCCTTAAAAAGTGATACATCCTTTTTTAATAGGCACATCGCAAGCTGACCGAATTTTTTACGTCCATAACACTTTATTTCGCCTGCTTTTTCAGCGTGTTCTAAATCCGGTGTACCTGCAAAAAAAGGAAATACCGGATGTATTTTTGTCTCCTTGTGCGTCATTTTATAGCTCATTCCCAAAAGGTCGAAAATAACCATTTCCATAAGCCTGCCCCATAATATCGGGCGTGTCTTTATGTCCGTGTCAAGTGTACACCCCATACGCCTTTCAATAGCCTTTTCCTCTACGTATGTATAAAATGCCGATGATGGCGTGCCATTTTTTAAACTAGCCATTAGGCGGCTCATTTGGCTACTGGTAAACTTTCCTATTCTGTTTTCGTTATTCATCTTTTTTCTATTTTTGATTTTAAGACTTTCATAGCCTTATCAAAGCTCAATGCCTCTTTTTCTTCAATTATTCTTTCGATGTGTTCCCTGTCGACATCTTCAAGGATAAAATTATGACTTTCATAATATTCTTTTAAATCCGCATGGTTCATTTCAATCATGCTTTGCTTCATGGATGGGCTGCTAATATCCATATTTTCTTCTACGCTGTGCATTCCCGTTAAAATGTCCGGAGCATAAAGCCGTCCAAAAAAAGCGGCCGCACGATATTGAAACATGAGTTCCGGCATGGTTGCCCATTTGCTGCCTTTTTTATCAAGCCACCCCTCTGCCTTGACCATTGTCCAGTTTATTTTAGTTCCTATTACCTTTGAGCCGTCCGCTAAATCCTTCGCTATGGCACGGCATCCAAAATCATCCGAAGTTTTTTCCCCTGACCACTCAAAGCGAAGTGGGGTAAATCTGCCGCATGAGTTCAAAGCCGCAATTATAAAGCTCGACCTCCAACTTGGTTTACCTTGTATTATATCTAAATTCTGCATTACCATTATAGGGCTTATCCCGATCCTGTTTGCCATTTCCATAGCCACAAGGCAGTTGGGTATGTTGTGTTGATAGTTTTGAGGTACTATGTTAGATTCGCTTATGGCCTTTGCCATCCTTTGCGCATCCACAAATGCCTTTACATTTGTAAAGGCACTAATCCCCTTCCCTAATGGGCTTTCAATTAATTCTGTGTTTTCTGTCATTATACTGTTTTTAGTTGTTAAAATCGTTCGATATTTCGGCTTCAAGAAATTCTTTCTCTAGCCTTTGTTTTTTCTCCGACACCCTCTTATAGTGTCTCGTGGTCATTTCGTTTAGCACCTTGGACGTTTCAATGTCCGTATAACCCTTTGACATTAGCGCACACCATAAAGTTTCCGTAAACGTCTCTATATCGTTTGTGCGCTCCTGAATTACGGCCTTTCTTATCATTTCAAATAGTCTCATTTTCTTAATTTGTTTATTTCGATGTAGATTAAATCCTCGTAGATGGCTATCATTTCACGCCTTACCTTCGTTGCTAGTTTTGTCCCGGTGCTTAATTTGGTCCCGTCCCTTACCATTTTGCAATATCGGTAACTAAGCCCCATCCTTTCCGCAACCTCTTGATGTGAGCCTGTGGGTGCCTTATTAGACACCCGTTGCAGCTCTTTTAGTTCGTTCATTATATTTGATTGTCATATTCTTCATAAGGCTTTTCGTAACTCCTTACAGTAGTTGTGTGCTTTCCCTTTTCGCTGCCAAATATTATCATGGCATAATCAAACGCTTTCATTTCCATTTGGTTTATCTGGTGTTGGGTAGGCTCGTAATCTACCCAGCCCCTTCCTATCCAGATACCAAAGTCCTCGACCGTGGCATCAAATCCGTTTATCCGGTCGCAGTACCACGATATAGATGTGTTGCCATAGTCCGAACGGTAGCCGATACAATCGGTATCGTTTCCGGTTTGTAGTTTGGCATTTTCCATTAAGATTTTAAATAGTTCTTCCGTGAATTTCATAATGATTTGTTTTAATGTTTTTTCAAAGATATGGGTTCATATCGTATGAACCTAATTTATTTATGTTTTTTTATAGTTTTTTTATAGAAATATATTTGTATCTTTGGATAATAAATAAAGTTTTAAAAACTAAAATATATGATAATCACAAAAGAAAATTTGTATAAAATAGGTTTTAAGGATGAATTAGCGAACAAACCTAACGGAATATTAAACTACCAATTAATAGAAGAAGCAAGCAATGAAACGTTTCTTCAAGTATGTCTAAAGAGTACAGATGTTTATCCAACATTAGTAGTATATCAATACGATTGGAATAATATGAAAAGTAATTTAACGTACTTGCCAATGCTTAATATTAGGGATGTCGAAACTTTGAAAACAGAAATAGAAAATTTGAAAAGGTTGTTTGTTGTATAATAAATAGCTTTGGATGAGAAATAACAAATGTGTGTTACAAACTTTGTGGTTAAAAATAAATAAATCAAAAATAAAATATAAATAAATGAAAGCAATAGTAACAATTGAAATGGAGGACGAACTAAAAAAAATAGCTATCGAGGATTCTGTAAAGGTTTTTGGAAGCCCTAACATATCCGGCTATGTAAGGTATCTTATAACCAAGGAAAGAAAAGAGAAATAGGCGGAGTGTAAAAGCGCAACTTTGGGTTAGGAAATTACCAAAGTTTAATGGCGAAGACAAAAGTACAGCGACATAAACCGCCTTTTTTAACTTAACAAAATGAAACAGGAAAAAATTAATTACGACAAAATTATGTCTCTGGGTTTTACGGAAGAGATTTTTAGTGACGATGTTTATTATGATCAACATGGGTATAAATATGCCATAATAACCAAGCACTTAACAAAGAAAATTTACCTAGACTGGCAAAAAGATACTAAACTTTGTGAAATGGTAAGACTTGACAGCCCAAATACAGGGCATATAAAAGCGAGATTACCGATAATGAATTTACAGCAAGTAAAAGACTTAATTACTTTTTTTTCTAATGATAGGAAAAAATTATATGACGCAAGTTCATGTGCCTAGCATTTTATTTGAAATAGGCGGAGTGTAAAAGCGCAACTTTGGGTTAGGAAATTACCAAAGTTTAATGGCGAAGACAAAAGTACAGCGACATAAACCGCCTTTTTTAACGACGTGTTGTATATGGTTTCGTTTGCTTTTCGCAAATGAACTATATACGGTGTTGTACACAGTATGGCGGTTAAATAGAAATGAACTTTAAAATGAAAAACGAAATGAGTAATAATATTTTTTTGAGCGGTGGCAAAATTGCTGACGTAGGAAGCAAAATAAACGTACTATCTTTATTTGATGGAATAAGTTGCGGACAAGTAGCCCTTGAACGAGCAGGAATTGAGGTAAACAAATACTTTGCTTCTGAAATTGATAAACACGCTATTAAGGTAACACAAAGCAATTACCCCAATACAATACAAATTGGTGATGTGACGAAAGTTAAAGGTACTGACTTACCAAACATAGATTTATTGATGGGTGGAAGCCCGTGCCAAGGGTTTAGTTTTAGTGGTAAACAACTGAATTTTGAAGACCCAAGAAGCAAATTATTTTTTGAGTTTGTCAGATTGGTAAAAGAAGTTAAACCTACTTATTGGCTACTTGAAAACGTAAAAATGAAAAAGGAATATCAAGATGTAATTAGCCAATATTTAGAAGTAGAACCGATTGAAATAAATAGCAGTTTAGTTTCTGCACAAAATAGAGTGAGATTATACTGGGCTAATTTTGATATTACCCAACCGCAAGATAAAAATATAGGATTATCGGATATTTTAGAAGATACTGAAATGATTCATCCAAGTGCAATACGTGGTAGAAGATTAAATAAGGCTACAATATTAGGTAGAAGATTAGATGATAGAGGTAAACGCCAAGACTACAATAAAGAGATACCAATAACGCAATGCCTTGAAGTGAGAGCGACTAACAGAAATAAAAGTAACTGCCTTACAACTGTTGCAAAAGATAATGTTTTAACCACTATGGATATTGGCAGACACCCAAACGCTTTCAAAGATAAGCTACCATTTAGATATTATACCCCTATTGAATATTGTAGATTACAAACGGTTCCCGAAAATTACTTTGATGGAGTTGCAAGCGAAAACCAAATGCGTAAAATGATTGGGAACGGATGGACTGTTGATGTAATAGTAGATATTTTTAACAAAATGGTTTTGCAAAAACCAAAGAGCGTGGGCAAAAAATAATTATGGTAATAACAGATAAAACTTTAATTGAAAAACGAATGTAGCACTTGTGGCTAACGTATATGGTATGGTGACGTTGCGACCTTACAGCACGAACTTAATTAATAATACAAAAACTTTGAATTATGAATACAGATAATAAAGAAGCGGAAACCGAGCAATGCACTATACCAAGTGTTGTGTGTAGTGTTTTATCGCCTGATGGCAAATACATTAAATTTGAATGTTCTGACTTTTCGGGCAAAGAACTTAATAAGGGTAATTTCAATGTTGTAATTGATTGGCTAAATAAAGAGAAGGAAAAATATCCTGATGTGTTTTCTTAACATTACACACAACAACCGGATATAGACAATTGTCTATATCCCTCCAGTGGATGCTACTAAGATTTAGCTTTGTTGAAAAATAACCAAATCGCAAAACAGGCCACGACCACAAGCCCTATCCACAACCACGGATTGGGCTTTTTTGTTTTTAAATCCGTATTTTTATCCTTGGTTTTTACTTCGGTTTTTGAACTGTTCAGTATTTCTGAATAGCTCGCATCCCTGTTTAAGGCCGTGCTGTCCGTTTCTTTTTCTTCTATACTTACTTTAGTGTTCTTGAATATTTGCCCGTTGTATAAGCTCTCCAAATCGGGGTTTATAGGAGTAAGTTCTATACGGTTATGCCTATTCCATACCGAAACGTTGCTCGTTATGTCGTTCTGCAAAATCATTTTTATATCGTTCCTGTGCTGTATCTGTAGCTTTTGAAGCTCGACCGCCCTTTTTCGAGTTCCGCAGCTTGTGGCGAGAATAGCAAATATAATTAAGATCCATAGTTTCATTTTTCTAGTATTACATATCCTTGACTATCTTTTGGCATTGCTCGCAGTTGTGCTATCGTGTAGCCGAATGTTTTTTGGAAGTGTGGTTTATCGTAACGTTTTCCATGGCTATTAATCAACCCCCACTGCCATCCGTATTTTTGGAATATCTCGACTACTTCCATCCAATCTTCTTTCCCGTCTCCGTCAAAATCGGCAATCGTACTCCATGAAGCCGTTTCAAAGGTGCCGTTGTTGTCCTTATCAACCAACAAAACTATATCAATTGCTAGTCCGTAATTGTGAAACGAAAACCCACCTCTAGCCCAAGTAACGATTGCCCCGGGCAGAGACCTACCTATTTCAAACAAATTATTTTGCTCTAATATCGTTCTTAACGTATGCGAAAACCTAACCACGATACGACCGGAAACCGCTTCGCAAATTTCCTTATACATTTTAAGAACCTCAAACCTAAGTTTAGGGTGTAGAAGTGCTATTCTCTGTAAAGTAAGCGCATCCTGATAAGGCTCTTTTTTAACCAGAAACCAATCCAAAAAATGTTGGTGCCATTTGTTCATCTAAAAGATTTGACTATACAAAAAAACCAAAACGATAAGCACGTTAAGGATAACTATAAATTTCAATCCCGTATCCAATTTCAAAAACCATTTTTTCATAATTTCTATATTTAAAGAGGCCAATGTAGGCCGTTCACATTAAGTTGTAACCAGCGACTTAATTATAAAGTTAGGCCATTTTAGACCTCTTTAGTTCTTTTTGACCGCTTCTTTTATTTCCTGTATATCCCTACTCATGCTTTTCACGGCTTCCCGTATGACGATAAGCTGCTCCTTTTCTTCCATGCTCATGTGCAAATTTTTATCCTCCAAATGTATCTTTACTTCCTTACGCCTTGCCGCTTCCTGAAGCTCTTTAATTCGCATTTCCAATAGAAAACTGTGCATTTC
>Ga0306872_100415_pt1 | contig 17169 bp, 18 predicted proteins | sample AntRauMeHopE1498_FD_190455 | JGI IMG/M metagenome (GOLD analysis project Ga0306872, IMG submission 190455) | Saline lake microbial communities from Rauer Islands, Antarctica - Metagenome Hop E1 #498 (v2) (version 2) | ecosystem: Environmental > Aquatic > Non-marine Saline and Alkaline > Saline ...
TATGGCAAAGAGTTTGGCGAGGCAACCATCAACATCGCTGGGATGCAGATCGCCCGTCGTGCTGCCGGTGGGCAAGCGTTGAGTGTGCTGACCGTTGACTCTCGCGTGCCCGATGATCTACTCGAACGTTTGCGAGTCGCGATTGATGCCTCCGTCATGCGCGAAATCACGATCGTCGCGCAGTAGGCGACCTAACCACACTGCCCAGTCCAGATGTTAGGCGACCGGGTCAGAGGCGCTTGACTCGCGTCGAGAGACCTGTTCTCCGCTGGCCTGGTCGACTTGCGTGTGCTGCGTCGTGACCGATGAACGCTTGCGCGCCATCAGCGCAATGCCGACGATAACCATGACGACGCCGGCTGCCATAAGGATGTACCCCACGGTGGTAAAGGCAACCCATTCGACGCTCACCTGTACGGCGAAAGCCAAGATGGCGCCGACGGCGATCAAGAAAATTCCGAATCCCACGCTCATGATGATGTTCCTTTCGATTCGGTAAGCGTCCCTATGCCCGGCCCTGCGGGGCGTCGCCCCCTTGACAATTGATGCTTAGCCCCCCGGGTACGCTGAGGAGGCTGTTGCGTTGTGGGTCATTCACGGCGCCGGACACACCCCGAGAGGACACCGTGACGCGCACTCTTGATTTGGCCGTAATTGGCGGAGACGGCATCGGCCCTGAGGTGTCAGCTGAGGCGCTCAAGGTGTTGCGCGCGGCGATCGGCGATGACGTGCGCGTGACCGAGACGGTGTACACGCTGGGGGCTGAGCACTACCTTGCCACCGGCGAGATCTTGAGCGATGAGACGCTGGCGGCCCTCGCTGCGCACGACGTGATCCTCTTCGGGGCTGTCGGCGGCGACCCGCGTGATTCGCGCCTCGCGGGCGGCATTATTGAACGCGGCCTGCTGCTCAAGCTGCGCTTCGCCTTCGACCACTACGTCAACCTGCGCCCGACCTTGCTCGCGCCCGGCATCGTCTCACCGCTGCGCAACCCGGGCGCGGTCGATTTTGTGGTCGTTCGCGAGGGCACCGAAGGGCCCTATGTGGGCAACGGCGGCCGCCTGCGCACAGGCACACCGCACGAGATTGCCACCGAGGTGTCAATCAACACTGCTTTCGGGGTGGAGCGCGTCGTTCGTTTCGCTTTTGCTCAGGCGGTCGCCCGCCGGCAGAAGCTCACCCTCGTGCACAAGACCAACGTGTTGGTGCACGCCGGAGCACTGTGGCAGAGCACCGTTGATCGCATCGCGCCCGAGTTTGCCTCTGTCAGCGTTGACTATTTGCACATTGACGCGGCGACGATTTTTATGGTCACTGACCCTGCGCGGTTTGATGTGATTGTCACCGACAACCTCTTCGGCGACATTCTCACCGACTTAGCCGCAGCCATTGGTGGGGGCATCGGGCTTGCAGCCTCGGGCAATCTCAACCCTGATGGAGTGTTTCCAAGCATGGTCGAGCCTGTGCACGGCTCGGCACCCGATATTGCGGGGCAGCAGAAAGCAGACCCGACGGCAGCAATCTCGTCAGTCGCGATTTTGCTCGATCAGCAGGGGCTACCGGATGCCGCAGCGCGCGTGCGCACCGCGGTGCTCGCCGACTTGGCCGCGCGGGGTAGCTCACCCCGCCGCACTGCCGAGGTCGGAGACGCGATCGTCGCCCGCCTGAGCTGAACTGTACAACCGCACCCAGCGACATCCGGGTGCGCACAGTACGCTGTACCCACGTTCTTCCGGGGCCTCGGGGCCACCGGCGACCCTGCGAGGATCCACGATGACGACTCTTCTTCCCATGGCAACGCGCGACCTTCTGTGGCAGGTGCTGCCCAACGCTGAGGCTTTGCCGGCTGCTGAGCGTGAGGCCATTTTCGCTAACCCCGGCTTCGGCAACTATTTCACCGACCACATGGTCGACATTTGCTGGAGTGAGAAGGGTGGCTGGCATCGCCCGCGCGTGCAGCCCTATGGCCCGATTTCGCTTGATCCAGCGGCATCAGTGCTGCACTACGGTCAAGAAATCTTCGAAGGTTTGAAGGCGTATCGGCACGGCGACGGGTCGATCTGGTCCTTTCGCCCCGACGCGAACGCGCGTCGAATGCAGCGCTCTGCCAAGCGGTTGGCGCTGCCCGAGATGCCTGAGCAGTACTTTCTTGAGGCGCTGCGTCAACTGATTGCGGTCGACAGCGACTGGGTGCCCAGTGCTGCCGAAACTAGCCTGTACCTGCGACCCTTCATGTTCGCCAAAGAAGCGTTTCTTGGCGTGCGCCCCGCCCACAAGGTTGCCTTCTATGTGATCGCATCACCCGCGGGCGCCTACTTCCCGGGGGGTGTGAAGCCAATCTCGATCTGGCTGTCAACCGACTATTCCCGAGCGGGCAAGGGTGGCACAGGGGCTGCGAAGACCGGGGGCAACTATGCGGCGTCGCTCGTTGCCCAAGCTGAAGCCGCCGAACACGGCTGCGCTCAAGTGCTCTTTCTCGACTCAGTTGAGGGGCGCTACATCGAAGAACTGGGTGGCATGAACGTGGTGCTCGTTTACAAAGATGGCACCCTCGTGACCCCGCTGAGTGACTCGATCCTTGAGGGCATCACGCGCGATTCCATCTTGCAGCTTGCCCAAGACCGTGGGCACACCGTCGAGCGCCGCCCCATCACCATCGATGAGTGGCGCGAGGGTGCAGCATCCGGAGACATTGTGGAGGCGTTTGCGTGCGGCACTGCCGCCGTGGTGACCCCCATTGGCCTGCTCAAAGCGGCCGATTTTGAGATTGGTAGCGCTGACGCGGTCGCTGGTGAGTTGACCATCTCGTTGCGCGCCGAGCTCACTGACATTCAGTACGGCCGTCGACCTGACCCGCACGGGTGGATGATGCGCCTGGATGCCTAACTCCGGGTATGTGAGCATGCCGATGGCCGCGCGTGTCGGGGTTGCCGCCGCATGCTTCATCGGCGGTGCCGCAATCGGGTTCACCGGTACGTTCGCCCACCAGTCGGTCCCGCCCTGGGGGGTGACGATCGCTCTGGTGACGGTCGCCCTGTACCTGGTTGGGCTGCGCGTCTGGGGCGGCACACGTGCCCCGGCGCTCTCGGGCGCACTGGGTGTCGGCCTGATGAGTGTGCTGCTGTCTAACGTCATTGCCGGTTCGGTACTTGTCCCTGCCAACACCATTGGTTATGTCTGGATCATGGGTATTGGGGCTCTCGCCTTTCTCGTGTTGGCGTGGCCAGCACCGCAGCGCCGGGTCACGCCCAGCACGACCCCGGTACGATAGACACCCACGCCGTTGTCACTGCGACGGCTGGCCCGGAGTCGCTCGCCGAAGCGCTCCCCGAGCAGAGAGAGGGTCACCGCCGTGACTTACGTGATCGCCCTTCCGTGTGTCGACGTTAAAGACCGCGCCTGCATCGACGAGTGCCCCGTCGACTGCATCTACGAGGGCGACCGCATGCTCTACATTCATCCCGACGAGTGCGTCGACTGCGGTGCGTGCGAACCAGTGTGCCCCGTCGAGGCGATCTACTACGAAGACGACACCCCTGAGAAGTGGGCTGAGTACTACACAGCCAACGTCGAGTTCTTCACCGAAATTGGCTCGCCCGGTGGCGCAGCAAAGATCGGTGTGATCCCTGGCGACCACCCCATCGTCGCCGCTCTACCCCCTCAGGTCTGAAACGCCCATGGCGCTCGTCCACCCCTCTGACGGGCTCACACTGCCCGACTTTCCGTGGGATTCGTTGGCCACACACGCTGCGCGGGCACGCGAGCACGCCGATGGCATCGTCGATCTCTCGGTGGGCTCACCCGTTGACCCGACCCCCGATGTCATTCGCCACGCGGTAGCGGCTGCGACTGACGCACACGCCTACCCAACCACTGCCGGAACCCCAGCACTGCGCGAGGCAATCGTTGACTGGTTTGCTCGACGCCGCGGCGTGACGGGGCTGTCGACGGATGCTGTGCTGCCCACCATCGGATCGAAAGAGCTCGTCGCACTCTTGCCGCTGCTGCTCGGCTTGGGCCCGGGTGACACCGTGGTGTATCCGCGCACGGCGTACCCCACCTATGCCGTCGGCGCGGCCATTGCCCGCACGGTTGGCTGGGCCGAAGACGACCCCTCGGAGTGGCCTGCATCGACGCGATTGGTGTGGCTCAACAGCCCCGGTAACCCGAACGGCGTCGTGCTGGGAGTGCCCGCACTGCGCGCAGCGGTAGCCCGCGCTCGCGAGTTGGGCGCCGTGATCATCAACGACGAGTGTTACGCCGAAATGGGCTGGGACCCGCAGCGCTGGGGCGGGTCAGAAAGCGAACCGCGGGTGCCCAGCATCCTCGATGCCCGCGTTACGGGCGCTGACAACACGGGCGTGCTGAGCGTGTGCTCGCTGAGTAAACAGTCGAACCTGGCCGGCTATCGTGCGGCGTTCGTCGCCGGCGATGAGCTGCTGGTGCAACAACTTCTGCAGGTACGCAAGCACGCGGGGCTCATGACCCCCGCCCCCGTGCAGGCGGCCATGATTGCGGCGCTCCAAGACGAGCAGCATGTGCTCGACCAGCGGGAGCGGTACAGGCATCGCCGCACGGTTCTCGCGGCGGCCCTGAACACCGCCGGGTTTAGCATCGACCACTCTGAGGCGGGGCTGTACCTGTGGGCAACACGAGGCGAGCCTGCCCTCGACACGATCTCGATGCTCGCCGACCACGGCATTCTTGCAGCCCCCGGAACCTTCTACGAGGGTGAGCAGTCGCAGCACGTGCGCTTCGCACTCACCGCCACTGACGAGCGGATTACCGCCGCGGCGCATCGGCTGGAGCATTTCTCCACACTGTAGGCATCGACTTTGGCAGAGTCGGCACTGGTGGGACTTTGCCCATAGTCTGTAGGAGGGGCCACGTTCGAGCCTGCCGTCACCGGCATTTTTCCGCCACAGCGGATTCGCTCGACAGTTTTGCCATCATTCCCACCACCCCGACTAACCCTTCGAGGAGGCGCAGTGAGCGACGCCACCAGCGACACCGACACCGCGACCAGCGACACCGCCACGCTTCGGTACCCCGGCGGTAGCGCAGAGTTTCCGATCCTGAAAAGCGTCGACGGCGCTTCCAGCATCGACGTTTCCACGCTCACCAAGCAGACGGGCTTGACCGCCCTCGATTACGGCTTCGTCAATACGGCGTCGACTAAAAGCGCGATCACCTTCATTGATGGCGACAATGGGGTGCTGCGCTACCGCGGGTATCCGATCGATGACATTGCAGCGCACTCCACGTTTCTCGAAGTCGCGTGGCTGTTGATCTACGGCGAGTTGCCGAGCGCTACTGAGCTGGCTGAATTCGACGCTCGGGTGCGACGCCACACGCTGCTGCACGAAGACCTGAAGCGGTTCTTCGACTCTATTTCGCATCAGGCGCACCCGATGTCGGTGCTCTCCAGTGGGGTCAGCGCACTCTCGACCTATTACGGCGACTCCCTTGACCCGCACGACCCTGAGCAGGTCGAAATTTCGACCATTCGACTGCTGGCAAAATTGCCGGTTATTGCCGCATACGCGCACAAAAAGTCGATCGGGCAAGCGTTTTTGTACCCCGACAATTCACTCGGGTTCGTCGAAAACTTCTTGCGCCTCAACTTCGGCATCATGGCCGAACCGTACGTGATCAACCCCGTGCTGACGCAGGCGCTCGAGCGGTTGCTCATCTTGCACGAAGACCACGAGCAGAACGCTTCAACCTCGACCGTGCGGCTGGTTGGCTCGACCGGTGCCAACCTGTTCGCCTCCATCTCGGCCGGCATCAACGCGCTCTCAGGGCCGCTACACGGCGGTGCTAATGAGGCGGTCCTTGACATGCTGGCCCGCATCCGTGATTCAGGTGAAAGCGTCGAACGGTACGTGGAACGCGTCAAGAACAAAGAAGACGGCATCAAACTGATGGGATTCGGGCACCGGGTTTACAAAAGCTACGACCCGCGCGCCGCGCTTGTGAAAGAAAGCGTCGACGCCGTGCTGGCTGATCTTGGTGTCAGTGATCCGCTCTTGCAGATCGCCCGTGAGCTTGAAGCGATCGCCCTCGCCGATGACTACTTCATTGAGCGCAAGCTGTACCCCAACGTCGACTTCTACACCGGGGTCATCTACAAGGCCATGGGGTTTCCGACTCGCATGTTCACCGTGCTGTTCGCCATCGGTCGTTTGCCGGGGTGGATTGCCCACTGGCGCGAAATGAATGTGGACCCGCAAACCAAAATCGGTCGCCCGCAACAGTTGTACGTTGGCGCTCCGCAGCGCGACTGGCCGCAACGCTAGACGCAGGGTGGCCAAGCGTCGAGTGTGACGTTTAGGTGTGCGCGACTCGGGGCAGCAAGACCACCCAGGTAGTTCAGGCGGGTCGATCAGGCGTGCAGCGACTCGTTGAGATGCACGGTTCCGCCTGCGCGAGGTAGCACCTCAATCGTTCCAGTGAGTGAGTTGCGGCGAAACAGCAATCCGGCGAGACCCGAAAGCGCAGCAGCTTTCACGATTCGCGGCGCACCCTCGGCGTCGAGCAGAGCGATGCCGGCGTCATCCAGCAGTGCAACTTTGTGACCCGCCGTCACGTAGAGCCCCGCCTCGACCACCGAGTCGTCGCCGATCGAAATGCCCACACCGCTGTTGGCGCCGAGTAGCGCGCGCTCGCCGATCGCGATGCGACGGGTACCGCCGCCCGAGAGGGTGCCCATGATCGACGCACCGCCACCAATATCGCTGCCGTCGCCCACCACCACCCCCTGGCTGATGCGCCCCTCGACCATCGACGCTCCGAGGGTGCCCGCATTGAAGTTGATGAACCCTTCATGCATCACCGTGGTGCCGGGTGAGAGGTATGCGCCCAGGCGCACGCGCGAAGCGTCGGCAATGCGCACGCGTGGTGGGGTCACATAGTCGAGCAGGCGCGGAAACTTATCGATGCCGAGAGCCGAAATGCCGGCCTGTTGCAGGGCGGGGCGACGGGCGTCGAAGTCGTCGGGGTGAATGGGGCCCGCCGTCGTCCACATGACGATCGGAAGGTGCGCGAAAATGCCGTCAAGTGAGAGCGAATTTGGCAGCACCAGGCGGTGGCTGAGCAGGTGCAGGCGCAGGTACGCGTCGGGGGTCGATGCGGGCGGCGTATCCAGATCAATGGTGACCGTGCGGGCTTCGCGGCGCACCCCGCGGCGCACGTCGTCACCCTGCAAGTGTTCAATATCGGCGGGCACCAGGTGAGGGTCGCGGCCCGAAGGAAGGGTTCCGAGCGCGGGGGAGCGAAACCAGGTGTCGAGCACCTGGTTGTCGGCCAGCCGCACGGTGACGAGGCCATAGCCCCACGCCTGGCGGGATTCGACGGCGACACTGGGGGTGAGCGAACCGGGGGTGGGCGACGTGTCTGTGGGTGAACCGACGGCGGGTAAATCAGTAGCGGAGCTCGACATGCATCAAGGTTAGCGGCGGCGCAAGCCGATTACGCTGGAGGGGTGAATACGACGGGCACTGTGCCTGAAAGTGAAGGGTTATCTGTGCCTGCACCTGGGATTGTCGACTTACCGGTTCTTGGTTCGGTTGCCGAGCTGACTCGCGCCCTCTGCGATGTGCCCAGTGTTTCCGGAGATGAGCGCGCTATCGCTGATGCGGTGGAACGGGCGTTGAGCATCCACGCACCCCACCTGCACCTGATGCGTGACGGTGACGCCATCGTCGCGCGCACTCAGCTGGGTCGAGCGCAGCGCGTCATCATTGCGGGCCACCTCGATACCGTTCCCATCAACGCCAACCTGCCGTCGCGGTTTGAGCCCGACCGGCCTGAACCGAGCCTCTGGGGTCGCGGCTCCGTCGACATGAAGGGCGGCTGCGCGGTTATGCTCGCGCTCGCGGTGCAGGTCGTTGATCCCGTGTTTGACGTGACATGGGTCTGGTATGACCACGAAGAGGTGTCAAGCGAGCTGAACGGGTTGGGGCGCCTGGCCCGCACGCATCCTGAACTTCTGGCCGCCGATTTCGCGGTTTTGGGTGAACCGAGCAACGCTGTTGTCGAAGGCGGCTGCAACGGCACGCTGCGCATTGAGCTGCGCGCGACCGGGCAGCGCGCGCACTCCGCTCGCGCGTGGATGGGTGTCAACGCGATCCACGCCCTCGCTCCGGCATTGCACGCACTTGCGGCATTCGCCCCCCAGACGGTCGAGGTCGACGGTTTGGCGTACCGCGAGGGGCTCAGTGCCGTAGCAGTGTCGGGGGGCGTGGCGGGCAACGTCATCCCCGACGTGGCAGTACTCACCGTCAACTATCGCTTCGCCCCCGATAAGACGGTTGCCCAGGCCGAGCACTACCTGCGCACCCTGTTTGGCGCCGCTGCGCCCGAGCTTGAACTGGTGGTCACTGATGCGGCGGGCGGTGCGCGCCCGGGTCTGGATGCGCCACTCGCGCAACACTTCATCGCCGCAGTGGGCGGTGCTCCAGCGCCGAAATATGGCTGGACCGATGTCGCCCGCTTCGCTGAGTTGGGCATTCCGGCGGTCAATTACGGGCCCGGAAACCCGTCGCTGGCACACACTGACAACGAGCGGGTGCCAGTCGAGCAGATTCTCGCGTGTGAGCAGGGGTTGCGGGCGTGGTTGACCGGCGCGTGAGCGCACACAAGCCACCGCTTGGTCGAAGGCGTGCTCGATTTAGCCGATGAGCATTTGTGAGAGATAATGAAGGGCATTGTTCAGCGAAAAGGAGACCCCATGGCAGCCATGAAGCCCAGGACCGGTGACGGACCCATGGAGGCTGTCAAAGAAGGACGTCTCATCATTGTTCGCGTTCCCCTCGAAGGGGGCGGACGCCTGGTTGTTTCAGTCAATGATGCTGAAGCACAAGAGCTTCACGACGCGCTCGCCGCGGCCATCTCCTAGAAGTACCGCTCTCTCGCCACCCTCGCGACTGCACTGCCTGCTCCTGAGCGGGCGGTGAGCTCAGAGGGCGTCGGGCTCAGAGGGCGTCGGGCTCAGAGGGCGTCGGGCTCAGCGAGCAGTAACCACCTGTAGTAGTCCGTCGCCGACAGGCGATAGTGCCACCTGCACGGCGGGGGAGGTGCTGAGGTCGGCGATCAGTTCACGAAACTGTGCGGTCATGTCGTCGCGCCGCGCCGGGTCTGCAACAGTGTCGCGCCACAGTGCGTGCGGCACCAGAACCGCGCCCCCCGGGCGAACGAGCCGCAGAGCGTGTTCCAGGTATTCGGCGAGAGTCGACGCGTCGGCATCGACGAGTACGAGGTCGTAGCTGCCCTCATTCATGCGGGGCAGAACGTCGGTCGCTTTGCCTGTGATCAGGCGCACGCGGGCCGCGGCATGGCCGGCGTCGGCGAAGTGTCGCCGAGCGACGTCATGGTGGTCGGCTTCGACATCGATGGAGGTGAGGTGAGCATTCGGAGCGCCGCGCAGCATCCACAGCCCCGACACGCCGATTCCGGTACCGATCTCAATGATCGATTCGGCTCCAAGCGCCGCCGCGATCACGGCAAGTTGAGCGCCAGTCGCGACGCTCACCGCCTCGATGCCCAGCTCGACTGATTGCGCGCGGGCAGCGGCAATAGCCTCGGGTTCGATCGTGTGGTCTTCGACGTACTTCCATGACAAATCTTTAGTGGGCACGGTGCTCCTTCGTGATCTCAGCCTAGGGCGCACAGTGAGCTCGGCCCGGCTATTCTGAGGGAGTGTCCTTCGGCCTAACGTTCGAGAAGCTGCTGCTGATCGGGCTGATCGCGGTCATTCTGATCGGCCCAGATCGCCTGCCCGGGTACGCGGCGCAGTTCGGGCGGTTTATTCGCACTCTGCGCGACATGGCAAACGGGGCAAAGACTCGAATGCGTGAAGAGATGGGCCCCGACTATGACGACGTCGACTGGAAGAAGTTAGATCCTCGCCAGTACGACCCGCGGCGCATCATTCGAGAGGCTCTCATTGATGAGCCAGGGGCAGGGTCGGGGGCAGGAGCTCGCGCTGACGCTGGCGCGTCTGGCGCGTCTGGTGCCGCTGGTGCGTCTGGTGCGTCTGGTGCCTCTGGCCCGGGTGGCCCGCCTGCCCGCGAATCGGCGTATGCGCAGCGTCAGCGGCTGATTCGCGAGGGTAGGCCCGCACCGTTCGACCCTGAAGCGACCTAGTCGCCGCAACGCCGTAACGCAGTCACGCCAACACGCAGTCACGCCAACACGCCAACACGCAGTCACGCCAACACGCCAACACGCAGTCACGCCAACATGCCCACACGCCACTGCACTGGGCGCCTTGCCTCTAGTCAGCGTTCACCGACAGTGCGGTAACCCTCCATGACGCGCTGTGCCTCGACCTGCAAGAGTTCGACGACGCGACGAACGCTGGGGCGCTCAGCCCGGTCGGCGCGCATGAGTGCTGAGATCTGACGTTCGGCCGGCAGGCCGCTGATGGGGCGCATGACGATGCCATTGCCGTGACTGCGGGTGGTGTACCGCGGCAAGATGGCGATGCCGACGCCCGTGGCGACGAGTCGCTCGACGATGATGTTGTCCATGATCCGCTGCACAATGCGTGGTTCACGCCCGACCGAAGCGGCGAGGCGTTCGTGTACCCGGTCGTAGGGGTAGCCCACGGGGGCGCCGATCCACAGTTCGTCAACGAGGTCAACAGCGCGCACAATCGATTTTTCGACCAGGGGATGACCAACGGGCAGTGCCACATCGAGCGGCTCAGTCATCAGGGGCACCACACGCAGCCCAGGGTCGTGCCAGTGGGCGGGCACTCCCTGCGAGTCAGCGATCACGATGTCGAAATCGGGTGTGAGCTGGGCAAAGTCGGGCAAAGGGATGTCGTGATCGGTGACGACAACGTCGAGTCCTGGTTCGGCGAGCAGGGTTTTGAGCACCCCGGGCAACAGCATTTGGCCAGCGGTCGGAAAAGCGCTGACCGAGACGCTGCCGCTCGTGCTCTGAGTGAACTCGTGCCAGACAGCCTCAGCCGCTTCGATGGCGACGGCGATTCGGCGTGCAGTGTTTGCCAGCGCGACACCCGCCCCCGTGAGAACGACGCCGCGCCCCACACGTTCGGTCAGTGGAACGCCTGCTTCGGCTTCGAGCACTTTGAGCTGTTGCGATACAGCGGATGCGGTGCGGTGAGTCGCCCTCGCAACGGCGGTAATGCTGCCGCGGTCGGCGAGTTCGCGCAGCAGTTCGAGTCGGCGTACGTCCATGCCGCAATACTAAAGCACAGCTACATAAAGGGTCGAGAAAGTATCGATTGTGCTAAATGCTTGCCCGCGATGAAATAGGGGAGTACAACCAATCAAGGAGACCCGAACGTGACTGTCGCACTCGTAACCATCGTTGTTTTTGCCCTCGCCGCTATGGCGTCGACCGTTGTTGTTGCCGGGCGTGACGGATACCGTCGGTCAGCAACCCTCTCGCGCTGATCCTGGTCGCTCTTAGCGCGGCGCAAGCCCAAGTTTGCGGCCCGCTAGCCCCCGCCCGCGGCGGGCAATAGCTGTTGCCAGTTCGGTGATGGCGTCGCCCGCAGCATCGCCGGGTTGCAGCACGATCGGGGTCCCCGCGTCTCCGCCCTCACGAAGAGCGACACTGAGCGGCACCCGCGCCAGCACGGGAACGTTGAGGCGCTCGGCGGCTTCGGCACCCCCGCCAGAGCCGAACAGCTCAAGCACTGACCCATCGGCTTGCACAAGTCCGGCCATGTTTTCGACGACGCCGATCACGGTCTGACCGGTTTGCCGCGCCACAATTGCGGAACGCTCGGCGACGTCGGCCGCCGCTTTTTGAGGGGTGGTGACCACGAGTACTTCAGCGTGCGGCAGTAGTTGCCCAATCGAAATGGCAACATCTCCGGTGCCGGGCGGCAGGTCGAGCAGCAGAATGTCGAGGTCGCCGAAGTAGACGTCGGTGAGAAACTGCAGCACCGTGCGGTGCAACATGGGTCCGCGCCAAGAGACGGCTGTGCGAGCATCCACAAACATGCCAATCGAAATCACTGCGACGCCGTGTGCGGTCGGCGGCATGATCGCTTCACCTACGCGAGTGGGCTTGGCGTCGGCAATGCCCAGCAGGCCCGGAATCGAGAAACCAAAAACATCAGCGTCGACCAGCCCGACTCGCAGGCCCTGAGCGGCGAGGGCGACGGCGAGGTTCGCCGTAATCGTCGACTTGCCGACACCACCCTTGCCGCTGGTGACGGCGATGACCCGCGTCAAGCTGTCGGCGGTAAACGGATGCCCCGAAGGTCGGTTACCGCGCAGTCGAGTGATCAGACGGTCTCGAGTGGCAGCATCCATCACCCCCACCAGTACTGACACCTCAGACACGCCTTCGACGCCGGAGGCCGCGGCTCGCACATCACGCTCGATCGCACTGGCGGCGGGGCAGCCGACAATCGTCAGCCGAAGATCAATCTCAACCCGGTCGCCCTGCACGCTCACGCGCGGCACCATGTCGAGCTCGGTGATGGGCTTGCGAATCTCAGGGTCAATCACTCGCTCCAACGCGCGGCGCACTGCCTGCGCCAGGGGGTGCGTTTCGCTGTCGGCTGCCGGGCTGGCTGCTGGGCCGGATGCCGGCCTGAATGCCGGGCTGGACGCGGAGTTAGCCGCCGGGCTGGTGGGTGATGCCGGCGGCGGGGTTGGGTTCGCTGAAGAGTCAGTCATCGTTGCTCGCGTTTGTTGCGCGCGAGGTCGTCGGTGGAGGCTGCTGCTTCGGCATCGTTGTCTTCGTCGCGACGCTCGAGCTCTTCCAGTAGCGCGCGTAATTCGGCACGCAAAAAGTCTTTCGTGGCGACGTCTTTCATCGCTAAGCGAAGCGCCACCACTTCGCGTGCGAGGTATTCAGTGTCAGCGAGATTGCGTTCAGCGCGCTGTCGATCCTGCTCGATCTGCACGCGGTCGCGGTCATCTTGTCGGTTCTGGGCGAGCAAAATCATGGGCGCGGCGTACGAGGCCTGCAGCGACAAGATCAGCGTGAGCAGTGTGAAGTTGAGGGCGCGCGGGTCGAATTGGGCGCCGACCGGGGCAGTCGAGTTGTAGACGAGCCACACGATGACAAACGCTGACATTCCGACCAAAAACCATGGTGTGCCCATGCCGCGTGCGAACGCTTCAGACAGTCGACCCATGCGGTCATTTCTGCTCCACAGGCGGGGGACGAAGGGTGTACGCATGCCCTTCGGAGAATCAAAGCGCACGCCGGTGCGACGTGGAGTGGCACGTCCAGCAGCACGTCCAGCGGCACCTCGAAGCTTCGAGCGAGCACCCACGTCACGACGTGCCACGAGTTGACCTCCGAGCTTCGGACGAACTGCGTTGGCGGGGTGAGGATGGCGCACGATTTTTACCACGGTCACCGTCGCCGTCGCCGTCGCTGTCGCTGTCGCTATCACCGTCGCTGTCACCGTCAGCGCTACGCCAGTCGTCAGGCAGCAGGTAGTCGAGCACGTCATCAATGGTGACAACTCCCACTAGACGACGATTCTCGTCCACGACGGGCAGTGAGACGAGGTCGTAGCTGGCTAGGCGACGCGACACTTCGGCGGCTGAAGTTTCGGGGCGGACCGGCTCCACGCTGAGGTCAAGCAGTGTGCCGAGCCTTTCGTGTGGTGGGTAGCGCAGCATCCGCTGAAAATGCACCATGCCCAAAAACCGGCCGGTCGGCGACTCATAGGGCGGCAAGGTCACACAGATAGCGGCGCCGATGGCGGGAGCCAACTCGTGCCGGCGGATGAGGGCCAGACCCTCCGCGACTGTAGCGTCAGCCGACACGATGATCGGTTCGGTCGTCATCAGGCCACCAGCGGTGTCGGCGTCGTACGAAAGAAGGAAGCGCACGTCTTCAGCTTCTTCCGGATCCATCAGGTCGAGCAGGGTTTCACCCCGCAAAGTCGGCAGTTGGGCGATCAAGTCGGCAGCGTCGTCAGGCTCCATCTGATCGAGCACGTCGGCTGCACGCTCATCGTCGAGTTGCGACAAAATGTGCACCTGGTCGGCTTCGGGCATTTCTTCGAGGGCGTCAGCTAGGCGGTCGTCTGACAGCTCTTCGGCAACTTCCATGCGGCGAGACTCAGGTAGCTCAAGCAGTGAGGTCGCCAGGTCGGCCGGAAGTAACTCGTTGTAGGCGGCGACCAGCTGTTCGGCGCTTTGCGGTTGGCTGCCACTGGAATCTTCGACGACATCGCTCCACCGGGCGAACATCGTCGCGCCTTTGGTGAAAGGAGTCGGTGTGGTGCGGGGTTTGCGGACGAAAAGTTGTTCGACGGCCCACTCGCCGGGGACCGATTCGGTGATGGCGACGTCTTCGATGGTGGCAAGGCCCTCGTGGTCACGCAGCGTCACGCGGCGACCGACAAGTTCAGCCAAGATGCGCACTTCGCCTCCGCGCTGAGCGAATCGTCGAAGGTTGATGAGCCCGGTCGTGATGACTTGGCCGCCGCTCATACTGGTGACTCGGCCGATAGAGAGGAAGACGCGGCGGCGGCCAGGCACCTCAACGATCAGGCCGACCACGCGGGGCGGGTCGGTGCTGCGGTAGACCACTAATACGTCGCGAACGCGGCCCACGCGGTCACCGGCGGGGTCGAAAACGGCGCAGCCTGACAGGCGTGCGACGAAAACTCGGGCGATGCTCACTGCTAAACCTTATCGCCGGGCTGTCAGAATGGGCTGGTGAGTAACTCCAGTTCGTTTGCGCGTCGGGGCGGTTCGTCGTTGGCTGTTCCTGTCGGTGATGTGTTGGGTGAGTACGCCACCTATCTGGAAGCGCAGAAAGTGGTTGATGCTTTGGCGAAGGCCGATTTCGCAGTGAAGGGTCTGGCGATTGTGGGATCAGGCCTGACGTCGGTTGAGCTAGTCACTGGTCGGTTGAGTTATGGGCGCGCCGCGCTGACTGGGTCGGCGAGTGGTGCATGGTTGGGCCTGTTTGTGGGGCTGTTGCTGGTGTTATTTTCACCCACGCCCGAGTTTTCGTTTCTTTTTGCTGCAGGATTCATCGGTGCAGGGTTTGGCATGATTTTCGGCATCGTGTCATATGCGGTCAGTCGGCGTCGGCGTGATTTTCGTTCGAGTAGTCACGTGCTCGCGGGTAATTATCGAGTGATTGTTGATCCGGCTCAGACCGCTCGTGCTCGTCAGGCGCTCGCCGGTGGGACCGTGTGGCCGCCGCCGCTGGAGCAAACAGTCGAGCAGACCGTCGCCTCGCCGGGCGAGCAGGCCTCTGAGCAGCCAGTAGGGCAGACCCCTGAGCAAACACTCGAGCAGGTCCCCGAGCAGCTGGTCGAGCTAGGCCGCGAAGAGGCACCTGCGGAGCGAGCCGACCAGATGTCGAGAAAACCAGCGGACGCTGCTTCTGAGGAGCCATCAGCCCGCTGACAGCCTGGGCAACACGCTCCGCCCCGTGTCCCGCTCCGCCCCGTCCCGACGCCCTTGCCTGCGTTGCCCTGCCCGGCCCTGCGCTGCCCTTGTACCTTCGCTGCCCGGCGCTGCCCGGCGCTGCCCGGCGCTGCCCGGCCTGCGTTGCGCCGTACTGCGCTACCCGCCCGCGTCGCAGTGTTCAGCTCGCGAGAGCACGGCGCCACTCCCGGCTTCTGCTGGGCATGGGGCGGGGACGCTGAAGCGGATCAACACTCACGGGTGGCAGCAGCTGGAATTCGGCGGACGGGCCGGCTTTTACGATGCTCCAATTTTGATCGTGCAGCAGCAGGTGATGGTGTCGACAGAGCAGGATGCCTGCCTCAACATCGGTGCTTCCGCCGTCGCGTTTCCAGTGGTCAACATGGTGCGCTTCGCACCAACTGGGTGGGCGTTCACAACCGGGCCAACGGCATCCGCCGTCACGGGCGGAGAGTGCGATTCTCTGCCGCGCCGTGAATAGCCGTTGGGTTCGGCCTACATCGAGGGGTTGCCCCGTCGACCCGATGAGGATTGGGGTGTGTGTGCCTTCGCACATCAACCGGTGGACGGTCGGCAGGGAGAGCGCGACGCCATCTGGCTGGCCCACTGCTGCTTCGAAAGAGCCGGAGCCGGAGCTGAAACTGGCGCCGGCGCCTGAGCCTGAGCCTGAGCCTGAGCCTGCACCGCGGACCAGGTCGCGCGCCGTGACAAGTACGCGCACGCTGGGAGCGCCCGTGCCGAGCATCATGCTCGAGTCGACGTCGGCCCCGCTGATGAGAAGGTGCAGCATCGCGTCTGATGCGTACTGCTCGGTTGTGCGATCGTCGTTGGCGATGCGGGCGGCCTTTTCGGCGTCGTCGTGGTTGCTGAAGTGCACCGTGCGGCGCTTGGGGGAGACTGCGCGATCGACGAGCTCGCGCACATGCGCTGCAGATTCTGGATCAAGCAGCCACGTGGCTCGCGTCATGCCGTCAGGCAGGGCGACCAGGCGGAATGATCGGGCGCGCCTCTGTGCTCGTTCGCGATCGGCGATTGCATCAGAGTCAAGGTTTTCACGCAGGTGCCGTGCGAGCCGGTGGAGCCGATCGACGTCGAGTACGCCGGCGGCTTCAACGAGGCGCTCACACGCTGCGTGCAGGGCATCAGCTGTGATGCTCTCGGTCGGTTCGCCCAGCCCGGTGCGGATGGCCTCGAGGGCTGCGGTGCTGTGGATACCGGCACGGACGGCGCTGATTGCGGGCCCGAGGTGAGAAGGCGCAGGTTGGAGAGCGCCGCCCTGCTCAGACGCGACAACCGCAGTCGCGACAACCGCAGACGAGACAACCGCAGACGCGACGATCGCAGGCGCCACGAGCAAACGCCCGGCGTTGACCGCGGTCACCGCATCGCGCCGGGATTCACCGGTGGTGACGCGCACCAACTCTTCGACGGTGCGGTGCCCGAGCCGTTGGGCGAGCCCCGTGTGGCCCAATTCTGGGTGTGAGCGGCGAGCTAGTTCACCGGCAACGAGCGCCGTGCGGGCATCAAGAAGGCGTCGAGCGCTGGCGCCCAGAGTGGTGAGCGTCAGCAGGTCATCGTCGACGAGTTGACTCAGTGCCTCGGCGTCAAGCGGCGCGCACTCAAGCTCAGCCACGACGGTGGCGAGATGCTCGAGTGGGCCGGATGGGGTCATGGGGCAAGGATTTCATCGAACGTATGTTCGAACAAGGGGGGATGGGAAATCTTGGGAAAACTCGTCGGCTGCGAGGGTTGTGGAGGAGTGGCGCGCCGCAAC
>Ga0306872_100421_pt1 | contig 16957 bp, 18 predicted proteins | sample AntRauMeHopE1498_FD_190455 | JGI IMG/M metagenome (GOLD analysis project Ga0306872, IMG submission 190455) | Saline lake microbial communities from Rauer Islands, Antarctica - Metagenome Hop E1 #498 (v2) (version 2) | ecosystem: Environmental > Aquatic > Non-marine Saline and Alkaline > Saline ...
ATGTTTTGCGGGCTCGGCCTTTTTTTATTAAACATTCCGAAAGATTTTCGGTTACGGCCGTAACATACAGGGCCGTAACAAAACTTCTTATAAGTCTAAATATCAATTCAATAATGGGTGTAACAAAACTAAACAGGAAGCAGCTGTCTGAACAGCTTAGGCATAGCGACACTTCAAAAGTGCGCGTAGCGATAAGTCGGGGGAATATCAAAGAGACGAAAAACGGATTTATTGATGTGTCAGATGAGGACAATCACAGATGGATTGAAGCGCAAATAAGGCTGGCCAGACAGCGAGGAGTGGTGGTTGACATGATTGTAACTAAAAAGCCGGACATGGACTTGGACGCTAAACGTGACGAGGCTGCTCCTGGCAAATCTAACGGCTCAGTTGATATTGAATTGAAGAAAGCCAGGACCGAACTCGTCAGGGAGCAAACAAAAACCGCTCAGCTGAATCGTGAGATTGCATTCGGGAATTACCTCAGAACAGCCGATGTGGTTGAAGCGGTTCAGCTGTACCTTGATCAGACGATGAACATTGCCAACACGAATATTTCAAACGCAGTCACAAGGATAGCGCTCAGGCATACTATAAAATCGGCCGAAGATGTCATAAAAATCAAATCAGAATTAACTGACGCCCTGAATGAGGCTCTGGAAAATGGTCGCAAAGAGGTTGAAAAAGTAATTGAAAGAATGATTCTTGAACAAGTAGAAAAATTAGCAAAGAAATAAACTACCTACCCACGCAAAGCGATGGGGTGGGCTTTAAACCTGGATAATGCAAAACAAGAGAGCAATACATATCCGATTTTTCGACAGAGTTTACGATCTGTCCAAGCAAAGAGATAACTTTAGAAGCGTTATAATCCGCATCTATAGTGTCTACCTTACAGTTTATGTTTGTACATTTAAACACTTTATTGGTTCGTTTACCAATGTGCTTACAACTGTGGCAGGTTTGCGAAGTATAGGCAGGATTAACCACAACAAATTTCTGATATAGGAAAATATATTATTAACAATTTAATTATGGAGCGGCAATTCCTCCCCTCGATCCTTCGGCATCAATGGGTTTCCTTGCCGAAAAAACTATGAAGGATCCACATGAGAATTACCTCACTGCATTCAGGAAGATTTTTTCACAAAATATCGTTAGGGACGTATTGCCTTCCCAGTTTGCCGAGGAGCACCGAGTCATACCACAAGGGGAACCGCTTCCTGGGAAATGGAATTATAAGAATTCCCCCCTTACAAGGGAAATCATTGACGTGCTGCACCCGGATAGTCACATCCGGATATGCGCGATAATGAAGAGCGCCCAATACGGAGTGTCCGACGGAGTGATTCATAATGGAATTATCTATCTGATGAAGCATGCCCCCGCTCCCATTCTCCTGACAGCTGGTGACGGCGACCTTGTAACCAAGGCCATGGGCGAGAGGATCCCCGCCGCGATCAGACATGCCGGTCTGTACGAATTAATAAGACCAAATAATCAGCGAAAAGGAAAAGGCAGGAGTTCCGGAGATACTCTTTCGGTGAAGCAGTTCCCAGGAGGATTTCTTCAAGGTCAAACGATTCAGTCGTTGAATAAAATGCGCCAGACTACTTTTAAAATCGGCTTTCTCGATGACTTTGAAAGCGCGGTACTCACAAACGAACAGCGAGATGGCGACGTGTTCTCTGTAATACGAGGCAGGTTCTCAAGGTATGCCGATCAGATGAAAGTTTTCTTAATTTCTACGCCTAGTCTTAAATCATCATCAAAAATAGAACCTGCATTTTTGAAAGGGGATCAGAGATATTGGTTTATGCCTTGCCCACGGTGCGGCGAATACTTTAAATTTGAGATGTTCGGGAAAACTAAAAAAGGCGGTAAATACGGTTTAATCTACGAAACCGAAGAATGTAAAGTGGTTGAGAACAGCGTCAGGTATGTCTGCAAGTACTGCGAAGGCGCGATTCAAGAAAAAGAAAAAGTACAGTTAATTCGGGAAGGAGAATGGCGCCCTACTGCTAATCCTGTGAACTCAACTTATCGGAGTTATCACATCTCTGATTTATATTCTACATTTGGGACCACGTGGTTCGATCTGGTAGAAGAATGGCACGACGCATTAACAGATAAATCTAAGCTAAAAGCATTTTTAAATTTACGGCTAGGGCAAACTTATGAAGATAAAAGGCAGGAAGTCAGAAGCCTTGTAATTGCGCATAATACACGCCCCTATGAAATTTGCACTATTCCTAATTATCTTTCAAATCAGGACGGCAACGGCGATATTCATCTAATCACGATGTCGTGTGATCTAGGGGGGCGCATTGGGGATGATGAAACCGAAGATGATGTAAGATTAGATTATGAAATATTAGCACATTCAGCGAACGGCTCTACTTATTCTGTTGATGCCGGAAGCATCGGAAGTTATAAAATAGGTAAAGACTGGAAGAAAAATAAAAACCGCCCTCAGTTAACATATAGACATGGGGCCTATAATTCAGTATGGCCTAAAGTGCAAGAGATTTTGGATAAAGAATATCTAACAGATGATGGGCAAAGAAGAATGATTGAATTATGCGTTATTGATATTGGTTATGCGACCTCTGAGGTTTACGCCTTCTTAAATCAAAATCAAGGAGTTGCTTTTGGTGTCAAAGGCGCATCTGAAAGGACTATATCTGAGCATACTGATATTAAAATGTTTACTGAGTCTTCAGAGCGAAAACTGGATTGTTTTGTCTTGACAGAATCAATAATGAAAGATAGGTTAGCCGACTTTATGAAAAAATCGGCGCACAATCACCCACAGGAGGAGAATACTATGAATTTTCCGCAGCCAGCTGGGGGTAAGTTCACTGTGCAGGGCTATTTCTCACAATACGAAGCCGAGGTAAAAAAACCTGAATATGACGCAGGGGGTATTTTAAAAGGTTATCGGTGGGAAAAAAGGCATTCAGGTTCAGATGATCACTTCAAAGATTGCCGGATTTATAATTTATTTGCAAGGGATATTTATGTAAAATTATTTGCAAAACAGATGCGACAGCAGGGGGCTAAAATAGACGAAAACACATTTTACTGGACAAATTATTGCAACTATATTAATAATTTGTAAAAATATTTTTAAAAAAAATTGCAACAAGTAAAAAAAAAACATTAAATTTGAAAAATGACTGTAACTATACAAGAATATTGCACAACAGAAGATACCGCATTACGGTTGCAGCGGGTAAATAATATATTGTTAGCGCTTGAAAATGCGATGATTAGTGCGGATATGGATTTTATTAGGCAAGGTTATTCGTTCGATGATGGCCAGACAAAGGTCTCAACTAATTTTAGAAATATATCAGATTTAACAAAAGCACACTTGTATTATTGTAAGATAGCAGATCTTTTAAAGCGGCAGTGCGAAGGTGGAAGAATTTATACAGCTCGTGAAATGCGATTGAGATAATGAAGGTATTCGGATTTGACATATCAAAAATAAGTAACAACGCTCCGCCGTTAGAACAAGAGCGTGGCGGTTCATTTTTTGGAAAATACCCTATCGATTATAAGGAATATGATGGGGAAAAGACCGACGGAGATTTGGGCGCTCCTATTAATTATGCCTTAGATTACGATTCTATGGCTGCCCGCGCATGGCAGGCATTTATCGATAGTGATTTAGTTAGTATCGTTTTAGATCGATATTTAGAATGGATCATAGGAACAGGGCTGAGATTAGAGGCTAAACCTGATATTGAAGTGATTATGTCCGAAGGCGTTGTAATCAAGGAGGATGTTTTAAACAAATTTACAACTATAGCAGAAAACAGATTCCGCTTATTAGCAGGGTCGGAACTATCTGATTATCGTAGGCTTGCAGACTTGCATGGGATTTCTGTTGAAGTTATAAAAAACGCATTTTTATCGGGAGATTGTTTGGCGATACATCGGATTGATGAGAACGGCTTAATAAATACGGATTATGTTAATGGTCAGGACATTAGGACGCCAGTCGGTAACGACATTAATACAAATAATAGAATTATTCAAGGGGTAGAGCTGGATGGGTATGGGCGTCATGTAGCTTATTGGATACAAAAAGGTGTATTTAATTATGAAAGAGTAGATGCTCGGGATGAGTTTGGTCGATTGCGCGCTGAGCTTGTTGCTTGGAAAAAGGCAAAACGCTCAGATGTGAGGGGGTTGAGTGGCATGCACGGTGCTTTTCAGAAACTTAAAAATCTTGACCGGTTTACAGAATCGACTATTCAAACGGCTGTCACACGTGCTAATTTAGCCTACTTTGTCGAAAGCGATAAGGACGTCACACCAGCTGGGGCTATCCTAGGTCGTTCAAATACTGCTAAACAGGTTGATGACAAAGACGCAAATTTTACCGATGCACAGAAACGGAAAATATATGCAGACACGGCAAAGACTATTCACGAATTACCGCCTGGCTATAAGATCAATATGCCTGACGCAAAAAATGACACCGTAGCAAGTCAGGAGTTCGTGAATATATTTTTCAATCAGTTTTGTGCAGGGCTCGGCATCCCGCCAGAGGTCGCTATGCAATTATACACTAATTCTTTTTCGGCATCAAGAATGGCAACTAAAAGCTGGGAACACACATTAAAGGTTAAGAGAAAATACCAGACAATTTACAAAAACGCGTATAAATTATTTATTGACGTACAGATTTCGTCTGGAAAAATAAATTTACCTCAACTCAAAAAAGCAATTTTAAGTAAAAATAAATTTCTTGTGGAGGCATTTACAAAGTGTGAATTGATTGGACAGAATGTTCCTCACGCCGATCCTGTAAAAGAAGCGAAGGCTCACAGAGTTTTATTAGGCGATATGAATATTCCATTAGAATCTGCTGGGAAGGCTACTGAAACATTAGGAACTGGGGACTTTGACGAAATTGTAAAGCAGCGAAAAAGGGAAATGCAATCAGAAAAAGAATTTAAACCAATTAATCCAAAACCTAATGAATGAGATTTTAATATATTTTCCCTTGTATGATTTTACGATAGAGCCGTTAATGAAGCAATTAAACGCAGTAGATTCAGACTATACTGTTAGGATGAGTTCGCCTGGCGGCGAGATATTCCCATCTTGGGGGGTTGCAAAAAAAATACAAGAATTGAGTGAAAAGGGATTTAAAGGCACATTGAAAATTGATGGAATGTCCGCGTCGATGGCCGGAATTCTGGCTCCATTTTTTGATTATGTCGAAGCCGTCGATAAGGCCAAATTTATGATTCACGCACCTACCGGAGGGGATCGGGTTTTGTTAAAATCAGTATCTAAAGATCTTGCATCCGTACTTAATTCCAGAATTGATGCAGCCAAATTTAAAGCACTTACAGGAATGAGCGTGGATGAAATAATGGATCCAGACAACGAGGAGAAAAAAGATATTTGGTTTAGCGCCCAGCAAGCGAAGGACTTAGGGCTTATTGATAAAGTTGTATCATTAACGCCCGCGCTCAAAAATGAGATTGAGGATAAAATGAAAGTTGTATATGGATTTAAAAAAGAGCCTGGAAGCTCTGTTAACTTAAATATAAATCAAAATCAGAAAAAAATGACGTACGATGAATTAAAGATTAGTGATGCGGCTCTGGTTAATCAGATTTTTGCAGAGGGTAAAGAAGCCGGGCAAAAAGAAGGTAAAGAAGCCGGAAAAAAAGAAGAGCAGATCCGTGTAAAAGCGTGGTTGGCTCATTACAATTCCGACAGCGAAATGGTTGTAAACGGAATTAAGGAAGGATCAAGCCTCACAGATGATGTGAGAGAAGAGCTTATGGTAGCAGGGCAAATGAAACAACGCACTTCTACAGATAGCAACGCAGCATCTACCGATACTTCCGTCGAGGAAGGAAAAGAAATGGACGCTGCGTTAAAAGAAGATGTTAAATCTCTTAAAGGTAACTGGTAATGACATTAATTACAAATTATAACAGGGCCCCTTTAGCTCTTGGAGATGTGCGGTCTAGGACTGTAACAATCCGAAATATTGAAGAAGCAGAAGTCACTGTAGAAAGAGGGGCCGTTTTGGGCCGAAATGCGGCAGGTGAATATGTGGTTTTAAAATCAACAGCAATTGACGGCTCGCAATATCCTAAAGCAATTTTGGCAGGAAGTGTGACTATGGCGACTGAGGGCACCGGAACACAACAAGTGTTTATTTCAGGTGATTTCAATTCCGCCGGGTTAGTTTTTGACGGCACCGACACCTTGGACACATTGGTTGGTGGGCTGACTGTTGCCACTACGCCTGAAGTTAATATCGCCGGGCAGCGGATAGAGGACTGGATGAAGGGTCAAAGCTTGTTTGTTCAGAACGTGAGTGAATTAACGGATTATGATAATCAATAACAAAATAAAATGGCAATTATAACAAGTTTATCGCAAAAGGATGCGCTGCCGTATTTTAGGCGAATGGTAGCGGAGGTATGGTCTGATGTTCAACCTGTACCTAATTTTTTAAGGTCTTTGACGACTTCAAAGACCACGACCGCTAGGGATGTATCTATCGAAGTTCAGCGGAGTTTCCGAAAGGTAGCATCTGAGGTGATTCGGGGCGGAAGCCCTAACCTGCACCGCCGAGATAGAAGCACAGAAAAAATGTATACCCCCCCCTATTTTTCAGATGCTGCAATTCTGAACGATTTGGATGTATATCAACGCGTGTTTGGCGACGGCGCTGGAATTGTCAGTAGAAATGACGTTCAAAACCTTGCTACAAAAATCATGAATGACATAGTTGAGATTAAGCGTATGCAAGAGCGCGCTATTGAAAAACAAATATCTGATGCTCTTGTCACAGGAGTGGTTGGAACACTCGACGGGGGCATTGATTTTAAGCGTAAAGCTTCATCTCTTGTGACCAACGTTGGAGGCGACCTGTGGTCTGATGAAACTGCCGACGCGCTCGGACAAATGAAAACTGATGCTGAGTTTATAAAAACTCAGGGGAATTCAGGTGCCAGTCGCTTCAACGTGATTATGGGTACTAACGTGTTGGACGCACTGCTTAATAATACTGAATTAAAAGAGCAGGCTGATTTTCGTTACATTCAGCTGCATGATCTTGGCATGCCTCAGATTCAAACTAACGGTGCCAGTTTACATGGGCGGCTGACGTCAGGAGCCTATACATTTTTTATCTGGACGTACCCCCAATTTTACGATCTTGGGACCAAAACCGGGGAGAGTAAGGACACTTCTCCTTTTATTCCGGAAGATAAATATATAATGCTATCCGAAGATGTCGAGATCGCTGCTTGGAAAGCAGGGGTTCCTTCTGTATTTGGGAATCAAAGCCCAATGCTGGGAGGCCGTCCAGTGTTCAATGACGGTTGGTCAGTCCACGAATCTATCTCACAAGAGCGTCAGACTCATAAGGCAATTGTAAGAGTCGCTCCTCTTGTTGTGCCTTATTCAATTGATAGAATTGTAACCAGAAAAGCGGTTTAAAATGGCTAAATATGAGATTCTCGTAAAAGGTTGTATTTCCATCGGCGGCAGAAAGTTCGTCGGTGGCAGCCAATACGATGAAAAGGAATTGGGTAATATAAAAGTACTTAAAGGCTTTATAAAACAAGTTGAAGAGCTTAAAAGCAATATGAATTTTTCAGAACTCAAAGAATTTTCGGAGGGTTTAGACGCTGATCAACTGAAGGCGCTTCTCGAAGAAGAGAAAGAGGGCTCTGGTCGTAAAAGCGTTATAAAGTTTTTGGAGGCCAAAATAAAAGATGATAGCGATGTATAAAGTTATTGTAAACTCAATTACGATTGGTCGTCGAACATTCGTAAAAAACTCAGAGTTGAAAGAAGGTTTTGTTGGCGCTAAAATGCTTATAGAACTGGAAAAAGCGAAGAAGATCGAAAAAATAACGGTAAAGTCAGACAAGAAAAAAGATGGGTAGTATTACTGATCGTGTAAAAAGGGACGTTGCACACATTGTCACCGCAGGAGGTGCAGATGTAGAGATAACATTAACTCCTCCGGGTGGCAGTTCCTTTAATGTTCGCGGCATTCCTGTAAGAATAAATAGAATGGTCGAAGAGCATGAAGGAAGTTTTGTCAATACACCTTTTTCTCACATAACAGTAATTGAGACAGATCTGGTAAATGCCGGGTGGTCACCTCGCAAAAACAAGCTCGCGACATTAAAAGGATGGCTGGTTTCTTGGACTGATTCAGTCCAAAACTGGAATTATGCAGTTTCTGAAACAATGGCTGATGACACCGTAGGTTTAATCAGTTTAATTTTAAAGGATGATAACTAATCTAATAGGCGAATCTCGGGCAGGGCTGATAATGAACAGAATAGCAGACATTTTACTGTTAGAATTTCTGAAACAGCGAGATCTTGGGAATATATTCTTACCAAACGAAGTCGCAGCCGACTACATCGGCGCGATAGACGCAGGTAGGCTGCCTTTTGTCGGGGTCATGTTTTCCGATTCTGATTATCCTAATGAGGCACAAAGCCAATCTCAAACTGATTCAAAATATATTATCGAGTGTAAGGCTAATAATTATTCAAATGCTCGCAAAATTGCTGAAGTTGTCAGGGCTATTTTGAAAAATACGCAATACAAAAGGCTTTTATTTCCCGCAGATTTTGGGATAAGAGGATCAAAAGTGGCTAATCTGAACATGACTATTTTTGAACAAAGACGGTCGAGTCAGGATAACACCACAGCGTATGTAGTATTTGATGTAAGGCATTACGAGACAACTGAAAAAATAGAAGGCATCCCCTTAATAAGTAATTCGACAAAAGTCACACGAGATAATGGAGCACTATTTTACACAGCTAATTTTTAAAAAATGAAAAGATGGCAAGTATAAGCAAGGCAATAAGTCCCGCACGCGTGTCTACGATTGTGGGTTATGAATTAAAAAGAGGCAGAGTTCCTTTTGCATCACCTTATTTACCTCAACGAATCGTTGTTATAGGTGAAGGGTTGACGGCAAATCAAGGTACAATGCCTTTAGATGAGATAGAAATTTTGACAGCATTTGAGGCTGGGGAATTATACGGTTTTGGATCCCCTCTGCATAAGGTTTTTAATATAATGAAGCCTAACGGGATCGATTTGTTGCAGGGGATTCCTACTTTTGTAATCGCACAGGAAGAAGCCGCTACCGGGGTTGCTGCATCTGTTGTGAGTTCAGTAACAGGCACAGCGTCCGGCAACGCTACGCATTTTGTGTATATCGCTGGCCGGGAATATGCCTATAATGTGTTAATTGGTGAAACAGCAATACAGATAGCATCAAAAATTGCTGATTCTGTTAACGCGGATAGCAACAGCCCGGTTACAGCTGTTGCATCGATTGGAGTTATTACTTTTACCGCAAAATGGGCTGGTTTAACAGGAACATTTAAGGTTAGATTATCAACAGGAGGTAATTCTGTTGGGATTGTGTATGCAGAAGATTCTTCAACTGCGGGGGTTGGAACTCCTGATTTAACCCCATTGCAAAATAAAATCGGAAGCGAATGGACAACCATAGTCGTTAATACTTATGGGCTCCCAGCGCTTGATGTTCTTGAAACAATAAACGGAAGGCCAGATGCGACCTTCCCAACAGGTAAATTTTTTGGTGAAAATTTCCGCCCATTTATAGCAATTTGGGGAAGTACTGAAAAGGACACCTCCATATTAGCTGATATTACTGATGCTCGAAAAATTGAAGTTACTAACGCATTAGCTCCAGCGCCTGGCTCGGAAGGTTTTGCATGGGAAGCGGCTGCTAATATGGCTATCAATTTCGGTTATATCGCTCAAAACACACCTCACAAAGACCCGATTAACACGTATTACAACGATATGCCTGGCCCCGCTGATGGTAATATTGGGAATATGAAAGAATATACATATCGTGATTTTCTGGTAAAAAAAGGAGCATCAACAGTGGATTATGAGGGGGGTAGGTATAAAGTCAAGGATTTTGTCACAACATACCACCCTGATAGCGAACCATGGCCTACATTTCGTTGGGCTAGCCGCTTAATTCTGGACTTCAATGTCCGTTATTATGTTATGATCGCTGAACAGGCTTATTTAGTAGGTCGTGCGATCATTAACGATGCTCAGATTAGTTCAGTAGACTTTACTATTAAACCTAAAGATTGGAAGGCTATTCTTTATGGAGTTGCAGAAGATCTGGGGGACCTTGCAATTGTGGACGGGGTGCAATTCATGAAAGAGTCTATTAATGTTGAAGTTGACGGGCAGAATAGCGACCGGTTCAATACTATTTTTTCATATAAAACTAGCGGGAATGCTCGTATCAGTTCAATAACTGCTACCGTTTACCGCCAATCAGTATCATCTAAAGCTTAAAAAATATGGCTGAGAATTATTTTGGTGGAGATTTGCTTGAATTAAAAGTAGAGCATCCCACGTTAGGAAGCAAGACATTGGAGCCTAAGGCTAATGAGGATAGCGAGTTCGATGCAGGAGGGATAAGAATCAATGATGATGATTCTCACATCACGGGTTCCGGAAATATTATTCTTTCCGGGACACGTGTTCGCCCTTATCTTCAGGTTACTGTTGCTACCAATGAAGAGATTAACGTTTTTTTGCGAGAATGGGCGGGAAGCGCAACTCTGGCAACAATTACCTATACGCACATAAATGGAGATGTATTCCGAGGTATGGCGATACCGGTAGGAGATATTAAGCCGTCAAATCAGAACGCTACTGTGCAAGTAAAGCTGGCGGGAAGTGGTACATTCGTAAAAATATAAAATTATGCAGGTCGAAATAGGTGAAATTAAACTAAAAAATCAAAAATTACCTCAAGAGTTAGCTGTAGAGGAACTCCAAAAGTGGTTGGATTACAAGAAAACGAAAATCGAATTGGTTGTAAAATCAAATTCTGAAGAAGAAGGAGAAGACAACAAGGCCAATGCGGATATCATTGAGGCCATCATGGATGGGTCCCTTGTAATTAACGAGGATATGACAATGACGTATAATCTATCTTTCCCTATCATGAGTGACAGGGGTACAGACGAATTACACGCTATAACGCTGAAGCCTCGCTTAACTGCTTACGAGGTGCAGCAAGCCACAAAAGGGATCACAAAGGATGAACCCTTTAAATTATTCACAGGATACATTCACGTGTTGTCTGGCGAGGTCAGGGGTATTGTAAATAAAATTGATTCCTCTGATTTTTCACTGTTACAAAAGATTGTCGGTTATTTTTTGTAACCCCCCCGGGCGACATTGACCCGGTAGTTTTATCGGTATGTTTAGAACTAAAGATTAGCCCTTTTGAGGCTATGAAAATGTATTATGATGACGTCGATTGTCTTGGAATATATTCTTATTATAACGAGATTAAGAGGCAGATATCGAACACTAGTAAATAAATGGCCAATTTTTCTATAAAATCAGTTTTTTCGGCAGTTGACAAGATTACTGCTCCTGTGAAGAGAATGTCTAAGGCAACTTCTTCGTTTGGAAAACGCACGGAATTGGCAATGAAGCGGGCGAAGTTAGCAACTAACAGCTATTCCGCTGCTAACAGAGGAATGATGGGTAGTTTAGCCACCCTCGTAGGTGCTGGAGGCTTGCTGTTTATGGTGTCTGGCGGTTTAAGAACTGTTGTTAACGCAAATATCGAGATGGATAAAAGCTTGCAAAGCTTGCAAGCGATAACGGGCGTTACGGGTAGCGCATTTAACAGTTTTGCAAAGGAAATTGAAAACGTATCTAAACGCCAACTGATCTTTGGAGCGGATACCGCTAAGGCATTCGAGCTGGTAGGCTCGGCAAAGCCTGAATTACTCGAAAGTGCCGAGGCTTTATCTAAAGTTACTGAATCGGCTATTATTTTAGGGAAAGCAGGTTCGATGGAGGTGGAAGGTGCCGTAGATTCATTAACAACAGCGTTGAATCAATTTGGGGCGGGAGCCGATGAAGCGGCTAAGTATGTAGATATTATGGCTACTGCTCAGCAGAAAGGTTCAGGCACAATAAACTACCTGTCAGAAGCGATGATCAAGGCTGGAGGTACGTCAAGAGCATTTGGCAACTCATTTGGGGATACGGTTGCTGTTTTGGAAGGATTTGCAAAGGCAAGTGTGAAGCCTACCGAAGCGGGAACTCAGTGGTCTGGAATATTATCAAAACTCTCAAAAGTTCAGGAAAAAGAGTTTAACCCCCAATTTACAAAAGGAACTGATATAATCAACAATCTGGCGAAAGCGAATTTATCGTATACAGAACTAATTGATTTAACCGACACTCAGGGGGCTAAATGGATTACCACACTGATAAATCAAAACGAGATAATTCAAAAATTAACTGGTAATTTAAATGTCGCTGGAAATGCACAAGAGCAAGCGGATATAAAGGCAAATTCTCTATCGAATAGAATGAAAGAAGTAGGCGCAGCATTTAAAATTGCTACGACTTCTACTGATAGTCAAAATGAAGGGATGCAAAGATTAAAAGATGCCTTATTAGCAGTCGCGAAAAATATGGATAAAATAATAGATGTGGTTATTTTTGCTGGAAAAATATTCCTTGCTTGGGTTGGGTATATAGTTATGGTAAATGTAGCATTGAAAATAAATTCTGCGTTATTGGCTGTAGGTAGTCTTTTAAAGTTTATTAAAGTAATTAGTCTGATGGTAAAGGCAAAGGGCGCATGGACAGCGGTTCAATGGGCTTTGAACGCCGCGATTGCTGCAAATCCGATAGGTGCTATTATCATTGGTGTTATCGCTTTAATTGCTATAGTAGTTTTACTAATAAAAAACTGGGATAAAGTTAAAGAGGTGCTCTCGACAGTATGGGATGCTATTAAAACAGGGATTAAATCCGTAGGTCTATTTATATTTGATTATCTGTTAGCGCCAATAAAATTACTTTTATCATTAGTTGCAAAGATACCCGGTAAAGTGGGCAATATGGCTCAATTGGGGCTTGATGCGCTTGGAGATTTTCGCGTTTCGCTAGGAGGTGAAGGAGGAGCAAGCACACCTGGAGCAAGCGGGACAGATGAAGGGCAAGAGGATGCACTTCCATCTAGCAAAATATATAATCGTGACTATGTGTTTAATCAACGTGCAGAAGAGCGCGCGCAAAACGCAAATGTAATGCTTAATATCAATAATAATAACAATTCTGATATTAGCGCTGCAACACAAGGAGCAGGGGTTAAGATCAGAAATACAAGTATTTTCAAATGATAGACTATGTATTGTATGAGAGCTTTGACGGGGGGTCTAAATTTTTTTATAACAAAAAAAAGGACATCCAAACGACGCATTCCCTGTTTACATATGTTTACACGCTGATATTAGGTGGCAATGTGGAAGCATCAACAACTGGGGCCGAGCAGCCGCGCGAAAAAAGATCAGATTTTTGGGGAAATTCAGCATTTTATCAGAATAGTCCAGAAAAATGGTTAAATTCAAGCTTTGAAAAGGCTATTAATACGATAGAATTAAGCACGGTTGGACGTGTAAAGCTTGAGCAATCTTTGAATGATGATTTAAAGAGGCTGAAAATATACGGAAATCTGAATGCAACGGTGCTTATTTCGGGGCCAAATCGAATAATTGCAAATATAGCATTAGAAGATGTGGGCGTGTTCACTCTTGTTTGGCAAGCTAATTTGAACGAAGAAATTTTAAAAACTGAAGACGGATTATCTCAATCAGACCCACCCCTGCCATCAACACTTGTAACGTTTGATTTTAGTCCGTCCGGAGATTTTGAATTTTCTGGAGATTTAGAACCTTATGATTTTTCAGAATGAAACTAATTGAATTATACGAAAACATCCTAAATGATTACGGTCAAAAGTTCGGTATAAATCCGAACGAATTAGGTCCGACAGTGCAAGCCGACGCGCAAGTTTTAGCGGGTGTTCTTTATCTTCTGTATCGATACAAGGATGAAGCTGTTCGGGAGATTTGGCCGGATACTTGCTCTGAAGCGATGCTGTTGAGATTTGGAATATTAAAACCCGGGAGGCTCCCATTTCAACCAACCGCTGGTCGTTATAATGTAGAATATACAGGAGGTGTTATAGGAGAACTAATCCCAGCAAGTACTGTTTTTAAACAAAATAACGGTGATGGCCAATATGTTTTAGATATAAATTGGGTGGCAGATGGACAGACTGGTCAGTTTGAAGTCAGAGCCTTAGAATCCGGATTTAATACAGAGTTAAGCGTTGGAGATAAAATAACATCGACTAACCCCCTTGCGAGCATTCACGATGAGGTGACAATTTCATCAATTATATCGGCTCCGTTATCAGGAGAGAATATTGATGATTACAGAGAATTAGTATTAGCCGAATATAAAAGGGAGCCGCAAGGCGGGTCAATTGGCGATTATCGCTCATGGGCGAAGGATGCTCAGGGGGTTCGGCGCGTATATCCTTATTTACCCTCTCCATTTGTTGGGATTATCGACATATATGTAGAGGCGACTGTTGAAAATTCAGACTCTGATGAAGCATCCGGCACGCCAACACAGGCGATTCTGGATGAAGTTGAGGAAGTATTGATAAAAGACCCTGACAGTACACAGACAGATGAGAAAAGGATGCGAAAACCGTTAGACGTTCAGGCTTTGAATGTTATGTCAGTTGTAACATTAGCTGTTGATATTGAAGTTACAAATATTAGCGATAATTCTAGTACAACAAAAGGTAAGATTGTTTCAGATATTATCGATTACTTGTTTGAAAAAAGGCCTTATCAGGGGGGTGTGGATGGGAATATTCCTAATAATATTGTGCGCAAAAATGATATTGAGCGAATTATTTTGAATTATGTAACAGATTATGATAGTGTTGTTTTGAAAATTAACAACACCCCCGTTTCATCTTATTTAGTAGGGGATTCGACTAACCCGAGCAAAAACGGCGAAATACCTTATTTTAGCATGCTAAAATATTTATGAGAGATATAATTTTTATACGCGAAAATGTAAGGCGATTAATTCAACAGCTTTATCCTACCGGTCGAGCGTGGCAAGGGAAGGATGATTCTTTGCGCGAGCGTGATGTCAAGGCAGATTCAATATCTGATTACATTTACGAACTTGAGACATTTATAGCAACAATATTGCCGGATAACGATATGTTTAATAATAATGACGCTACCAATTGGGAGCGCAGGATTGGCTTAGATTATGATCCTGAAACGTTAACATTAGATGAACGCAAAGCGGAAATAATCAGAAAGTTGAGTTTCCCCGGGGGGTTTAAACATACGCTGACGCTTGATTTTTTAGAATATCAATTACGGGCAAGCTCTTTTGACATTCACGTATATCCAAATCTCGGATTAACCCAACCAGCCTATACTGAATTGGTCGCTAATTCAGTCGATAAAGAGGATGGGTTCACAATTAACAATTTTCATCACTCATTCATTATCGCTGGCGAAACTATTAACACACAAGCGATAATTGAGTCGCGGCGAAGGAATGAGTTCATTAGAAAAATATTAAAATACAAGCCGATGAACATGGTCTGTATTCTTAATTCGACGGTGAGTAAGCAGGATGGAACTTTTCAGCTTAAATACTCTGATTATGTTTGTGAATTAATTCAGGAAACACCGCCTTATGCAACGAATGTGACAATAACAGGAATCAACATAGAATCAAATTTGGAGGTAGGCAATACACTTATTGGGTCGTACACTTATAACGATGACGAAGGAGATGCCCAAAATGGAACAACGTCCCAATGGTACCGGGCTGACGATAATGCCGGATTGAATGCGATTCCCATCCCTGGGGCTACTTCACAAACCTACACTTTGACCGTTGACGACACCGATAAGAATGTTGCTTTTAGCGTGACTCCTAAAAATGTGAAAGCTACAGGAGTGAAAGTTGTCAGTGATTACACTGAAGCTATTACTAACGCTATTTTACCAGTGATCATTAACTTCGAAGAAGGTAATGTGAATACACTCACCTGGACCATGGGCGATAGTTCACAGAGCTCAGGAACTTGGGAGGCTCAATATAGATCCTCAACAAGTAACCCATGGACAGTCTCAACAGCCGGGGGGAGTCCTCGTGTGGGATTGGTATATCCGAATATTTTTCAGAAAGTTATGTATTTCAGGGTTCGAAGAATTTCAACCCCGACTACTGAGTTCTCAGATGTTTATTCGGAATACGTGACTCAGGTGCATAACCATTCTCAAGACAAAACAAGCCCTGTGAATATCTCTGATGCGAGCAATGGCATAACGCCACCACCCGCGTTCGACATTACAGGAAACCAATATACTGCAAGCAATATCTATCTGTCGACAAAATTCACAATTCCGGCAGAGGATGATCAGCTATATTTCGAGGCCAGTGACGGAATTGTAAGGCCCGCGACAAAGAATAACTTATTGGCATATTCTTCTAATGGTCCAACAGGAGATACTGTTCAAGGAATAAAGTGGATCAGATTTGCATCTTATGATAATTCCACCTGGGAAGTAAATCCATATACTGGTAAGTTAATCAGTCAAAACACTGGAGGAGGAAGTATTTAATATGGCACTAATAAACAACGGATATAAGAGAGGCAGCAAGATAATTGTTGAAAAATACATTAACGATGTGTCCGTTTCGGGCTATCCAAAAACATACGATGCAAAGGTGAGTTTTGATAACTATAATGCTTTATCACAGGCGCAATTTGCTGAACTTAGTTTATTAGCATTTACAGATAGGATGGATGCTTTTGAGGCTTATATAGAAGGGGAAGAAGCGGGGGCGAGCTTTGCAAATAGCCTTGTGGCGGGATTCGAGAGACGAATTTACGATAATATAACTTGTCAAAGAGGATGGTGATATGCTTTTTCAATATAATGGTAAAGAAGTGATTGACATGGCTTTACTCCTTAAAAAGATGCACCGTTCATCACTTCCTAAT
>Ga0306872_100422_pt1 | contig 16944 bp, 15 predicted proteins | sample AntRauMeHopE1498_FD_190455 | JGI IMG/M metagenome (GOLD analysis project Ga0306872, IMG submission 190455) | Saline lake microbial communities from Rauer Islands, Antarctica - Metagenome Hop E1 #498 (v2) (version 2) | ecosystem: Environmental > Aquatic > Non-marine Saline and Alkaline > Saline ...
TCAGTACTTCTTGCATAGATACGGTCCCTCGCGCCCGTCCGTCATAATTGCGAATGGTGAAGCGGTTGAGCACTACCGAGCCTGAGTCGTAATACGTAGTGTCAGCCGTGATTGCTCCAGCGTCCAAACCGGCAGCCACCGTGAGTGCTTTGATAGTAGAACCAAATTCATACACATTTTCCACCAGTGGGTTCTGGAACTGATCAATCGTCGCTCCCCTTCTATCGTTTAGGTCAAAACCTGGCACCGCATTCATAGCGATTATTTCACCAGTGCTTGGGTCCATAATGATGGCACCAGTTAACTCACTATCAAATTCATCATTGGTATCTTGAAGGACAGAATCGAGCATTCGAGAGACCGAGGGCTCAAGTGTTGTCACGATATTTCCACTTTGGTTATTCTCCTTTTTGTATACTAATTCTCCTAGATTACTAAATAGTTCAGCAAAGAAATTTACTGACAAGACTTGCCTTTTTTGGAACAAAATATCATCGTATTGTCTTTCTAGGCCGTATTTACCTCGTAATTCAGTCCCATCATCCGTAAACCCGACGAAACCAATAGAGCGAGCTGCGAGCGAAGACCCGGGGTAATAACGCCACTGATTTTTGTATAGTTGTGCTCCGTTTACGCCTAAAGCTTTTATTTCATCTGCTTGCTGGTTTGTGATTTGATCAGCCAATTCAATATACGTACGACCTGGAGTTGAAACACGACTAATACAACGCTCAATCGTGACAGTTATATATTCTTCAAGTGATGCGCAAAAAACCTCAACTGCATCGGTGAGTAATGTAGGATTTACAGCCAATACGTATCCCGACTGAATAGCGGCGGCCGATAGAGGTAAGTCATCTTTAGTGGAAAATAAAATTGAACCTCTGGTATATAAATCAGATTTGGTGTGCACGTACTGGCTTTCTGCCCTAGCCTCATAATAATCTGCCTGTACGATTTGTACTTGATACAACCTACCCACAAGCACCAAAGATATCAGCACAACAAATGCTGACACCAGTCGAATGCGAAACGTGAGGTTGTTTCTAATCATGGACTAGTTACCGAATACTAGACTTGGTTGTTCTCGTGAGACGAATATTTTTTCTGCTGATGCGTCATTTTGTACCAGCGTACCGATTCTTAGAGCGATGACGTGTTGTGACTCAATATACCGGGCTTCTAACTGAGCTATTTCGGTGTTTAAATCGTTTTGTTTTTGCATATTCTCGGTTCTCATCACCACCTGGACAACTGACATATTTAAAAAGTATAAATAAAGCACAATCATTGCAACGAGGAGGCCTATGCACCCAAGGGTTACATTCGATGTATTAATTGTGTCGCGACGTGTTCTCATAACGTTCTAAAGTTTTGTGATTATTCGTAATTTTGCGCTTCTAGCTCTGGGGTTGGCTTTCAACTCTTCTTCGCTCGGGGTGATCGGTTTTTTAGTTTCTACGGTAGCAAGGTCGGCATCTTTTAGTTCTCTAAATGAATGCTTTACGATCCGGTCTTCGATACTGTGAAATGAGATGACTGCCAACTTTCCACCAGGTTTAAGTGCCATGAAGGCGTCTTTGAGAAAGGTTTCTAGAACTTTTAGCTCATCATTGACGGCAATCCTCAGTGCCTGAAAGCTCTTGGTAGCTGGATTGATTTTGAATCGCTTGACTCGCCTGACTGCTTTGGGCATGGCCAAGTCGATAATCAAAGCCAACTGACTAGTAGTAGTGATTCTCTTTTGTTTTCTAGCTTCGACGATTGCTTTGGCTATTCGTCGTGAATATCGTTCTTCGGCATAACCAAAGAGAACGTCTGCAATCACATGTTCTTCCCAGTCGTTGACGATATCTTCAGCGGTAAAGCTGTAGTCTTTAGGGTCACCGAAGGTCATGTGTAATGGACCGTCGTGCATAAAGGAGAATCCTTTGTCCCCATCGGCAAACTGCTCCATTCTCCAGCCGAGGTCTGCCAAGATAGCATCAACCTGCTCGACTTTGAGTGATTCTAAGACAGTAGTGATTTCACTAAAATTACGATGGATAAGATGAACTTTAGGCGCTACTTTTCCAAGTAATTCCTGATTCAAAGCAGTCTGGTCTGCATCTACACCGATGTAACAGCCCGTCTTATCTAATTCTTTAATTATTTCCCTTGCGTGTCCTCCACTTCCATACGTAGCATCAAACACCGTGTCGCTGGGTGACAGTTCAAGTCCATCAACTGCTTCGCGCAGTAATACGGTTGTGTGTTGCATACGGAGGGTATTTATTTATGTGGTGTGTGCCATAAATGGCAGTAGATTATAGGACGCCAATTTCTCCGAGCTTCTCTGCCAACGAGTCGGCTTGCTCTTCGATTCCGCGCTTATAGGTCTCCCATCGTTCCTCATCCCAAATTTCGATACGACTATGGATACCGGCTAAGACAACTTTGCTGCCTAGCTTTCCAAAATCTTTCAAAAAGTCTGGTACGAGAATACGTCCAACTGAATCTACCTCCACCTCTACGGCTCCTGATAAGAAGAATCGATTGAAACTTCTTGTATCCGCCTGACCAAGTGGCAACTGACCGATCTTTTCAGTGATCTTTTGCCACTCCTTCAGAGGATATACAAAGAGACAGTTATCAAGTCCACGTGTGACGACAAGCGTTTTCCCAAGTTCCTTCCGCCATTTAGACGGCATGGACAGCCTTTTCTTGGGATCCAACGTGTGCTTGTATTCGCCAATTAACATAAATTTGATAGCTACTGAGTTAGTCTGGCAATTCCCCACAACTTAATGTGGAGATTAGTTATGGCGAATTGCCAGACTAGCTCCGATATACCTTTTTAAGAGTATACCACTATCTCCCACCACAAGTACATTATATACCACCTTATCCCACCAGCAACCACTTTATACACAGCTACCCCACCAGCAAAAAGGCCGCTGTATCCTTGTAATACAAAGGTCTTTTTAGAAGGAGTGTGTTTTCTTCCAGAAAATACCCTAGTACATTCGATTAACCGAAAAAACAGTCACATCCCACTTTCACCATTTATCTACATTTGAAGCTGTATAAAAATAAAACCAGTCAAATTATGACTGGCTTTTGCAAGATCAATTTTATTGATCTGCTGACTTATCTCTCAAAGCCACAAGACAAGGCTTAGGCTCAGGCAACGATATACAATTTTCTAATTCAGTATGAAAATCATGTAGAGGTTTTGCTTTCTTATAAGCATAACTTAATGTGAGAGTCATGATATCGATCTCATCTTGTGTCAGACTTTTCCTTCCTGTAACCTCAATAAACACTGGATCGGTAAAGCGCTTTTCCGAATCAACTTTTGGGTAGTAATTACTGCCGATGAATCCGCCGATTAAAAGTAACGTGACTCCGAATACAAACCCTAAAACTAAGCTTATTATTTTATTCAAGATGTTCTCCTCAGAACTCAATTAACTTGCTGTATATTACACACAATTATAGTGTATTGTCAATAGACTACCTAGTTACTTGATTAAAAAAGCTACTCTATACTGGACAGCTTTTTCTCTTTATATTTTATAAATTGAATGAATTACTGGATTCCGGAGGGCGGCCCTTGGAAATTATTCCTTTGGGCGCACCCCAAGAGTACTACCAAATTCATAGTCGACTATTCGTCTCCTTGAATTTTAGGGCGCACCCCAAGAGTACTACCAAATTCATAGTCGACTATTCGTCTCCTTGAATTTTAGGGCGCACCCCAAGAGTACTACCAAGAATATGGTCGACTTTGTCTCCCTATTCTTTAGGGCGCATCAGGGGGAACAGCTGTGTTTCTCGGATGGTTTGCCCAGCCAGAAATGAGAACAACCTTTCGCCAAAGCCAAAACCACAAGTTGGGGGCATGCCGTGTTCGAGCATTTCTACGAATTCCCAGTCTGGCATCATAGCTTCGTCGTCCCCTGCCTTGAGTAGTTCGTTTTGCGCTTCAAAGCGCTGTCTTTGGTCTACTGGATCGTTGAGCTCACTATAACCATTCCCAACTTCACTTCCGGCAATGATAGGCTGGAACTTTTCGGTCGTGTTGCCATCTGCTCGAGCCTTGGCAAGTGGCGCAGTTGCCTTGGGGTGATTTACCAAGAACGCCGGGCCAGCGATACTCTTGCGACAATGTTTCCATAGCGTATCGGTCAGTCGTTCTTTATTATCTCCTTCGTACTGCACCTCTAGTTCTTCCAACTTAGCTTTCATCTCGTCTTCGGTGGCAGTAATAACATTGATGCCGGTCTTTTCTTCTACGTGACTGACATAATCAATTTCTGTCCACTCATCAGACAAGTCAAAGGTGTGTCCGCGCGCTTCAAACTTCGTAGTTCCAAATACCTTTTCAGCGATTTCGATGTATAAATCTCGAACCAGTACCATCCCCTTTTGGTAATCAGCGTAGGCCCAGTAAAACTCCATATTCATAAACTCTTGCAGGTGTTGCGGACTTGAACCTTCGTTTCGATACGCTTTACCAATCTCGAACGTCTTATCAAACCCGGCGGCCATCAAACGCTTTTGCCACAGCTCGCCTACTGAGATCCGAAGATATACATCCATATCATAGTCGTTGTGATGTGTCACAAACGGCTTGGCTTCTGCTCCCCCAGTTGTAACTTCTAAAGTAGGTGTGTCTACTTCCAAAAAACCATGTCGCTTCATGAAATCACGGGTTACATCCCAGAACTGCGCTTTCTTTACAAAAATATCTCGCTGTTGGGGACTTAGAAGTAAATCTAAGTATCGTTTACGATAGCGCTCATCTTCGTCCTTGATACCAAAATGTTCGGTGGGAATGTTTTGCAGTGCCTTACTAAGTACTCGCCACTGTTTGATCAACAAAGCTTGCGTACCTCGCTTGGTGATATAAGCTGATCCTTTAATCTCAATAAAATCTCCAGTACTCATCGTCTCAAGTAATATATTGAAATTTTCTTCACCCATCTCTTCCTTGGAGCAAAATCCTTGCATCTTACCGGTGCCATCCTGCACATCCAAAAACGCAATCGCTCCATGTTCTCGAAACGCCATCATGCGGCCGGTAATAGTCACTTCGGCTTGGGTGGGCTCCAGCTCTGCAAACTGAGCTAATACTTCAGCTACCGTGTGTGTACGGCTAGTGACGGCTGGGTAGGGGTTCATTCCTAGTTCTTGTAGTCGAGCAATCTTTTTTTCGCGATCGGCTCGTAAATCCTCGATGTTTGACATAGATGGTTATCCTAGCGCGCTTACACCAAAAAGAAAAGGCCGGACACACTGTTGAATGTCTAGCCTTATTCATCGTTTTTTTTAATTGTTGGAACTAATCAAATTTGTGCCTACCGCCCATCTTGGTGTAACGTTTATAATAGATAGTAAACATTACACCAAACGCTACAGCAAAGGATAAAAGTAATATCCACCTCGAGCCCTTTGCCACCTCTGTATATCCTTCTGCAATACCAGGATACTGCGCTGGATTGTTGGCAATAAAGAGTTGTTGCGCAGGTCTTGATCCAAACGTTGTTGCAGATGGGTCACTTTTTATTTCTGCGGACTTTATTTGACACACATAGTTTTGTGACTGTTCGCACGCACTAGCTAATGCAGTACTTGAGAAAAACAAAACATACAAACTTACATAACGTATACTTTTGGACATGGCAGTCCCCCTTTTTGGTTATTTATTATTATCTTTGCTGGTCTTCCAGTAATGAATGTGCGACTTATAAAATATTTGTCAACCTGACAAAAGAAAAGGCCTGACATGTGTCAGGCCTTTTCTTTTTACATTAGTTAGTCTACTTTGAGCACCTTACACTTCTGGCCTCCAAGTGGAGTAATGAGTCCTGGGAATTTCTCTAAGTCATTGGATACAAACCCACCTACTCCTTTCTCCATGACTCGATAAAAAGATCGCTGAGCTATTTAAGAAAATCGAACACATCATACATTCATACTTTAGTATATCTACTTAAATCACTAGATTTTATCTGCATGCTGCGGATAAAGTTGTCTGAGTTTTTCTTTGTCGGCGTAGGTGAGTCTGTCGAGGTAGAGGTTACCGCTGATAGTATGCGGGAGTGTGAGGTCGTCGGCGGAGGTGAGGCTGTTGAGATAGAGGTCGCCGCCGATAGTATGCGGGAGTGTGAGGCCGTCGGCGGAGGTGAGGCTGTTGAGATAGAGGTCGCCGCCGATAGTATGCGGGAGTGTGAGGCCGTCGGCGGAGGTGAGTCTAGAGAGGTTGAGGCCGCCGCCGATAGTATTCGGGAATGTGAGGCCGTCGGCGGAGGTGAGTCTGTTGAGATAGAGGTTACCGCTGATAGTATGCGGGAGTGTGAGGCCGTCGGCGGAGGTGAGGCTAAAGAGGATGAGGCTGCCGCTGATAGTATGCGGGAGTGTGAGACCGTCGGCGGAGGTGAGTCTGGTGAGGTTGAGGTTACCTTCCCAGTTGTCTATGCCGGCAAAAATGCTATTCAAATCAGAAACCATATCCCTCCCCTTCAATACCTCATCTATCCGCGGGTCTTGCTGATACCCAAACCCTTCAATTTTTCCGTCCAGTTCATACAAGAACCGTAGATCATCAGTAGTGAGGGCTGGTGAGTTCTCTTGTGCCTGCTGGTTGTGTAGTATGGTGAGGTGTTGCATGTTGGCAGACTTCTTTTGATACGCTTCTCCTTGTGTACCAAACTCATCCATCTTCTCTTCTAGTACCGGTGATATATACGGGTCTATCTCTTGCTTGTGGGCCACACCGCGTACTTCGGCAATTGAGTCGCCTTGCATTCGTATCGCCAGACGTGGGATCTTTGCTTCACCCAGATCGTTCTCTGAGTAGTATATGTAGAAATCACCGGATTGTAGTTGTGCATCCGCAGTATGTTTTCCAGCCGTGCACCAACCAGTCCCCTTGCCTTGCAAGGTGTTGGTGAGTGCTTCTGGATCAGAGCCTTGTTCAAACTTCACCCACGAGCCAGCAGTGTTTTTCCATAGCTCTGAAGTATCAGCCACTACGTGTTCAATCGCAAAGGCATAAAATCGAGAGAAGTTTTCTGTGGAGAGGAGTTTTTGGAAGTCTTCGTCTGAGACTGCCTTTTCTTCTTGTGCATGCGGATTATCTTCAGGGACTGCAATAGGGTTCTCGATTTGAGCTTTAGCAACCACGCCTTGCATGTATTCAATAGCGGTAGTGAGGGCTTCTTGGTTGAGATCAGGGAACGGTCCGGTAGTGGTTTTGCTGCGCTTGCCAAAGGATTGCTTTTCTTTGTTATAGTCAGACATGGTAAGGACACTTTTGAAGGCCCAGATCTTTGCCCAGTCTGGATAGGCGTCTTTTGCATCATCACTAGCTAGGTAGTCTACCCAGTAGTCGAGCGATTCTTTTTGATCTTTAGAGAGTATGTCATGAGCTTCTTGCTTGGATTCTTCTGAAAATTCTTCTGGCAGTGTTTCTCCTCGCTCTTGGGCAATCCGACGTTGTAGCTCCCAGTATGAATCTGGGATGTCTTCTGATTGGATGATATATTCTTTGTGCAGAGCGTTTTTTACGAGTTCTAGGTTGCGCTCTTTTTTTGATTCATCTTCAATATGAATAATGTTGTTGAGGCGATTTATATACGCTTGGATTTGATGTTCGGGAGTTTGAGGCACTTTTTCACCACTCATGCGGGTGGTTTTTTCTGTTGCCCGAACAACTTCGTCCGTGGTATGCAGTTCAAAGCGATTTTTGAGGAATTTGTTTCCTTGAGCTTCCTGTGGTGTGGGATTTGGAGACTCAAATTTCATCGGTTAAGTTTATCATGATAATTATATGGAAGATAATCACAAAACAAAAAGCCTGACATATGTCAGGCCTTTTCTTTTTACATTAGTTAGTCTACTTTGAGCACCTTACACTTCTGGCCTCCCAATGGTGTTTCAAAATCAAACTCATCACCCTTCTTCTTTCCCATCAGTGCCTCCCCTAGTGGTGAAAGGTATGAAAGCTTTCGATCGTGGATATTTGCTTCGTCTGATCCTACGATGGTGTATTCTTTCTTTTCTTTTCCAGCATTCTTTTGGATAGTTACTACTGACCCGAGTCCGATAACATCTCCGTGCTTGTCGTGCGAGACAATCTTGGCTTCTTTGATAGTTTTTTCAAGGTAACCGATTCGCTCTTCGATTGCGGCTTGCATGTCGCGGGCTTCCTGGTATTCAGCATTTTCTGAAAGGTCTCCGAGGCTTCGGGCGTACTCAAGTGATTCAGCAACTTCTTTACGTCGCACGGTTTTAAGGTGGTCGAGTTCCTTCTTTAATTCATCGAACTTCTCGGCGGTTAGAAAAGATTGTATGTCATTCATAATGTAAATTTTTCTCAATTATACTTAGTACGGAGCTGGGGTCAACTTCTTGTAATTTATGCAGTGCAAAATCTAAGAGATTAGTTGTCTTAAATTAATTCACTTTAACGGAAAAGTCAGGCGTGTGCCACGCTATTGAACTTCCAACTCTATAGTTTCTTCCTCGACTACTATTCCCAAATACTCAGGTCGATTAATACTCATCCACTCCACCACATCACCCATGATAGTCGTCGCACCCAGTGCATTACTCCGGGGAGCTCTGTCCATCATCAGGATGAAGGCATATTGAGGCTCTTCATATGGCCAAAAACCGGCCGCCCAGGAGTTTACGAAGGCATTTCCTGCTCCAACCTCGGCTGTACCTGATTTGGCCGCTATAGCGACGTCCTTGCGGTCGAAGGCCCGGGCGGTACCGCCGTCGACATTGACCGTCATTCTCATTCCTTCGTGAACAATGCGGAGTATTGCTGGGTCGAGGTCTATGCCGCTAGTCTCTCCCTGCTCACCACCAATAACGTGCGGCACAACGAGTGTACCGCCATTTGCTAGTGCGCCGTAGGCACGTAACATTTGGATTGGTGTGGTCAAAAAACCAAACTGTCCGATGGCGGTAAAGTACGTATCGCCCAGCCGCCAATCGTCATCAAACACTTCTCGTTTCCAGGCCGGGTCTGGCACTACACCCGCCTGTTCTGGGGCAATATTTATACCAGTGAGTTCTCCCATACCAAACAGACGATAATACGCAGCCATTTTGGTAATACCCAGACCAGCAAATGGCGAATTGATGCCCGCTTGGGGGACCGCTATCTCTGGCAAACCGCCACCAATAATATAGAAAAATACGTTGGATGAATAAGCGATTGCCTCTCTGATAGTCATTTTACCCTGCGAGCGCCAGTCTCTAAAGGTGGCTGGATTACTCGGGTTGTAGCGGTTTGGAATAGTGATTTGGCCATTACTAAACATCTCGGTATCTTGGGTAATTACCCCTTCTTTGAGAGCGGCATACGCGACAAAGGGTTTCACAATTGAGCCAGGTATGTATGCTCCCCCAATTACTTTATTTAAAAACGGTAGGCGGTCATCTTCGTTGTATTCATTGATCAGGGCTACATCATCACCATCTGCCATCACCTCCGGGTCAAATGAAGGAAAACTCGTCAGTGCTAAAATTTCGCCTGTATGGACGTTCATAATTGCTCCGGCTCCGCTACGGAAGCCGGCTTGTATGCTGGAGGTAGAAATGATGTCATACATCGCCTCAGACAGCGCAGCATCTATAGACAGTGTGATTGGACCCCCCGCTACTGGCGCGTTAATAGCGAACTCACTAATCACTTCTTGCAAGGCATCTACTTCGATAATCTCACTACCATTCTCGCCTTTTAAGATGCTGTCAAAAGCGAGTTCTACGCCACTGCGTCCCAGATAATCGGTCCGGAAGAAAAAACCTCGATTGTCTTTTTTAGGGTAACTCACGTAGCCAAGTACTTGGCCGAGTCCACTGCGGTCGGTGTAGGCTCGAATGGGAAAATTGTACTCACCGGTAGTATCGACTTCATTCCAAGCTAACATTTCATTAGTCCTATCAAACACCACCCCGCGCTCAGCAATGATGACGGCTTTATCAATACTGTTATTCTCTGCAATGGCTGCATACTTTGGCCCGTCAGTTATCTGCAACGCGTAGACCCTGCTAATGAACGCAAACGCAATCAGCACAAAGAGTGCGCCAATGGTGTACACGCTTTTTTTGGTGATTGGTGTTTCTCTTTTTCCTTCCATCCGCGCTTGGTTAAAAGATGGAATATTGGAAGCATCAAGAAGTACTTCTTCAACGTCTACGTGTTTTGAATATCTGTCGCGTAATTTGCTCATACTTTAAAATTTATCAATTTGGGTTGAATGAATCCAACGACGGCATACCAAATCACCGCGAAGATACTAAGATAAGGAACTCCATAAAAATTACCAAAGTAACTATCTAAAAGTATCACCATCGGTATCAAAGCTGCAGCCCCAAATCGAAAGCTGAATATCCCCACTAATACGACGGTCAACAATAACCAATTTTGGATGAATGAAATGATGATACTCACGTATATGATAATCGCGGTGATGATGGCCATAATTATATGACTTCTTCTGTTACAACGTCTGTGTCCGTTTCGATATTTCCGATGTCTTGAGGTGCTTGGCTGTTTTGTAGGTCTTGTGATTCTTCCATATTCAGTGCGTCTTGTGCTACCTGCAATGGAGTCGAGGTGGCAACCGAAATACCATCAACCAACAGCTGCTTTTTAATTATTTCAGAAATCTTTTCGTCAATCTCTTCGACCGAACGAGAAATCTGGGACAGCTTACCGACCGACACTCGGTGGAGACCCGACATGGCAATATCTGGTGTGATATAGCCGTACTGTTCTGGTTGCGTGGGTAGATTTTCTACGTACGAAATCCGACCGAAGACTCCAGGCTCGATGCTAGGCAAATACACCAGACTGCCCGTGGTAAGTGAGATACCTTGCGGTACCCGTACCCGCGCGACACCACCACCCATCCCTTCCATAGTCACCGCCACATTGGGGCCAGTAATGAACGCAGAGGCCTCAAATCCCGGGGTAGTTATAAGCTCAACAAACGAATATTGCGAAGCGGTGTAGGCCACCAAACCAATCACAATATCCTGACCAATAAACACCGGTGCGCCGACTTCTATACCATGTGCCCTTCCCCGGTCAATTTGCAAAAAATCGTACGGTAGCTCATTGGGCCGAGCAATCACCGCTGCTGCGGTACGTTCCTGCGCGCCAACGCCTAACAAATTTCTCAGGTAGTTATTTTCCTCAAGCATCCGTTGTTGCGTAAGATCAACTTTTGCTGCCACTACTAACTCGTTTTCTAGGCCAGCTATTTTCTCTTGGAGACTGACCCGATCACGGATGAAGGTTGGCACTAAACTAGATGATTCATCGAGCCAGATGGCCGAAGCGTGAAATGGATACATCACCACACCAGACACAAACGAAGCGATGCGTGGCATAACCAACAGCATTCCGATCACCAAAAATGAAACAAGTACTACCTGCACTCGTTTTATCTGTTTAGAGTTGTGTTTCGATCGCGCCTTCATGATCAAGTAGTAAATCCTTATATTGGTCTAGGTTTTCGATAACGATACCGGCGCCACGTATGGCCGCCCGCAACGGGTCTGGCACCACAATAACTGGAACCTGCAGTGCATCTTCCAGGAGTGGAGCCAAACCAGGAATCAAAGCACCACCACCAGACAAGTGAATACCGCGTTGCATAATGTCTGCCAGTATTTCTGGTGGGGTGATTTCCAGTACATTGCGCACTGCCTCAACCATAGTATCTACCTGACCAGCCACCGCATCGCGCACGTCGGCATCGGTAATCACTACCTCGCGCGGTAAGCCTGTCACCACGTCACGACCACGAGCTACAAGCTCTTTACCCGCATCTGAATGTACAATAGACGCTAGGGCTATCTTGGCATCTTCGGCCGTTCGTTCGCCAACGTATACTTTAAATTGGTCACGTATGTACGACATAATCGATGCATTGAGGTGATCCCCCGCTACCTGCAAGTTGCGCGATACCACTAGTCCATTAAGCGATATAACCGCAATGTCGGTGGTGCCGCCGCCAATATCGACAATCATACTGCCGTAGGCTTTATGAATTGGCAGCTTGGCACCTAAGGCAGCGGCGATTGGTTCTTCTATCAAGAACACATCTCGAGCGCCGGCATTTTTGGCAGCGTCGCGAGCGGCGCGCATTTCTACGTTGGTGATTCCTGAAGGTACTCCAATGAGTATACGCGGCGCCACAAACGACCGCATTTGGCCGCGCACTTTCTCCAGCAAGTACGCCAACATCTCTTCAGCTACCTCAAAGTCTGAGATCACTCCATCGACCAAGGGTCGCACCACTTCTATGTGACTCGGCGTCCGGCCCTGCATGGTCTTGGCTTCGTTTCCCACCGCGACCAGCTGGCCGGTCTTTTTATTAATAGCCACAATTGTCGGCTCATTGAGTACAATTCCTTTGCCTTTTACATATACCAGCGTATTAGCTGTACCCAAATCAATCGCGATGTCAGTAGACACGGTCGCAAGAATAGCGTTAAGTTGTCGCGTAAAAACGTTCATTTGTGTCTATTGTACTACGAGTGCCCGACTAAGACAAAATAATGATTTGACATAGAGTTAACGTAGCTTAATAGATACTAAGAACCTACAAACCAAGCAAATCTATCTTTACGTAACAATAAAAAAACTTCGCGTACACGAAGCTTTTGATAAGAAATCTATTATCTTTTACCGAATAACGCCAAAATCTTCATAGAGCTCTTCTTCAGTGAGACTTTTGACTTCGCCGGTTGCTCGGACTACTACTTCAAACACGCCGTTTTCTTTTCCTTTTTTACTGACTACCACTCGATATGGCATGCCTAACAGGTCACTATCGGCAAACTTTTCGCCTGGCCTTGCGTCTCGGTCGTCGTAGAGTACTTCTACTCCGCGCTTTTGTAATGCTGTGTATATTCCGTCGGCCCAGTCTTTAATTGCTTCATCATCGGTATTAAGTGCCACTAAGTGCACCTTGAAGGGAGCAATGCTTTCAGGCCAGACAATCCCCTTTTCATCAGCCATCAAATCTACCACCGTGCCCATTGAACGAGCTGGCCCGATACCGTATGAACCCATAATTACCGGCACATTTTCTCCAGCGTCGTTTTTGAAAGTGAGTCCAATCGCTTCAGAGAATTTTGTCCCCAATGAAAAGATATTTCCTACTTCGATACTCTTCTTTTCTACTAACTCTTCTTTGGTCACTCCAAGTTCTGCCAAATCTACTTCCTCTAGGACTTCCAAATTAACCGCAACTCCCTTGGCTTCGCTCACGAACACCACGTCTTCCCCGGCTTGGGCTAACGTCTGGAATTCATGACTAAACTTTGAAAAGGCTCCACCTGAAGCAAACGTTTTGTAGGTCCAAGCACCAATACCAATTCGGTCAAAGATTCGTTGATACGCATCAGAACACGCTTCATAAAACGCATCGTGTTGTTCTTGGGTTGCCGAAAAGGAATACAGGTCCTTCATGGCGAATTCTCGTGTCCGCATGATGCCGCTTTTGGCCCGCATCTCGTTACGGAATTTAGTTTGAATCTGATATGCCGAAAAAGGCAAATCTTTGTATGATGAAACGTACTGACGCATGATGTCAGTAATTACTTCTTCGTGCGTCCAAGCTAACCCGACTTCCCCGCCAGCTTGTAAGTCAGTCTTGAACCACACGTCGACGTTCTCGTCGCTCCACCGATCTGTCTTATTCCAAAGACTTGGTTCTTGCAGTGACGGCATGTGCATTTCTTGGCCACCAATAGCATTCATTTCTTCGCGGATAATGGTGTTGATTTTTTCGATCACTCTTAGTCCTAACGGCAAAAAAGAATAGGCTCCGGCCATATTTTTAAAAATATATCCGGCCTGTATCAGGAGCTGGGCATTTTTGGCCACTTCATCTGAAGGCGCTTCTTTTTTGGTCTTAGTGAAGAGATTTGTTTGTCGCATATTTTATAGTAATCGAATAATATCATTGTAGGTCACCGCAATCATTAGCAGCATCAGTAAGCCAAATCCAATCAAGTTCGCACGGCCGGACCAAATGGGCGGAATCGGACGACCAGTGACGGCTTCGATGAAGACAAACAATAATCGACCACCATCAAGTGCCGGAAATGGCAAGAGATTGATAATAGCTAGATTTAGGGAAATAACTGCCGTGAAGGTGAGTAATGCGCTGATACCAAATTCGGCGGCGTCACCCACCATCCCGACGATGCCGACCGGTCCCGCGACTTGTGAAAAGTCAGCATTACCCGTTATTGCATCAGCGATAAGTGAATATAATCCAACTGAAATAGCGATTAACCCATTCCGCGTGGCTGTAAAGCCGCTACCAATTGCGCTAAAGAAAGACTGCTTTTCTATCTCTACCAATGAAAGCGAAATTCCTACAGCATACCGTTGAGTATCGTCGGCAAATAGACCTTGCACTGGCTGCAACGTCGCTGTTGTCGTCTCGCCATTTGATTCGTACGTCACAATTACTGGATTTGCACCCGCAGCGACTATTAATTCGCTAAATTCACTTGGGGTTGGGCTGATTATTTCTTGTGCCTCGTTTGATACAGCTGTGATGATTGAAAAGGCTGGAATATTCGCGGCTGGACTATCTGGCAATGTGCCGGTGACATATAACTCAGCTGCTTCAGTGGCCATGGCTTCATCAACAGGCGTCTGGACACCAAGCATAAAGGTGATGCTAAACAAGAGCCAGGCGAAGAGAACGTTCATAGTCACTCCGGCTATTAGTACGAGCGCCTGTGCCCACTTTGGTTGTGCGCCAAAGGCTCGAGAATTTTCTTGACTTTCAATCACCGTACCGTCCTCACTGAAGTTCTCTCCCCAAATACGCACAAAACCACCGATTGGCAGAGCATTTAAGGTATATTCAGTCTCGCCTTTTTTGATACCGAACAACTTGGGTGGTAAACCAATCCCAAACTCATCGACCCGCATGCCGGTCTTTTTGGCAACAATATAGTGTCCCCATTCGTGTACTAAAATAAGTACAAACAGTACTGCTATAAAAATAAGTATGGACATAAGCTATTTCTTCAATTCTTCTTGTTTATGGGAAAAAACGGCATCCAACTGAGCATTTATGGCACTAACTGCAGTTTGTACGGCGTCTTTTTGAGTAAACATACCGTCGTCACTAAGGTCCCCGGCTTTATTCTCTTTTTCGATGTGCTTCATAGCTTCATCGCGGGTTGACCGTACAGCAATACGCGCATCTTCTAATTTGCTTTTTGCTAATTTCAATAGCTGGTCCCGTCGTTCTGAGGTTAGCTCTGGAAAGATGACCCGCAAGCCTGATGAATCGGCGGATAAAGACACTCCGAGATTGGCGTCTCGGATTGATTTCTCAATTGCTGCTATCTGAGAATTATCCCAGACTGAAATTCGTAACGTTCGAGCGTCTTCTATCCCCACTGTTCCCACTTGATTCAACGGCATGAATGAGCCATAACTTTCAACTTTGACTGAGTCCAAAAGTGCAGGGCTGGCCTGGCCTGTTCTGATGCTAGCGTATGCTTGTTGCAGCCACGTTTTTGTTTCGTCTAATTTTTTCTGTATATCTGTATCCATATTATTTTTGTGCGTTTTAAAAATAGTGTACCACTTTATGCTTTTAAGGACGAGCATCCAGGGTCAAAGCTAGGTGTTCGTATAACATCTTATTCGATGCTCCTCTGGTCAACAATGTTCTAGCTATGTATTCTAGCTCTTTGAGAGATGCGTTTGATTCTGTCTTGTTTGTAATGTGCGCTATGAGACCTTTTTTAATCGACTGTTGCCACTGTATATCTTTTGCCTTTATTGCTTTCTCTATCTGAGCAATGCGATCGGCATATCCAATTTTAATAAACTCTGTAAAAATTTCATTAGTTTGATTATTATCTTTATTTTGATCTATATTTTCGATTGAAAATCGGGATTGCAGTGTACGTAATAACGCAAAATCTGGCGGCAATACAAAAATAAACTTGGTTGAGCTGGGCGGTTCTTCTAATAATTTTAAAAGTGCATTTTGCGCTTCTAATGTAATGAAGTGTGTTCTGATTATCAGAAGTGATTCCGCGTGGTGTGTCGGTCTGTTATACGCAGAGACAACTAAATCTCGGGCATTATCAATACCGAACTTTTCAATATATTGGTCTATGACGTCAAAATTCTGTCGATACTCGCTCGCATCAGCAGACTCGACGGCATCATTTCTTACTAAGGTTGCGTGATGTAGAAGACTCATAGCCGACATTATGATTGGCTACTTACTTTTTTGCAAATCAATGATATGCCTAATAACACGACGGAGGTAATGTTCAAACGTTTCTCCCTGTAGGTACATAATGCCCTGTTCGTATCTCCAACCGTTCATGTAGTCAGTAATGCTTTGTTTGATTTCCTGTGTTGCGCCTTCAAATCTGCCCGCTAAAAGGAGTGGGATTTGTAGGTTGGCTACCTTTTTGAATAGTGGATGTTCGCGACCTTTGGGACCAGTACCGAATAAGCCACTCTTTTTGAATAATATCCAATCTGCAAGTAGCTGTTGCAGGCCTTCATCTACTTCTTTTGTGAACAATGGATCTCCTGCAACAGAAGATGTTTCTAATGAAGAAGGCTCTGGCAAGTCTGCTGGTGTTTGCGGCTTAATTTCTGCATCAGCCAGTGAAGTAAATGCTACTGGAACTTCAGTTTTTACTTCTGCTTTAGCCTCAGGTTTGACTTTCAGAGTATCTGTAGCTGGACCCCACGCTGAAGCGATGGTCTTAATAGCTGGTCTCTTGTCCGAAGTTTGTGGTTGTGGGGCTGGAGTTGGTACAGGTGAAGGTGTCAGAGCAGGTGCTGCTTGAGCGACTGGAGTCGGTGCGATAGGTGCCGGAGACGGAGTTGGGGGAGCAGCAGGAGCTACAGGGGTTGGGGGTGTTGGG
>Ga0306872_100429_pt1 | contig 16623 bp, 6 predicted proteins | sample AntRauMeHopE1498_FD_190455 | JGI IMG/M metagenome (GOLD analysis project Ga0306872, IMG submission 190455) | Saline lake microbial communities from Rauer Islands, Antarctica - Metagenome Hop E1 #498 (v2) (version 2) | ecosystem: Environmental > Aquatic > Non-marine Saline and Alkaline > Saline ...
GGTGGTAGTGCGCGGATACGCTGCCCTAGGGGCGGGTCAGCGTACTCGCGATGCATTCGTAATATGCCCTTTGGATGGTTACTTCTATTTTAGGTTTGGTGGTAGTGCGCGGATACGCTGCCCTAGGGACGGGTCAGCGTACTCGCGATGCATTCGTAATATGCCCTTTGGGCATTTACTCATGCTACCCGGTCCAATTAAATAGCAGAATGGAAAAATCCTCTAAACTGACCCGTCCGTTGCCGTTAATGTCCGCTGGTGGGTCTGAGTCTCCTCCACTGGTCTGCCACCAGAAAATTAGGATTGAAAAATCGACGAGGTTTATTAAGCCGTCACGGTTTAAATCTGAAGGTGTGGTCGTCTGTCCATCAACCCCCACAAAGAGCTGTAGTGACGTACTGAAGCTACTCTCAGTGGTCAGTGGTGGAGAACCGGTGACTGTTCGGGCTCTCAAAATATGTTCGGCTATCGCAATTCTAGCTGTATCAAAGTTTATTGACCAATCACCGCTGGCGTTTGACCTGGTCGTTTCTACAATTTCGCTATTATTTATGTGTAGCTCGACGGTCGCTTCTGGTACCGATTGCCCAGATACGGTCACGATGTCCCGCGGATTTACATTCTGACTCGCTATCCTGATGGTAGGAGGCAGTAACACGCCATTTAGATTGGTGATAGCACCCTGGGTGACGTCAAACGTGTTGTTGAAAGTGACAGATCTCGTGCCGGTCCTATCGTTTGCCCAAATACCCAAAGTGGCCGTACCAGGTGACGCCTCGGCCGAAAATTCAAAGTCTCCGGAACTGTCGGTACGCACTCTGCCCACGTTCACGGTATCAATCAGGAAATTTATCGTCAAAGACGGATAAGCACGTCCGGTAACGCTGATAAGGGTATCACCCAGCTCGGTTGTCCTTCCACCTCCGCCAGAAGACCCGCCGCCAGAAGACCCGCCGCCACCGGATCCAGCCGGCTCGATTTTACACAGCGCAGAACAAAAGTCACCGTCGTCGTTGTTGCCATCGTCGCACTCTTCGGTGTTGGTTGTCTGTAAAATACCGTCTCCGCAGTACGGGCCAAACCGACACACTGAGTTGCATTGTCTGCCGATTATAGTCTGGCTATATAGGCCAGTCTCCCCTGGAATATCGCACTGTTCACCGGCGTCAACAAGACTGTTCCCACAAATACTAATCGTTAGTGTCGTAGTCGCTACACCATTTGACTGAGCTGCAGATATGTTCGGTATAGAGATAAATAGTAGTATGCAAACGAATAGTATCTGACGCATATTATTTTCTCCGCGGACGATATTTACGTCGAGCGTGCCACACGTAGATAATAGCAATTAAAGCAGCAAAGACCGGTAGTAGAATAGAAATTTTGTGTGGCGCAGACAAACCAGTAAAACCAAAGCTGGCTGCTTGTGCAGTGCCGGCTGGTAAGATATTAAGACTTAAGTCTCCTTCTTGTTTGACGACATCGTCATTAAATATTTTATAGCGAGCAATGTAGTTTCCGGCTGGTAGTCGCGATGGCAGCTTTGCAGTAACAGTATCTGTGCCGTAGGGTTGAATAGTATCTATCCGTCCAATGTTTGAAGTTTCTTCGAGCAACACTCTTCCAGCTCTATCAAAGATTCTGAATTCAACTTTTGACGGTGAAATATCCACGTTACCGGTATTTTCGATTAACATTTCAAAGTTAATTTTCCCCGGGAAGAATAGCCAGGCGACCTTTGACCCCTCGTTGAAGTCGGCCACGGATATTTTTCGTACTCGGAAGTCTTTTATTTTTCTATCAATAACAGACAAGTCGATATCAACCAACGCGCCCAAAGAGATGCTAACCGCACCAGCTGCAACTTGATCATCATCAGGTAGTGTCCGGATACGGATAGCTCCACTGTAGTCTTTAAATTCAGCATTACTAGGTACCACGACACGCACAGTCATTGGTACTTTTTGGACACCTCGGGGCATTTTAATTTCTTCGCCTTCTATAATCTCTATCCAGTCTTGAATCTCTGGGGCGTCAATGGTTATTTCTGCCTTCAGCGCAACGTTTGTATTACTGCGCACCAAGAGGATAGTTTGCTCGTAAGTTGAGTTACGCGTCAAACTACTGTTACTAACGTACGGTGGTGTAATACCAAAGCCAGCATACGCTTGTGGTACACCGATACTAAGGAAAAGCACTGGCAAAAAAACCACAAAAACAAACAAAATTTTTCTCGTAAACGTAGACATCACAATGTGTCTATTATCCAAAATAAACGCACAAAAAGCAACAGCCATTGCTGTATAACAATGGCTGTTTACTCGTATTTGTGTGGTCTTATTTATTGCCAGTCTATTGCTTCGGCTGCTCTTGCGATAAAGCTGTTGAGTCCTGTGTAATCTCCTGCGAGTGTAATTTCTATTGGGACTGCGATACCCCAGTAGGTATCTGCCCTATTTGGCGTTGAGGTAGATATAGACTTTTGAATATCTAACTCGATTTCTAGGGTAGTGGTTGCTAGAGTATTTGCAAGAGGGTCAGTGTATGACAAGGGTGAAGCTGCAACTCTTTGTTCTGAAACAGGAATGGTTGAGGTGGGGTCGACTGGACAAAGTGTTGATGGTGTAAAGGTGCCACACATCGATTCACCACTCACATCCTGGTCTAGACCTGTGTTTCCGATGTTTATAGTTGTTGACGTTGCTGATAATGTTCCTGTAGTAAAACCAGGCTCGACTGGGCCGAATGCAATATCTGCATTAGCAATATCGATTGCAGCCAGTTGCTCCAATTCTACAGGACTTGTAGTCGTGGCTGCTGTACCAGTGGCAAAGTTGTCGTCCGATCCAGAAACTGAAACCTGCCATTGATCAGCTGCAAATGCAGCAGGGGTGGTGGCAAAAGCTCCTGCGGTGGTCGGTTCAGCCACGAACCATAGTGGGAAGGTGCATTCGTAATCAACTTGAAAGTCTGATGCTGAATCACAGACACTGGCACTGGTTACGTTGCAAGACAAATCCCAGACTGCAGATCCTATGCCACTTGGATAACAGTTATTTGGGTCATACGGTCCCGTCTGTGCGTCACAGCTTATGCTTGATCTGAAAATAGCTACGTTGAAATTTGTAATTTCTGGACCGGATGATTCATTTAAACAGCTATTAGCATCTTCAAGCGTAAATGTCAGCGGGATGCCTAGTGTTTCTCCTCCAGGCTGTCCCAATACCAAATTGCTTCCACCGTTTAGACTTATCGAACTATTGAGTACTGTTGGAGCTACGTTGTTAACCACAAAATCTGCTTGCCGTGGGTTAGCAAGTGCCTCGTGACCGTGTTCATCCACCAGGTACCCAAATGCTTGGTATGTCATATCTTGCATCACTGCGACTAAATTGAGGATAGCCCCTGCGTCAGCCGTGATAGGTACGGTTGTGGAAGCCAGGAAACCAGTAGCACAGGTGTTTGTTGTTGTACTGTAGGCTGTATTTGTGTCACAGACGACCAGAGTTAGCAAGTCTTGCCCGCCTACAGTATCTGGGTCCGTAGATGTTGAAAAGAAGTTTAAGGTTCCTCCTGGATCAACTGGTCCGTCGTTTGCAAATGCATTAAATACCGGACGACTATTAACATGGAATGGTGAAGTGTTTGTTGCACTGAATCCTTGCACTGGAATATCGTTACAACGGGGGTTTGCTGGGTCATCATCACACACCCACGCAAACCAGTTGTTAACTTCTCCTATTATTCCACCTTCCGTTGTAGTCAATGAGACTGTTGCTAACTCACCACTGGTAGTACTAGCTGACACTCCCCATTGTTGCGCAGAGCCGTTACAGGCGGGTGCTGCTGTCCCGAGAAATCCTAGGCCGGCTGCTTGACCAGGAGTTGGAGTAGCATTTGTGTCGCAGATAAGCAAGAAATATGGTGCACTGTTTGTATCAGTCCCAATAGCTGACCACTGAATGACGTCACCCGAGTTGGTTGGTGTCGTGGTAGACGATTCAATCACCTCATAGGCATTTAGTAAAAATGACGGAGGGGTGTTAAGTACCCTCAGGGTTGTGGTTGCTTGTCCTGTTTGGGCTGATACACGACTAAATTCTTGGGCACCAAAGTCAAATACCAGGGCGAACATAAAGACCATAAACCCAGCTAAGGCTGAGACTATGGTGATTTTTCCGGCAGTGCGGACGTATTGGGGAAACTCTTCATTCTTGTACAACATAATAATATAAATAACTAAACTTACCTCTATTGTACGTGTTACTCACAATCTTGTTCGGGAGTTATACACATCTCTTATGAACAAACTGTGTATAACTATTCGTAACGTATCGCGTCTAGGGGATTAAGTGTTGAGGCTCGTCGGGCTGGGAAAATACCCGTTAAATACCCCACCGCTGCTGAAAAGATGGTAATGAAAGCCAAGAAATCTAGTGGAAATGAGAACAACGACACTGACTGTCCACCAAACTGACTAGCCACTATGTTGAGAAATAGATTAACCGACATACCAAGGACCACTCCCATCAATATACCAGTCACTCCCCCCAAGAATCCCACAATCACTGATTCAGACACGAATAAATACTTTACGTCGTTGGGCGATGCGCCGATAGTACGCATGATACCAATCTCCTTGGTGCGCTCAAGCAGCGTCACCGTCATAGTATTAAACATCCCGATTGCTGACACAATAAGCGCAATACCACCGAAGGTAGCTAGCACCGCTTGGATTCCTTGAAAAATCTTAGACGCTTGCTCTACGGTCTTGGAAAGCGCCGATACTCGGTACCCAGCTTCAATTAGCTCATTTTCTATCAGCGGCAGGTTTTCGTTGGTGTCCACTCGTACCTGAATTCGTTCGTACTCTAATATACCAACGTAATTGCGCAGCTCAGGCATCATCATCAGAGCATTGAGCACCCCTGCTTCTTTGGTTATACCGCGAACAATATATTCTTTATCGATAATAATTTCATTCACATCGTCAGTGCCGTCGTCAGCCGGCACTAAAAGGCGCAAGGAGACGCGTTCGCCGATAAAATCGTCTACTTCCTCATCTGGAATACCAAATAGTTTCAGCGTGGCAGGTGAGAGCATAATTGAACTAGTGTCTTCTATGTCTTCTTCTAAGAACGCCGTCCCCGCAGCAACCGTCACTCCCGCATAGCGAAGGTAAGCCGGGTCAACTCCTTGCACAAAGACGTTTCCGGTCAAGCCTTTGTAGGTGACTAAGGCTGGAAATCGAGCCAGAGGTGAGGCATCAAGCACGGCTGGTTTAGACTCAAACTCTGCCACTGTTTCTGGCGTCAGACGCAGGCCTTGAGCACCGGTTGAAGAAACCCCTAACGACAACAATGTTTCTCCAAACACGATTTGTTCGAGAATAATTTGCTGCAAACCAAACCCAAGACCTACCAACACCACCACCGCACCAGTTCCTACTCCCATACCCAAAATAGTAAGCCAGGTTCGAAGTGGATTTGTTTTGAACATTCGGGTCGATAGTTGTGCGAGATCTTGAGTTCTCATGATTATGCTTTGTAGTTTACGTCTACCCCTTGGGCAATGACTTTTTCAAAGTAACGCGTTAAATCGTCTGCTTCTTTTTCACTCAGGGCTAGCCCGCCTGACCTGATGCCTTTGGTGAGCCTTTGATTAAAATCGTCTTGCTCGATAACGCCCGTTACACGATCAGCAATCAATTCAGTCATGTTGGTATTTTGGGCTTTAGACAGCATGATGTGATAATTCCCGAACAAACGGTCACGCATTCTTTCGGCCAATTTGTGCTGTGAAAAGAAAATGTCATCGTTGTCTTTTCGGGCTCGGAAACGGCGAACGTCATCGGCTTGACCCATCATTTTGCTGGTCACGCCTACCATTCGGCGTGCTTCATTTATATCTATCTCCACTCCACCTCGCTCGTATGGCAGAATAAGACTCTTGATAAACGAGTCACGGTCTATTTTACCTTGAATAAATAACGCAATAGCGTGCTCGAGTCGGATTATCTGATCGAAAGTATATTCTTGAGTAAGGAAATTGACCATACTTTTTACCCGCAGGGTCTCAACCGAGTCGTATGGATATAATCGAGCCAACTGTTCTAGCTCCGTTACTATTGTCTCCCCTTCCATGACGGGTTTAATTTGTTTTCGTTGTGGATTAACGACTTCACGAACAATTAATCCGTCTTTAAGGTAATACACACGGTGCGCATAACTCAAGTGAGACGCATCGTGAGACACCATAATAACGGTCCGCCGGTCAAACGTGTTAATCTCGTCAATTTTATCCATAACCTGCTGCGTTGAAATTGAGTCGAGGTTACCGGTTGGTTCATCGGCCAAAAGAATCTTGGGGTCATTAACCATCGATCGAGCCACCGAGACACGCTGTTGCTGCCCCCCTGAAAGCATAGCTGGGATTTTGTGCGAGACGTGCCCTACCCCAAATCTATCAAGTAGTGATTGTGCTCTGCGATTACGAGTTGGTTTGTCTACATCACAAAAAATCATCGGAAGTGCCACGTTATCGAGCACTGAGAGCGAGCCAATCAAGTTGAAAGATTGAAAAATAATACCCATCATATAACGCTGAAAGTATACCCGCTCCGCTGGCGGGTACGAATACACATCATCGCCCTTTACGAGCAGCGTCCCTTCGCCAGGTGGCAAAGAACCTTGGATGGAATACATGAGCGTAGACTTACCGCAGCCAGAGGGACCGAAGAGGATAATGTATTCTCCTTCAAAGATGTCAGTACTGACCCCAGAAAGTGCCTTAAATTCGTTGGCCTTTCCTTGGTTGTAAATAATGGAAAGATCCCGAGCAATAATTAGCGGTTTGGCCATGCTAGCATTATCGCATTATTTTTACGGGCATAAGGCACAATCTCCACAACTTCGGCGAGTGGGTTAAGCACCGATATTTTGTACCCATCCGAAGGTTGCTTCGAAGTTTTCTAAGATAAGGTCAATAATATTTTTCTCTTGGATAGGTGTAAAGAGTACGAAGTTTTCTGATTGAATTTCATTGCCAGCCACGTCTCTACAAGTAAGGAAAAACTGATACACCGTTGCTGGCGCGAAGTCGACCACTACCTCTACGTGTTTATTCGTAAATTGCACCTGTTCTTTTTCGATAGTAAAGGGATCGGTTCCACCGGCTACTCCTTCTTGATACGTCATCAAGCAAGATGCCGCTTCGTCAGTGTCCCATTCTATAATGGTTTGGATACGAGATTCACTACCTGGGAACAACGTTGATTCGTTGGTCACGTTAGTAATAATCGGAGGAGCAATGTCACGTACGGTAATGAATTGAATCGGTTGACTCCTGATACGGTCGCCACCTGAGTTTTCTGCCGTCACAAACGCCACATACCGCGTACCAAGTGTTAGATCTGCCAGGCGCATTTGGTGGGTAGTTGAAAGAGTTGGTCGCCCGACAGAGTTCTGAGCACCAGTAGTTTGGTCTTGGAATTCTACCAGTGCTTTGGCTGGGACATTGGTATCCCAAGCTAGGGTCGCAGCGTTTTCTTCCACCTTTACCACTCTAAGGTTGCGGATATCAGGTGCAGTGGCTTTGGTTTGAAAGGTAAAATTACGACTCTCGCCGTTAATCCCCAGGTTGTCTGAAGACAGCACCTTAAAGCTATATTCAGTAAATGCGTTGAGACCAATAAGGCGTATCTCGTGGTCGGTTGTGTCTTCACCGGTCGATTGTTGTGAAAATTCGTACGTAGTCCCGTTAAAACTATTTGTCTCTGAGAACTGCACTTCTGAAGAGGCTGCTCGGTCAGTAGTCCAGCGCACCACGGCTGTTGTGGTCTCAGGAATCACGGTTGGTGGACCAACAATGGTTAAATCTTCGGTAATCCCTTGAATAGCCTTGACTGTTTCATTAAGAATCTCTTCGAGCTTTTGTGAGTCAGTGATTTCATTAATTTGTTCAACGATTTCCTGAACTGTTTGAGATTCTACCTGGACTGTATTTTGACTATCACTGTCACTGTCACTTTCTCCCGCTCCTTGACCCTGTGCAGCTGCTTCCCCACTTCCTTGCCCTTCTCCTGTTTGTGGTGAGCCAGATGTTTGCACTCGATAGTCAGCCGAAATGCCTTGGTTGCCGTCTTCATCGGCTGAAACTAATCGGAAGTAATATACTCGTCCTGGTTCGAGCCTGTCGAGTGTCACCGAGTGAGACGTTCGCTCTGCGACAGGAATACGCACAATTCCATAGTCGGGCTGTAAGCCGTAGTTTACCAGTGAATCAGCGTCTTCGTCTGTTTCCCAAGTAATCGTCACACTCGTTTCATCAACCTCAGAAATAACCACATTCTCTATTTTTGGAGCAGTCTGATCATTAGCCAGTACATCCGACACTGGACTAAAAATCAATAAGAAGATAAACAATGAACTGGCAATGCGATACATTGCATTAAGTCTATCACGACGGGTTGGGATACTTCGTGTCATATACTCACTAATCTGAAATCGCCGTAAAGGTGTTTATTCCTGAGTGTGGGTTGCTCGCAATTCCAAATGGCACTTGAATTCCCCAGAAAATATCGTCAGTGACAGCTGGCGTGGTAGCGACTGGCTTACTTAGATCAACTTCTACATCAGCTCCCGTAACTGACAATGTGTTACATGAGATACAAGCTGAATAATTGAAAGTTGTCGTTGCAAACAGCTGCTGTTCGGCTGGAATAATTGAAGTAATTCCATCGGTCATATCGGTACCAGCTACTCGCACGTCGATTGGTTCGTTACCGAGGTTCAACAATGAAACTGATGGATTAAAGCTACCAGTATCTTCGTTAACGTCGACGTTTCCGTACGCAATAGCGTTTAGTACGTCCAGCGCTCGAAGCGTTAGCAAATCGACTCCATTGGAACTAGCAAACACATTGGTACCAGCCACGTCACTAACTTCCATAAAGGCAAACCACTCTTCTGAGTCGAATTCTCCATCGGTGGGGTCTGCATGAAAAGCGAATGGCGCCTCACAGATAAGCGAGCATGAGTTTCCGGAGCAATTTACAAAGCTACAAGAACTGGTGGCCACGTAACAATTATTATCGTCTGGTGTACAAGCGGCAGTAGCTGACGTTTTGTAGAACGTAGTAGTAGCATTGGTAAGATCAGCAAAGCCGTTGAAGTCTGTCACCGTACTTGAGGCAGTGATAGTTGCGGTTGTTCCTGGATTCAATGAAATCGGCAGACCGTCATTGAGAGTCACGGCTGTAATGATTGGGTCAAACGCTAGAGTCAGTTCTGGCAGATTGCTGTATGAATCAAGACTATTTCCGTCATCAGTTACTCGGAAACAATACGCATCGTTATTGGCGTCAACGGAAAGCTGTAATGCATATTCTAACTCAGTATAGCGGTTTTGGTTCAGGTCAAAGAGTGTGGTTCGATTACTCGGATTAGTCACGATTTGTCCGGCCACAAAGTCTCCTGCTGCAGTCACTAAGTGGTCAGTAGTAACGGCTCCGTTACCAACGTTGGGAGATGTTGCCATACATATCGCACTACCTGCACAACTTGCGATGTTAGGCACTGTTACATAATTAGCTGTACTAACCGCTTCACAGGTTGGAGCGGCTAATTTTGGTGCAAACTCCAACCGAAAGCGCTGGTTCTCAATCGGTAGACCTGAGTTTTCTATTGCCACCCGCAATCGTGCGGTTTCTCCGGTAAGGAACCCACCAGTTGGGGTGTTCTGTGGATTGGCCCATGTTGCACCCCCGTCTACTTGTTTGTTACCTAAAAATACTGTCGGTGTTGTTTCTGTTCGTGGATAGGCAATAAAGCTATCCCACCCGCCGTTCTGGAACCAGAAGGAGAAGCCGATTCCTCCAGAGGCGTATGAACTATCAGTTACGGTAGAAGTGGCTACTAGGGAATTGTTTGACTCCAGCCGCACCTCGACATCGATTGAATCGTCAGTTTCCCAGTCGACTATAAACTCGTACCATCCAGCTCCCAGGGCAGTAAAGTTGGCATTAGTTGTAGAGAGAATCGTGCCTGATGACTCGGCATCTTCCACATCTTTCACAATTGCAACCCGATCAGTTCCAAACAAACTCGTACAAATAGCGTAGTTTTGATTTGAGGTCACAGGTCCAGTTGACGCGAATATAGTACAGACTTCATCAGTATTACCACCAACTGGATCAATGTATTGCATGAACCTAATAGTCTGACCCTGCGAGACAGTGACATCGCTGCGCGTAATTCCATCGGCGGTTCTAGCTCCTACTACTGCAGCATCAAGGCCAAATCCGCCACCAAAAGCAAATGTACCGGTGGTTTCAAACCGTGCCAAATCGCCTGTTCCTCCAGTGTACTCGGTTAGATTATTGTCTTCAAAGTCTTCAATGACTGAGAATACGGCTGCCCCGTTACTAGATGTGACGGCTGCTACGTTGCCGTAGTACATGTAGAACTCGGATACGCTACCAGCGGCAAGTGTTGGTGCTTGGACCCAAACAATGGCTTCAGATCCTGAATCAAACGCTTCAATCCAGTGATTTACCGCAGTAATTCCGTCAGCGTCCGTAAACCGCAAATCTTCAAAGTCGGCTTGCATATCTGCGTCGTACGGCACATTTATTTTCAAGACGGTATTGGTGTAAGACGCTGCATCGTCGTTAATTACTCGCACTCGTTGTCGCGATGTCCAATCAGTATCAAACCATTGGCTATTTACTGCTCCCTCGCCACCATCATCGTTTCGCCATCGGTAATTTGTTTGTTCGGTGAGCAAACATGAACTATCGGTCCATCGCAACGAGCTACATTCGTCGATTCCATCGACGTCAAATGCTTCCCCCCACAGGTTGCCCAGTGCCCCAGTGAAGCTCCAACTATTAGTAGTTGTAGCGTTGAGTGACACATTGGTTCCGCCGGTAAATCCACCATTTGCAAATCCGGTATTAGTAATTACCCGTGAAGCGTTGTTGTTGATTACCGCCGCAGTTAGTGTGATGAGACTGCTGTTGTTGGCAGCCTGAGTGAAGTAACCATTACTCAATGAAGTCACTACAGTTGTTCCAGATAGAGACAGTCCAGTAGCGTTGGTATCGGTAACGTTGTAGAAGTTGGCGGTAAGTACACCTCCAGAAGCAGACCAGCCAAATGTACCAGTCCCTTGGTTTTGGATTGATGTACTTGCAACAGCCGTTCCAATAATCCTTAGTCCTCCGCCCGTTTGTCGTACCGTAGCTGTATCAGCTATGAACACGTTAGCTGGTCGTTGTACTCCAAGCAATGCTCCATCAAAGTCTGTCGCTGCACTCCAGTACTCGGTTGTGGTTGCAATCAAGTAATCGCCGTGAATATACAGGTCACCGTCAATCCCGGCATTATCTTGTGAGTAGAAAGATGAAGTAGGAGGCACTGTCAGGGTTAATGCGCTAGTATTCCAACTGCTAATATCGGTATTTTCTCCCAATATCAAAGTGTCATATAACTCAGTCGCAGTTGTTTTTACATTTAGTCCATATTCATTGGCGCCATCGAGCACCAGAGTCGTACCAGTCCAGGTGGTTGCTGCTCCGCCAACAGCGTTCGTAAAGACACCGCCAACGTATACTCGCGATCCGGGAGCGACCGCAAACGAACCGGCAGTATTTAAAGAGAAGTTATTAGTAGTGGTGGCGTTATCGGTCAATGTCCAGCCCCCGCTACCGGCAATTACGACGTTATGCAAATCATTTGTACCTGGGTCGATAAATTCGCCTGAGGCTGCTGAATTAAAGAGTAACGTTCCCAAACCATTATTGTAGACGCCCCCTGAGACATCGAACGAACCGCCGATAGACACCGTTCCTGTGCCAACGGTAAATACACCGCCTGTCAATATTAGGTTGTCGAGTAATGCCGCTGCGTTATCAGTCAAAGTGTAATCTCCACCAGGGGCAGCAATAGTCAAACTTGAAAGATCGTTGCCACTCAGCGTCACTTCATTACCACCGCCAGTACTAATCACCCGTACCGTTCCATTATTGTGCGCAATTGTATCAGCTACCACGAAATCTTCCGAAACAGTCAATATGCCGCTTGGCAATGTTACCGTCCCCGTAGCGACCGTAAATGAAGCGGTGGTTGTCGCATTTGCTCCGACAAATGCCCAACTTCCAATTCCATTGAACAATACTTCATGCGCATCAGAGCCACCAAACGCTAGAGTATTACCGGTGTCGATAGCAGTGAAATTGAGCAGACCATTATTGGCATCAAATGCACCCGTTGTATTATTGAATGAGCCGCCAATGGTTGATGTGCCGACTGGCAACGTTACAAAACCGGCTGTTATAGCGACGTTATTAGTAGCGGTAAATGCTGGGTCAGTAATAGTCCAATCGCCCGCGCCAGAGAAGGTCGCATTAAATAGTGATGACTCATTGAAGTCGAGTGTTCGACCAGAAGCGGTAGAAGTAAAATCAATACTCGATTCTGCTGCAACAATCTGTGCGCCGACTCCCGTTAGGACGCTACCACCAAAGCTATGTGACTCACCGTTGGCTGCTATGAAGTCAGCGCCGGCAAATAATTCAAGCAGTCCGTCGTATGAAGGTGAACCACCGCCAGTGATGGTGACATTTCCTTGTGGTCGGAAGTTTTTATTATTCCAAACCACCAATGCGAATCCAGCTGGAACTGTCAGCGTGTCAGTACTACTGTCAACTGCCGTAAACGGAATGTCCGCATCGTCTGAACTATCGTAAACGGACATGGTTGCGATGGTTTGTGGCGATCCACTTTCATGTCGGACGATGACGTGATTTTCGTACAGATCCATGTTACTGATAAGCGAAATTGGGTCTTTGGTCACGGTAGCACCCTGTACCGCTTCTCCGTCAATATAGATAGTAAGCGTGTCACTTGGCCCAAATCCAATACCAGTAAATGTGTACTGCCCTGTAGCCGCCGCACACGTTGTCGCAAAGAACGTTGTTGCACCGGCCGTACCAACGCTCATCCGTACGTTTTGGTTTGTACCGTCACAGACCGCTGACGGAGTTGATCGGTTTGACTGTAGGATCCGGCCAGAAATATCAATAATCTGTGCTGAATCTTCCCACACGATATACCCTGGGTCTCCACCCGGGTCGACGTCTTTAGCTTCGCCATCAAGGTTACCGTCGACGTTCACGAACCGCCACGAACTGACCGCGGTTCCAGTGGCTGTGACGTTAAAGGCATTAATGTTGGTCGTAGTCGCAAACCGGTTGTTGGTAAAGTTCCGGGCTTGGTTAGCGTTGATTGCACTAGCACCAACAGTCATACCTGAACCACCAGCCAGAGCAACTTCGAAATCACCGTAGGAAATGTCGGTAATAACTGGGCTACCGGTGAACACCAACCCGTCAGCTACGATGTTGCGCACGCTGTAGTAATTCATGTTTACAGTCGTAGTTCCACCAAGCGTCATGTCATACGTACCGGCCCCGAGCACGTCGATAGTGGTTGAAGCTGTAGTTGTACCCAGCACCGTTAGTGACCCACCATTATACGAAACTGAACCAGCTCCTTCGATTTGTACGTTTGCGATTCGAGGTACAGCTAGCGGTGCACCATCAAAGTCTTGGGCGTAACTCCAATGATCATTGAATCCAGTTGCAACAAAGTCACCATAGATATGCAGATCACCATCCACACCGTTATGATTCATCGAATACAGTGATCCTCCGGCGGCCGTTGTGATGATGTTGGCAGTAGAATTCCATAATCGTGGATGTGTACCAGCGGCAATTTCGATTACGTCGTATGAATCACTGGTTATTTTGGTGTTGATGGTATAGCCAGTGCCACTGTTGAGACGTAGGGTTGTACCAGCCCAAGTCGTCTCGCCGTCGTCCATACTGTTTGTAAATGTACCTCCGACAGACAATGTCTGTCCGTTTTGTAATACAAACTGACTAGTTCCAAGCGTCAGGTTTCCAGTTGTGGTCGCACTTTCTGTAAAGGCATAGTTACTATTTCCACCAACGAGCACGTTAGCAAACGGTGAATTCCCAGCCGCCACCGATGCAGTTCCAGTTGCTTGCAAGAATTCAACTCGCCCGCCGTTCGCGATAAACGTTCCGTTGTTATCCCAGTCGCCTTGTACGTTAAGCACACCACTGCCACTAGCGGCCAGCGTTCCAAGTGATCCGATCAGGACGTCATTTCGCACTCCAGTTAACGGGTTGTTGGTATTGAGCGCCAACGTTGAAGTCCCAGACACACCAATGGTCAGGTTACCAAGCACCTGCAGTCCGATTGCTGGTGCCGTTGCAGTCACCGTACCGCCACGATCAGTGTCAATGACCAGGTTGTTGTACGCAGTGCGGCGGATGTTCGGGTTAGTTCCACTGTAACGAATTGTGCTGTTGGCCTCTACAAACGTTCCGTTTTCAACAAAAGGTGACCCGGACCCAGTCAGGTCAAAGACCGACGAACCAGCTTCCAGGAAGTGTCCGGCGTTAATAGTCAGCACACCCAGCACAGTTGTAGTGGCACTTGAAGCCGGTGTTGTAATCCCCGCAATTGCACCAGTCCCCAAACGCAGGTTGTTGACTTGCCACGGATTGACCCCACCAAAGGTATTGGTTCGGTTCATTTGGACAGTTCCACCGGTCATATCAACTGCACCATTACCACTGAAATTACCGTTAACTACCTGGATGTTCCCGATACCCGTAACCGTACCATTTGTAACTGCCACGTCATTGGTGACGACAACCGGTGTCTGCACCGCCCACCCGCCACCAACTCCAGTAAAGGCTACGTCGTACAGATTGATAGTTGAACTCGCACCCGCTCCGATTTGTTGTCCAGGGTTGGTAGCTGTGAAGGTAGCGAGACTGGTAGCTGCGTTGTACGTTCCTGCTGTGTCGACATAGAGTGAACCACCAATCGTGACCGAGTTAGTACCGTTAGCATTAAAGACAGCACCTGGCCCAACTCGGAATGACCCGTCAGCTGGGGTCGCGCCCAGACCTTGCAGATCGATAGCTCCACCCGGGTTAAACGTCTTATCGTTCCAGACGTACAGTCCAGCTCCATCAAGCACCGTCAGCAGTCCAGGGAAACCAGGCGCTGACGTCGTGAACGGCAGATCATTCTCATTAGTATTAGTGTAGCCAGCCAGGTCGGTAATAGTCAGCGGTGCGATGTCTTCGTGCCGCACGATTATTCGATTTTGGTATAGATCGAAATCTGAAATACTGTCAGCCACAGTCAGTACCTGCGGTCGCAAAGCAAACTGAATTACGTTCACATCATCAGTACTTCCACCACTCATCACCGCGTCTCCGGTTGCACCTACTGGTGACTGTAGTTTTGTGGAAATGTTTAAGTTTCGACTCCCTTGGGTCAAGTTATTTTCTAATGTTACCCATGGCGCTGGCGCAGAGGTTACTGTGTTGTCATCGATCACATACCAAGCGGCAATGGCAAGCGAACCATTCTGAGTTGTTGTAATTGAAGGGGCTGCTGCATTTGATGTATTTTGCAAGTTACTCCAAACTGGGAATACGTCAAACAATACTGTTGTATCAACTCCCCCATAACTAGCAATTGAAATACTGGTTTCTTCCGAGTTGGTGTTAGTCGTCGTAAAGGTATACGTTGTCGGTTCACTCGCTGCGTCAGTGATGACTTTTGTCCACACCGCGGTGTACATGTCATTACCATTTGTCTCTGGCCGATCAGCCGCCAGCACCCAGCCAGCTGGAGCGACTAGTGCAGCATCTCGTTCCCGCCCAGCAATAGCAACCAGAACATCGCCATTGCGCACATCTGGACGAGCAACTACAGCTGGCGTCACATTATTAGTGTTACCAGTAAACGATCGTTTATCGTATAGCTCGATGTCAGTAAACGGTTGTGCAGCAGACCCTAGCGGTGTCTTGGTCACAGTTGCGGCTACCGCTGTTCCAGTTGCTGTTGGTGTACTCGCCGCGTTGAACCCAAATTGAATTACCTGTGATTCTCGACTAGTATTCACCTCTCTAAACAGCGCATTGCCTGACACACCAGCCGGCGAAACAATTTTTGACACAACATTGAGAGCATGACCATTTACCGCATCAGTAATGTTGCGAGCCTCTTCGCTCCAAGCACCAGCTGGCGGAATCACTGCGCTACTGCCAAATGAATACACAGCCGCTAGCACCAGCGCTTTGTCATTGGTGGTTGTAATACTTGATGCTTCTGGATTAACTGTGTTTTGCAATTTACTCCAGCCTGACGATGTATCAAGCGGGTTGGCGGTATCAACGTTGAGCAGACTACCCATCCAGTAACTGTACGCTTCGTCAGTATCAATAGTGGTAAAAGTATAGGTCAATGGTTCAGCTGCAGCGTCAGACACTACTCTATACCAGGCACCATTAGACATATTGTCCCCTGAACCATTACCAAACGTATCAATCGCGGTCCAGCCAGTTGGTGTATTGAAGTTTGGATCGTCGTCTTTCCCAGCAATCAGTACGAGTACACTTCCATCAACCACCTCTGGTCGAGCGACAATCAAATCGTTACCTAGAGTTTGCCCAACTCCAGTAGTTTCATCAAATAGCGCTACCGATGGATCTGTCGAAGGCGCGCTACTTTC
>Ga0306872_100430_pt1 | contig 16620 bp, 14 predicted proteins | sample AntRauMeHopE1498_FD_190455 | JGI IMG/M metagenome (GOLD analysis project Ga0306872, IMG submission 190455) | Saline lake microbial communities from Rauer Islands, Antarctica - Metagenome Hop E1 #498 (v2) (version 2) | ecosystem: Environmental > Aquatic > Non-marine Saline and Alkaline > Saline ...
TGGGATGGCTCGCTAAACGCTCGCGACACGGACCAATAAGATCGCGACACGTGGCAGGGTGCTCGCTATCACTCGCATGAGATGACCAAACATCGCGCGGTACGTACGACGTACATTACACGGGGGCAACGACGGACCGCCGGGGGTACGTGGGATGGCTCGCTAAACGCTCGCGACACGGACCAATAAGATCGCGACACGTGGCAGGGTGCTCGCTATCACTCGCATGAGATGACCAAACATCGCGCGGTACGTACGACGTACATTACACGGGGGCCAACTACGGACCGCCGGGGGTACGTGGGATGCTCGCTACGCTCGCGCATTATGTCTCACGTGAATGGTCTTATGAACCCGCGGTAAACTGTCCCCAAAGTGTGTATAGTTGATTCTGTGTTTGCAACTATACACCCAACTATACACGGAATATCCTACCATTTATTTTATTAATTCACCAAAATCAAGTAATAATTCAATACAAAATTACGTTAATAACTGTTATTGATATTGTTTTGTGTATAGTGTGTATAGTGTGTATAGTTAAATCAATATTATATATAAAAATTGAAATAGAAAATGAGGTATAAACAGTATTATGTGTGTATTATATAATATATAAATACTTTTGTTTAACTATACACACTATACACAACTATACACGCCGATGTCCAATCAGTGAAACTACAATGTATCTAGTGACATTTACTATTGTTTTGTGTAAATTCACATATGTCAGTAAGCAATTTGGCGTGTATAGTTGGTGTGTAGAGTTGAGTCGACTCTACACACTATACACACATTATTCCCGCACATATTCTCCTCGAATAAACTCGTGGTTCCCCTCGTGTTCTCCTCGCATCAACTCGTGGTTCCCCTCGTGTTCTCCTCGCGTTCCTTCGCGCGCGCTTTGTACTCGCGTTTGCTGCTTTTAAAACGACGTTTGAAAAATCATTTAAGAAAACTGCATCTAATATGATATATTACCGGACACCACGGGACAACATGGCGCCTCTTAAGATTGACTACACGAAGGCGGTTGTCTACAAGATCGTTTGCCGGGACGTATCGATAATAGAAAAGTACGTCGGTAGTACGACGAACCTACGGAAGCGTCGGTGGAATCATAAACACAGCTGTAATAATCCGAAAAGCAAAGAGTATAATTATTACGTATATCAGTTCATCCGCGACCACGGTGGGTTTGATAATTGGCAAGTCGTGTTAGTTGAAAACGTAGTAGATTGTTCGGACAGCCCAACGCTCCACGCACGTGAACGCTGTTGGGTCGAAACCCTACAAGCTGAATTGAACAAACAAGTTCCGACGCGAACACATAAAGAATACCGCGACGATAACCGAGAAAAAATAAAAGAATACAATTATTTAAACCGCGAATACCTTTCAAATAAAAAGAAACAATGGTATGAAAATAATCGCGAACACAGGTTGGTTCAAGTAAAGGAATGGCAAGAAGATAACAGAGAACACTATTTAAATAAAATGAGGGAATACGGCGCCCTCAACAGAGACAAGATTAATAAAAAACAGCGAGAAACGTACGCCCTCAACAGAGACCTCAACAGAGACAAGATTAATAAAAAACAGCGGGAATTGTACGCACTCAAAAAATTAAAAGCATTAGGGTCGATGACAAATTAATTTAAGAAATTATTTTCTCTATTATACTATAAAGTATGTCATCTCCCAAGAAAATCATGAGCGACGCGAGAAAGGTAACCATGAAGGCTTACTATGACATTAATAAAAACCAAATCAATAAGAACCGCTTACTCAATCGCATTAAGTCGGGAAAGCAAAAAGGGCTTCAACGAGCAAAACTCGAGCTGTACGATTGGACCGACGACGAGCGAGCCTTTTTAGAACCGCTCGTTAACGAAAAGGTTGTCAAGAAAACCAAACCATCTCCAAAAGAACCCGAAGTGGTGGAACAAACAGTCTTTACGATAGATCAGTTCGAAGCGGCACTCATGGCTGACACGAAAACCGCGACAGCTGGGTCAAAAAATCAGTGGCAAATTGTATACCGTAATTTCAAGCGATTATTCGATTTTCAAGACGATAATTTTACCGATTTTCTAAAATTCGAGGATGACGACATTGCAGAAATTCTGACAACCGCGTACCCCAATGTCAAGACGCGTATCAAGCAATTCCAATTCATTCCAAAATTACGTAATATAATGGGCGAACCCTTCAAAAATTTCCTCACAGAGGACAGATACAAAATCTGGGATAAAAAACAAAACCAAGTCTCTCAACTGGTGAAATCGGTTAACAATACGAACAAGGAGGAGACTGGCATCGACTACGCGCCAATATTTGTTAATATGTTCAAACAGGAATTACAGCTCAGATCCAAATCCCCGGGAACCGTACAACACGCCCTCGCTGTGATGTACACAATTGGGGTGTATAAAAACATATCTAAACTAGACGACCCCACGTTCATCCCTCGTTTAGACTATGATGACGTCCGCTTAGTCGATGACGACTCACAGATTGACTTGACAACAAAAGCTAAATGGTACAACATGAAATCCGGTCGGCTGGTTATCAATGACTTGAAGACGGATCGTTTTTACACCTATGACTACAAGCTTAACGACATGGCGAAAAAGTACATAGACATGTATTTACTCAAAACAAAAAAGAAGGCTGAAGACAGGCTCTTCAACTTATCTAGTAAAAAACTACCCGAGGCGGTTAAGAATGCGATCGGTGTCGGTAACCGAGAATATCGTAAAATGTTCCAAAATATTTATCATAAGGTTTTCAAGGTAAAAATTGAACAGATGAGCGACCCCATGGGTCATGATGTGGACACGGCGATCAACACGTATATGGACAGTTACACGTACACCGAACCCGAACGCAAGAACGCGTTAAACGCGATCAAAACGCAGGTTGCTCTAAACGCAAAATAATAAACCAATTAAAGAGATTACAACTTATTAGAATTAAACAAAAAATGACAACGATGATGAGTGGTACCCATGTGACGCTCAAGGAGACAAATGGTCGTGTGGTCGTATACATGGACACGTATCCCGAACAAGGGTTTATTCCATTCCAACCTGAAGAATCTGAGTACGACAGTGGATCCGAGGACTATCAAACGGACTACGACAGTAGCGACGACGATTCTGATTAGAAAAAACAAAAATCATTTAAAGTAAATATGTGTATCTACAACATATACACAGCACTATCTTTAGAGATGGCAACAATCGATCCTGTTAATCAACTTAAAGAACATGTCATCAGACCGTTTAAGGAACGTCCCAAAAAGCCCGACGACGAGTGTACTCTTCTAACCCTCGCAAACCGTCGTTACGCTTACTTGAAACGTGCACAGTACGAGCGAAGGTGTGGTGAATTACGTGAAAAGGCGCGCCTTATGTACCACAACAACCACGAGTACCGTACCAAAAAACTGGCCCAAAGAAAAGAAGCGAACGCACTTAAGAAGGCTGCCAAATTAGCCGCCGAAACGTCGTTGTCGTCGTGATATATAATTGTCAAATCTTTAGGGATCGACACACACCAGAACTTTTTGTCTCGTCAAAAACCATTTAAAGAATATCTTTGTCTATATTATAGAACACAGTATGAACACCACGAACACCAACACGAACACTCTCTCTACCAACACCAACATGTCTATCATCGACTACTGCAACACAAACGGGATTCAGTGGCAGCCAGTGCAGTTGTTCCAAAAGCGTCCGATTATGTGTTTTGGTGTGATGCCAAAGTTGAACGATTTTTACGGTTCAACCATGCTGTCAGACGAAGAATTTTCCAAGCGCAAGTCGAACGTCTCTAAATACCAGCACATTTGGATCAGCACGGTACAAGTGCAGCAGATTGACGTTGACGACCCCGAGTACGATCATTCCGGTTTGACGGAGGACATGCCGTATTACGAGTCTGTCACCAAGAAACTGCCTCACGTGTTTGTTAACTTAAACAACAAGACGCGGTATGGGAAACGTGAGTGCTTGTCGAACAATGACAAGATTGAGATCTTGAACGGTCAAGGCGCGTACTGTTTGGTGAACGCGGTCGTGTACAACGCGAACAACCCAATACAACCCGTTTCTGACGAGATTTTGAAAGGGTACAACAAGGAAACAACGCCTCCATTACCACCACCAGTCTACAACACAGACGACACCGAAAATGACACGGCGAGCGAGCTGTTGAAAATGATCAACCCTGCACGCGCAGACGACTATGCCGAGTGGACGCGGATCGGTATGTGTTTGAAATGCTTGGACCCAGTAAACAACATGAACCTTTGGATTGAATGGTCTAAACAGTCACCTAAATTCGACAACGAGGCTGCTTGTGTTGCAAAGTGGGCCACCTTCTCGAATACAGGAATGTCGCTGGGGTCACTACGATTCTGGGCTCGTACCGACAACCCCGAACAATACGCGGAGTTTATAGAGTCCGAATGCCTCACTGAGTATGAAAAAATAAAAATGGAAGTTGAAGAGACAGTGTTCAAGGTAAAGTACACGGCGGAATTTTGTATTGAAACCGAAAACGGCGCTCTTGTACGGTTAAATAGAACTAACATAAAGACGGCGTATGAAGAGCTGGAATTCACCGAGATGGTTTGGAACCAAGCATTGATGGAGGAAATACCGGTCAAAAAGTGTTTTATGGAAAGCTGGTTCAAGGATTCAAAAAAAAGAATGTATAATTCGATTGACTTTTTACCTACACCATTGGAGTCTCCGCCTAACGTATACAATACATGGAAAGGGTTTGAGATTGAACGAGAGGGCTATTATATCGATCGCAAACCCGAGAACTGCGATAAGATTTTTCAGCTGATAAAAGTCCTGTGTAACAATAACGACGACGCCTACGAATATGTACTAGATTGGCTCGCTCAAATGTTACAAAGCCCGGCGGTAAAACCTGGTACAGCCGTTGTCTTGAAGAGCAAGCAGGGCGCGGGTAAAGGAACTCTCGTGGAAATCATGCGCAAAATAATGGGGAACGCGTACGTCGGAGAATCGTCAAATCCAGTCCAGGACGTTTTTGGACCTCATGGAAACGCACATATTGGTAAGATTTTGCTCTCGTTTGACGAAATCGGAAGCGGAGACACCAACAAGGTACTTGGTCGGTTGAAAAATCTAATCACTAGCCATCGATGCACGTACAACGAAAAGGGTGTCAAGCAGGTTGAGGTAAACAATTGTTGTCGGTTCTTGTTTACCACAAACAAATCTATTCCCATCTCGATTGACGGGAAAGAGGATCGACGATACTGTTTAATCGAGTCTAGCAATGAATATTGTAAAGACACCGTGTTTTGGAAAGATTTTTACAAAAACGTGATGGGGAACGAAAACGTCTTGTACGGGTTTTACAAGACTCTTATGAACAGGGACACAACTGAACGAGACTGGATGCTGATGCCCGACACCGAACTGCGAAACGACATCATTCAAGCGAGCCAACACCCTATCGTGTTTTTCGTCGACCGACTCATTCGTCAAATGGAAACAAAGACCAAAAAATATACGGCTTCTGATTTATTCAACGCGTACAAAGAAGACTGTTCTGGCAACGGTATCAATTTTTCGGGGAATTGTAAATCGTTTGGAATTATGTTCAAAGACAAGCTGCCGTTCGAGCAATGTGGGGTTGTCAAAGGACGATCACGAACCTCGATGTTTTACGAGATTGATCGTGAAATCATGTACGAGTGGCTGAGCGACAACAACTATACCGCGTTTGATTGCCTTCCATCTACACAGGAATTAACGACGGGTACTTCATTCTTTTAAAAAAAAACATAAAAATTTGTGGCGTGTGTGTGTGTGTATAGTGTGTAGAGTCAATTCAACTCTACACGCCAACTATACACACTGAATTTATTACTTACATATATTGATTTATATAAAATAATGGTGAATATTACTCAACGGGTTATAGTTTCACCTACTGGATGTTAGCGTGTATAGTTGTGTATAGTGTGTATAGTTAAACCAACACATTCGTATATTATATTACACACGTAATATTATTTATACCTCATTTTTCTATTTCAAATTTTATATACAATATTGATTTAACTATACACACTATACACACTATACACAAAACAATAACAATAGCGGTAAATAATATAAATTCGTATTTAATCGCTACTTGTTTCAAGTGAATTAACATAACAAGTAACAGGAAATTGTGTGTATAGTGGTGTGTATAGTTGGAAAACACAGGAGCAACTATACACGCGTGAGCGCATGAGGATTTGTTTGTCGGTGGAAAATAAAACCCCCCGCTTTTTTATGCGCAAAAACACTTTTTGTGAGAGAACCACTTGGGTGTGTAGATTTAATACATTGTTTTTAATTTTTTATTGCATTTGGTTTGGGTTTGGCGGGAAAGGTTGAGGTGAATCTTGAGGCCCGAAATTTCTCCTAGCAGGTGTGGAAAATAATTGGGGGCCAAAGTTTCTTCGAGTCGGTGGAGCAGGCGGAGGCGCAACAAAATTTTGTCCGCTGACTTGCTGGAAACCAACTGGTACATCGGGTTCTTCTGGTTTTTCTTTTTTACCAAAAATGGAGTTTTTTACCCATTTAAAAGTATTTGAAATCTCGCTTTCTGTAAAGCCAATAATACCAGATTCTAGAATATCACCTTCGCCTACGATGGGTAGACTACTCTCTCCAGCCCCCAACACGCCACGGTAAACCTCCTCGGACAAGCTGCCCGAGTTGTCTTTACCCTGCATCGCCCCCTCATATCCACCATATACAGCGCCGCCAATTAAAGCGGCATGTCCTAAACTTTTGCCCACGAGATTACTTTTTTCAACTAAATTATTTACGCCGCGTGGCCGATTGTTAGTAAACTGATCGAGACTGTGCCCGTCGTCAAATTTGGTGTTATCTTTTAAAGGGAGTAAGTTTGTGTACTCCCGGTTGTGTGAATGTCGAAGCGGTCTGACAGCACTTTGAGCCGTGAACGGATCGTCGACAATACGTATCATTTTTTGTTTCGCCATTAACTCGGGGTCTGTTTCACTCATTTCGTAATTCGAGAGCGGTGACGTAAACGCGTTAATGTGCATACCCTCGAGGTTGTACTTTTCGGCGAGGTGCAAGCTTTTTGCTCCGCCCAAAGAATAACCAGTAAGGCGTACTCTTGCTTCGGGGTCTACTTCGGCTATGTGTTGAAGAAACAAAGAAAGGTCCTCATCAGCCCTCAGAAATTGGGGATCCTTGTCGAAACGAACCCCCATGACGCTTTTAATTGACTCCCAATCTTCGGCCGAATTCCCCCCTTCAGCGCCAGCACCGTGCCACGCCACGTGATAAATGTTTTCGGCAACGTCGTGGACAACCGCCGCCTCTCTGTTGCTATACTCACGTACGAAGACCAAGTCCTTCGACTGCACGGCATCTTGGAATTCCGATTCTGCTGCGCCCAGATCGTAATCGCTCTGAGCCGCGTTGATGTCATAACTCAATTTTACCATTTGGGCTTGGTCATATAATCCGTCGGGCGTTTTTTCCAGGATTGTTTTTGGGATACGTGTGTTGCCTTCTCGAATGGCGGCAACAATACCTTTAGCCATAACGTTATTGTGTTTTTCTATAAAGGCATCCCGTGAAACTACGAGAGCTTCTTGTTCCTTTTCTTCTTCTTCCTGTTCCATCTCTCGTTGTAATTGTAATTCCAATTGATAGATTTCGTCTTCTTCGTCGTCCGTGTTTACCATCGATGGTCCCGTCACATCGTCCAGTATATCAGCCATCACATTATCCACCGTTTCTTCCTCTTCTTCTTCTTCAGAATCGGTTTCGATTCTTTGTTTTCCCTTGTCTTTACGAGTATATCTACCGGTATCATTGTCAAACACAACGACACTGCCATTTGGTATTAAGAAGATAGGATCTTGGTCGTCGGGTATTAGTTTTTTTATTTTGAGCTTGCTTTTTTGCGGGACATTATTTCCAAACTCGACGTTATAAGTACCAGTATCTCTGTTAAACGAAAACATTTAATATAACTGTATTATTTTAAATAAATGGACAAACGATACAAGATTGATTTGCCGAAAGGTGGCGCAGTGGAAGTAGAAACACCCGACGATTTTTTCCGGTTACCGTTCGTCATGTTATCTATAGCCAAAAGAATGTCCGGCAAAACGTGTTCCATGAGTAATTTTTTACACATTTTACACAAAATGGACCGTCTAGACCGGCTAATCTTGGTGAGCCCCACATATCACAATAATGCGCATTATTTTACAGGCTTACCGTTAGACCCTTTAGTGGACGTCATTGAACCGACCGTAGACAGCGCTCAGATTGTGATGGATAAGCTCGAAGAAGAGGGCCGGTTGTACGACGAGTATTTCGATAAAATCAAACGATGGAAAGAGTTGATGAAGCTTGTTAAATATTCCCAAACAAACATCGACGATATTGACGACAAGTTGTTTTACGACCTCAACGAGCTATTAGAAAAGCCGATTTACAAATACATGAGAGACGGCAAACCGTACAAACCGGTTGTGGTTGTGTTTTTCGACGACGCTCAAAATACCATGGCGTTTAGCCCCAGGTCCAAAGTCAGTTACCTAACCATCAAACACCGCCACGTCGGAAAAACCATTCACGGAAGTATCGGCGTCAATTTAATGTTCGCCTGTCAAAATTATACAAGTAACAGTGGAGGAATACCGAAAACAATAAGGGGCAATACCACTATCCTGTGTGTATTTAAGAATAAAAACCAGCGTGAATTGGACTTGATTTCCCAAGAATGCAGTGGCGAGTGTGACTCGGCCAAATTTATGCAAGTGTTTGAACAAGCAACGGATGAAGATTACGGGTTTCTCACCATTGACTTTAACCGTAAAAAGGGTCACCCGAGCATGTTCCGGAAATGTTGGAATCGTTGGATTTAAAAAAAATTATATTTGTAAACCTTTAAGAGAATGACTGAAATCAATTCTGAATTTAACTCTGAAAATGAACAAGTCGACGCGGAACCAACCAAGGTAGTGGCCGAAACAGTAACAACGAGTCTCAAAAGAGCATACACCATCTCGGACTCAAAAAAAGAACAATTGGCAAAGGCCCGGGCACGAGCTCTAGAGTTGAGAACCACCTTGAATGCGATAAAACCACCTAAGGTGAAGCCGGTCAAGGTTAAGCAACCTTCAAAAATGGAAATTGAGATTTCCGAGATTCAAGCAGCAAAACCAGTAGAGCCCGAGCCCGTAGTAACAGAACCAGAACCCGTTGTAAAGGAACCAATTGATACTAAACAAAAGGTAAAGAAGCAAAAAGAAGCGATCATTAAGCAGCAACGTAAACCGCCTCCTTTGACGTTTTCACCTCCGGTTCCACCACCACCGACGCCGCCACCGGTTGGGTTCCAGCGCAATTCTTTTGGTTTTTATGTGTTGTAAATAATAAATAAAATGGGGTTCAAGTACTTGCTGATTGATTCTCAAGCCGCAGACAAAACAACATTGACCTCCCCGTACAACTCTCGACTAGATATCCGACTCGACCACCCTATCGAAAACGCAATCAGCGTACAACTAATGTCGTTCAGTGCACCAAACGACAATTATAATGTGAGGGCGGGGAATGACCGATTTGAATCGATGCTATACAATTTCTCTCCTTCAATTCCGGTTATAGAGAAGAGCAGTTATCAGATTCCCGTTGGGTTGTACACCATAAACCAGCTCGTGGAAGCGCTGAACGTAGCCGTAGCGGGAAATCCGATTCCAAATTTGACCCCCGAGTTTAGGCTGACAGCCTCAAACAAGGTTTCGATCACCTGCTCTTCAACGGGTACAGGGATTCGACGTTACGTCCTCTACTCGTCAAACTTTCACAATAGTATCGTGCACAGGCTTGGTTTTAGCAAATCACAAGTATTTACCCCAGAGTTTGACTCGAGGGCCCAATTTGATTTTGACACACCATCAGATGGTGACTCTATGACCCTGCCCGGTAACCTGTTTACGAAAGGCCCGCCAAGTGGAGGGACGGCGACTGTTTTAATAGACGGCCAAACGGAAGATAATTGGCACGGAGTTTTAGGAAGGCCTCTCGTCTGGAAAACTGACGGTGCAGGCGAGACAAAGACTGGAACCAACGTCGGTTTCGAGTCATATCAACATTTGCTACTCAAATCTAGTTTGGTGAACCAAGACGTTGAGTCGGTTTTCAAACAGTCGACCGGGGTTGTTTTGTCTAGATCTGACCCAATTCTTCAAAAAATTGAGACCAACGTTGGATTATACTCATACCTCCATTGGAACGCAGGGTTGGTAACACCGTTTTTGCACACTTTGTCTGGTAAAATTATTCAATCATTTAGCTTGACACTCACCGACGATGCTGGCGAACCTTTCGGGGTCGACGAAGCAAAACACTGGTCCGCCGTGCTTCGTTTCGAGACTGCCGAACAAAACGATCAAGTCACTAAAGAGAACTCTCTGAGGAATCAAGATTTCCGTTTCAAATCCTCTCACGGTTGTTCGCGTTGATAAATTAAATATGTTTAGGTACATATTATAATATAAAACAAATGTCCGCAGCAATCCCTCAACAACTAGTACCCGCCGGAACTCAATTGGGTGTAGATTCGTTCTCGCAAATCAAACCTCAGCGCATTATCCTTAAACCGCAGGTGCAAACCACTTTTCGTCCGAATGGTGTCAATAAGGTGAGTTTCAAGATCCCCGCATTCGCGAACGGGTTTCTGGACACTTCGAAGAGCTTTTTGTCGTTTGTTGTGGGTTATGATACCGTGACTGACGTCACCGCAGTCACGACCACTTGCCGATTGAATAACGCAGCTCCCGTCTTTCAGAGATTGACTCTAAAAAGCAACACCGGTCTGATAATTGATCAAATTGACAATTACCACGTGCTGAGCCAAATTATTTCCGCCACGATGCCCGTGTCTAGGGCCGTGTCCGTACTCGAAGGACGTGATCAAGAGAGTGTGTTTGTCGATGGTTCAATGAAAGCCGAGGCTTGTGTCGCTCAAAAATTGACAACTCAAGGTGTACCTATCAGGCATTATATCAACGCCGGTTTGCTGAGTAAGCACACGACCAAATGGTTGCCTTTGGGTGCGATGGACGCTGGCGGCCATGCTTTCGAACTCGAATTGCAATTATCTGACAATGCTTCCGTCCTTCGCCAGACGGGTGCTGTTGCTGATCCTGTTTACCGACTTGAAGACGTAGTGTACAATATGGAAATTCGTACGCTCGACGAGAGTCTTTGCCGTAGATTTAACCAGATCGCGTGCGCCCCCGGGGCGGAGATGCGAATCGGATTTAAGACCATGCACGCCCACACGGCCGTGTTGAATTCTAACAAAAACGTCATCAAGATCCATGAAAGTGCCACGTCACTTGACCGTGTCTGGAACGCGTTTCTTGTAAGCGGCGATTTGACAAAACTCGTCGATACTTCCGCGTATAAACTGGTGGGGGGGACCGAGTCCGCGAGTAACCGCGTGATTTCACGATACAATGCGCGAATCGGATCGAACTGGCTTTACAACCAGTTTGTTGAAGAAGACAAAAAGGCCATTGGTAACATGCAAACATGCAGTCACGTCAAAAACGCTCTTGGATATCAGGATCACCCTCTGGTCATGGAATATCGTGACGCAGCGACTCACCTACCCACTGACCGTCATTATGTAAACGTTTTTGATTTCCAGTATTCCGGTAGCGAAGGTTTTGCAAATGGTATTTCGAGCTCAACGCCCCTTGAAATTTACATCGACCTGCCTACCGCTTACACCGCCAATGACATCATGATGTATTCATTCGCCGAAATCTCGTACGATTTGGTGGTGAAAAATGGCATGGTTCATTATGAAGAGGTGAAGCCCGGCTCCAACGCCGTGTACTCTTAAAAAAAAAATATCCACTTAAAGAGTGTCTATCCTAAATGATAAACAACAACAAGCAGTCATGACTGTTCTATCAAAAGAAGCTCGAATCAAAACGACTAGGAGCGACGACGAGGAATGGGAACGCAACCGCCAAAACTGGATCCACATACAAAAAATAAAAAGACTGAACCAGTTTCACACTGATACATGCCGCGCTTACATGAACGGTACTCTGTCACAGGAACATATCGACTTGAGTAACAATACCCCTGGATGGACTTGGAATATTAAGGATAAAATGTAATTTTATTAAAATACTTCCGTTACTATGTTAAATGTTTTTAATTTAATTGTTTTAATTTTTGTGTATTAATCCGTTATTTTTTTTTGATTAAAATTTTGTCATAGAAACGCCCCTAACACTCCAAAGAGGCATAGGACCGTGTCTTAGGGGCGTTTTTCTGCTGACACGGGCGACCTATAAAAAAACAAAAATTTCGCCTCTTTAAGTTAATGATTATTGAGATTATTATTACGGTCGGTGGCGTTGTTATGATGTGTATCCCCGTTGTTGCGTGGAACCTTCGGCGTAGTAGGTGTACGCATTGGCAGTGTTGCGGCGCGGAGTGTGATCGCGAGTTGATGACTCTTGAAGAACAACGGATGGACAAGCTTCAAAAAATAATGTTTACAATCTAATAAAAATGATCGAGCTAGTTGCGGTTTTCGTAAGTTCTATTGGGGCGGCGATTGCGCTTTTGATCACAACATGTTGCTATAACATTCGACGGCTACGATGTGCGACCATAGATTGTTGCGGAGCCAAATGCATTCGCGAAAATATGTCAGCCCAGGAGATGGAAATGGATTCTTTGGAATTATAAAATTGTTGATTATAATTATAAAAATGGCGTACTTACTCAATAATAGTAACCTTTTCGCTATACAGTCCGCGATATCGGAATTTAAGAGAGTGATTCTTTCACAAAACCAAGTTATTAGTTCTTTGCAAACCGCGCTGAACACATCCTTGTCGAGAGTGGACGCGCTAGAACTTACAACTGCTGCAAATACGACCGCACTGAACGCATCCTTGTCGAGAGTTGATGCCTTGGAAACCACAACGTCTTCCAATACGTCGGCAATTTCGGGGCAGGCGTCCTCGATTGCTTCAAATACAACCAATATTACGACTGTTTTAGATGAATTGGCGGCGACTAACCGCACCGTCACAGCAAACACAACCAACTTATCGGCTAATATGACTGCTTTAGGGAATATGCAACCGGTTGTCGCCGGTCACACAGCTTCCTTGGCGACGCTACAATCTCAAGTTGCCGCCCATTCAAGCGACCTCGCTACAAAGACTACACAGATTTCTGTTTTGGATTCGATTTCCTCAGGTCACACAACGAGCATTGGTAATAACTATAATGAAATATTCCGGTTAAACGGAGTCTCACTAAATCACGCAGCTCTACTCTCTGGGTTGAGAACCGACGTCGATTCGGGTGGTGGTTCACAAGCGGATATCGCAGCATTACAATCGGATCTATCCACGGTCAACACGACACTCGCTGCGCATGATGTTCTTATTACTGAAAACAGGATACTCTTTACTGGGTTCGGGGATGGTATAAGCTCTATAGTGGGACGCCTTGGCACCCTCGAGGCGGATCTATCCACGGTCAACACGACACTCGCTACGAATACTGTTCTTATTACTGAAAACAGGATACTCTTTACTGGGTTCGGGGATGGTATAAGCTCTATAGTGGGACGCCTTGGCACCCTCGAGGCGGATCTCTCCACGATAAACACAACGCTGACTGCACATGGTGGTCGATTGGATAGTATAGAGGCGGTGGCGTCTGGCGTGGCATCCACAATATCCACCATTCAGAGCAATGCTACTTTCCACGCGAACGCGTTAGGGGTTTTGACGACACGAGTAAATCAACAAGTCGACACTATATTGGTTTTGACGAATGCCGTCGATACTCTCGGTGATCAAATTACCTCATCCGGTGACATCGACGCGCTGACATCAACCGTTGACGGTTTGGCCACTCAGGTGTCTACCATCAGCACACGTTCGTTTACGAATATGCAACAGATCGGCGCGTTACAAACAATTGTTTCAGGTCACACTACTCAAATTAATGCTAATAAAACACTCGCTGATGCTTTACTAAATGCTTCTCAATTTAATAGTGGGCTTATTTCCGTAATAGATGGAAAAATTATCGCATTGAGAACAGATACAGACGCTAATACTTTATCATGTAGTCAATTATTAACTGCTTCTGAGTATCTTGCAACAACTATATTCGCTATAGATACTGCTATTCAAATATCAAATGGAAAAATAGCAACTTTAGAAACGTCTCAAATTACTCAGGATAATTTAATACGTGAATTCGACCAACTCTTTAATGAACCCGCTAATGGTGTAGTTGATAAATTAAACAATATAATATCGACTTATAATACTCATATCAGCGGTGTATATTTAACCCTTCGTCAAAACGTGGACTCGAATAATTTGATCTTGGGAACGTTATCGACTCATACCACTTCCCTGCTTACGGCCATGACGCAAGTAACTTCAAGGGTTCAATTATTGGAAGATAATGCATCTTCATCATCATCAACACCACAATTTAGTTCTTCAACAATCAATGTTTCAGGTGTCAGTCAAAGCACATTGAGTGCCATTGGACCAGGATGGACACAAATTAAATACCTTTCGGGGACTTCGAACAGTTGGTTTCCAGGAAATGGAAATTTAAACGGGAACACTGGAAAAACAGAGTTTTTGTTTACATCTGGAGATTTTTCGAAATGGTTAATCTGTGACATATCACAAGCCATCGGTTCGTTTTACAGTGATTCCCCGCGATTTATTACAAAATCATCGATTAGCTCAGTGGAATACACCGCTACGTGGTATAATCGTCAATCATTTGCACCGGAGGATCCGTGGATTAGTTTAGAGGACCACAGTGTATCGGGTGCAAACGGTACCATAATGTTTGGAGAAAATTCAGTTGTCGGTTATCAAAATAGCATCCATCCATCGGGAATGTATGTTTTTGTAAGATAAAAAAATATAATTAACTAATAACAAAAAAGCATGAGTTATCTACTCAGCAATTCAAATTTGTCTTCGATAAAATATATCGTCGACTCGTTTACGGACGCGATTACGCAGCAGAACGCGCAAATCGCTACACTGGAAACAACAATGGCGTCGATTGTCTCTTCGGGTGGTACCGGCGGTGCATCGATAGCGGACTTGACGGCTCTTCAAACGACCATGTCTGATTTAGAAACACTCGTGGGGACAAACGCTTCAGCCAGCGTACTACGCCTCGACGATCTCGAGGAACGTATCGAAGATTTGGAAACAAGCTCGATTACAAACACAACCAATATTTTCAACAGTGCTTCGGCGATTGGGGTACTTCAGAGTGCAGCAACAACCACGGCGAATGCTATTACGGGGCTAAACACAACCACCTCAACCAACACGCTTGGCATTTCGGCGCTAAACGGGGCAATGGTTCTCATCGCCAACCGAAGTAACGACAATAGCGCTGCGATTGCCACAAACACAACCAACATTTCCAACAACACAACAGACATTTCAGCAACAAATGTAATCGTCTCCGACCACACCACAGCTATTGCTGCTTTGGAAGTACCTGGTTTTGTAGCGACCCAGCCCACTCTACGATGGGATTTTCGAGACTTTTTCGATACGAGACAAGGAATTGAGTTTGTTCCCATCCCTTCCGACGGTGTGGAGATTATAGATCAAAAAGCAGTCGTGGATCTGCCAGGGCCTTTGCATTTCTTAAGGGGGTTCGTACCAATTGGGCTGGTGAGTAAGTTTTCGAAAACTCTGATGTTTCGGTTCAAATCGATTCCAGATATGGACCCGAACGTTGATTTTGTTTTTTCGACGTTCTCTGGTGACCCTCGTTTTGCATTGGGGTTTGCTGTACGCGTGTTTAACGGTGGAATCGAGACAAAAGTCTACGGAGGTTACGGCCCTTCTGGTTCAAAAGCAATATACAGCGCGTTGCATCCCATTCCCGGTTATCCGAGCGTCATATTCAACCAGTACGTGCACATGTGTGTTGTTATCGACACTTCTAACGGTTTTATAACTACGTACATCAATGGGGCGCAAAATGGGTCCACGAACGCAGTTACAAGCGGAACTACCCAGGCCGAATTGGACGCGGGTGAATACCACGCTGGTGTCTCGTTTCTCCCATTCTTTGTTAATAAAGCCGGGGACGCCGGTAACGGGAACGCCCTGTACGACCAGATCGATTATTTTGACAACGTCGCGCTGTCCCAACAGGACATTACATATTATTACAATGAATCGATTTAAATTTAAAAAATATAATTTATAATACAAGGGAATGTCTTACAACCTTGCTTATCGCCAGGATACGCAAAGCACGATGTCAAACGTAACCCTCGAGTATGCCCGGAATGCAGTGAACGGAATACGAGCGACGTTTCTCAGCGGCCCGCCACCGCCACCTCCAGTTGTAATACCACCCGAAGAGTTGAACCCGACATACACGTTTCAAATTAGCTCTATACATGGCGACAGGTTTATTATGCCGTTTGAAGTGAAAGCCTTTAATTTCGACGACG
>Ga0306872_100433_pt1 | contig 16596 bp, 33 predicted proteins | sample AntRauMeHopE1498_FD_190455 | JGI IMG/M metagenome (GOLD analysis project Ga0306872, IMG submission 190455) | Saline lake microbial communities from Rauer Islands, Antarctica - Metagenome Hop E1 #498 (v2) (version 2) | ecosystem: Environmental > Aquatic > Non-marine Saline and Alkaline > Saline ...
CTCGGTGAATATTTAGACGATAATCCAAAAGAGGTTATTGAGGAGGAATTGGAAAGGGGATATGATTTAGTTCTGGTTGACTCCTTCATTGAAGTTCAGGAGGCAGTCAAGGAGGTAAACAAGATGTCAACATCAGGTTCAGAAAAATGGTTAATCGATACCATGATCAAACAAAATCTTGGTAGAAACGAAATGGAAAAGAATACCACATTCCTGTGCATTCAACAGGTTACCAAGGGTGGTGAATTTGTTGGTTCAAATAAACTGAAGCACAATACCACCGGAATGATGGAAATTAGATTCGATGATGAATCTGGTGTAGCTTCTCATATTTCATTTTCCAAAAACCGAAGAGGTCCGGTAAATCGAAAAATGTTTTTCAATCTGAAATCTCAGAACAACGTTAAATATGACGGACAAAGATTTGACCTCGACGAAACAACCAGAGATACTATGGAATCTGAAATGGAAAAAATCCAGAAGGATTCTGATGCTTTTGATAAACTTTTCGAAACTGGTGATCTCCACATCGCTAAACTTCAAGAGGAGGAAACACAAAGAAAAATAGACGCAGGGGAAATTTAAAATAATCCTCCGAACATCGTTTGTATGTTCGGAGGATTTATTACATTGCAGAGTAATCAAAAAAAAACAATATGACTTACATTAGAAAAGAAAGAAGATCGTTTGAAACGATTTCTCAAAGTGAGTATGACAGAAAATCTGACATCGCTCTAAAGAATCAGCCCATCAGGAAAGAAGTTCCTCTGAGTTCAATCGAAGTAGTTAAGGACGGAGTTCTTTCTTATGGAGGATCTCTCATCGGACTTTCTGAAAATGCACTCAAAGACATTTGTAAGATAGTTGGATTCCCTCTCACATTCGAAAAGACATTCACCAAGAATTTTGGAGAGGATGCGAGAAGACAAATGCTCAGTAAATTGAAAACAGCCACAGCACTAAACAAAAGTGCCACTGTTACTCTACTCCTGAATCCTGAAACGAAAATGGTGGTTGCGGTTCATAAAACCAAACACCGTCTAATATCTCACTCAGCATTTTTGGACACTACAACAAGTCTCATCGACCAATATAATTTGGATGTGAATAACTTCACTGTAAATTCTGACGGGTCACTTATCATTAATGCTTCATCTCCACAAAACCAATTCGGTATCCAAGGACTGAAGGATGAGGATTTCTTTGGAGGTATTACATTCTCCAACGAGATTCAAAGAGGATTTGAGGTTTCCCCATTCCTTCATAGAATCTTATGTGGGAATGGTATGATCGGAGGTGGCTTCGAGGAAACTCTTAGACTTGGAGGATTGGACCCAAAAATGTCAGAAGACTTTTTTGTTCAACTGAAGCAAATGGGAGATCGGGGATTTAAGCCAATGGGTTTGGAATCGAGAATAAAAACCGCAATCGAAACCCCAGCATCATTATACGAAATGAGAAACGCTCACGAATCTCTAACCGCATACTCTGGGGTAGATACTGGGGCACTCGAACAATGGATTCCTTATGCTACCACGAATGAAAGATTCAGAGGAGCAAAAATGGACCCGCTTTTATATAGTGACGAACAAAAGAAAAGAGCCAAAACTGGTACCTCAATTTGGGATATGATTAACGGAATGACACACTTTGCTTCCCATGATAACGGAATGAGGCTAAGTGACGAATCTCGTAGAAAACTTCAAAAGGAGGCAGGACTTCTCTTAACCAAGAAGGTTTATGACATGCAGAATACCGTACCTTCTCCTTATTAGGAGTAGGTTCGCCGTAGGCAGGAGGGACCACGCCAGGTCCCTCCATAACGGCCCCAAACATAGTATGTTAGTAACATACTCCCGCGCGAAGGAAATTCTAGGTTGTTTTTGATTACACATATACAACCCAAATCCCGGATAAGTTCTGTGCTTATTCGGGATTTTTTTTGTATATTGCAGATGTAATCAAAAACACATCACATGAATTTATTAAATGATCTAGAGGATCTTGGGTTTGATACTAAAGTCCAATTCAATGAATTCCTTAGATATTTCATTCAAAATTATCCTCATCTCAACTCACATGTTTCTGGACCTGATCTTGAGGAATTCTTAAAGCAACCCCATATCCGAAGATCCTCCATCGAAAAGAAAGCAGATTTCTTTTCTGATTATATTCTTTCACAGGGACTTTGTGATGTAATGGAATAATTTAGATATAAAAAATAAAATAAAATATAGTATGAGCATAAATAAAGTAAAATTGTTTGAGGATTTCAATTCTGGCTGGGTAACAGACGGAAGTCTACCAGAAATGAAAGAGGCCACTGAGCTTACACAAGATAATGAACACGGACCTGCAGATCCTACTGCAAAAATAAGTGAAGAGTGTTTGGTAGCATTCAAAGAAAAAGGTAAATTATTAGTACGCATAGGAATTGCAGAAAGTGGAACTGATCATGACGGGACTACTTATTCGAATTGGTATATAGACGGATGGGAAGACTATGTAGGTTACTCAGATATATTGGGATGGCATGAAATTCCTGAATTACCAGGATCTTTCAAATAAAAATATGGCCTACGATAAAGACAAGTATTACGGTTACGAGTTTATTAAGCAGAGAACCAAAAGAGCTCCTGCCTATATGAGGGAGGAGATACAAAAGCTAAGACCACAAAAGGTTTTGAATAATGTTGGGAAGGAAATCATGGGAACTAAAATCTCTGAGAGGCTTCACGCATACATCTTTAGTAACCGCTGGTAATGGATTTAAATGCATCATGTAACAGGATGAGGTTTTAATAGGCCCTCCAACATAGTATGTTAGTAATATACTCCGCACGCGAGAGGAATGTTGAAAAGATTTCTTATATTGCAGAGTAATCAAAAATAATCAGATGTCAAATCAAAAAACTTTATCTGTCTTACCTATAGGAATTGTTGGTCCTAATACTGGAAAGACTTGCTACGACTGGAATCTGTATAGTGAATTCCAAAAAGGATCCACAGTATATCTTATGCAAGGAGGATTTCTAATTCTGGCTGGAGGTGGAGGACTGGAAGTGGATCAGGAGGTCATTCTAAGAAACAATGACTCCAATAGGAAACTTCAGGAATCTAAAGTCATTGCGAAAACTAATTGTAATCGAGATGACGTTCTGAAAATGCTACTGGATCATGAATATGACTACTATACAAGAAGAGCATTCAAAAAGAAAAGATTTGATTCTAAATTAAGAACATCATACTCACTAAAAGGTGTAGAATAGAATGGCATCGAAATGGATAATACACAGAGGAACTTTCAAAATGGCTAACGTATCTTTTCACAAGGAGCTTTTAGGTTCGAAGATGAAAGACAAAGAAGAAAGAGCACTCGTAAAGGGTGGAGGATATTTCAAATTTAATGAGGACGAAGAGAAAACAACTTTCGAATTATTTGGTAAGTCCTTTGACTTTGGTTCTTGTCAATTGGAAGATTTCAAAGAGGTTGTCCACTGGCCGAGAAGACATAAAGATCATATTTTTTATTTCACAGACGAGCATACAGGGATTAGAACCCGGGTAAAATAATTCACTAAATAGCGTGGTTTATCGAAATAAAAGTCTTATATTGCAGATGTAATCAAAAACACATCACATGACAACAATTCAAGAAAAATTAAACGATTTCAAAGGAGCCCAAATTATCGGTCTCGATTCTACAACAACCATAAAATTAACCGGTGGGAAATCAAACCCAATGCAAGGTAAAGTTCAAAAGGTTACCGTAGGAAATACCGTAATGATTTTCAAATCTGCAGATGGTTATAAAAATATGGTCAACCGAAGATTGGGAAAACAAATCGATCTTTCTGAAGATTTGCTCGCACAACTTTCCGGAAGGGAATTTACTCCTGGACCAAGACCATGGGGTCAAAGACTTCCTGATTCACCCTTTGTTTTGCACAAAGATAAATTATATCTCGAGTGTATTTTTCTGAAATCTGGAACTTCAAAATTTTACTTTAAAGGTAAAGAAATTCAAAAAAACCAAATCATCGGTCTTCCCAAAAAGAAAGAAGGCGCTCAAGGAGGTTTACGAGACAAAGTTATTATTCGAACTTTTGCTCTTGATTCCATCTTGAAGGTTAGAAAATCACGAGAAGAAATCTTAGGCCCCCGAATCGTAGGGGCATAGGGAACTGGGGGTTGGACCCCCTCACGTACGGGTATTTAAAATTAAACTCCATTTGCTAAGCAGATGGAGTTTTTTCTGTATATCTGCTGAAGACCTCGACAGATGCACATGATCAGATCAGTCGCATTTGTCGAGGAGTCTAGATACATTCAAAGAAAAAGTTTCAAAAAAGATCCACTTTTATCGTCGCTATTTAGCGAAGGTTCTGTATATTGCACTGTAATTAAAAATAAACAAAAACAAAAAGTTATGAGTAAAATTATGAGAAACCCACAAACAGGACGAATGATGTCTAAAGCTGATACCTTGGAGTATCTAAAGGCACAGGAAACTGCGGGATCGGAAAAAGCAATAGCGAAGGCTACTTCCAAAAAGAAAACCAAGGCAGTCAAACCAAAGGTGACTGCTAAAGTCAAGAATCAGAAAGGTGAACAGAAAGTTCAGATTCTAGTAAACCCTCTTGCTGTTTACAGCAAAAAAGCAATGGAAGGGAATACCAGTAGCATCAAAGCGGGAACAGAGGTTATCCTCACTCCGGTTAGCGATGTTGCCATCCGGGTTAAGAAGACCAATTCTTCACGTACTTTTTACACAAACAAAGAAGCAGTTGCGGCTGCGGAAGTGTCTGTATAAAATACTTCCGGTTGGGACTAATCCCCCAGTCCCAACCGGAATTTATTTAAATCCCTTAAACTAAAGAATCATGAAACCAATTAAATCCTTTTGTCTCTTTCTTTTCTTAATTATGGTAGGTACTGTAACCGCTCAAACTATTTTGAAAGGAATTCCGATAATCACGGAATCCGGAGATTCAGTACTTATTGAAATGCTATCCTACGATGAGGAAAATGAAGACTCAGTGTGGGTAAATATCACAGAAAATTATTGGGAGTACGACCACGGTTGGTATGCTACTGGTGAGATCAACGCTAAGGTTAGAAAGGACGTGGAATATCGTTTTAGATTTTTGACCGGAAGTAAATCTTTAGATTGTTTCGAATACACATATTTAACAATAAGAGGTTCTAAAGAAAAAGTAGTAATAAAGAACACTAAGGAAAATCCTATTGAGTTCGATGCTAATGGACCAGACCTAATTTATCCGGTTCCAAAAATCTAAGAATGAAGAAAATTCTGTTCCTCCTTCTCGGCATTTTGTCCGGATATGGTTTATACTCAATCCTCCAAGATTATGATATAGTAAAGAAATCGGATTCTAAGGTTGAGGTAGAATGCCCACAAGCCAATCCCGATGAAGTCGTGATAGAATATGAAGGCTAAAATAAATAGCGAAAGATCGATGGGCTTTCGCTATTTTTTTGTATATTGCAATGTAATCAAAAACAAACAAATGGAAGCACTTAAGAAAGGTAAAGGGAATCACGATTTTTCAAATTTTGTTCAGTTCAGAGGAACAGAACTTCCTGACGAGGCAATCGAAGCTTTAACAACAACACAGCCAGGTACAAATTGGGAATCCACTCCTTTTAGATATCCAGGCGAATGGCACTTAGCTTACCACGAAAAAGGTGTGCCGCCGGAGAAATCAAAGAAATGGATCCTCGTAACTAACAACGCAGGATTCTACAAAGTCGATGCAGAATATGCTATTTGGTATACCGCAGAGCCAAACGAAATCTCAGGTAGTACTCGAATGAGATGCTACTGGTCTTGGAATCAAGCGATAACCAACCTGAACAGACTACTCCGAGCAGGTTCAATGGAAAGGGACCCAAATTATCAAACATAAAAATAATTAGCGAGGGATCATTGGTCTCTCGCTAATTATTCGTATATTGCACTGTAATCAAAAACAAACCACATGGCAGACGAATTAATAGATTTGATATTCGATTTAAGTGACTTGGGAATAGATTCAATTATTCCCAAAACTGAAACCGGAAATTTTGACCATCTAGATATCCGATGGATTTACCCGGAACCTAAAGACCTCAAAAGAGCACGGGATCTTGCTAAACTTCCAAAAGGTATTGATGCTGGTGGACCCCTTCAATCCAAAGCAAATCCGCAGGCGAAAGCCATAACTAATTCCGAAAAACTAATTCGAAGAGCGAAGGCTGTTGTTAAGGTTTGGGGAATCGGTGACCACGAAACGATTAAAGGAACTTCAAATCCATGGACTCCGTTTTACGAAAAAATGGTTAGACAAGGATTTACCGCGGAGCAAATAAAAATGGTTAAAAACTACAAATAAGGAATTATGAAAATCCTAGTTTTCCCAACATGGTTTATGGTTTGTATGATATTTCCATTACTTCCGGAAACCCATCCTTGGAAAAAAGGCGGACAAGAACCATTTACCCTTGGTGAGTGGGCAAAGTCATCTACTCCAATAACCAAATTCATAGCACTAGCTTTTTGGGCCTCTATCATTAAAATTTTAATAGTTTATTTTTCCTTTCTCTAATGAACATCTACCAAATAATTGCCGACCTTGAAACTACTTACATATGTAGGAGAATGGAGGTTCCGAGGGATGTTATGATCATACACCCAAAAATCTTCTCACCAACCAGAAAGAAGAAAGGTCGGTAAAACGAGTAACAGAAAGAGGTTGGTACTAAAAAGATGTTTGAATTTAAATCGGTAAGGATCGCTGTACTCTCGCTAAAGTTTCTTATATTGTCATGTAATCAAAAACAACAATCATTATGAAAAAGTTATTTTCTGCAGAATCAAACAAAAATCAGGATGCTTATATCACTAAAGTGGTAGAACACGGAACCATGAAAAATAAATTCAAATTAGCTTATTTGAATAGGAATGGACATAGAGAAGCAACAATTCAGATCTTTACCAGTAACGGGGATTTGAAACAAATAGCATGTGCCAGAGATATAGGACTTAGTGTGGATGTTTCTTATGTTGCTGATTTCAAGGAAAAAAGACCAGAAGCAATCAAACTTTTCTGTCACTTCGAGTCATATCTGAAGCAAATTTATACATAATCATCATCGGTTTTCGCTAAAGTTTCTTATATTGAAGATGTAATCAAAATAGAATACCAATGAAAGAACTTAAGGATTCCCTGATTGAACAGCTAGAGGCAATAATAGAACTGAGGAAAGGATCTAGACCCACTGATCTACCTTATGCCGGTCAAGAGGATTTCGTTCTTAAAAACGGTAAGGTTTTTACCTCTCAGAAATATCCGGAGAAATACGAAAAGTACAGAGGTGAAATGAAACTTTGTTTTACCAATGCCTTCGACCTGTCCCAGAGATTCCCTGAGCTAACCTATGTGGAAGGGTATGGGATGTCTTCAAATATTCCATTAGCTATCCATCATGCTTTCTGTGTAGATAAGAAAGGAAACGTTGTGGATCCAACCTGGAGAGACCAAGAGGAGACCGCTTACTTTGGGGTTCAGTTTAATCAGACCTATGTTGCTAATACCATATTGAGAACAATGCACTACGGGATACTTGATAACTATCACGAAGGGAATCCACTACTGACCAAAGAAAGTGGACACAAAAGAAAAGATTTTTCCTCAAAATAATCATTCAACTCTCGCTAAAGTTTATTATATTGCAGATGTAATCAAAAACACATCACATGTCGCAAATTCAAAGATTCAATAATCACAACGCCAAAGAATTTAGAAACCTCTTCAAAGAAAAAATGGAGGAGTTTTTCATAGAGACTGGAATTTATGTAGAACTTGGTTCCAATCTATCATTTACTTCCCTCAATATTACAGGTAGAATTTCAGGAAAAATCCTGCAATCTGAAAATCAAGAAACTGCTATATTAGAAGCTGCTAAAATCCAATGGGATTCTAATGCCTACAAATATGGACTTGGTACTGATTCCTTTGGAAAAACTATTTCTCTTAATGGGGAAAAATTTGAAATCTGTGGAATCAAGACCAGAAAGGGTAAATATGGAATATTGGGTAAAAACCTTCAGAATGGTAAAACTTATGGTCTACCCACATTTTCAGTAGTAAGGATTCTAAAAGAAATGGCATAATTCTAAAAGAAATGGAAGATCCAAAATTAAAAGGTTACGGCAAAAAATATTATAAACTACCTCTGATTCTTATTGCGGTTACCCTAGCTTGGGTTTCAGTAATTGTCTGGGCAATCTTTACTTAAATCATTATGAAGAAATCAACAAAAGTGATTGGCTTAATTGTAATAGCATATATAATTTTGCTATTCAATTTTACTGCTTCTTACACTCCAAGGGATTCCAATGTTAAATACACATTAACCTACAATGGATTGGTTTGGATCTCATTGGATCATTACACCATTTGGAAATATAACAGTGACGACATCGGGATGACTTGGATAAACTACGGAAAAAAGAAAAAAGAAAATGACTGAACTTAAAAGAACAATTCTTATTTTACTGTCCATAGGCCTTCTTGGATTTGGAGTCTTCCTAGTATTATTTGGAGAAGAAGACCCAAAGGAATCCGAGTTTGTTTTTCTTTATGCTATAAATACGGAAAAGGTTAAGACTTTTGGTGACATTCCTTATCTCTATACTCATTTGTCACTGGGTGAGGGTGATGAGGTTTTATACTTTCCTGAAATTGTAGATTCGTATCTTTACTCAGATTCGACTGGTTTGTCTTGGATGCCACAAAAAGAAAAGACCCTATTTCTAACTAAAGAATACTACTCGAAAATAACCGAGCAGGATACGCTGAGGATCTTTAGAAAAAGAAGAAATTTTTGGGACGATGTAATTCCTGATGAAATCTATATTGAAAATTCTGAAGGTAAAAAGATTCCTTTAATTCCTGACACGTACGGAGTAGAATCTTCAAAGGGTCTAGTAAGGGATATGAAAAGTCTAGTAAGGGACGTGGAAAAAACTATAGATGGGGTCCAGGAGATAAAGGATAAAAGAGGACTGGAAAAGATGAAATCAGATTTCGAAAAGAATCTAAAATAATCGCTGTACTCTCGCTAAAGTTTCTTATATTGCAGATGTAATCAAAAACAAAAAACATTATGGAAATTACTATTGGAAACACAACTGGCGGGGAATGGGAAGAAAATGCACAGATCACAGCTAAAGAATTGGCTTCTGGTTTGGTTATTAAAATCGAGCCTGTCAAAATAGAAGTACTGAATAGTACCTCGGAAGAGTTAGATGTTGACGTTGAGATGTCAAATGGGGACGAAATCGAGTACCGGAGTTATCTGAATGATGCACCATATAAAAGGGAAAGTGACCCTGAGGATTACGTTAGGATAAGATTAAATGGTGAACTGGTATTTGAGGACTTAGGTCCAGAACAAGTAGATTCACCATCAGAAGAAATCATCCGGGTTTATAAAAAATTCCAAGAGTAAATCGTTTGGTTCTCGCTAAAGTTTCTTATATTGTAGAGTAACCAAAAAATAACTATCATGTCAATAGCAAAATTTCTAGTATCCAAGTTAATGTTAATTAATTACTGGTATGATAAAAACGTCCTACCATATTTTGAAACCCTTCGATCGAAAAAAATATACAAGGAATATAAAAGAACCGAATTAGTCATTCTGATGTTAATTAAGGAAAAGGGAAAGAGCGAACCTTATTTGAATGAATTAAATGATATCAGGATCAAGTTGGAAAGATTCAAGCATGAGAAATTCTACACAAAGAATATCATGAGTATCAATGATTAAATAAGTAATCAAAAACAACTATCATGTTAAAAACAATCTTATTATTTCGGAAAGATCTAGTTCCTAGCTCTGTGAATGAAAAGGCTTCGGACATTATGGTATCCTCGTTTCAACTCGGTGTGCAAGAATATAGATCTGCAGATATCATAACTTTCAAAAATGATGATGGGATTTCCCGACATCTTAAAATAAGAGAGTCAGAAGAAGCATTAAAGTTTATTTCAGGACATCCATTGATAACAAGGGACCTAACATAGTATGTTAGTAACATACTCCTGCGCGAAGGGAAATTTGAAGAAATTAGTTTCTAAAAGATCGAAGGGAATTAAATAGTAATACTTATATTGCAAAGTAATCATAAAACAAAATAAAGCTATGGGCTGGTGGTCAACAAATATTATGGGAGGAGATACACCTCTTGATTTTCAATCAAAAGTTTACGAGGAATTAGGGAAATCCCAATTCCCCAATGGATTTGACGGAGACGAATATGAACCGACCCCGGAAGACTTTAATTCCAATCCAAATCTCTACGATAAACTATTTACTGAGGAGTTCAGAAGGAATTGGGGAAAGGATTCTTACAATATAGCCAAACAAGTATTTGCCTATATGCTTATGAAGGCAGGAGGTAAGATGACTGATGAGGTAAGAGCCGAAACCACCCAGGCTTGTGATGATGATGAATGGGCTAATGATGATTTAGAAAGAGCTGCTCATATCAGGAACCTCAAATCCCACATTCAAAATTATGATCATTCTCCGGTTACAAATCTAGAACAAGACTACGGAGTCTTTGGAGCAATCCAACAAGGGGAATCTCCTCAGTTAGATCTAGAGGTCATGAAGGTTAATATGGAGAAGGAACTTCAGGAGCTTAAAAATGAAGAGCTCATGTATTATGAAACCGCAAATATTCAAATCAATGCTCCAAGATCCCTGATTCAGTTATCCACTGGGACGAAAATAAACCTTTTGGAGAAGTATCTAAATTTACCAATCTCTTCATTTCCTCTCGTAAAGGAAATGAGTTAAACTTTTTTATTGTTGATGTGCTGATGTGCATGTTGGTTAGCCCTGGAAATTTCTGCTTTTTTCCAGGGCTTTTTCGCTGTTTTATGAAAAGGATTTCTTATATTGCAGATGTAATCAAAAACACATCACATGTCCACTAAGAAGCTTATCAAATCTAAAGTCAATCCTCTCCAGCTCCCAACCCTTTTTTTCGCTGGAAATTCAAGACTTACTTTCCGGAACCAAAAAACCGGAACCCATATGACCGTCCACGTAAAGCAACTTAAGGATCGAACAAAAAAAGATGCTAAAGGTCGTAGGTTAAAGTTACCAATTTTTTACCTCAAAGTTTCACTTCTCGGGGATTCGGATCAAGGTTACAGATTTGCTGGAACTATCTTCCAGGAAAATATGGGAATCAAGCTTCACCAAAATATCAAATGGGATTCCCAAATGGGTAAGGTGGTAGCTTTTGTTATGAATTCCTTAAAGAATCCGGAGCTTCTACGCCAGAAAAACGTAGGACTTTTCCACGAAGGAAAATGCTGCAGATGTGGAATGCCACTCACACATCCTCAGTCTATCGATAGAGCTTTAGGAGATGATTGTTACGCTTACACTCAAAAGAAAGAAGAAGTCGAATCCCCATTTTAGGGATTCGATTTTTTTACTTATATTTACAAAAAAGTAGAAGGAATCTAATGTCTAAGAAAGAAACCATAACGAATTCTAGGGTTATAGCAATAATGTGGTGGAGAGAACTTACTCTCAGGGAGAAAAAGAACCTCTCAGAATCCTCTGATCTTCTTCAGGGAACCCCGAGAGGACCTGAGTCACTAACTGGGTCAGAGATAGAAAAGTTACATCAAAATAGATAGAAATCTATCGTTCAAAATAGCGAAATTATTCTTATATTGTAATGTAAAACAAGATAAGAACCACCGGGCACATGTGTCCGGTTTTTTTATGTGCTAACCTTTTCTATAGAACAATAAGAGGACCTTCTATTAAAGTAGGATCAAAGAAGGTTCTAAAGTCCTCATGAGTTTTTCAGCTAACTATCATAGAAATCACCGAGGAGTAAAAAAGTCCTCATGAGTTTTCCGGTTAACTACCATAGAAATCACCGAGGACTTTAAAGTCCTCCCCAATTCCAAGGGTAATTCTAAGGTTCTAAGGTAAGGTTAAAAAGCCCACTCAATTCTAAAGGTAATTCTAAGGTTCTAAGGTAAGGTTTAAATTTAAATTTAAATAACTTTTAAATCTAATAATAGATTAATCATAACTTTATAGTTCTGTAAGTGTTTGTAAATCAAAGAGTTAAGAAAGCCTAGACTCCTCATCATATTTAAATAGTTAACTATATACACTATTAAAAACACGTAGGAGTCTAAGAAAACTAAAGTGTTGTAAATGAAGCACTTATAAATTATTAAAATCCTATTAACTTTAAATTACATATATAAAAAATTTAAATCTTAATTTACCATAATCATTAATTTCTCGCTATTTTTTTGTATATTGCACTATGGATCAATCGGAAAAGAAGGAAATCGGAAAGTACTACTATTCACCCAACTTAGGTACTGTTGTAAAGTGCGACGGTCCAGAGGTTTCTAATAAAAGAGGTATTCCTATGACATTCCCAGGAGTTGTTATATCATCAACAATGGATTCCCTTCCTGTAGGTGACCACTCAAAAACCTGGATCTCTAAAAAATTTAAAGCGGTGAAGGAGGGAGATCTCGAAAATAGAAACCTAATAAATGAAATAAGTAATCTTGGAATTTAATCGTTCTATTCTCGCTATTTTTTCTTATATTGTAGATGTAATCAAAACAGGACCACATGAATGCCGATATCCGAATCCTTCCAATCCTTTTATTAGCTTTTGCATTCGGAGTAGATGCGGGGTGTATACTCAGAGGAATTCCTCCTTTTGAAGCTTATGGATCGCCTGGTCAATTTCTTGCTATTCATGGAATATTAGGTCTAATCTCAGGTTTGTCAATTGGTTCAGTTCTAAATGATAAAAAAAATGATAACTAAAAAAGTTCAAGTATTCGGAGTGGCCAGCCGCAAAATAGATTTGACAGGCCCTCAGGGAAATGCCTTTTATTTACTTAGCTTAGCTTCGAGGTGGATGAAGCAGATTAATCCCGAAAGAGTGGATGACGTACTGAACCAGATGAAGTCTACTACTTATCCAAAACTTGTTGCTTATTTTGAAATTCACTTTGGTTCCATATGTGAATTGGAATTGGAAATGGAAGAGGGGTTAGCTCATGAGGTTCAGGAGGAGGTCGAAAAAATAAGAGACACGAAAGATGTTATATGGGACCTAAAAACTTTAGGGTTCGACGATCTTGAAAACTAAATGAGAGCACTTCAATCAAACAGGGGAACTACTTTAAGCATATGAAAATTCAGATAGGACTCAAAGTCCACTACATAGGTAACACAAATCGATCCGACTGGGACAACGGAGTCATTAAAGCTCTATGTCCGGATGATCCGGATTGGTGTTTCGTTACTTACAATTATCCTGCTTGTGAAGAGTGTCCAAAAAATGGTGAGTATTGTAACTGTCCATCATATCTTATTTACACTTCTGCTAGGACGAGAGTTAAGGACCTTAGATTAGGGTGGTTGGATGCTGAGGGTAGATGTTCAACCCACCGGGAGCTAAAGGAGCTGAATGAATTTGGTTTAAACCCGGGTCTGAAATAGTTTCATTTTTATCGGGGTTAATTGTAAAGGAATTCTTATATTTACAATGTCTTAATTGATAAGGATCCTCCAGGGTCAGTTGGTTAATACCGATCTGAATGCGATCTGGAGGATCCTTCTAAAAAAGAAGACTAGTTAAACCAAAATTACTAGAAGCATGAAGTAACTAAAACCAACCACCCCCCACAAATCTAAATTTAGAGGCCCCCTTATAGGATGGAGGGGGGACCAAATAGCGAGAGGGGAGGGGGTTCACTAGGCCCCTCGTATAAGTGGGGTCCTGAGGGGGCTCAACCGCTAAGGGGACCTTTATTAGGGGATCCCTATATATTTAGGGGGAGACCCCTGGAATTTTGGGGGACCCGTACCTGGGGGTTTTAGGGGGCCCTCGCGTATGTGGGAAACTATGGCATGGATTTTGCTTCTAGCGGGTCTTTCCACTAAGACCACCCACTAAGACCATTTAGGCATACATAGACATACCTAGTCATTCTACCATCACAACCAACTTAGTCATTCTGACATCGTCCTAATCCAAATTGGAAGTATTACATTAGCATCATGAAAATCAGATGGAGAACCCTCTATCATAAGAAAACGGGGGCAAGACTTTCAGAAGGCCGCGATGGAAGCTATAAAGATTAGACCCTATGAGAAAGCTAGATAAGATTCTTTTGATTGCTTTTAGTTTAACTGCTATTGTGACTCTGTTCGTAAAAGTACCCATACCTATGATTCTTAAGGCTATAGGCTGGATTATAATAGCTCTTCATTCTTTCTTTCTTCTTACTCATCTAGCTATGTTCATTCCCTTTATTGCTGTCCTTGGTATAATAGGAGCATTGGTTGGTAACATTCCACCAGTTAAAAGTGTGATGGAAATAAGCTACGTTCTATTTGGTATTCTCATACTCATTGGAGAGGTAATCGGGGTGACTATAGTTTATTTTGTTATACCAACATTAGGTTGGATGCTTTATCTCGGGACTTGGGATTTTATGGAATGCCTAGAATTCTATTTGAAATGTTTTTAAAAAATAAAAAATGGATTGGTTTAAAGCTCTAATTTTGATTCTTTGTTATTTTATAGGAGCTCTTGCTTCTCTTCTTATTGTCTACTCTCTTGGATGCTTTGTTACGTGGGATTTGGATTGGCCTGAAGAACTTTCAAATTGGTCTGAGTTGCATAGGGCTTTTTTGATTTTATTTACCCTTTTTCTAGCTTCAGTACTAGGATGGAAAGCTAATAAGGTATAGGGAATCATTAGATATTGAAATTGTTTTGTTACATTGCCTTCATATAAAAATTTCATTATGAGATCCACAATCTTTAGTTACTTACTTGCACTCATAACGACTCCCGTTATTATTTTTTCTATGCTTTCATTTTCATTCTGGAATTTGGATGTCATAGTAGAACTGGAACAATGGGATCCTCCTGGTAGACTAATTGTATTTCTTCTTACTGTTGCTTTGTTTTTCCTAATAAAGAATTCCTATATAAGAATCTGGTATTGGGTTAAAAGAGGAAAAGAGATAAATGTTATAAAGGAATTAAGAGAGAAAAATAATGCTAGTTAATCTAACACCAGATAAGGAGGAACAGAAAAGGAGGGCCGGAATTGCGGAAGATCATGGGTTCAACTACCTCCCCCAGGATGATCCAAAGTTCATCCAAGAGACGGGTATTTACCAATGTTCTTGCCCATTTAACTTTTCAAAAGAGGAGTTTATAGAACTACAGAGACTGTCATGGAAGGATAGGTATAGCATATTCCCGCCGGAGTCAAATAAAGGGACTTACGGGGTCGCGGATACTATAGAACAGATCAAGGACTATTACGCTAAAGAGGTGGGGGACCCGGAACAAAAATTCGCGCTGGCGCTGACTCCCGTATACCAAGAAAAAGAGAATAAGGGTAAAGGTGGAGGATGGAGATGGCATAAGTGGGGACCTTATATAGGAAAACTGAATCCGAAATGTGAGTACCTAGACGATGAGAACTTTGGGGAGGACTTTCAGTATGTGATAGTATTTGGGATTTATAAAATAAAGTGAATGAAAATGATAAGGCTTAAGGACGGAACCTACGCGGTAGCTTTAAAAGAATGGAACTGGACAGAAAATACTAAAATGCAGATCTTTAAAGATTCGGAATATTCTGAAAGGTTATATGAAACCTTTGTAGATATCGAGTTAAATGGAAAGCTTAAAACTAAAGAGAATAATCACCATTTTGGTCCTTTACCTATAGGAAGTAATTTCCATAGGGTGCTAATGACTGTTAGAAAAGTGGATATTGAATATGTCTAAATTTATTAGAAAATAAGGATGGAAAAAGAAACATGGACTTGGGAGGAAGTCGAAGAATTTGGCCGGAAGGCATTCTATGAGGGTAGAAAGTTAGCAAGCCCTGTAACCGAGTTAGAAAGATTGGAAAGAAATGTTCCTATCTTTAAGGTAGATACTTATAATAGCTACCTAATGAATTTAGGCGAAGAGGTGGAACCAATAGTGGAAGAAGAAGCTCACAAAATATCAGGAGCTCTTATAGAATTAGACGAAGCTATAACTAGGCTTCAGGAAAAATATGATGAGAACGGGAAAGGAAATTCTCCGATGATAAAACTACTAAGGCTAGAAGCTCATATAGATGCTACTATTAAGATCTGGAAAGATTCTTGGAAAAAAATGAAAAATGAAGGAAAAGGAAAAGGTTAATTGGAGGTTACAGTATAGATTAGATAATATTTTCAATTTATTTATTCTTATTATGATCATGGTGTTTTATTTTATGAATCCTATATTCATTCCAATTTTAGCTTTAGTTGGTATATGGGTAAATGTAGATGCCTCTGGGTTTTTCAATAAAGATCGGTTTGAATGAAAAGAATTTCTTATATTTGATTTATGATTAATGGAAACGATTTAATTCAATTGGGATTCGAACCAAGTAAATGGTTCTCGGAGGCTATCAAAGAAGTTAACGAAAGAAGATTATCAGGTAATGAGCT
>Ga0306872_100434_pt1 | contig 16583 bp, 11 predicted proteins | sample AntRauMeHopE1498_FD_190455 | JGI IMG/M metagenome (GOLD analysis project Ga0306872, IMG submission 190455) | Saline lake microbial communities from Rauer Islands, Antarctica - Metagenome Hop E1 #498 (v2) (version 2) | ecosystem: Environmental > Aquatic > Non-marine Saline and Alkaline > Saline ...
CAGAGTGAATTGTAATAAACCAATTGAACGTCTTTGGCTCTTTAGTTGTTTTATATGGTTTGGATTTACGATTATTTTTGCCATATGTTATATTTTTATTTTACCAGTTACCGCGTGTGAGATGAGGGAGGATTTTAGTTCCTGTAATAATTTAATAGACTCCACAACTTGGCTAATTGGCCTCTCAAATCTTTCACGAGTCTGTGCCACGTAAGCACCTATCATTAATCGTTCGCTAATGTCTGAAGGTGCAGAGATTTGAATATTTGCTAAAGCTTTAATTGTGAGTTTGGGTTGAGCTGAGCCAGTTGTATATATCGACACATCAACCTGCTCTATGCGTTCACTCCAAAATTGAATGTTTCCATCTTTTGGTTTTGCAATATGCGCGTGATTGTTAACCCAATACTGACCAGTCGCTATAAATGATATTGGTGTACTCCGATTGATTAAGTTTGCACCGTCTTCACTAATTAAGATTAAATCTTCATCAAAAATATACTCATTTACATAATCTATGATACCCGACGCACCATAGTAGGGATAGTCACCCTGCATTTTAGTACGCTCATCAGTACTGAGTGGGATTCTTTTACCATCAAGAAAACTAAGTTGATGCTTTAACTTCTTAACTTCCCAACCCTTCGGAATCTTTCCAATCCACTCAATACCACTATCAACCAGTTCGGCTTTGGGGTCGAGGCCTTTGGTTACTGCTTGGTTGATGATGGCGGTGCGTTTTTCTTTTAGGAGTTCGATGAGGCGTTTCTTTTTGGCGATTGAGGCATCAATCCGAGCTGTCTGCACATCCAAAAAAGCCGCAATTTTATCTTGTTCTTCTTTTGGTGGTAATGGATTTTTCATTGACCAAAAAATGGGTTTCGAAATACTATTTCTAAGACCAGTGCATTGGTGAAGTAACTCCTTTGACGTGTCTAAAGATAGAAAGAAATAGTAGAAAAATTTTGAGTCAGTTTCCCTCTTTGGTATTAGTCTTGTATATGCACCTGTCATCATTCCATCTTCACAAACATAGCCAATCGTACGTGGTGTTACATCATAGTCGAACAGACAAAAAACAAGATCATCTTTTTTGAACTCTTGGTAGGTGTCGTAATTTGCTGGATTTTTACCTGACCCGTCTAACACTCTGGGTATTACACCTTTTAAAGTTAAGCTTAGAACCTTTTCTGAATTAGTTTCGGATGCTAATTTTTTGGTTGTACTAAATAAGCGCCGTGAAGTACCCATATCCCATGATTTTGGTATTTGTCCAACCCAATCAACCTCAGAATCTTTATATTCAGGGTAGGTTTTATAGGTATTTGTCAGTGAGACTTTTGCCATACTAGATTTGCTTAAGTAGGGTTAGCAGTTCGTTTTCTACTTCTTCAATGTCTTTCTCGATGTCTTCTAGCGCTCGCGGTGGTTCGTACTGGTAGAAGTAGCGTGTGAGCGGGATCTCGTAGCCGACGATACCGACTAGGCCGTCTTTGTGGTCGACGATACTTTCATTGACCCACGCGTCTGGCACGTAGGGCTTTACTTCGCGCTCGAAGTATTCGTGCACGTCTGTCCCCCACGGGACGTTTTCGGAATCCTTAAGGGTATTATCAGCTTCTGGTTTACCAGCTTTATCGAGGCAGATATCGGCGGTTTCGTCGCGTTCTGACAAAGCGTCTTTGGTCGCTTTCAGTAATGGCGCTGGCCAAATCTTTCCAGTTATTTGTGAAGTGAATACTGTATAAAACGCCTCACGGTTTTTGAATAGTTTTTTCTCGGGGAAATTCTCTAGCAGCTCTATGAGTTGTTTTTGTACTTCTGCACTGGCTTTCATATAAGCTGCCGTCGCTTGTACTAGTTTGATACGCTCTGGTGAAACTTGAAAATTAAGTCGCAGTGGTCGCTCGATGGTGATCTGCCTATATGCAAATTCTGTGTTGTCGAAGATTTTGGAATGATCAGTTTCTTTGAAGCCGTTATACAGCTTGAATATTTCTTTTTTGGAATCTTCGTCGACGTCTTTGCGTTTTTGCCCAAGGCTCTTGCGGGTTTTCTTAAATAGTTCGCGAGCGTCTATCAGCTGCACTTTGCCTTGGCGGGCTGGTGATTTTTTGTTCGTAAAAAACCACAGGTAGGTGTTGATACCGGTGTTGTAGAAGAGTTGGTCTGGCAGAGCGACGATGGCTTCGAGTAGGTCTTTCTCCAGTAGCCAGCGGCGAATCTCGCTTTCGCCACTGCCGGCGTCGCCAGTAAAGAGCGGTGAGCCGTTGTGGACGACCGCAATCCGCGAGCCACCGTCGCTGGCTGGCTTCATTTTGGATACCAAGTGCTGGGTAAAGAGCAGCTGCCCGTCTGAGATGCGTGGTAGTCCAGCGCCAAAGCGCCCAGCAAAGCCTCGTTTTGCTTCTCGGGTGACTACTTCTTTATCTTTCTTCCAGTCGACACCGTAGGGCGGGTTTGACAGTGAGTAATCGAATGACTCGCCGTAGAACTGATCGTTGGCGATAGTACTGGCTTTTGAGTGGTCTTTTTCGCCACCTTTGATTTTGTCTGGGTCTTCTCCCTTGATGAGCATGTCGGACTTGGCGACAGCGTAGGTGACTGAGTTGAGCTCTTGACCGTAGAGATAGATCTGGGCGTCGGCGTTGATGTTTTCGCGAATGTAGTCTTTGGCCACAGTCAGCATCCCACCAGTACCGCAGGCTGGGTCGTAGATTGTCTTGATGACGTGTGGTTTCTTGATAGAGTCTTTGTCTGGTTCAAGCAGGATTTCTACCATCACTTGGATGACATCGCGAGGGGTATAGTGCTCTCCTGCTGTTTCGTTCGACATTTCTGAGAACTTGCGCAAAAGCTCTTCAAAGATATAGCCCATTTGGTGGTTGTCTACTTTGCTGGGGTGTAGGTCGACTTTATTGAGCTCGCCTAGGATGTAATACAGCAGATCGCCGCCTTCTAGTCGGTCGATTTGTTCGTTGAAGTTGAACTTTTCGATGATGTCGCGGATGTTTGGACTGAAGTCGTTCAGGTACTTTTTGAAGTTTTTGGCGATGTTGCGCGGGTCTTCGGCTAGCTTTTTTAGATGGTAGTCAGATACATTGTAAAACGCTACGCCAGAGGCCTTGCGTAGGATGGGATCAAGATCTTGGATTTTACCGTTCCATTGATTGTAGCTTTCACGCACTTTTGATTTATTGTCGGCTAAAATAGCGTCGAGACGCTTAATAACTACCAAGGGCAATATCACGTCTTGATACTCATGCTGCTTCCAACCACCACGCAAAATGTCGGCAATGTTCCAGATGAGTGAAGTGTTTTGACTAAAGTTTTCCATACGATTAATTATACAGTTATCGGCTCAGCTAGTTGTTAAAGAGGGTTAGGTACTCGTGTAAGGTATACACTCGATGTCGTTCCATGCCGGTTTTTTCTTTGAGGATTTTGACCTCTGCTAGTTCGTTTACAATCTTGTGCGCAGTGGGCTTGGTCACACTCAAGAGCGTCTCTACTTCTTGGGCGGTAATAACTGGCTTGCTGTACAGTGCCCTGAGTAGAATCTTCATTTGCTTCTGGCGACTTACGCTCGGTGTACGTTCGATCCGGCGCTCGTAGTCGTGACGCAAATCAATAATGGCTTCGAGTGTCTCTCTTCCCTTTTTGGCAGTGTCACGCAGCCCAATCAAAAAGAATTTGACCCAGTGTTCTAGGTTGTTGTTTTCACGCACTTCCATCAGGGCATCGTAGTAGGCTTGTCGATTCCTTTCTAGGTATTCAGACAAATACAATACGGGCCGCTCCAGCATACCGTATGACATCAGCTGTAGCACAATTATCAAACGACCAACACGGCCATTACCATCATCAAACGGGTGAATGGTTTCAAACTGATAGTGCGCGTAGGCTACTTTGATCAGGTTAGGCATGGCTGGGTCTATGTTGTGCCAGAAGTGCTCCAAATCTACTAAGGCCTGCTGTACGTCTTCTGGTCGTGGTGGAATATAAATTGCATCAGCTAGTGAGTCCTGACTACCGCCAATTTTGTTTTGCACGGTGCGAATTTTACCGGGATTTTTATTGTGTCCTCGTACTCCAGACAAAAGTGTCTTGTGGGCATCGCACATCAGCCTGAGGGAAAGGGGTGGTTGATTGGGAGTTAGTATTTGCTCAACCGCTTGATTCATTGAGGCGATATAGTTGGTGACTTCCTTGCGGTCGTTGATTTTTTCTTGGCCGCCTAGGTCTTCGTCGTCTAGGTAGACTTCTTCTAGGGTAGTTTGTGTGCCTTCAATGCGACTCGATTGCTCGGCTTCCTTGGTGACGTGCGCCGAAATGAAGTAATCAATGTCTGGCACGAGTTTGGCGTAAGCATTAAGCTCACCCAAATAACCTCGCGCTTGTTCAAGCAAGGTGTATACCTGAGGATCTTGCCATGCAATATCTGTACGCATTTTTGACGGCAGGAACGCTGAATACCCCTCGCCTTGAAGAGAGGTTGCAGGGACTTTTGTACCGGAAATAAATGGTTCCATAGGATTAACTTGTTTTTAGCTAAGTTAAAAAAACTAGCTTTTATTTAACTTAGCATAGGTTTAAGTTAAAGTCTACTCATCTATTATATTAATCGCTATTCACGTTAAAATTGTAGTTTAGCGTGAATTTGTAGTACAAATGACTGATATTCACTAGCTACGTATACCAATTCTAATGTTGTCACACTTGTGTCTTAGTATAACAAAAAAACTTACTTAAATTACCTCGTCACCTAGCCAGGAACTGGGTTGTAAATCTGCAATATCTGCGGGACCTAGTAGTTTGAACTGCTTATCTTCAAAAATGAAATAATACGTCTTCATATCGCTGTACCACTTCATGTCACATACAATATCTGATTGCTCGTTGGTAGTAGCGAACTGAGCCATTGTTTCTATCGGGTTAATAATAATTAGATTACTATCTGCACGGTAGGAAAAGTCCCAATCGACCACATATGGGAATGGGTAGACCGTCCCTGACTCGACATCGATCACGGCAAACATCTGACCCAAACCAGTAAAAGCCCAGTCAGAAATAGTGTATCGGCCAGCAAAGGTAACACCATTGTTTAGCGCAGCTTCGTGATAGCTGTAGAAGCGTTTTGCTACCCCATGACTAGCCTCATCTGGGGTGGTTACTGGGCCAGTGTAGGTATCTGTCACCGTATACTCATTAAATGAACCATACACAGTGGCGCTGGGAAATATGTCACGATAGTACTGCTGACATTCAGAGAGAACTTGAACTTCAGGTTCAGGTTCAGGTGCAATTTCAAGTTGGACTGGTTCAGCAATAACTTCTGGTTGATTCTGGCTTACTACAATGATCGCCAGAGGGACAGCACAAAGAAGTATTATAATGATCAATAATTTCTTATTCATTTTGTGACTGTAGTATAGCGTGAGTTAGTTGCCTCACCTATCACGATCCATGGCGAGTGGGATTGCCCTAGCTCCAGAATGTTACTTTGCTACAATCTGACGCAAAAGCAAAGACCCTTAACACGTTGTGTTAAGGGTCTGCTTTTGTGGACTCGACAGGACTTGGTCGCCTTCGCATCACTATATTGTTCGCCTTTGGCTCCAATCTAGTGTGCTACCCGACCCCGCCGTTCGTAGCGTACTCGCTGGCGCTGCGTTCGACATACTCACTCTTTTCAAGTCCTGGCGTAAAGCCTCCCAGGCTTTACTTCGAGTCCACAAAAACAAATCCACCTGACGGTGGATTTGTTTTTGTGGACTCGACAGGACTTGAACCCGCTACCTCCTCAGTGCAAATGAGGCGCTCTACCAGGTGAGCTACGAGCCCTTAAAACATTTGGGAAATGTTTTAAGTTGAGTGCAATACTCTCCTCAAAACACTGCCAACTTCTATACTCGACAATCTCCAAAGCGGTTATGAAACCTTCCTGGAGAATAGAGTGTCACTATATTACCCTACCGCGAATAAAAATCAAGCCGTTTTACCCTCTAGCTGTTTCTATCAAGTGCGCGATCAGGTCCTTGAATGAGAGACCGATAGCTTCGGCTGATTTGGGTAATAGTGATTGATTGGTGAGTCCGGGCAGGGTATTAATTTCCAGAAAATACACTTCCCCATTTCTGACCAAAAAGTCACTGCGCGAATACTGTCGACAGCCGACTGATTCGTGAGCCAGAGTAGCAATTCTTGCCATCTCCGCTTTTACCTGGGGCGAGAACCTGCCTGGGACTAGTTCAGTAGTGCTGCCATCGTATTTGTTTTCGTACGTAAAAAAATCGTGCTCCATTGGTGGGATGATTTCCACTGCTGGCAGGGTATATAGTCGCTCGCCGCGGAAGTCTCCTAGCACCCCGACGGTCGCCTCGGTGCCGGCGATGTGTTCTTCGATAAGCAACTGATCATACTTATCAAGTAGCTCCTCGAGAGTTTCTTGCAGCAACAACGAGTCTTTGATCCGCTTGGCGCCAAAGGACGATCCGCTGGCGATTGGTTTAACAAACAGTTCGGTGCCCAGGTCAGCGATGATCTGCGCCACTTCGTCTTTGAGGGTATGGCGCTCGTCGCGGTGGATGCGGCGATGTTTGGCCATGGTGACGCCGTGTGGACGCATGGTGTGCTTGGTCATTTCTTTATTGAAAGCAATGCCTGACGCCAGCGCACGACTGCCGGTAAAAGGGATGTTTTTGCGCTCGAGGATGCGCTGGATTTGGCCATCTTCGCCATATGAGCCGTGTAGAGCAATAAACACTACGTCGATGTCAGACAAGGCCTGATCAATTGTCAGTTTTCGGCCGTCACTGTACCAGTCACCCACCTTGGAAATAGTAATGTCTCGGCGTGAATAGTCCGATTCGGCTAGGGCCTGCAGCACGGCATTGCCCGACAGCATCGACACATCATATTCCTCACTTGGGCCACCGCGTAATACTGCTACTCGTTTCATATACGCTAGTATATCATCGCTCGCGGCGTAGTCGCCAGATTTCTTCTTGACCGTAGACACCCTCTAGCAGATCGATGTCTTTGCCGGAGTTGATCAACAGTGTGTTGTTGTAGTCCTTGAGCGCTACTAGTAGGCGCTGTGCCATGTCGTTACCCATAATACCTTCGTGCTCTAATCGCATCGCTTCAAAGTCTTTAATAAAACAATGTCCACCAGCGCCACGCACCTCTAGATTTTTGTCTGTGGCGTGTCCGCTGGCATGAATGGGCTGGGTGTGACTGTCTCCGATTCTTGGATCTGCAATCAGTGCTTCACGCACGGTCTCCCAATCAGCGTTACTGCCGCGTACCAGGTCATACAGCACGTTCATAAATACCACCTTAGCGTACAGGAAAGTATTGCCCGCGTACTTGGTCAGCTCGGCTTCTTTGGATGACATGATACGTGAATATTTGGCCTTGGGTAAGACTCGCAACACCTCTTTGGCTCGATCAAAATGTTCCTCGCTAATTTTTGGAATACCGATGATGTTTCGCACTGGATGGGCCGCATCGTAGGCAGCGCTTGATTCAGCTAGGAACTCGGGACTATGAAGGATGATATGTCCAGGATATTCCTTTTGTAATTGTTCAGTGGTACCAGGAATAATAGTTGACTTAATCACTATGGTTGATCCAAGCGCTGTGATTCTAATAGCACTATGTACGGCGTCCAGGTTAAATCCTTCTGCTGTAGTTGGAGTCGGTACTGCCACAAATACTATGCGACACTCTTTGATCTGGTTAAAGTTTTGTACGTGCGGATCCTCGAGCGCGTACCGCACCACATCATAGCCACGATTTACAAAATCGTCCGAGTAATGTTTGCCAATCCAGCCTTGGCCGATAAATCCGATTTTCTCTTGCATCAACCGATAATAACTGAAATCCTCAGAAATAGTTACTTCAAGGCCTGTTTACGCCTCAGATTCCGATGATAGGCAATAGCGAAGCGGTGGGACTCGGCGTTGGCTAACAGTATTTCTTGTTTGTGCATATCGATAATCTTTTTTTGACCAATCAGGCGGATGGGTTTGTGTCGCTCGTCTTTTACCACCCCGACCACTGGGATCAGCATGGCGTGCTGGCGCAGAATCAGCTCTAGGGCGTTTTTCTGGGCTGTGCTGCCGTCTACCACGATGAGTTGAGGTAGCGACCATTCTGGGTGAGCCAAGCGCCTGGTTAACACTTCTTTGAGGGCGCCGGGATCGTTGGCCTTGTCGTAATTATTAATCTTGAATTTACGGTATTCACTGGTGGCTGGTTCCCCACTTTCTAGCACCGTCATCACGCCTACCATATCTTTACCGCCCATGTGCGCGATGTCATACGCCTCGATGCGCACCCGTTTGTCGTCGCGGTAGATGCGCGAGTCAGCCTTGATCAGGGCAATGTCTTGGATATGGGTCAGCGCAAAGATGCGTTTTTTGAGGACATTGGCTGCTTCGAATTCTTGCAGTTTGGCGTGCGCCATCATGTCGCGCTCTAGTTCCTTGATGATGATGGTTTTCTTGCCTTCGAAAAATAGCCGGATGTGTCGCAGGGTGCGGGCGTATTCAGCTGGTGATTGCAACTCTGGATACAGCCCGATCTGACGGTTGAAGTTGATTTTGCCTTTGTCTAGGCGACTTTTCTCTTTGCCGACAGCGACCTTGGTATCGTAAAACTGAAATAATTTGCGGACGATTTTGAGCGCCTCGCGAAATAGCGCACCACTGGTAAATGGTCCAAAGTGGTATTTGATCTCGTTGTCACCAAACTGCTCGGTCAGGTCTTTGCCACGCACGACCAAGACCCGTGGGAATTCTTCGTTGGTAATCACCAAGTGATTGTATGACTTGTCATCTTTGCTGCGGGTGTTGTAGAGCGGCTTGTGCGTGCGGATGAGGTTCGTCTCGAGAATCAGTGCCTCTAGCACCGAGTCAGTCTCGGTGTATTCAACCGTTTTGGCTTCTAGCACCATCTTGGCGATCAGCTCGGAGCGCTTCTCGACCAGGTCGTCGGTGAAGTAGCTGCGCACGCGACTCTTGAGCGACGTGGCTTTGCCGATGTACAAAATTTTCTTTTTGGCACCCAGAAAGAAATACACGCCGGGTGTATCTGGCAGTTTACTCTTTGTTAGTTCGGCTTTTGTCATTACAAGATTCGCTTGAGATAGCGCCCAGTGTGACTCTTCTCGACTTCAGCGACTTCTTCGGGAGTACCTTTAGCGACGATGTTTCCGCCGCCAGCACCACCCTCAGGGCCGATGTCGATCACGTAGTCGGCACTCTTGACCAAGTCCAAGTTGTGTTCGATCACCATCACGGTGTTTCCACGCTCGACCAATTGCTGCAGGATCTCGATCAGTTTTTTGACGTCTTCGTAGTGTAAACCAATGGTTGGCTCATCGAGCAGGTAGATGGTTTTCATGGTGTGTGGACGATACAGTTCCGAGGCGATTTTCACCCGCTGCGCTTCCCCGCCTGACAGTGTCGTCGCGGCCTGACCCAGTTCGAGATACCCCAACCCAACGTCGAGCAGCGCCCGCATCCGCTCTTCGATGGCTGGGACTTCTTTGTAGAATTCGTGCGCGTCTTCGATAGTCATGTGCAGCACTTCGTAGATGTTCTTGCCCTTGTAGCGTACCTCCAATGTTTCTTTGGTGAAGCGCTTGCCGTCACAGACATCACAGGTCACAAACACCGTCGGCAGGAAGTGCATCTCAACTGCAATCACGCCGTTACCCTGACAGGTCTCACAGCGGCCGCCTTTGACGTTAAATGAGAATCGTCCAGGCTTCCACCCTCGGGCGCGAGCTTCACCCGAGGCGGCAAATAGGTCGCGGATGTGGGTGAACGCACCGGTGTACGTCGCTGGGTTACTACGTGGCGTCCGGCCAATCGGTGACTGGTCGATCAGTACTTCTCGCCCGAGGTATTCGGTGCCGGTGATTTCCTTACAATTATAAATCTTGGCAGTGCGAGACTTCTTGTCGAGCCTGGCTTTCAGGTTGCGGTGCAGGATCTCGTACATGAATGTCGACTTGCCCGAGCCAGACACCCCAGTTACGCAGATCAGCTTCCCGAGCGGAATGTCGACGTTGAGGTTTTTGATGTTGAATGCCTTTCCGCCCTTGATTTTGATTGAACCTTTCTCAGACGTACGCCGCTCAGGAATGGCGATTTTGAGCTCCTTACGCAGGTAACCAAGCGTGACTGAGCCTGACTCGTTGGTTTTGGCATCGAGCAGTGGCTGCAGGTAATCCGCGACGATGACTTCCCCACCACGTACTCCAGCCTCGGGGCCAATCTCGATCAAATAGTCGGCGGCGTAGATGGTGTCTTCGTCGTGTTCAACCACGATGATGGTGTTACCTAAGTCGCGCAACTCTTGCAGAGTTTTGATCAGCTTGTCGTTGTCCCGCTGGTGCAGACCAATGGTCGGCTCGTCCAGCACATACAGCGCACCGACCAAGCCTGAGCCCAACTGAGATGCCAGCCGGATGCGCTGCGCTTCTCCACCCGAGAGTGTGTTGGCTCGGCGGTCGAGTGTCAGGTATTCGATACCGACGTCCATCATAAAGTCGAGCCGTTCGATGACCTCGCGCAGGGCTGGCCAAGCAATCTCCGTTTGAGTTTTAGATAACTTCAAGTCACCCAAGAACGCCACCGCTTCTTTGACAGTCATACTGGTAAAGCCGACGATACTGGTTCCTAGATTCTTTTTGCCATCACCACCGAGATACACCCGCAGGGCTTCAGGGCGCAGGCGCGCACCCTTACAGCTCTGACATTCATCACTTTGGAAAATACCGACGGTGCCCAGGCCGTTACACTCAGGACACGCACCATAGGGCGAGTTGAATGAAAACAATCGTGGTTCGACCTCAGGGAAACTTGATCCGTCAACTGGGCAGATGAATTTGGCTGACAGTGTACGGTTGGAACCATCGGGTGATTCGATCTTGACTAGGCCGTTTGATTCGGCGAGCGCTAGTTCGACCGCTTCGCTAAGGCGTTCGCGGGAACCCTTGGGGTCATCGGTAAACTCGCTGACGTAAATCTCATCTACCAAGACGTCGATGTCGTGACGCTTGGTTTTGGTCAGGACAATTTTCTCACGGAGCTGTTTAATCTGGCCGTCGATTTTGACGGTTTCGTAGCCTTTGCCGAGCAAGTCGTACAGTAGTTGATAGTACTCACCCTTGCGGCCAACCACTAGTGGCGAGAACACCGACACGCGACCCTTGCTGACCTCGATACCCATGACTCGTTCTTTTTTCTGGGCGTCTTTTACTTCGTTGTCTTCGATTGATTTCAGCACAATGCCGAGGATCTCATCTTGGGAGAGTTTCTGAATTGGTACGTCCACGTTCAAACAATACGGCTGCCCGATGCGCGCGTAGACAATACGCAAGTAGTCGTAGATCTCAGTGATAGTAGCCACCGTTGAGCGCGGGTTGCGACTGGCTGACTTTTGGTCAATTGAAATCGCTGGCGAGAGACCGCTGATCTCGTCGACGTCTGGCTTTTGCATTTTATTTAAAAACTGGCGAGCGTACGGTGAGAGTGATTCGACGTAGCGGCGTTGACCCTCAGCAAAAATAGTGTCAAACGCTAGCGATGACTTACCCGACCCTGACGGGCCAGTAATAGCGATCATCTTGCCACGCGGCATTTCGACGTTTATGTTTTTCAGGTTGTGAGTGCGCGCGCCTTTGACAACGATTTTCTGGTCTGGTGCCAAATCATCATTCCAATTGGTAGTGGTCTTTTTGGGTTGTTTTGCCATAAAGGTCTAAGTATACGCGTGATTATGACCGCTGGCTAGATGTCGACTTAGAGTGAAGGGAATAGAAGCGTGACACGTGTACCAGACTGACCCAGAGCTGTTGCTTCGAACTTACCTCGTGCCATATTCATTAATTGAGTAAAGTATAGGTGTCTTAGTTTGTTTGTATGCTCTGGTAGCACAGCGGGCGCATCAATGGTAATCAAAATACCCGCCCGCGTGGCTTCGCTACTGATTACTAAGGTGTCATCTGCGACTTGACCTGAATAATGCCTGATGATGATAGTGCAGATACGCAAACACAATGACTGATCTGAACTAATAGTCTGAACCGCAATGGGTCGAGTATAAATCAACTCAGATCCAGCGTGACGAGCTTGCTCAGTGATCGTCTGTACTGTTTGGGCTAGCATATCTCGCACATCAAAACGGCTTATGTCTAGAGATGAAGGTGTAGATTGAATTTTAGTGATTTCCGCAAAATCATTGAGGGTTGAGATCAGTCGTTCTGTGGCTGAGCTAATTGTATGTATGTAGCGTTTCTCCTCCGACGACAGGGTTTGTGATTCTTGTAAAAATGAAGCGTATCCTTTGATAGCTGTCAAAGGGGCCCGGAATTGATGCACAATAGTGTCTGAAAATAGGTCGCGTTGTGCGGTGATTCTCTGTTGCTGGAAGTATTTATGTTGCCAGTTTTTTTGGTTATTTACCCAGTAAGCCAAGCCGATTAGAAATCCAAAAATAAGCGTCAGATACAAATAAGCATCTTGCTTACGTTTTGCTAATAGTGAATCCAGCTCATTTGCAGAGATCGACTGAGTATCACTTGATCCAATTGTAAGAGACGTTGGTGCCGTAACCGAAAACAGCTGCTCTATTCCGACAATAAACAGCAGAGGAAACAGTAGCAGTAAACAAACTAATAAAATAGCCTTGCTGTGGTGTTTGATTGCTTGCAACCCTGAGGTCAGCGTACTTGAAGATTGAGTGCTCATGCTTGATTTAAATTTGAGTTAACTGACGCTGGTTTATTGAAACGTAACCGTGAACCAAGAAACACCAGTAACATGCCCAGAGCAAACACTGCTACCGCGAGCAAGATACGATCTATCGCCACCGAAGTAGTATCTGAGGTTGCTCCAGCGACTGGTGGCTCAATCGGTGTCCCAGTAATGATAAACTCTTGATCGTCTTTTTTAAATGTATACTCATGACTTTGAGTTACGATCGACCCGGCGTTATCTACCAGCGCAACATACACGTGGTGTTCACCATCAGCTAAGTTAGTAGAAAAAGTGTGTTCGAATGATCCTTGGGCATCTGTACGCACTGTAGCTATTGACGGTGTGCTAAACAAATACATAGTCACAAAACTATTAGGTAGCCCTACTCCACGTATTGTGGCGTACACAGCTGTAGTGTCATCAGCAAGCTGTGGTTGCACTTGTGGTACCACGGACACAACTTGTAACTTGTTAGATCGTAGTCCAACGGTAGTTTTTGGTGACTGATAGTTGATTGCCGATTCTATAGCCGCACTGGTTGGATTATTGCCAGTTAGTATTTCCGCTCCGTCTGTAAAGCCATCATTATCGGTATCAGCTCGCATCGGGTCAGTCTGGTACAACATCAATTCGTCAATGTCTGAGATTCCATCACTATCGGTATCGATACTAGAATCAGCCTCGGTCCGCTCGGTGCGTAATGACTCGAAAACCACAACTTTTTGTTTGAGTGTAGCTAGTTGTTGCTCGATAGCGTCATCGATGAGTCGAGCGGTAAATCTTGACTGTGAATCACTGAGTAGATCTTGAGCTAATTGCTCTTGATACTTGGTGATCTCGGCTGTAGCTCTGGTGATCATGGCTGGATCAGCTGCTTGAATTGCTACTGCATACGTGATCAGATACCTCTCTAGTTCGTCAGCGTCATCCGCTAGTCGCGTCAAAATTACCTGTTGCAGGGTAGGAGTTTCAATTGAGCTGGTGGCGGTTTCTATCGCCAACTCTCCAACCGGGGCTAGTGTCAACACACTTCGAACGGCAGCAAATTCTCGTTCTGGTAGACCTAATTGCTCTATGTCTTGTGAAAATTGAGTTGGATTATTGATCTCAAATTGCTGCGGTTGGGTCAGCGTAGTCAGATCACCTTGCGCAGCGTCCGCAAACAGCTCGTACACCCCATTTGGGAATTTGGTTGAATCAAACCGGTACGTCGCTGCACCAACAAGCATCGATCCAATCGGCTGAGAATTAAGACCTTGTAGTTGCCGTAAGAAAAAATTGATCTGGGTATACTTGGCATAATTCTCGAGTGTAATAGTTGCTACTCCTGAGACTACTGGTCTGATGGTACTGATTAGTTCGGCGTCTGCTCGATTTTGTGCATTGAATACTGCAGCTGTAGTGCTGGCTGATTCACTAGCTGATGTTTGTACCGTAAAAGCACCAACCACGTAGTGCGTCTCGCTGGTTGCACCATTGCTAGTCACACGCAACACCAGCTCATACTGAGCCTCGACTAGATCTGTTGGGTCAATAAATAACTCGTATTTGTTGTTACCAAGCTTTGTAGCTTGGACAGTTTGTTCTTGTTTTCCTTGTTCATTAGTAAATCGCAAGACGCCAGAGACAGACGTGGCATGAGAAACATCAAACACGATATCCAGCGGTCTAGTCAACACGGCTGGAATTTTGGTTAGAACTGAAAAAGTACTTGGTTTGGCTACTGATTCTGAGCCTAGCAAAGCAACTCCAACGACACTCGCCTGTTGGCCAGCAATACATTCTGTAGTATCACACAATAGTGCACTGTCCTGGGTATACAACTGACCGTAGATTGCAAACGACCCGATTAACATAAAGCCAAACCCTCCGAACTTGGCTAGGGTAAATCCTGGAACATAAAAATCTTTTTCAAAAGCATCAGCTAATACCAACGCCTTTTCACGTACTCGTATACTGAGACGATCTGGCAGAACAACCACTGGTTGCGCTGCTGACCACGACGCACGCTTATTTGTAGTGGTTTTGGGCGTAGTTATTCTTACGACTTTTTTGGTAACTACTTTGCCTGTAGTTGCTGCGGCTTTTGGGAGTACTTTTTTGGCGGGTTTTTTAGCACTTGCGGGTTTTTTTGCTGGTAGCTTCGTTGGTTGTTTGGTTTTGGCTGTGGTGGTTTTTTTGCGAGTGACGGGTTTTTTAGAAAGTTTTTTAACTACCGCTTTTTTGGGCGCCGTTTTGGGTTTGCGTTTTTTGACCGCTGCAGCACGGGTAATAGTTTTAGCTTTGGTAGCCATTGGATACAGTATACAAAATTAATCCGTTTCCGTTTGGTTGTCTGTACACAGTTTGATCTAGTTGCGTGCGAACTTTTCAATCATGTTCATCAGCTCGGACAGATCTGTTAGAGCTTTTACATAAAAACCTTTCACCCCCAACTCTGATGCTAATTTTCTATCTTCTGGATTATCTTTATTTGAAAAAATTAAAACTGGAAGGTCAGTGATGTCGGCATCAGCTCTAATTTCTTGCAATACCTCAAAACCATCTTTGCCAGGTACCATCAAGTCAAGAATGACTATCTGTGGTCTAAACGCCTTGATTCTGGCAACAATATTTTCACTGTCGGTCGCAATTTCAAACGGAATTTGTGACTTCTCAAACTTAATAGCCAGCAGATTACTCAGTAGCGGGTCATCTTCTAACGCAAATACCCGCACGCCTTTACCGCTGCCATCTGATTTATTGAGTGTGAGGTCAATCGTAATATCACTACTTTGGTGCAGACTTTGACCAAATACGGCTTTAACTTTCTCTATGACATCGTGTACATCTTCGTCAGAGGTAATATAATCGGCCGCACCGAGCATTAGGGCGTCTGCGATTTTATCGTCATCATGCTCAACCAGCACAAATACTGGTACAACTTTTGCAAACTGCGTGTTACTGTGTGACTCTAAAACGTGAGCGCAGTGTTCGCCGTCATGAAGGTGATTGAGTAATACCAAATCAATCTGGCTTTCTTGCAACATGTCCTCCGAGACTTCTGTGCAGGTGGCTGTGGTGATGGTTGCACCATAGGTAATAAGGGCGGCTTCAATTTTGGAGATTTGCTTGGTTTTATCCCCTACCACCAGCACATGTTTGTTAGTTAGAATCGACATGATCAAAGTGTAGCACCATTTGGTTTAATATACAGCGCCAACCCACACTTACTTTTTCTTCTTGGCGGTAACTGATTCTTCAAGATACGCAATCTCGTCACGGATAATAGCGGCGTTTTCGAAATCGAGCTGTGATACTGCGTCTTCCATCTGGCGTTTCTTTTCTTTCAGTACTTTCTTAGGGTTTTTCTTGAATAGTTCCATATCAACCTTGAGCAAGGTTTCAACTGTTTCGTCGTGCTTGGTGCGCATCTGATCGGCGATCGACTTGATTTCTTTGATGATGGTCTGGGGCGTGATGCCGTGCTTGGTGTTGTAGGCAATCTGGATGTCGCGGCGGCGGTTGGTCTCGCCAATGGCGTAGGTCAAGGCGTCAGTCATCTCGTCGGCGTAGAGTACTACGCGCCCATTGACGTTGCGGGCGGCCCGACCAATGGTTTGAATCAGCGCTGTTTCTGAGCGCAGGAACCCAGCCTTGTCGGCATCGAGGATCGCGACCAACTCCACCTCGGGCAAGTCGAGGCCTTCACGCAGCAAGTTCACCCCGACCAAGCAGTCAAACTTCCCCCGCCTAAAGTCAGTGAGGATCTCGATGCGCTCGATCGTATCGACATCACTGTGAATGTATTTGGTTTTAATCCCCTTC